>Ga0247611_10000108_pt1 | contig 165664 bp, 223 predicted proteins | sample 177DNAGHGhighgp2_FD_192422 | JGI IMG/M metagenome (GOLD analysis project Ga0247611, IMG submission 192422) | Sheep rumen microbial communities from Palmerston North, Manawatu-Wanganui, New Zealand - 1770 DNA GHGhigh gp2 | ecosystem: Host-associated > Mammals > Digestive system > Stomach >...
GATGGATCGGAAAACCGGGGCAAAAACCCGGTTTTTTCTCCCAGATCACTTGTTTTTTCTCCCAAAATCGCTCAAAATTTGGGAAAAAATCGCAAAAACTGGGAGAAAAATAAAAAAAAAAAAAAAAGAATCCCCCTTTATTATAACATATTTTGGGGCTGTTGTCAAGCCCCGATTTTTTTACCGGGGGTATCGCATGGAACTTTTCCGGGTTCATTTGAAAATTTTTTAGGGGTATGAAAATTCATTTGGAATCTTACAAAATTTTCAAATGAAAAACCCCGGATTTGATCCGGGGTTAATGGGGCTAATTAGTCAGCGAATGGACCGAAGTAGGCTTTACGCTTTTCAACGGTACGAACCAGGGCGTTGTCTTCTACCAGCTGCTTTACGATAGCGGCTACACGCTGATTAGATAACTCAACCGGATAATCGGCTAAGAAGTCCTTAAGCATGTCGGAGACAGTCATCGGCTTGACCAGGTGAGCAAGGATATAGTCCTTGATTTTCTCGTTTTCAACCTGATTCTTGGTCGGTTTGCGTTCAGCAGAGTTTTTCTTATCCAGTAATTCGATCTCATGATCGATGAATGCGACGAGGTTTTCATCGCCAGATACGATAGTCTTTAATTCGTTGAAATATTCACGTTTTGTCTTTGCCATTAATATCACCTTAACCTTTCATTTTTACCGATATGGCATTTACTTTAAGAGATTGAGAGATGGGTGGGTTTTTCCGAATAACCGATTTTATATCCGGATCCGCCCGTTTGAGAGGTCTGTGTCCAACGGTCTTTGTATGCTGCCTTCCCCCATCTCTCTATATATATTATATCACAGTTTTTGAAATTTGTCAATATGGAATTTTTAAGTTTGGATCTTCCCGGTCGGGAAGGGCTTTCGCCCTTCCGACTAGGCTACTGAGAAGCGAGCGACTCTCTTCTCGTAAGAGCGGACGACTCTATTGCTGTCGACCAGTCCCTTAATCAGAGCAGAACACTTCTGATTAGAGATACCGAACATATCGGCGATAACAGTGCATGTCACCGGTTCCTTGGCGTTAGCGATGGCATCATAGATCTGTTCAGCCAGTTCAGCGTTTGCGGACTGCTTAGCAGTCGGCTTGTCGGAACGCTTTGAGTTTTTCTTATCAAGCAGTTCCAGTTCATGGTCGATAAAAGCGACCAGTTCAGCGTTGTCAGCAACGATAGCACGCAGTGCAGTGTAGTTTTCTCTCTTAGTCATAAATTTAATCACCTTTCCTTTTCCTTTTTACATATATATTATAACATAGATTTTAAGAGTTGTCAATGACCGATTTTTAAATTTCAATGAACAGGGTTGCAAGGCAGACCAGATTCACCATCCCTTCCCTTACCTTACATACTTATTATACCATGAAAATCCTTACAAGTCAAGATGTAAATTCAGAAGTTTTTTTCTGAAAATTTTTCAGCCAGGATCAGCGATCCCGGGAAAATTTTTCACCGGCACTGGCTGCGGTGATCAGCGCATATGAAAGCCCCCGAGTCGGTACACCCGATCCGGTGAGTTCCGGCACGCCCAGCTCTGTGGACTGGTCACTGTACACAGACCCCGGCGTGCCGTTTGGCACTCTGCCCCCCACACTGCTAATTATACCATATGTAAGCGGTTTCAGTCAAGTCTGAAAAAATTTTCAAAATTTCTGAAAAATTTTCTGAAAATTTTTCATTTTTGGGAAAAATATTTTCACAAAAATTTTCATAAAAAGCTCTTGACAAATTCCGCGGGGTGTGGTATAATTAAATGCCTCGCGTGGCGCTCGGCCACGCGAGGCTCGATTTGTCAAGTACTTTTTTACAAAAATTTTTTCGGCACACCAGGGTACGTTGTCTTGGTGTTTACCTGTACTAAACTTTTGTTTACCCACGCTAAACAAGTGTCCACGGGTCCAGGTGTACCGTTCCACGTGAAACAAAAAAGACCCTTTCGGGTCTTCGGCTTATGCCCTGTGGAAACGGGCAACTCTCTTTTCGTAGGTTCTCACAAGGGAGTTATCTTCGACTAACTGCTTGACAACTGCGGATAATCTCTGATTTGAAAGTTCCTTTCCATCTTCACAGACATATCCGGTGAAGATTTCCTTCAACATTTCGGAGATAGTCATTGCCTTATCGCCGATATTGTCAAGGATAATGTCCTTGAACTTTTCGTTCTCTACCTGCTTTGCAGTAGGGTTCTTTGGAGCACTGTTCTTTTTGTCTAACAGTTCAAGTTCGTGGTCAATGAATGCGACCAGTTCCTTATCGTTTGCAACGATACCCTTTAATTCAATGAAATACTCTCTCTTAGTTTTTGCCATAATGTTTAACACCTCTTTCTTTCTTTTTACACTTACATTTTAGCAGATTTTTTGGATTTTGTCAATAGGTTTTTTTAATTTTTTTAAGTTTTTTTTGTAAGGGGAGCCCTGCCTATACGCTCACTCGTAAGGCGTTCTTTAAGAGGAATTAGTGTGAGTTAGCACCTCAGCTCCCCTTACATTATTAGTATAGCAGATTTTTGATTTTCTGTCAATACCTTTTTTTAATTTTTTTTGTAAGGAGAGAGGAGATTTTACGTGCTCCGTCCTACCCGAGAGGACTAATAGTTTTTTATCTCTCCTTACATTATTAGTATAGCAGATTTGCTATATTTTGTCAAGAGGTTTCGCAAACTTTTTTTATTTTTTATTTTGCGATTTCCAAGCGTCCTTGGAGGTTTCAGGGTGGTGCCGATTAGGGATTGTTCAACCCGAACTCCTTACCTCTTTACATTATTATTATAGCAGATTTGCTATAACTTGTCAACACCTTTTTTCAAATTTTTTAAATTTTTTTAGGCGGCGGTTCTTGGTATCTCTACCCCTCCCCGCATTATTATAATACCATACTTTCAAGCAGATTTCAATACCTTTTTTTGAAAACTTTTTGAAAATAATTTTGGGAAAAATGTAAAAATTTTCAAAAAATTTTTTTAAAAAACGCTTGACATGGCGGGGGAAATGTGGTATAATTTTCGGCTCCGCCGACCGTCCACGAAAAAAATTAAGCACTGGCGGTGCTTAATTTTAAGCGGTAGAAATAACCTCTGTGAGAAATCCGCCGATGAATTTCTCTAGGGACAAGACCGACAAGACCATTATAACAATGGTGGATAGCATAGAGGTCTAAATCTACCGCCTTACTGAAACGCTCAACAGCCTTTTTTCTATCCAACGCTCTCGCCTGTCTTTCTGGCAACTTGTTACCAGATGAGCGAATGAAGTGAAGGTTAAGGGCTTGCATTGTTTCCTTTGCTATGCTATCTATGATGAAACCGTCTTGGGTTCTCATGTCGTCGTCCCGTCTTAATACGTTAATGGCGACCATTTTTTAGCACCACCTTTCTAATTACATAGATATTATAGCACGGAAAAGCGGAAACTGTCAACCCCCAAATTATGTGGAAAATCACATAATTGGCACGCCCGGGTCAGTTGTCTTGGGGTTAAGTCCTACTAAACTTTTGTTCAGTATTACTAAACACTAAGACAACGTGTTTCCGTGTGCCGAATTGTGGGAGAAAAAATCACATAATTTCACATAATTTTTTGCTTGACAAAAATCCTGGAGTGTGATATAATATAAAATACCTCGCGCGGCGTCCGGCCGCGCGAGGCCCATTATACCACGAAAAAAAGGGTTTGTCAACCCCCTTTTTAATCTTTTTTGTTGCTACCCCTTGGAGCGCTCAGGGTGATTTTGAACTTGCGCCCGTTGTAGATGAGTTCAAGTTCTCTTTCTGGGTTGGTGACCTCTACGGTCTCGCCCATTTCACGCGCCAGGGTTTCAAGGGCGCCCATCAGTTCGCGCTTGTCGGTGTCCTCGGTTCTTGTCCTCTTGGCTTTGCCCTCGGTGACTGTACGGTCGGCCATTCTCGCTTTGCGCATTATCTTTTTTTCTTCGGCTGTCGGTTCAGTTTCCCAATCACAGCGCCCGCCCGCGTCTATGATGTCGTCGTCTTCAACGACTTTCAGCGCTTCTTCATAACTACACTTTAAGATTTTCATATACTTTTCGGCCCTTACTTCTTTTGGTTCTTTTCTTGGCATTTCTTTCTTACCTCTTTTCTATTTTTATTATACCACTTTTGAAATGGCTGTCAATACTTTTGTAAAAACTTTTTTATTTTTTTTACATTATTATTATAACATTTTTTATAAAAAAGTCAATACCCGATTTTTAATCCGCAAGCAGATTTTTATATTTCTGCTTGCGTGGAAGAACCTTTTTCTTGTTCTTCTGGTAACCGGCTCCGTTATAGCGCCAGGTTTCCGGTATCCAAGTATCACGAACGCTTGACTTTTTGGTGGTCTGTTTTTTCATAGGTTTTACCTCCCTTACATTATTAGTATAGCACTCCTGGTGCAAGTTGTCAACAGTTTTAGGAAAAAAATTTTTTAAAATTTGTTGCGAAAACCCCTTGACAAAAATTGGCGAGCATGGTATAATATAAATTTCCTCGCGTGCGGCCCGTGCACGCGAGGCCCAGCTTGTTAAGAAAAGACCCGGGGAGGTACAGAGCCGGGTCTTGGCACCAAGGGAGGCAATTGCGGCCACCAGGTGTGCTTTTGTAAAGGGGCACAGAGCGCTGAAGGACTACCCAACCAGAGCCTACTGGTCGGCTACCCGAGGAAGACTATCACCCATTTACAGCATTGTTCCTGTTTGCCGTTTCGCGACTTCGGTTTCCGAATGTCCATCTGTAAACTTGTGGGGTGAGTTATAAGTCGGCTATCCCACCGTCCTTCTATTCCTCTCTGCCTCTTTACATACTTATTATAACAGAGATTTGAGATTTTGTCAATAGGTTTTTTTAATTTTTTCGGTTGGCCAACCTCGTTTCGCATGGGTTACTCTTTCACCTTTTGCGGGCCGTATGCCACTTGAAGTCAACGGTTACACTGCAGTTTTACATCTTGCACCGTAGTGGACGGGTGTTGTGAAGGATTTTCCTTTCCTTTTTACACTTTTATTATAGCAGATTTGCTATTGGTTGTCAAGGGGTTTTTAGATTTTTTTTCGATGAGTGTTTCCTAACATCCGCACCTGGCGGGAGGGCTGTCCATCTCCCCTTGACACTATTATAATACCACACCCCCAAAAATCTGTCAAGCGATTTTGGGAAAAAAATTATGTGAAAGATCACATAATCTTTTGCTTGACAAAATTTGGTGGCTATGGTATAATGTAAAAATCCGCTCGTGGCACCCGGCCACGAGCGGCCCGAAAGAAAAAGGCTAGGGGAGGTACAGGCCTAGCCTTTCCAGTAAAGGGGTACAGGGTGGGGAACATGCTTTTTCTTTCCAAGGGCTCGAGTTCTACGAGACTTCTCTATCAAGAGCAACTAGCATGCATTGGCTCTATCTTCCGTCCATCTCGGACTCGTGGGTTGAACCTTTAGATGTTCCCCGTCCTCTACCTCTTTACACCTTAATTATAGCAGAAGGGGTTGAGGTTGTCAACCCCTTTTTGCTATTTTTTTAAGCCTTTGTAAATCTTGCTACACGCTTTTCGTAACTTCTTGCTACCTTGCCTTCATTCTTTAAGGCGGTAATCATGGCGCTGACTTTCTGATTTGAGTCAACCCCAATTACTTCACAGAGTTCGCTGACAGTGTATGACTTATTTGCTACCATTGCAGCCAGGATAGTTTCCTTTAAGACTTCATTGTCTTTCTGCTTCTGGGTTGGCTTGTTGCTCTTGGCGGAGTTCTTCTTGTCTAACAATTCCACCTCATGGTCAACGAATGCGACTAACTCTGGGTTGTCCTTAACGATTTCTCTAATCTTAGCGTAGTTTTCTCTTTTTGTCATTTTTTAACACCTCTTTCTTTTTACATCTTTATTTTATCATGACTTTGGAGTTTTGTCAAGAGGTTTTGCGGAATTTTTTTCATTTTTTTTACCGAGGTTATCCGAAGCACGAAGGCCATACCGTTATTGTTTTCCTCTCCTCTTTACATTTTAATTATATCATAGTTTTTATTTTCTGTCAATACCTTTTTACAAAGTTTTTTAAACTTTGTAAGTGAAGGTTTCGACCTTTGCGCCGATTGCCTTTGCGTAGGCGTAAGCCTTTTCACGCTGACCGCAACCGAACTTCTTACCATTGACGATGTAACCGATGAACCTCATTTTTCTCACCTCTCTTTACATTATTATAATACCACAGCCCTGGAAAAAACACAATAGGTTTTTAGGAAAAAATTATGTGAAATTTCACATAATTTTCCGCTTGACAAAAATAGGCAAAGGTGGTATAATATAAAATTCCTCCCGGCGCGCCCGGCGCCGGGAGGCTCGAAAGTTTTCGGGCCCTATTTGGCGGTGTAGTTGAGGTCGCACATGCCAACGGCGCAACCGTCACACAGAATGTACTGCGTGTTCCAACCGATGCGGTGGTCTCTCATCACCTCGTCGCCAATAGTGATTTTGACCTTTCTGCCGTACCACTTGGACCACATCTTTGTGAAGTAGTTCACCATTTCTTCTTTGGTGTTGAAGGTCTTTGCGGTTGCCATACTTTCAGCAAGTCCACCGCGATGTTCTCTAGCAATAATCATTTTTTATACCTCTCTTTACACTATTATAATACAACAAAAGGAGTTTTTTGTCAACTCCTTTTAGTTATCTTTTTCGCTCCAAGCCTTAACGAAGCCTTTGATGAGCGCAATCCCAAGTTTCAGACCGAAGAGCACGTAGCACATTGTTACAACCCAGTCAGGAGTGCCAACAGTGAGAGCGATTTGAGCGAGAATAATGTAAGTCATTTTTTAGTACCTCTTTTCTTTCTTTCTTTTTACAATTATATTATAGCACCTTTTGGTTATTTGTCAAGCAATTTTTGAGTAAAAACACCATTTTTTTTCGAAAATGTACTCAAGGCTGAAGCCGAGTTTTTCTAAAGTGTGGCGCATTGCTCCATTGTCAACCCAAGGAGTGCAACCGACTTTTTCGGTGGTCTGTTCGCTGACGTAGGCGAGCATTGCTTTTGCAAACCCTTTGCCCTGGTTTTTCTTATTCATAACGCAGAGTCTTTTCATTGCGTAGTAGTTATAGTCTGTATCGTATACTAATGATAGAATAGCAACTATTTTTTCACCATTGACCATTACAAACTGATTTCCATTTTCAATATCAGCCTTAACATGAGCAGTGGTAATGTATTCAATACCCTTATTCTGAATACTTCTTACAATGTGAATGTAATCGGTTGCGGTTGCCTTTCTGATTTCCATTTGGTGTACCTCTCTTTACAATACTATAATACTACATACTAGAAAAATTGTCAAGTGTTTTAGGAAAAATTTTTTTAAAAAATTTTTTCAATTTTCCCCTTGACAAATTTCGGGGGGTGTGGTATAATACAAAAATCCGCGCGTCCCGGCCAGGGACGCGCGGCTCAAGCCGTTATTATACCACAAGAAAAAAACCTTGTCAATACTCAAATTAAAATTTTTTTGGGGTGGCAGAGCTTTTTTCAAAATGAAAACGAAATAAAAAAAGAGGGCTACATGTCCTCGATGACTTCAACGTCATCATAGGAATGCTGCCACTCCCAGAGATCCAGGGCGGTCATCCCTGTTTCTTCATCAAGGATGATCTGCTCCAGTCTCTCCAGTTCACTACGAGCGATAATGACCATTCTCTGTACCTCCTTACACTATTATAATACCATCTGCCCCAATTTTTGTCAATACTTTTTTCAAAAATTTTTTTAATTTCGGGATACAAAATTTTTTTAAAAATTTTTCAAAAACCCCTTGACAAAATTGCGTGGATATGGTATAATATTTTTTCGGCCCCAAGGGGCCGTTCTCGGATCAAATTTTATTATACCACATTTTTGCGGGGTTTGTCAACCCTTTTTTCAAAAATTTTTTTAAAAAATCGGGTTAGAATGTATCTAACCCGATCATTTCCGCTTCTTCCGGAGTAATGGTGGCCATTAGAGTCAAAATTCCAATGTCCTCGCCAGTCGGGAAATTCTTGTTTGCAATTTCCCAGGCCTCCCATTCGGTGTTGCATTCAACGAAGAATTCAACCTCACCTTCATCACTTTCGTAGCAGAACCAATAATCTTTTAACATTCGGGGTACCTCTCTTTCTGATTATATTATACCAAGAGACCCCTATCTTGTCAAGGGGTTTCTGCCAAATTTTTCTAAAATTTTTAAATTCATTCCGAGTACAGCCACAAACAGAATTATGATCGGAATGGCGCGCAATTCAAAATCCGCAAGTGAGCACAAAAGCATTAACTGAATAATTGCAATTGCGGTGATAACTTTTTCTACTACTGGTTTCAAAACTCTTCTTTTCATTTTTTCTTACCTCATTTACATTTTTATTATAGCACAAAAAAAATAAGTTGTCAAGCCTATTTTTTTAATCGGGGTATTTGATCCCGACCAGCCCACTTGTTTCTTCGGTGGTAGACAGTTCCGGGTGCTCAGATGTAATTTCATCATAGAGCTCATCAAGAACCGCCTCAAGCGCATCTAAGTCAGTATTATAATCGACATCATCATACTGGCCATAGCGTTCATTCAGTTCGGCGATTAACTGTGGGGTAATTTCAATTGAGATTTCAGTGGTGCGTGTGTACTTCATTTGGGGTACCTCCTCTTTACGATTATAGTATAGCACATTGGGGCCAGGGTGTCAAGCATTTTCGGGTAAAAAACATAAAAAATTTTTTTTATAAAAACCCTTGACAAATTTTCCGTAAAGTGGTATAATCGTAAATACCGGCCGCGCGCTGTCCAGGAGGCCCGCGCGCGGCCGGGCCGTAAAAAAAATGGGGTTGCCCCCAATTTCTTAAATCCTTTTAGAAATTACATATTCAATATCAGCGATATCAGCCAAAGCACTTGCCAGGTTCTGAAGTCTACCTCTGTCGGTGATGGCTCCGATATGTTTACCGCCATAGGCCCAACCCCCAAACACCCCAATTTTTTCGGCCAGGTCATTTGATAATTCAATTACAGTTTCAATGGCCTTTTTCTGTTCCGCGGTTAATGTGATTTCTTTTTTAACTTCTTTCATTTTATATACCTCTTTCTTTCTATTGGTTTGAAAACCGGGCTAGCCCCAGAGCTCTGCGGGGTCCAGGGCCAAGCCTTTATAGTTTTCTCTAATGGTTCTGTTGTCGTCTATTAGAATGGCGTTCTTGGAGTTTTTCAAGTTTTTGTTATCCCCGTATGGTAAATAGATTTTGGTTTTAATATTCGGGAAGTACTTGGCGAGCCATTCGGTTTTTGCTCTTTCAACTCTTTTGCAATATTCCGAAGTTGCTTTTTTCGGGGTCATACTTAAGATTTTAATTTCATAGCGGTTCTGTGGGAAAAGATTTAATAAAATGGTTTCAGTTGTCATTGGCTTGGCATTTTCAAATGGCTTTGTGCTTTCGGCGATTAAGTCAGCCAGCCAGTCTTCTTGTCCGTAAAGGTCTGCAATTGTTCCGTCCATATCCAGATAAACATTGATTTTTTTCATTTTCCGTACCTCTCTTTTTTCTTTGCCCGCCGGGTCAGGCCATCGCTAGTTCCCTAGCGAAGGCCGTCACCTTTTTCCAGGCTTGATTATCAATTCCGTAGATTTGATTATCAAGTATATCACGCTTATGTAAGTTAGTGATTAAGTACTTTAGTATCTCTAACTCGTCATACACGTCAGCCAGTGCGGTGTGTTGTTCGATGTAATCGGGGTTGTTGTTGATGTAGCGATAGCAACATTCAGCACCTGACCCGATATTCTTTCCGCTATGGCTTGCTAAGTTATACTGTAATGCATAATTGATATATGTTTGAGTCCTTAGAATTGAGTAACAAGCAAGTCTGTATAAGTCTATATGTGCTAACTTGTTTAGTTTGCTTGTTAGTCTGTCTGTCAGCGTTTCAGCGTATGCCTTGCACGTGCTTATTAAAGCGTTTATGTCAAAGTCTAGGTTGTAAGCGCTGACAGTGGTGACCTTATACGCTTTCATATCTTCAAGCATTTCGATAATTGCATACCTATATGGCATCAAAGCGTTATAGTTGAAATTGGTTTTATCTGCATCATATAACCGTTTTTTGGTTGTATAGAATGGGCTTTTATCAAGATAATCAACATTATCAATGTGTAATTCGCTGATTAGGAAACGCTTAGATGTGAGGATTTCAGCAGTTTTCTTGTTATATACAAGATAGCCGATGTCGTGAACTGTTTGAGCGTTGCCCCTTGTCGCTACTGTTTCGGTATCCAGTAGCATAATGATGTTTCTTGTTTTTAACATTGGTGTCACCTCGTTTCTATCGACAACCCTTTACTTTAAAGGTAAAGAGTTGTCTTGTCGTCGACATCGAACAACAGTTCATATTCGACAAGGTCTTTATATAACTGTCTGTCGATGTCGTCGATGTCGTTGATGTCCGGAATAACAAGGTCTGCAAGGTCCTGCGGACCCTTGACGTTTTCACAGACGTCTAACAGTGTTTTTGCCTTGTCTGTCAGCGTTTCGTAATAGTCTGTCGCAACCTTTAAAGCATAATCATTGATTTCTGCTTGTCTTTCCTTGTTGTAATCGTCTAAAGCGTTGATAATGTCGCTTTTCTCATTGTCTGCGACTGTGAGGAAATCGGCGACTGTCTGCAAGGCGTCTTTAATGTCTGCGCTGTCGCAGTACTCTGCAAGCCATGCCAGTGTATCCTTTGCCTTCCACATCTGCGCAACGTTTTCGACAAAGTCGATACTATCGCTTAAATCGAAATACTTGGTGTTAACGTCTAAGGCGCTAGCGAATACGGTGTTTTTAACTGTTGTGTTGAATGAATTGTTTGACATTTTTTTGTACCTTCCTTTACTTTCTTATAATGTCTTGACCTTTTAGGTCTTAGGAAATGTCCTTGGATTTCCTACACCCTTATTATATCAAATCTACAAGCAGAGTCAACAACAATTTTCACGAATTGAGCAAATTCGCTTTTTTTAGCGTTTTAGGGCACCCCGGCGCCACTGTTGACCATCAAAAAGACCTAGTTTTGAAGGCTTCTTATACCCCCGGCCCCTATTCGGGAGAAAAAAAACGCAATTTTTCGAAGCCGTTGCTACCAGGCACATCCTCCCGCGCAGAGTAAAATCCACTCAGTATTCCGGCCTACCATATTTACGGGAAAATAAAAAAACGGGAGAGCCGCCAAGGTAAAGGTGTAAGGTAAGGTAAGAAAACGGCTCCCCCTAGGATATAGGTTATTTAATATATTTCCACGAAATAACTTCGTTAGTATCTTTTTTAATCTTTACGACCGCAGGACCGGCATCCGCCCATTTCCCTTCGGCCTGTCGCTCAATCTCATTCTTCGGCGGCTCAGTAAGGAACATCACAATTCGTATAACGCCCGTCTTATCGAACTCGCCCAAATCCGCAATCGCACTTCGTTTCTCTCTGTCAAAATATACTTTTAACAGCAATTTCTGCGCGAGGTATTCTTCTTCTTTCTCCTGGTTAGCCATCTTCATGCTAACAGAGCTCATTACTTTGTAAATAAAGATTAGAACAACAACCAATATAATCAATATCAATGTTTGGCTATCCATAATTTTCTCCTTTCCTTATTTACATTTATATTATAACATTAATTTAAAATTTTGTCAAGAGTTTCTCGGATTAACTCATCCAATAACTCATCATTCGCAAACAACATGCTCAACCCAATTGCCGCAATCCAATGCGCTACTGGGCATAACCCCACAGCCACCCATTCTATCCTATTCTTCCACGACATTTGTTCCCAATATCTCTGTCTCTCTACTGGTACAGTAAATCCATCAATTCTTTCTCTAAATTCATCAGATTCTCTATACGCATCTTCCAAAATATTTCCAATTTTTATCCATGCGCCCACCATGACGCCCGTATATACAATTACACCTGCCCAATAAATCTTCCAAAACATATTCTTTTCCTCATTTTCTATAAATATTATAACATTTTTTTTAAAATTTGTCAATATAAAAAATTTTGATTAAACTATTTATGTAACCCAGGAGGAAAGAAATGGTAACATTAGATTATAATTTACAAACTAGTGAAGAACGTAAACAGTTTATAGAAAATCTAATTGCGACTAAGCCCAATTATTGCGACTGATCCTCCGACGACTTAGAATCGATGGCCGATTACCTCATCTTCTGCATGGACAAAGAAGAGCGTAAACAAAAACATATTCTTACGCAAAATCGCCTTGTCACCATTAACAAACGTGAAACCTCCTTTGAGGGTCTCGCAGAAAAATTTGAGAATGGGGAAGATGGGGTTTATAGTATGGCCACAAATAATAAACACCAATTACTACAACCAAAAGCGAAAATAACAGAATGAGACATTGAAAACATCCCCGGCATTAAAGACACATTAGAAGCAATAGAATTTTGAAAAGGTGTTGTTTCAAAAGTTGAAGGAAGAGAAAAATATATTGCGCGCCAAGCTCTTATAGAATTTCGTAAACAACAATACTTAATTAAATCCGACTATATTTGTCAAATTAAACCAACCCCCAATTTTGGTCCACATCTTCCTGAGCTCAATGGCTCTGAATGGATAGACGACGATGGGAATGTGGCCTATGAGGGTGTTTCATTGTGCAATCCGGTAGTATGTTCTACTATCCTTTGCAATTATTCAAAATTAAAACAATCTGGCTTAGAAAACCTATGCAGCGATACCTACTATTTAATGGACGAATTTGATGAAATAAGTGGGCAAGCCTTAGAAGAATACCCTTTATACTATCGCATTGTAGAACTTAAAATAGACGGTGTGCAAAACATGGATATTCAAGCCATTTTAGAGCAAGAATTTGGAGTGCGCCATTCCTTAGAATATATTTCTTCTCTTTGGCGCAAAAAAATTCCTAATCTTATTGCGTCAAAGGCCGAAGATAAATTCTTAGACTGGTATTATCTTGTAATGGAAAAAGGCACCTATAAACGCTGTAGCCGTTGCGGTCAAATTAAATTAGCTCATAATAAATATTTTAGTAAAAACAGTACTTCTAAAGATGGCTTTTATTCTATCTGCAAGGATTGTCGTAATCATAAAACCCCTTCATCAATTCTTTTGGACAAATATTAGTAAAATTGTTATGGTCAATTTTATTTAATTTAAAAAGGAGGTCTGTTTATGGCAACACCAGGAAGAGAAAAAATGTATTATTGCGAAAAATGTGGTCGTACCATGAGCGGCGACCAATTTTATACATCATTGAACTTGGAAAAATATCCAAATGATGGCAAATTACCTCAATGCAAACAATGCTTAACAATGCATGTTAATAACTGGGACCCAGAAACCTTTTTGCCTATTCTTGAAATGATAGATGTCCCTTGGATTCCAGGTGAATGAAATAATTTATTGCGCAATTACGCGCAAGACCGCACCAAAGTAAAAGGCACAACCATTTTAGGAAGATATATTTCTAAAATGCGCTTAAATCAATATAATAAATTTAGATGAAAAGATACAGAGTATCTCCAAGAAGTTAAAAACGTAGAAATTAGAGATACAATGCATCGTCAAGGCTACTCAGAAGCAGAAATTGACGAAGCCATTAAAAAAGGCTATGCGCCAGCTCCGCTGGAACCAGAGCCTGAAAAAACAGAAGAATCAGCCTCCAATGCGGATACGCCGCAGTTTGGGTGAAGTGGCATTGACCCAAACGTTCAATCCCTTTCTGCCGAAGAAATGGGGCTGACCGATGAGGACGTCGCATACCTGCGCTTAAAATGGGGCAACCTATACAAACCAGAAGAGTGGGTTAAATTAGAGCAATTATATAATGATATGATGGAGTCTTATGATATCCAAACTGCCGGCCATATTGATACTTTAAAACTTATTTGCAAAACTTCTCTTAAAGCCAATCAACTTCTTGATATTGGCGACGTAGAAGGATACCAAAAGATGGCTAAAGTATATGATGGGCTTATGCGTTCTGGGAAATTTACAGCTGCGCAAAATAAGGCAGAATCCGGAGAATATGTAGATTCAATTTCCGAGCTTGTGCTTATTTGTGAGCGCGATGGGTTTATTCCTCGTTATTACGTAGAAAAGCCAGAAGACCGTATTGATCTTATCCTTAAGGACCTGCAACAGTATACCCGTACTCTTGTAACCGAAGAAATGGGCCTGGGCAATATGATTGAGAATGCGGTAAAACAGATTGAGCAAGACCGTGAAAAAGAAGAATCAGAAAGTGAGCTTTCTGAGGACGAATATGTTGATTTATTCAACGATGAAAATGAAATATTAAGTACGGCCGATTTTGAGGAATTTAATGAGTTCCAAGAAAATGACGTAAATGAAGATTTGGAGGTTGATGACAATGGCACTGAAAGACCTCTTGAATCTTAATTCAAAACGAAAGAAGATAGGCATCTCAGAAGAACGTATCGCCGCAATTAAGCCATCCCTGCGTGAATATATTGCGTTCTGGCGAGAATATCCCGATCTTTTCGTGGATTTCCTCCAAACTGGTGGAGACCCAGATATAGAACCAGAGTTTAAGTTTTTTGCTTATCAACGAGTGTTCCTGCGCGTGGCAATGCGCTATAAGTATACTTATTGCGTATTCCCGCGTGGTTATTCTAAATCGTTCTTATCAGTAATGATATTAATGTGCCGTTGTATTCTTTACCCAGGCAGCGCACTTTTTGTTACGTCTGGTGGTAAAGAGCAATCAGCAAAAATTGTTTTAGAAAAAGTACAAGATATTTGTACCAAAATACCTGCGTTTAACCGCGAACTTGATCGCCGACCTGGCAAAACCCGTGAAGGTAAAGACTATGTGCGTTATGTGTTTAAGAATGGCTCTTATTTTGATAACGTTGCGGCGTCTGAACGTTCTAGAGGATTGCGTCGTCATGGTGGAGTAGTAGAAGAATGCGTGGGCGTTGATGGACAAATTTTATCAGAAGTAATTTTACCAATGATGAACGTTTCTCGTCGTTGCGCCGATGGCACTACGCAAAAAGATGAAACTCTTAATAAATCGCAAATTTATATTACCACAAGCGGCTATAAAAACACCTTTAGTTATAATAAATTAATTCAGCTATTGGTATGGATGATTACTGAGCCAGATAAATCCTTTATCATGGGAGGAACCTGGCGCATTCCTGTTATAGCCGGTCTTCAAGAGAAAACATTTATTCAAGATATGAAGAAGGACGGCACCTTCAATGAGGCATCCTTCGGCCGTGAATATGAATCTCGTTGGAGCGGAACTGTTGAAGATGCATTTTTCAATGGCGAAGTGTTTGACCGTAATAGAACGTTAAATCAGCCAGAATATGAGTTTTCTGGGCGTTCTACTATAAACACATACTATGTAATTTCAGTAGATGTGGGCCGCAAAGGATGCGAATCTGTTGCGGTTGTATGGAAAGTAAATCCTCAGCCTATGGGTGAGGCATTTAAATCGTTAGTAAATATTTATGCTTTTGCGGATGACCACTTTGAAGACCAGGCCATTCGTTTAAAGAAATTATTTTATAAATATAAAGCAAAGCGTTTAGTTATAGATGGTAATGGTTTAGGTATTGGCCTTATTGACTATATGGTAAAATCTCAAACAGACCCGATAACAGGGGATGTTTATCCGGATTTTGGCATTTATAATGATGATGATGGCTATTATAAACAATATAAGACAGAAGCCACCGAACAAAATGCTATTTATATTATAAAAGCAAATGCGGCAATTAATACTGTCGCACATGCCAATGCGCAAACTCAATTAAATGCCGGTAAGGTAAAGTTATTAATTGATGAGCGTGTTGCAAAAGAAAAATTATTAGGAACTAAAGTCGGACAAAATATGACACCAGAAGAAAGGGCAGAATACTTATATCCATTCACGCTAACTTCTATATTAAAAGAAGAAATGATGAATTTGCGTGAAGAGACAGAGGGTCTCAACATTATTCTCAAACAAGCAAATAAAAGAATTATTAAGGATAAATTTTCTGCATTTGAATACGGATTATACTATATTAGAGAAGAAGAAGAGAGTAGAAAGCGTAAAAAACATAGAAAAATTTCTGACTTTATGTTTATGAATTAGGAGGTCGTTATGTTAGATTCCAGAGCTGAAATTAGGATACATGAAATACTGGAAGAGGCAGGACTTGTCTTTAAGGAAGAATATATCTTTGAAGGCCTTAATTCAGAAAACGGCAGACCATTACGTTTTGATTTTGTTATTTTTGATGATGATGGCAACATAGATTTTATTATTGAATATCAAGGTCGTCAGCATTATGAGGCAAGTCCAAAATTTGGTGGTAAAAAGGGCTTATATCAACAGCAACATAATGATAATAAAAAGCGTAGATTTTGCGCTTTGCATAATATCCGACTAATAGAAATTCCTTATACCGAAGAAAATTTAGTTGATTATGATTATATTATGAAAAAAGCTGGATATTAAAGGAGGGTGCTATCTTGGAAGACGTAAAAAAGACACAGGATGACATTCATGCTAAAGGTTTTAATATCATGAATGGTCCTGCAACAGAGTACAACAAAGTTAAGATTGGCGTAAAGACCGTCCAAGATGCTGTCCTTGAATTAGGTATGCTAAAATATGGGCGAAAACAATTAGCAGATAAACGATTTATCATGCGAGCGCTTGCCGATAAAGATATGCAAGCACTTCGTGCTATCTCGCAATACTATTATCGCACAAGCGGTATTTATCAAAAAGTTGTTAACTATTACGCCACGATGTATCGTTTCGACTGGTATATTGTCCCAGATATTTTAGATGACAGTATTAAGGAAGATAAAGTTTTAAAAGAATTTATCAAAGTTCTTGATTATTTAGATAGTTCCTATATTAAAAAATTATGTTCTGACATTGCCTTAAAAGTAATTAGGGATGGGTGCTATTACGGGTATATTATTAAAAGTGATAATGCCCTAATTTTACAGGAACTACCTATTGACTATTGCCGAGTACGTTATACAATTGGTAACTTACCAGCAGTAGAATTCAACATGCGCTGGTTTGACGACAAATTTGCTGACGTTAATTACCGTATGCGCATCCTCAACATGTTCCCAGAAGATTTTAAGAGGGGCTACATGTTATACAAACAGGGTAAATTACCATTAGAACCAGACCCATTATCAATTCATTATCCTCGTAGTTACTGGGATACACTGGTTGGTGATGATAAATATGGTTCTTGGTATTTATTAGATCCGGGCAGTGTTATTAAGTTTAATCTCGGTCCGGGTATGCTGGATTTGCCATTGTTTATCAATGCAATCCCGTCAATTATAGATTTAGATCAAGCGCAAGGAATTGACCGTCAGCGCCAAATGCAGCAGTTATTGCGAATCATTGTCCAGAAGCTCCCGTTAGATAAAAACGGTGACCTTATCTTTGATGTTGATGAAGCTCAAGATATACACAATAACGCCGTCGCAATGCTGCAACGTGCAATTGGAGTAGATGTATTAACTACGTTTGCTGATGTTGAGGCAATTGACATGAGCAGGAACACGTCAACCGCTAATGATGATGGTCTTGAAAGAGTTGAGCGCACAGTTTATAATTCTTTGGGTGTATCTAAAAACTTATTTAATACAGACGGCAACCTTTCTCTTGAAAAGTCTATTTTGGAAGATGAAGGGGTTATGCGTAGATTACTTTTGCAATTCCAAATATTTTTTGATAAAATAACACAAGAGAGAGTACAGAGTAAAAATAGGAAAAAATACAATTTCCACCTTTACATCCTTGAAACAACGCAGTATAATTATAAAGAATTATCTAAGATGTACAAGGAACAGGTTCAAATTGGTTATTCCAAAATGTTACCTCAAATCGCTCTTGGGCATTCTCAAAGTTCAATTGTCAATACGGCATACTTTGAAAACAACTTATTACATCTTACAGATATTATGATTCCACCACTTATGTCATCAGTTATGTCAAGTGAATCTATTTTGGGCAAAGAAGAACAAAGTAGTACTGGTAATACTGAAATTAAGGTAGAGGGAGAGTCCCAAGCTGGCCGTCCAGAAAAAGAGGAAGGCGAAAAAAGCGATAAAACTCTCGCAAACGAAGAATCAAAAAGTTAGGAGGACGGACTAATGCATGTTAGTATAAAAATGAATACTCCATGTGAATTCATTAATTTACAGCCTGTTAATCCTCTTATTAGCAAAGTCCAAATAAAAGTTTGTTATGTGGGCGATGAGCCTAATCGTAACGGAACCGTTATTACCAGGGATGTTGCAAAGTCTATGGCGAACAGCCTCCCTGGTTCTCCTATCGTTGGTTTTTACAACGAAACAAAGGGTGACTTTGAAGAACATAATCGTATTATTGATTTATCTAACGGAAAATTTGAATTTAAAGATACAACAAGACCTTATGGTTTCGTTGATTTAAATGCTAGGGCTTGGTTCCAAAAATTCGAAGACGATGGAGTTGAGCATGAATACTTAATGACCGAAGGATATCTATGGACTGGCCAGTACCCAGAAACTAAACGTGTTTTAGCGAAAGGTAATGCGCAGTCTATGGAGATAGAAAATGTAGATGGAACTTGGGCAAACAACGACAAGGGTGACTATGAATTTTTTATAATCAATGAAGCAATTATCTCTAAACTTTGTATCTTAGGGGATGACGTAGAACCTTGCTTTGAGGGTGCTAGTATTTCTAAATTTGAATTCTCTTTTGATGAGAAATTTACAAATACATATAGCGCATTTATTAAACAAATGTATGAATTAATTAATGAAGGAGGAACACCTGTGGATAAAGAACAAGAAGTAATCATTGAGGAAGAAGTTCTTGATGAAGAAGAAGCCCCAGCTGAAGAAGAAGTTCCTGCCGAAGAACCTGTTGAAGAAGAAGTTATTGAAGAGGCTGTTGAGGAAGAAGTTCCTGAAGAAGAGCCAGTAGAAGAAGAACTTCCGGCTGAAGAGGTTGAAGAGGAAGAAGCTCCGGAAGAAGTTGAGGAAGAGCCTGTTCCAGAATTCAGAGTGCAAGATACTCAAGAATATCAGGATTTAATGGCTAGATGCTCTGCCTTAGAGACTGAAGTTGAAGAGTTAAGGGCATACAAATTAAGTGCTGAAAGAAAAAATAAAAAAGCTATGATTGATAGTTTCTATATGCTTTCAGACGAAGACAAACAAGATGTTTTAGAGAATATTGATACATATTCTTTAGACGAAATTGAAGCTAAGCTTTCAGTTATTTGCGTTCGTAACAAGGTAAGCTTTAACCTTGATGAAGAAAATAAAGATGAAACAGTGCCAGCAGTATTTTCATTAGACACCGACGAAATGAGCGGTGACGATTCTGTTACACCTGCCTGGATTAAAGCTGTTCAAAATGTTGCGAAGAACAAAAAGATGAAATAAGGAGGATATATAACAGATGGCTAGAGAAAATTTAAGCGGCGTTAAGTTTGTTGAACGCGGTTATGGCCAGGTTGAACCTAACCATTTATCTGCTCAGAGAACTGGTCAGATTTATGCTCAGTTACCTGCTGCTGCCGAAATCAAGATGCTGCAAAATGGCCAGTTCGTCAAATATGACTATGCTAATGGTGTAGTTGACTTTGAACAAGAAAATACTGGCGAATGGATGTTAGTATATAACGAAGTTAAAGTTTATCGTGATTTCTTGGGCGATGCTGACTTCGCTATGATTAACAGAAATTACATTGCTAAGGTTTATAACCCAGTTGGCGGCGATGATATTGACTTAGGTCCAACTCGTAATTACGATGACATCGTTGCTCCGGCAGATCCATACGAAGTTGATTCAACAGAAAAGCCTTTTGCACATTCTTGGTCAAAAGCTGCTCCTGGCATGATGCCAGAAGGCACAAGAATGGTTCCACGTGTCTTTAAGACAAATATTGGCGATATTTTCACCACTAACTTAGTTGATGAAGAAGAATTAGAATTAGGCGACATCCTTGCCCCAAGAGCTGCTGATGGAATCCTGGTAAAGGACGATTCAAGCGACATGAAGTGGCAGGTTGTTAAAGTCTATACAATGCCTGACCACCAGAAGGGCGTTAAGGTAATGCGTATTGCATAGGAAGGAGTACACACGACATGTTAGATAAGAAAAATTTAGTTGCACTGGCTGTCCAGGTTGCAAGTGCCGATCGTAATGCTCCTACAGCTTATAGCTACAATGGTCAGAGCTATGATTATGCTACATTAAACGAGACATTACGTAACGAATTAAATGAATATGCAGGTACATATGCTGCATACAGAGAAAACAAGAATTTAATCTTCTCAGTTATCGAACAGACAATTGATGAAGTTTTACCAAAGAGATTAGAAATTGCTTATGAGCAGTTTGCTGAAATTAAGCAGTTTGCTCAGGGCGACAAACCTTTATTCAGAAGAAAGATGAATAGCCGTAATCGTGCTAAACAGTTCATCACACGTGTTGGACTGGCTGGCGTTTACGAAGTATTCAAGCTGGCTCCTGCTACTGAAAGCTTTGAAGTTCCAACTAGCGCCATCGGTGGTGCTGCTCAGATCGGCTTCGAAGAATTCTTAGACGGTAGAGTAGACTTCTCTGAATTAGTAGACATCGTTATGGAAGGCATGGATGATTTAATCTATGAAGAAATCGGTGCTGCTTTAAGAGGTGCTATCAACCAGTTACCAGCTCGTAACGTTGTTACAGCAGATGATTGGGATGAAGAAAAATTTGACAATCTGTTAATGATTGCTAGCGCATTTGGTGTTCCTACAATCTACTGCACAATGGAATTTGCAGTTAAGATGCTCCCAGCTGAAGCTTGGAGATACACCGAAGCAATGAAGGACGAATTATACAGAACTGGTCGTTTAGCTCTTTATAAGGGCCACAATGTTGTAATTCTGCCTAATGGTTTCAAGGATGAGTCATTATCTGAAAAGGCCTTAGATGCTTCTTATTGCTGGATTGTTGCTTCTGGCGGAGATACAAAGCCTGTTAAGGTTGCTTTAGAAGGCCAGACCCTGATTGATGAGTGGAAGAACCATGACTGGTCAAGAGAGATCCAGGTTTACAAGAAGGTCGGCGTTGTTGCTATGATGAGCAATAATATCTGCGCTTTCAGAGATATGTCTTTAGCTGATATGACTAAGTTCCAGTTAAAGGATAATGTTCAGAACGTTGTAGTCGTTAATGGCGGCGAAGACGAAGGTGAACAATCGGAACCGTAAAGGTCACAGTTAGCAAGTTGACCACTCTTCCGTCTTGGGATGCACATTATGCAGATATGCAAACCAATCACGGGGCTGTGACTGTTGAACAAAGTGGTAGCGAAATTAGCATTAAGGGTGATTTAGAGAGCTTAATCTCTTACCCGTCAAGTAATCCAGCCCAAGGCGAGCATAAATGGATTGCATTAGACATTGATACTGGTTTAGACTCAATTGTTGGAGCTACTTGGGATGGTAGTGAATTAACTCAGGCTGATGAGGACGAGGCTAGCGATTTAGGCTTAGCTAAGGGCCACATCATATTCTGGGCTAAGTGTGATGTTTTAGTAAGCGAACCTAGAACAATCACTATCGGAACAGATGATGAAGATTTAGTCTTTACAGTAAAATTTGTTCAAGCTTAATAGGAATTAAGGGGGAAAAGGGAAACTCGCATTTGAGTTCTTTTCCCCCATTTTCTAGTATATGGAGAAAAAGGAGATAAAATACAATGGGAAAAAAAGTTAATGTTAAGAACAGAAGTGCTGGTAGCGTAGTTTATCATGTACCAGATTTAAGAGTTCGTAGAGATTTCGCTCCAGGCGAAATTAAAACAGTTGATGCAGATGAATTAACACAATTATCTTATACTCAAGGTGGTAAATTAATTTTATCTGAATATTTACAGATTTTAGATGCGCCGGTGCGCAAAGAAGTGACTGGCCCGGTGGAGCCAGAATATAATTTTTCTGATGAAGATGTTAAGGAATTAATTTTAACTGGTTCATTAGATGCTTTCTTAGATGCGCTTGATTTTGCGCCAACCGGTGTTATTGATTTAATCAAACAGTATGCTGTTTCATTACCAATGGCTGACATGAACAAAATGCAGGCTATGAAAGAAAAGCTTGGATTTGATGTAAGAATGGCTATTGAAAATAATAAAGAAGATGAACCAGCTCCTGAGCAACCAAAGAGAACTCGTAGAGTTAAAACAGAAGACGGCGAAGCTCCAAAAAAGTCTGGTCGTAGAACCAAAGCTAAAGCTACTCCAGAAGAATAGAAATTAATAAAGGGGGTACTTTATGGTTACATCGTTTGTAGATATTTACAATCGTTTTTTGGGGAAAATTACAGACGATATGTACATGGAATTAACTCCAGATGACACTATAAAAGACTTGCGCTCTCTGCTAATTGATGCTATTCCAGGATTTGAGTTTCCTCGTAAAAATATAGATGATTTTACAATTGAAACCCTTGTTATTGACGAGGATTTAGTTGAAGAGGGAGACTTCATTATTGGAATTATTTGGGATGAATTAGAGGATGATGAATATCCAAAAGCGCAAGCGCTTATTGAGCGCTCTCATTTTAATACGGAATTAACAAGTGAAGAAATAAATATTTTAGCGATTTTAATGATGAACGGATGGCTACAACGCCAAATCACTTCTATTGAAAATACTAGAATGAAATATAGTGGTGCGGATTTTAAATTTACCTCTCAAGCCAACCACTTAGCAAAATTATTAACATTACTTGCAGAAACACAACGTCAATCCATTCACATGCAAAGATTGTATAAACGTAGAAGACCAACTGATGATGGCAGATTTGAATCCAATTGGACTCCTGCTCTTGGCCATGGCGTTTATTATGATATTAGAGAAGATTAGTATTCCAGTATCAGCAGACATTGTTATTGCTGATATTAATAGATTGACAAATCAGTTGTGAAAATTAATTCCAATGAGAGAAAACAATGAAAACTGGCGCTCTCAATTAGACACAGTCATAATTGAAGTTGCTGGATTACATAATTTATTTGGCGTTGGGGAAGAATTTTTAATACTTTTATCAAAACTTGAAGGGTTGAAAACTACAGAGACGGATTTTCCTGTTTATAGGAAAACCGTTTTTGAATGCATATCACTTTTAAGGGAGATTCATGATGGCGGATAAAAATATAAAAACACAATTCTTAGGCATATATAATATGGCCAGAAGATTGAAAGACCATGGGGGCTATCCTCAGCAAGACCGTATGATTCATGATAAAAGATGGTCATTAGACCACGCTGTTAAATATTCTTACCAAGGCGCAAAAGTAAAACACATTGAGGGCGGTGGGGAGGCACCGGCTTTAATGAACCCAAATAAAGTAACTCAAAACTATGATGATAAGATTATCTCTGTTGGTTATGAATTCCATTATAAGCCAGGAGATGTCTTTGATTGGTGTAATACAGATAGTAAATGAATTATTTATTTGCAAGATTTAACTGAGCTGGCATATTTTCGTGGCGACTGTCGAAGATGCCGTTATCAGGTAACTTTTGAAAATGAGAATGGCGAGTATGAAACATATTATCTTGCTGTTCGTGGTCCAGTAGAGACCAAAATTAACTATATTCAAAAAAGCGGGATTAGCGTAGATAACCCAAATTATAGTATTAATTTTTTAATGACAAAGACGCCTTCTACGTCGGCCTATTTTAGACGTTATGCCAAATTCTATCTGCAAGGCATTGGGGAAGGCGACCCCAATACTTGCTGGCGTGTTGAGGCGGTTGATGGCATTTCGATGCCAGGTATATTACAAATTAATGCTGTTGAATATTATGCTAACGAAACAGAAGACGATATGGAGAATGGCATTGTAAAAGGATTGATTATTAAGCCAATTGACCCTTCTACCCCTGCCGATTTAATTGTGGGAACAACTTTCATCAAACCAAAAGTTACTTATACATATTCTTATGAAGGTACAGAAGAAGCTGTTTGGCATGTTGATAAGAAATATCCGGTAGAAATAGTCTCACGTGAAGGCAATACCATTAGTATAAAATGGATAAAGTCTTATAACGGAGAATTTGATTTAGAGTGTAATGGCAATACAAAACACATTGTTGTTGAGTCATTATATTAATATTAGGTGAAAAGGGAGATAATAGCATGATAAAGAATTATAGGGAACCTCGTTCTAGCTTTATGTCTGTCGAAAAAGATTTAACAATTATTACTGACCAGATGATAAAGGATACGAGATTAACTAAATTGCTTTATTACACTACCAATGATGCGTTAAAGCGTCCAAATTTAACAGAGCAACAATTGGTAGACCTGTTTGGGAAGAATATTAAAATTGTTCCGAAACTTTATGTTGATGGTTCTGTATTAACATATGTAATTATTAGTTTTGATAATTTTACCACAAACGCAGAAAATCCACAATTTAGAGATAATATAGTAACATTTGATATTATTTGTCACTTTGACCAATGGCAGTTGGAAGACTTCCAACTTAGACCTTATCGTATTGCCGCAGAGATTGATACGTTATTTAATAATCAACATCTTACTGGAATTGGCACATTCCAGTTTGTAGGTTGTAGCCAGATTCTTTTAAATGATGAGTTTGCTGGTTTAACATTAATGTATAACGCAATTCATGGCGGCGAAGATAAGAACTATAACCTTGACCAAAGAGACTTATTAGACCCAGCAGAAGAAAAGCAATTTAATGAAGAATTTAATAAAATTTTTAATGGTAAGTAATGAATACTTTAGCATTAATGACAGGGATTGATATCCCAGTTCCTGAGCTTCAACTTGCTATTCATCAACCTACCATTAAAGAAATAAGCATGATTGGGGAACAAGATTTTTTTGTAGGGGCACAAACCCTATGCCTGAGTAAAGCCCTTTATATTCAGGACGAAACACTTCTATCCCAAACGACAAATTTTCAAATATTTATGACGATGATGCAAAATAAAGAATCTATAAAAACCAAGGGCTGTGTTCTTAAAGTTTTAGAATTAGTATTACCAAACGTACAAGTCCTTTTCACTCCTAGGGCAGTAATGTTAAATTTTAAGGAGCACAATGTTAATATAGATGAAAGCAATTTTGAATATTTGCAATCTATTTTTCGTGCCATTTTTTGTTTAAAGGACAGTGGACAAGAGGCGTTTAATCCGGCAAACGAAGAGGCGCGTAAGATTGCAGAAAAACTTATGCGAGGTCGTCAAAGAGTCGCTGCGCAAAAGGCGAAAGAGGGTGGCGACAGTATTTTTACACAATATCTTTCAATTTTGACTATTGGATTGGAATCAATGGGGCTACAAGATTTGATGAATCTCACCATATTCCAGTTGTATGATTTGGTTGAGAGATATATGTTATATTCAAATTGGGATTTGGATGTGCGCCAACGCTTAGCGGGCGGAAAGCCAGATTCAGAGCCCGAAAATTGGATGAAACCAATCCATTAAATAGAAATATAAGGAGGAAGAATTGATATGAAGTTCGGTGTACGCGAAATTTGCGAAGTTGTTTTAAAAGCAAAAGCAGCTATGAAAGTTGGAAACAAAATCTTCTATAAGAACGAACCAGTTATCTATTTTGATACATTAAAAACTTCTAGTATGGAAGGCGCTGCAACAACTGTTTATGCACAGGGCGGACGTGGTAATGCTCGTTTAGTTGCTTGGGAAGGCGAACGTACAGTTACTTTTAACATGGAAGATGCTTTAATCTCTCCAGAAGGATTTATGATTCTGTCAGGCGCTGGCTTAATTGAAGCCACAAGTGATAAGCCTTTATATCAACATCATGTTGAGCAGGTTGACGCTACAAACGGTATTGATGCTAAGGTTGTAGATGGAGCACTTAAAATTAAAGTTTCTTATAAGCCATATTTACCAACAGAAGGCAAGGATAACTATGCTTATGTTATGTTAGTTAAGAATGGTGAAATTTTCAGTGAGCCATATATTCCAGAGCATGATGATGATGTTGAAGCAGATGAAGATGGAAGATATACAATTACAGTTGCACAGCATAAAAACTATGCTGATAGTGATGCTTCTAACTACGCAACACCATATGAAGTCGAAGGCGATGCTGATAAGTTAATTGACGCTGATAATGGCGGTGAATTCGAACGTGCAGACGCTGTTATTATTGACTACTACGAGCAGAAGGTTTCTAATGCTAGCCAGATTGAAATTACACCAGAAACATTTGGTGGAAACTTCTATCTTGAAGCTGAAACATTATTCAGAACACAGGAAGGTGTTGACCTGCCTGCTATCTTTACAATTCCTAACTGCAAGATTCAGTCTAACTTTACATTCACAATGGCTTCAAGCGGCGACCCATCAACATTCAACTTTGTCATGGATGCTTTCCCAGATTACACAAGATTTGACCACTCTAAGAAAGTATTAGCAACAATCCAGATGTTTGATACAGCCGGTTCATTAGATTTAGTCAGAAATGCTACTCAGGCACGCAATGACGAAACATTTGATGAAAGATTATTTGACTAATTAAAAATTTAAGGGGAAGGATTTATCCTTCCCCATTTTTTTGTTTAGAAGGGAGGTAGCTATCTATGGGGAAATATGTTGTTGGTAATGGTATTGATGACGTATATTTACATTTTTTACGTGAAAACTTTAAGGCCGCATTAGACCAAGATAGTAACTTAAGACCCAACATCAGTAAAGAGCATATTGCTGCAGTTTATGATCAGCATATTGCAACGGCCCAGGCTCGTTATGGCGCTTTTATATCAGATTTGAAAAAAATCATGAGTGAAGAAGCTGCAAATAAAATGGCTGAATCTTTGTCAAAAAATAATATTATGGATATAATAGAGGAGACATTGCATATTAAATCTGGGTCATTGGCTGATTTAGCTGCCTCAGTTAAAGAATTATTGATGAGCCAAAAGGCCGGTACCCCAAATAATATTTGGGATTTCCAGAATAGAATAAATGAGGCGTTAGAGAATGGCGAAACGGGAAAAGCTTTAACAGAATTACAAAACTTGATTAATCATTTTAACTCTATTAATAATGAAATTGGCAATATAAATCAAGTTATTTTAGATTATTGTAATAAGAATCCTAATAGTATGACCTCTAAATCATTGGCCAGCACCTTTATGCGAAACTCAAATACTATACAAATATTTAATGTTAACCAAGCACAATTTACATCTTATAAAAAACTAATAGAAAGACTCGCATTATTACAAAAGGTCGTAGATAATGGCCAAGTTACAAAAAATACCACCATTCAATACATAAACTCTAAAGACGAGTTAGAAGATGTAGCAATTACTGAAGTGGTAAATAGGTTTAATGGTTTAATCGCGCAAATACTTGGCGGTGTTGGTGAAGCATATACTGCGATGTATGCGGCGGTTGCTGTTGGGCAATTATTTGAAGAATTTAGCGAAGAATTAAATAAATATCCCAATCTTCATGCCGAGGTTAAGGGTGTTGGTACGCAAACAAAAATTAATGGAAAAATTACAAAGAGAGACGTTGAAGTTGTTTTTAGTAATGGGAATATATCTGTAAGCGCTGGTATTACTGCTAAAGCGAAATCTCCAAATAAAACAACTGGGAAAACTTCAAAAACAATTTTTGCCACAGAAAAGTTAAATTGATTTTTAGCAGATGTTCAAAATCAATATAAATATAATTTTTTAAATAATATAGCTTTGCAACGAACAGGCTTATCAGAAGCTATGATAATAAATAGATATATCGCGGCAGTAAATTTTGATAAAAGCGTTGCTGGAGATATTAAAAAAGCTTTGTTTTTATCATATTTAGATAGAATTATAACAATACAGGATTTTTATGATGATATTGCTAAATCTATTAGGAAGGAAAATTCCGATCTTAAACGAGCGCCAATGATTAATGTAATAAGAGCGCCAAAAGCAAAAGATGTCGCGTGGAAAACGAATCCAAAATCTACATCGCCATATAGGCATGGTATGTCAAAAGAGACAACTAGAGGGGATGTTGGTTGAATTGATGATACACCAACAGAAAAAACAGTTCATTATGCGTGGGCGCGTTCTAAGGAATTATTAAAATTACTTTATGAAGCAAAAGCTAGGTTAACTTTTTAATATAAAATAGTTGTTATATTAAGAATTTTTTACTATATTATTTAAGTAGGAGCAGAATAAGTAAAATTCTGTATCTGTTTTTTAAGAGAAAAAGGGGGCTATAAATATGGCGAAAATTTCGTTAGATGAATTAACATTACAAGTTAATGCAGAAATTAAACAGTTTGAGTTTAATGGGCAAACCATTGAAGTTAAACAATATCTGCCAGTTAATGACAAACTTGCTTTGATTAGTTGGGTTATTAATCAAAGCGTTGATGAGTTTAAATTTTATAATGTTGGCAAATTAGATATTTTTAAAGCTATTGGATTTGTTAAATATTATACCAATATTGATATTACTGAAGATGAATTGGTTAATGCTGCTGATTTATATGACAGATTGTCTTCTTCTGGATTATTGCAATTAGTATTAGAAACTATTCCAGGAGAAACCGAACAATTATGGATTAATAGTACATTAAAAGATACTGTTGAATCAATTTATAAATATCAAAATTCTGTAATGGGCATTTTAGATACCGTTACAACAGATTATCAAAACTTAAATTTTGATGTTGAAGCATTACAGAAAAATCTTTCAAATCCAGAAAATTTAACTTTACTTAAAGACGTAGTCACTAAGTTGGGCTAATTACGTTTATTCTATTGGGTTAATTTTGATATACCAATAGAGAAGACTTAAATTAATATCTAGGCTCTTACTCTTTGTAAGAGCCTATTTTTTTTTGATATGGAGAGAAAGGAGTCGTGACTTATGGCAGATAGAGTAACAATTAATTTGGGTATTACCGCGGATACGTCGCAAGCTAAACGTGAGTTACAGAGTTTACAAAGCACGTTACAGGGATTATCCCAAACTCGTATGCGCGATGTTACCGGTGTTTTGCAAAACGATTTACAAAGAGGAGTGCAAGCCGCTACTCAATTACAAGCCGCTTTAGCAAGCGCGACTAATGTAAATACTGGTAAATTAGACTTATCTCGTTTTTCACGCACATTAACTGAGGCGGGAACAAGTTTACATCAACTTGGTCAGGATTTAAGTAGCATTGGACCAGAAGGCACTGCAGCATTCCAGAAATTATGTTCATCTATTTTAATGGCTGAAAAACCAATTAGAACATTAGATGGCTTAATGGGTAAATTCTTAAAAGGACTTGGCAATACCGCAATGTGGATGTTACAATCAAATGCGATTCATGCCGTACAAAGTTCTTTACAAAGTGCTTATTCTTATGCAAAGCAATTAAATAAAGGTTTAACAGATATTGCTATTGTATCTAATTTAAACACTGACCAATTAACTAAATTTGCTAAAACCGCAAATCAGTATGCTAAAGAATTACGCTCAACCACAAACGAATATGTATCTGGTGCTTTAATTTACTATCAAGCAGGTTTAACAGATGAGCAAGTTATTGAGCGTACGAATACTACAATTAAACTTGCGCAAACTTCTGGTGAAACAGCAGAACAAATTTCATCATACATGACAGCCATTTGGAACAACTTCTATGATGGCTCAAAGTCTGTAGAATACTATGCTGATGCTATTTCATATTTAGGAGCTGTAACAGCTGCTAGTAACGCAGATATTGCGGAAGGTATGCAGGCATTCTCTGCGGTTGCAGATACTGTAGGATTAAGTTTTGAATATGGTGCTAGTGCACTTACATTATTAAGAGATATTACTCAGCAAAGTGCTTCCACTATTGGTAACTCATTAAAGACAATTTTTGCTCGTTTATCCAGTGTTGCGCAAGGGGACACTTTAGAAGATGGAGTCGATTTAACTAAGTATTCTAAGGCCCTAGATACAGTTGGTGTTAGTGTATTAGACGTTAACGGCAACTTACGTGAAATGGATGATATTCTTGACGATTTAGGCGCAAGATGGACTTCATTAAATGAAGCACAAAAAGTTGCATTGGCACAAACCGTTGGTGGAGTAAGGCAGTATAATAACCTTATTTCATTAATGGATAATTATGAGAAATTCCAGCAATTAGTATTAGAGGCAAGTGGGTCTGAAGGATATTTACAACATCAGGCCGATATTTATGCTGAATCATGGGAAGCTGCTAGCAATAATATTAGAACTTCTTGGGAAAAAATTTGAAGTTTATTAATAAATGATAAAGCATTAATTAAAATCAGTAATACTTTTGCCGATATTTTAAATTTTGTTAGTGGTATTTTAGAAGGAATGGGTGGTATTAAGGGTTTATTACCAACCATTGTTAGTTTTTTAACTGGTTTTATTAATACAAATAAATTAGTTCCAAAAGTAGACCAAATTTGGGGTGTTTTCCATCAGCAACAGGCATTAGCTGAAGACCAAGAGATGCGTAATCAGGCGCGTAGCGAGCTGGCCAACTCTTTAATGCCAGCAAATGCAACACAAGACGTTAGAAGAACCATTGAGAATTATAGTGCTTTAGTGCAACGTTTTAATGAAACTCAAGACACAATGACAGATTATGAGCGTCAACGTCAGCAAGTTATTATTGAAAACATTGGTAAACGTTTACAGGAAGTACAGGCACTAGAAAACCAGCGTCAAGTTTTACAAGATATTATTAGATTATCTGGAATATCTGCTCGAACTGAAAATAATTTATTTAATGCTGCGGGCATTATACAAACCGGTAGAGATTTTTTAGACACTGTAAGCGAAGGCGAAAGGGCTGCGCGTTTAGAGCGTCAAAGTATTTTTGCTGCTCGTTTTGAGCATGCCAACGCAATGCTAGGCACTTTACCGGAGGATGTTAATGCGCAACTCCGTAATTTATTTACGCAATATACTGATCAACCAGGGGGACCTGGTGGTTTTGATAGGCAAAATCATATAGCACAACAAATATCCGATTTTATCCGTGAACGCACAAATGAAATTGCAGAAGCCGTTGCTACAGATATTGCTAATACAAATCGTAGAAACGGGAGAACCGCTAGCGTTGATGCTACAACGAATGGAACAGCAACACCTGCTCAAACCGTTGGGAATATTTCAACATTAACTGCCGAAACTGTTAATGCCAATTTTAATAATTTAACTATAAATACATTACAAGCACAAAGTGTTACAACGCAACAGGGCGTTAGTACTACGGCTCAAACTACTGTTGCAACAAGCACGCCGCCACAAGAAAATACTCCTAACCCACCGGCATATTCTCAAGAACAGATTGATAATGCTTTACGAGTATTAGGAATAACGCGTGATCAATTGAATGCATATCATGATATAGACGAAATGTTAAGACAATTAACAGAGAGACAGCATGAATGGACGGATGCACAGGCGCGCCATGCTGCTCAACAACGCGGTTTGATGAATATGCAATATGGCGTACAAATGATTAGTAGTTTAACGGCTGCTGGTACAGCTCTTCAGGCTTTAATGGACAATATAAAAGATAGTCAGGCCACTTTTAGTAACGTAACAGGTTCAATAACAAGTATGTTTATGAATGTTGCTAGAATGGGGTCAAGTGTTACTCGATGGGCTGCTCAATATAGCAGCGCATTAGATGCTGTTCGTGCTGGTGGTCGTGCAGTTACAGCGTCGCAAGAAGCTTTAAGTAGCGTTCTTCAGCTTGTTAGTAAACATTTTTTATTAGTAATTGGCGTTGTTGGTGGTGCTATTGTTGCTTTTAAAGTTTTACAATGAGTAGCACAAGATTTATATAATAAATCATGACAAGGCAAATTAGATGCCGCTACCAAAGAACTAGAAAAACAAAAAGAAGTTCTTAATGAAGTTAATGCTGCATATAGTAATTTAAAAAATACTTTAGACGGATTGGCTTCTGCATATGATAATTTGAACAATATGTCAAAAGGTACCCCAGAGTATCTTTTAGCATTAATTGAATATAATCAACAATTAGATGAATTAGAAGAAAAATATGGCAGTGGTATTTTTAAAGACCCGAATGCTGAAATTCGTGAAATAAATCGTACGGCATTACAGCAAGCAAAATTGCAAGAAGTACAATTTGCTAATGCGTATAATAAAGTTTTAGAAAACAATACAAGGCTTTATAAACTTAATGCTACTGCAGATACGGTTCAACAAATTGCTAATAATCAAATTGCTTATTCTAATAAGGAAGAGAATGGTAATACTAAATTTACGCTATGAGAAAATGGCAAACCTACAAAAGAACTAGAAATGCCATATGACGCATGAATTAAGATTTGGAAAACCATTAATGAAGAATTAGAAAAAGCCCCAGAAGAACAAAATCTTAATTTAGAACGTCTGTTGGCAGATAATGGGGTTGAAGACCCAGAAGGAGCAATTGCCAAGTATTTTGCAAACATATTTAAAGATTATGTTGAAGCATTAAATAATTATGATAGCAAACAAAGTACTTTTGGTGATTTTGCTCGTTCAAATCTTGCTTCTACTGGTTTATATGCGGCCGCGAATAAAGCTGGGATTAATGATTCTGTTTTAGAAAAAGCTTTAAATAAATATGTAGAAGGCGTTGAATTAACAGACGAACAAAAAACTAAAGCTTATGAACAATATGCCGCTGAACGTGGTTATGAATATGACGCACAGCTTGGAAGATTTACTGACCCTAATAATAACAACAAAAAAGTTGACGTAAATACTGCTGATATAGATGAATCACAACGTTGAGCAATAGCTTCTAGTGAATTATTGGGTGAAAATGGTACAGAACAAATTGAAAAATTAAGATCGATTTTTATTGGGCTTGGCGTTGATGTAAGTGTTGTTACTGAATATTTAAAACAATATGAGCAAGAATTAGCGAATGCCAATCAACTAGCCCAAGATGCGCAAGAAGCTGGTAAACTTGGTTTTGATATTGAAGAATATAAAGATTACGTTGCATATTTACAAAGAATTAATGAAAATTTACGAGAAAATCAAGAGTTAGCTGACGAAACCGCATTATCTAATATGAGATTAAACCGTGGTGTTGAATCTTTAATAGATAATATGGAAGATTGAAATAATATTATTACTTTAGCTAATAAAAAAGGTAATGAATGAAGTAAAAATAATATTGATTATGCGAATGCCATGATTGGTATTCGTACGGCTTTAGAAGATATTGCTAATGTAGATTTAAGTAATTTTACTGATGAAGATATTGTTGCCAATTTGCCACTTATTCAAAAAGCGGCTGAAGGTAACGTTGAAGCTATTGATGAATTAATTCATATTCTTGCCATAGATTTTGTTAATAGTTTAAGCGCATCTGAAGAATATGTTAATGCTTTAAACGCAGCAATTAATGGTATAGATTTTAATACACTTGAAATTGGCGATCATTTAGCAACCCCATTCTTGGAAGCATTAAAAACAATGGTTCTTGCTGGGCAAATTGCAGCAGATGAGATTAATAAAGCCTTAGAAAATATTCAATATTCTCCAATTATTGAATATAAAACGGTAACGGCAACGAATTATGCCCATGCTGAAGGCGCTGCAAATGGTACTATCCAATATCAAGATGAAAATGGTAATATTGTTACAATGCAAGTTTTACACAACGATGCTTATAATGATATTCAAGGCGCAACAGAAGTAAAAATTCCTGTTATTAAATCGGGTAAAAATGCGGGTCAAGTTGCAACCGCTGAAAATGCCGCAAGCGCCCTATCAGCAAGTGTATTTACTGGCGGTACCGGCAAATATACATCTGCAACCAATAGGGGTAAAGGTGCTAGCAAAGGCAGCGGTGGCGGTTCAAAACAAAAAACCAAAGAGAAGGACGTCACCCGCTATCATGAAATTAACGCGAAACTTGAGCAGATGTCTGCTGAGTTGGAAAAAATTAATACCATTAAAGATCGCGCATGAGGCCCGGATAAAATTGCCGCAATGGACAGAGAAATTGAGCTTCTGGAAGAGCAGGCAAAATTATACGAAGAATTGCGCGATGAGGCTCAACGTTATTATGACCTTGATAGAGAGCGTCTAGCAAGTCAATATGGCGCAACATTTAATCCAGATGGCACAATTGCTAACTATGATGAGTGGTACAAAGCGTTTATAGATAGATATAATGCTGGACAAATGGATGATGACGCATGAAGTAAATTTGAAGATGCTATTAAAAAATATGAAGAGTCATTAAATAAACTTGATGAAGCAGAACAGAAACATCAAGATGCAATAAATAAAATTTATGATGAAAAATTAGAAATTATTGAGTATAGATTAAAAACACTTAATAAACTTATTGACCAGGCCAACGATTATCTTGACCATATGATTGACCAACTTGATAAAAATATATATGATACCGCTGAAGCAATCGCTCTTATGGGTGAAAAAGCGGGGAATGTTTTACAACAAGTTGAAAATGAGCAAGCAGCAATTGCAAAAATTCTTGGTAACCATGGATTGTCACCAGATCAAATTGATGCTTTCTTAAAAGGACAAAGCAATATTGCGGATGTTTTAGAACAGATTGGTCAATTAACAGAACAAGAAGTTGAGGCTTTACAAGACCATCAAAGTGCTTTATTAAAATATAGTGAGACATTAATTAAAATTCGTGAAGAGTCTTATGAAAAAATTGGCGAATCTATTGATGAATTTAATGAAAAAATAGAACGTCAAATTGATATTATTAAAGATGTTGATGGCGTAATGGACCATTATAAAAATATTATTGATATTGTCGGTAAAGATGTTCTTGGTATTTCTGATGCAATGTTAAAAGAATTAGACCAGCTTGCAGTTACGGCAGCGGCTAGTTCATTAGAAATTAGCACAATTGAATTAGATAAAAACAGAGCTGCACTTGAAGACCTTTACGCTCGTCGCAAGGATTTAATAGATAAGGGCCTTGAAGAAGATGCAAGACTACTTGATAAAGAGATTGAACAACAGGAAGATAGAGTGCGCGAATTAGCAGAATCTTGGTCAAGCTCATGGGAAAGCGCATTAAAAGTTGCAGAAGAATCGTTTACAAATGCGATTAAACGTGCAACCGATGCTTTTAGCGAAGCAATGGCTGGTCAAGCAAAGAATTTAGATAATTTGCGTGAATACTATGACATGCAAAAAACTCTTAATGATAAATATTTACCTACATACCAGAAGATTTATGAATTAAATAAATTAACCCGTGATGTTAATAATGCAATTGATAATACTACGAATATCGCAGGTAAAGAAAGATTATTAGAATTACAAGAAGATATTTTAAAAAGACAAAAAGATGGTGTTCAAGTTACCGAGTATGAAATTGGGTTCTTACAACGTAGACTTGAACTTGAGCAAGCACGTATCGCAATGGAGGAAGCTCAAAACGCTAAGAGTATGGTTCGTATGACCAGAGACAGCGAAGGTAACTGGAGCTATACTTATACAGCGGATAGCGATAAAGCAGAGGCAGCAAGACAAAACTATGAAGATAAATTATATGAATTAAAGAAATATAATCAAGAGTCATTAGAAAGTTTTGAAGAAGCATTATTAAAAGCGGTTGAAGATTATAAGAATAAGATTGCTGATCTTAACTTAACCGATGAAGAACGTGCTGAAAAAATTAAAGAATTCGCAGAAGACTGGGTTAGACATAATTCAGATATGCTACAAATGGCCATTGATGATGCCGATTGGATTGTCACTACTTATGATGATGGCCTTGATACATTAATTAATAAATTCAATGAGACGGTTTTAGCACACGAGACCGGCTTTGATGACCTTGAGGGTTATATGAATACATTTGAATCCTCTTCTAATACAATGGTTACCAATGTCACTGGCGCTTTTTCGCAATGGCAGATAGACCAAGACCGCATTTTTAAAGCAGCTGGTACAACAGTTGATGATTTTAAAAACAAACTTGTTGAAGATATGCAAAAAGCTGAAGAGGCAATGGTTGGAACTGGTGAAGAAGGTGACGATGGTGGTGCTCTTGGTGCTGCTAAAAAGCTTGCTGACGAAATGAAGACTGTCTTTGATGATATTCTTAAAAATTTAAATGATTGGTTTAGTGGAGAAAATGGCTATTCTAGTAAAATTGATGCTATTACAAATAAAAATAGAGAAATTTATAGTTCAATTCAGGGTTTATTAGAAGCTTATGCTAATTTAACAAGATCTGCCAGAGAGTATGCTAGTACGCCAACGCCATCTGGCCCAAGCGGAGGTCAGTATATTTCTACCGGTGGTACTGGCGGAGATACTGGAGACGGTGATAAAGGCAAAAACCAGGGCAGTGCCTATACCGGTCCTACTGGATGGCGTTATGATGAAAAAGAGCACTGGTATATTGATAAAAATGGGAAAGAGAGTCAAAGAGGTGCTCACCAAGGAACCCATATCCCTGGCGCTCCGTCTGGTGTTAAAAAATGTAAAATTTGTGGTGCTTCATATAGTTTATCATTTGATACTGGTGGTTATACTGGCTCATGGGGCCCAGAAGGCCGTATGGCGATGTTGCACGAAAAAGAACTTGTTCTTAATAAAGCAGATACAGAAAATTTATTAACAACAGTTGGTTTCGTAAGAGATTTAACTCGTATGATTTCATTAAATGCCGCAGAAGCAGGAAATGGTTTAGGTAATCTCTTCTCTACTGGTGTAGGCCAAGGCGGAGGATTCTTAGACCAGACAGTTACAATTCATGCTGAATTTCCGAACGCTACTAATCATAGCGAAATTGAGGAAGCATTTAGCAATTTAATTGGACTAGCAAGCCAATACGCTGGTCGTAGACGATAAATAAAATTTTAGGGAGCAGAGTAATCTGCTCCCCTTTTTTGTTGGGTGCGATAGCCCAATTTATACCATTTGATTTTAATAAATAATTAGAGGAAAATATATATGAGAAAAAGGAGGTCTTAAAATGGCGGATAAGAAATATAGCGATACTTTATTTGAAGCGCTTGATATTATCATTAATAAGCGCCTGGAGTCTGTCCAAAAAGACATAACTATTCTTTGCGCAGTAGAGGATGCAACAAATTCTGCTAAGGGCGAATATGTTGTTTCTAATGCTTCTGCTAGATTTACTGCGTACAGCGATAACCCAAAATATAAAAATGGGCAAAATGTTTGAGTGTTAATCCCAGAGGGGGATTATAATAATAAAAAACTTATTATGGGCAAACAGGTTGGTAAAACTGATAGTCCGTATATTTGGGTTGACCCAATGGATTCATTTGCTAATATAACTAGCAATATTCTTGATGGGGCAAAAGATTTTACAGAGGATGGGCTTGTTGCAAATTTTAGTAGTCCAAAAAATATTTTCTCTGGTAATCAAATTCCTTTAACATTTGATGATAAAGGGCAGCCTTTAATTGATACATCTGCGTTAACAATTGCAGACGGTGATAATATAACCGCAGTTGATTTAGCCGGTTATACCCGCATTGGTATTAGCGCCAAATTTAAAACAAACTTTGGTGTAAATACGCCTATTGGTGGAAATTATGGCTTATTATTTATTGCCCACACCGTAAAAGAGACTGGGGCAGATGGCCAACAAATAACAGAAGATATTCCTATTTGGTTAGATAGCTCTAATATGTGGGGTAATCCATATCAATATGGTGAATATATTACTCAATCAACATATTTTGATATTGACCCAGCTAAAAATGGTAAAATTACAGCAATAGATGGATATTTTTATCAAAATTTTCAGTTTGTAGACGAGAAGGCTCTTATTCCATATGATGAAGATTTCCCAAATATTTTTGTTAAAGATATTAATGTTAGCTTAGGCTATGCAGTTGACAAAGTAGAAGATGATACCATTTTCTTATTTACAGAAAATAGTAACATCTATAAAGTAGATAATGAAACCCGTAATAAAACATTGCAAACCCGTTTTATTTATGTTGGTGAAGATAATACTACTCGTTTTGCAATTAATGGGGAAAGCGATTTACAAAGCAAACTTATAGAAAGCGATTCTTTTGCTAGTCTTATGCCAATTATTCGTTGGTATAGATATAGCTTAACCGAGGGTGTAAGCGATTTAAGAGCGGGAGATTTCTGGCAGGAATTTTATCCAAATAGCCAATTTATTGCAAATATAAATGATTTAACAGATTCTTATAAAGAAACCTTTAAATGCATTTTGTGTTATAATAATAAAGCAAATTATTATTTACAAAGTTATATTGCCAAGTTGCCTGACGGTGATTTAAAAACTTATTATAATAATTTAAAAACAGCAAATAATATCCCAGATTATAGCGGAACATTAAGCGATGGAACGCTTGAAGAAATATGGGAACAATGAGCCAAATCAGATCAACGCATTGAGTCAAATGAATTAGAGTTTTTGAATGAAGCAAATGTTTACGACTCAACTCGCGATTTAGTTCAAGCTTTAACCCTTGAGGCGGCAGACGCTTCAAAGGGCGTGTTTAATATTTATGATGCCACATATGGCGCAAATAATAATCTTATTAACAGTAGCGATGAACATATCGCCCGTTCAGTTAGGGCGACCTTCTGGTCTGCTGTTACTGAGCAAGATGAGATGGACCAGGTGGAGCGTTTAGCGTGGTATATTCCAAGACGTAATACCATGATTAAAGCGCCAGTAGAAGGCCAAAATTATCATACTCGTCAAAGAGTGCCTGTTAAAGAAGATTTGTTTACTCAAAACGCATTCTATGTGCGTGCGAATGGGGCTAATTTATTAAATGGGGCAGATGAACTTAAAACTGGGACTGGTACATACGCAGATAGCACATTTAGAACCTCAGAAAGCGGAGGTACTGTGGCGTATAACCAAACAATTATACCCCCAACCCCAGAGTGAGCAGATAATTTACCAAGTAAAGGAATTATTATAACAGCAACATCTACATCTTTACAGGTTGGTTTTTGTCAGGATAGATGCCCAATTAAAGCAAAAGAAATTACACAAAGTGTGTGGGTAAAAGGCAATAGTGGTGATAGAGTAAGGTTGCAGCCTCTTTGGTCAAACGCAAGCGGACAAGAAGAATCTGGGGCACAAGATATTATTTTGCCTGATTCTAATTGGCATTATTTAACATATACTAAGACTCCAAACTATAATCATGATTCTGTAAGTCTCGGTTATATTTATTTCCGTGGAGCTGCTATTAATAATAAATTATATGTTCTTGCGCCAAAAATTGAATATGGCGCGGCTACTCCTTTTAATACATTAGATGAATATAAACCTGCGTTGTCTTTTGCAAAGAGTGCGATATATTATACAGAAGAAACACAGGAAGCATTCTTTGATAATGAGGTAGATGTAGACGCATATGCGGCGCAAAAAACATTATCACAAGAAGAAGCTGATTTGTTTAAAGAAAGATTAGAAGATTATTATATTATTCTTGAGGATGAAATTACAGATAACCCAAGAATTAAAAAAACAAAAGAGGCTTTATTAACATATTATATTAAACCAGAATTGAAAAAACAATGGACAAATAATACAATTTTAGCCTCTGTATACAGATATAAACGTATTTACGAAGGCGCAAAAGCCCAATTTACACCGACTTTTGGTACAAAAGGCACGAATGGCACAGACTATACTCTATCTTTAAGTATGGTTAAAGAAATCGATGTAAATGGGACAGAATATAATAATCCTCCGGCATGGACCTGGGGAATTGATATTACGCCAGATGTAGATACAGATAAAATTTTACTTAATGCGCAGTTATTTAATCCTAATGACGAAGAAGTGCAAGACGTCACTTATACATGGAGCTTCCTGTTCCCAGCAAATGGTACTATAAGCGGCGTGACTATTTTTGCATTAACTAATGGAAATTGGCTCGAACGTCGTGGTGCTCCTTGGACAGGAAATACTGCTAGCAACATAGTAAGTAAATATGTTGGCACAATATTAAAATGTGAAGCAAAAATTAATAACGGAGATTCTTACACGGGATATTTAATTGTTCCTATGAGAAGAAGTCGTGATTTTATTTCACTTGAAGGGCCAAGTATAATTAGATATGATTCATCTGGGGTTAATCCAAAATATTATGATGCCCCATACCGTTTATTAAATAAAGACGAAGAAGCAATATGCGCAAGCGATTATGATGGATATGCCAGATTTGGAGTAAGTTTAGCTTTTAATGAAACCTTAACTGGCGTGCCAAATGCAGAAATTGCTCCATATTATCCTGTCATTAAAACAAATAATAAAGACCATGAATATCATTTATATCCACGTGCGATGTATTACCGAGATGTTCCTTATATAATGACCGTCTTTGTTAGCACAAATACCAATGGATGGTATTCATGAAGTCAACCTATTTTAATCTTATTAGACCCATATGGAAATACATTTTTAAATAACTGGGGTGGCGCTTTAGATATTGATTATGATAATAATTCAGTAATGGCTTCTGTTTTAGGCGCTGGTAAAAAAGATGCAAACAATAAATTTACTGGGATATTGCTTGGAGACTTACCGCAAGTTGAAAACAGTACAACAAAAACCGGTTTGGTCGGTTATGAAGGTGGGGAACAAGCCTATGGTTTATTTGACGATGGCACTATGTTCCTTGGAAAAGCCACTAAGGCACAGTTAAAATTTGATGGTAATGACGGATATATCCAAAATGCGGGGTATGGCCCGCGCGGGTATGGCCGAGGTGATAACAGTACTGCTCCAGATACTAATGGTATTAGAATTAATTTTAGTGGAGCAACCACTGCAGCAAGTCCTAGTATGGGCGATCCATATATCCACATTCGCAAGGCTGGCCAGGCTGAAATTGTTTTAAATTCTGGTGGCCCTGGTCCTTATAATTCTTGAACAAATCAATATGTAAAAATTAGAGGCGCAGAAGCAAAGGATTTATTACATATTGGTGATGATGCTTATTATTTACAAACAGCAGATTATCCAGGTATTACAACCACAAGTACTGTTACTACTTCAAATATACTTTATTATCAAACTCGTACGGGGTATATGGAAGAGCAATATTGAGATTATGAAACAAATTCAATGAAAACTCGTTGAGTTCAAAAAGCGATACAAGTGCCGGTTTATGAAACCCGTACAATTACAACAACAACCCCGGCTGGTTTAAAAATTGATTTAAAAAATGGGATATTTGATAGTAAAGGCCCATTAAGTATTAGTGGTGATTCAGTAAATATTAATGCTACTGGTGGTAGTTTATTATTGTCTGGGCCAACATTTGGGCTAGTTGGCGGAGATGTTGAAAATACCGGTACAACAGCCACAAATAGTGATGGTTCAGTATCAACCGTTTGGCAATCTGGCGACACACAATTAATTTATTTATCTAATAAAGCAGTTGGTTATAGTCAACCAATGCGTGATAAAACAGGCGACCAAAAACCATGATTAAAAATTGGCGATAGCATACACTCTGATTGGAAATTGGCTATTGGTAAAAATTTTGGTGTGCGTAGTAATGGCGAATTAACAGCAAGTGCAGGCCACATCGCCGGATGAGCAATTGCTGGTGGTGAAGATATTACATATGCGACTGGGCATTTTTATAGAAATAGTTTATATTCTCATGTTCATAATCTTGATATTTCGGATGGAGCTGGCGCAAAAGATTATGAGGTTGGTATACAAAGCAATGACACTGAGAAGGGTAGTGCATTGGCATTTTATGTAAAACGTAAAAACGTAAGAGACCCATGAGAAGACAAAAAACCTAGCGATGGCGGATCAAGAGAAGATATGTTTTATGTGAGATATAATGGTGAATTATTTGCAAAAAATGCAACTATTTCTGGCGAAATTACCGCTACTGGTGGAACAATTGGCGGGTGTGTTATTAATAAAACTACAGGTCAACTTGAAGTAGATAGCGCACATATAACTTCACTTGATGGCAGTAAAATAAGCGCCAACTCAATAAGCGGCGATCAAATAAAGGCTGGTACATTATCAGTTGGCCATATTAGTGGCCTTACCGCTGAAATTGAGAGTGTTGTTGCAAGTAAAATTGCTGCTGATTATGCGGTAATAGGCCAATTATCAGTAATGAGCGGAAGAGTTTATAGTGCGACCGGTTTCTCTTCCGGCAATCCGGCTGCTGGTATTGAAGTACATGCTGGCGGGAACAGCATGGTATCATATACTTTAACGGCTGAAGATATTAAATGAATTCATCAACAGCGCGGAGTATAAACTAAAGAGTAAAAGGAGGTCTTAACTATGACAAGACAGCAAATTGAACAATTTATTAGCGTTTATAACGCTTTATTAACAATTCCAACTAGAGGCGAAGACACAAAAGTAATGGCCCAAATTTTAACAATAATGGAAAATTTGGCTAAAACGATTAAAGTCAATGAAAAGCCAGCGGTTGAAGAAACAAGTATCATGGAAGGAGAATAAGTATGGCAAAATTGTATCCTCCTGTCATAGAAGGTACAATACCAGCTTTTAGCGGGACAGAAAACGGTTCAGTTTTAACTGTCCCGCTTTCTATGAACAGGTCAGTAAGTAAAGATGAGATTTCTGGTTTTGCTTTAAAAGTTAAAACCATTCAAAGTAATACATATGTTACAACGGTGTATGGCAGTTGAGATACAGAAAAAACCGTTGCGCAATTCGCGACGACGGGTTGGGCTACTCCTGGGCAGTCTTATAAGGTTCAATTAGCATATGTTGATAATGATGGAAATGTGGGGTATTTCTCAACTGTTGGTGTAGTTAAATGTAGTTATTTAAATTCTAGTTTTTTAAGTTTAGTCACCGGTGATACGGACTTAACTGAAAATATTAATACCGTTACTCCTTTTAAATACACTTATAGTGGTATTCTAGATTATACAAACGATCCGATGGAAAAAGTATATAGCTATCAATTTCGTATTTTAAATGAAATGAATGAGACGGTCTATGATAGTGGCGAATTATTGCACAATGCTAATGATGATACAAACCACACCTCTGTGGACACATATACTTTTTTAGATGATTTAGATGAAGACCAGATTTTTGAATTGCAATATACAGTAACCACTGTCAATGGTCTCGTTTTATCTACCCCAAGAATAATGGTAATGATGCCGCAAGAGCTAACGGCAGACACAGATATTACACTTAAAGCTAAAAATATTTATGATAATGGATATGTGCAATTGATTTTAGGTGGCCCAATTGACGGCAATAGTATTGAAGAATATATGTCTGGTGCATTTAAAATTTATCGTCAAAATACTGAATATCCAAAACGTTGAGAGCCAATTTTTAGTTTTATTTTACAAAATGAACAACCGTCAAGTTATGATAAATTAAAAGATTTTACTGTTGAGCATGGTAAAACTTATAAATATAAATTATGCCAATTTAATAATAATAATGTATTAGCAACAGTCACGTACTCCAATGAAATTTATGTTGATTTTGAAGACATGTTTCTTTTCGACGGTACGCGCCAATTAAAAATACAATATAATCCAAAAGTATCCAGTTTTAAAAATGATATTTTAGAGTCAAAGATTGATACTATTGGTAGTAAATATCCATTCTTTTTTAGAAACGGGCATGTTCATTATAAAGAATTCCCTATTTCGGGTTTAATTTCATATTGAATGGATGATGAAGAATTATTTAAACCATTACATGAAATGGGACTTGATGGTGAACATATAGTAAGAAACTATCCAACTGTTCCGATGTATGAAGTAAAAGATCTTCGTGAACAAGTGCGCTATTGGCAATCAAATATTATTCGAGTTCAAAATGAGCAAACACAAGAATTGGAAGATAGAGACATTGGTAAATGAACGGTGTGATATGATAATGGTAGCATTTGAGAATCTGGCGGTATTATTAACCATCAGAGTGAAAATAATAAAGAATATAGAATAATTAATTCTGGTAAATGGATTCCTGCTTCAGAGTCTTGAATAAAAAAATATAATATTCCAGCTAATAATTATCGTAAAAATATTCATTATGATAGTAACCAGCTCAATGTAAAATTACCTGAATGAGATAATGAAAACCGCGGGGCTGGCTCAGAATATGCTTTTGCAAAACATTATAAAACAAAGAATTTAGTTAATTATAATATAGCGGCAGAGCGTCAATTTAAACTTGATGTATTAGAATGGTTAACAAATGGTAAACCAAAACTTTTCCGCTCACCAACAGAAGGCAATTATATTGTGCGTTTAATGAATACATCATTAACCCCAAATGACACCGTTGGCAGAATGTTGCATACATTTAATAGCACCGCTTATGAAATTGATGATTGTAATTATGAAACACTTAGCGATTATGGATTTATTAGTGGTGAAAATATTATTAATAGCACAAAAAGCCTCTATTTTAGAACAGTTTCCTTACAATCTATTTATAATAATCCTAATCATAAATTGAATGATGGGTCTATTGAGGTTTTAAGAGATTTGCATAACGGGCATGGGCAAATAACCGCGCTGTCTCTTAAAATTGAAGATTGTGAATATGGGGACCAATTCCAAATTAATAATGGGCCAATCATTATGATTGGCGCAACTCAATCATACAATATCGATGGGCCTCTTGAGATTACTTCTTTAAGATTTAGACCAGAGTGAATTCATGAATCAAGCACATGAAACAATTTAACTGAAGAAGATGGGCCAAAAATCACTTATAGTTTTTATGACACATCTACAACAGCCACGGCTTTTGATAATATTGCAGATATTATGATAAGCTCTATGCCAGCAAAACAATTTATGAAAACTGGCGATGGCGTTTACGATAATTTAGTTGATGAAATTGAAAATGTAAAAACTAAAGTTATTAAGTACGATTATATGTTATTTGAAAAACGCCCAGTAGAAGAAATTTATACCGTTGTTGATTTAAGTGAAGACCCAAGATATGAGGCTTGGTTTAATGGGGATGATGGTATTAGTGGAGCAACCGGTGGCGACGTTTTTAGTGGTTTATTTAGTTTTGATAAATATGCATGGAGCAAGGGCGCGACTATTGGTAATACCACTTTAAATATGGTAAAAAATATGCCGTTCACGATTTTTAAAATTATGCCGGCTTATGCATTATCAACAGACGCTATTGAACAAATGCGCGCAGCATATATCCAAATTTTAACCGCAATTAATCGTACCCAAGCTAATATCACAAAAGATGATTTAATTACTAAAACAGCAGGGCAAATCCAAAACATGTTTCCACCTAACTCATTAACAACCAATGATGTAGCTGCAATTAATAAATTTAAAGAATTACAGGATAAAGCATATGGCACCATTGCCGCTAGAACAATGGGCCATGTTATGGGTTATTTTGAAACAAGCGATACAGAAAATACTCGTAAATCGGATAAGGTATATTACAAAAAAATATCCTCCACAATAGTAGTAGACGAGGAAGAAATGCCTTATGATGTTTATACAAGATATTCTGGACAAATCCCACCAAAACCGGGAATGGCGGGATATAATGAAATGACATATTTCCCAGTTTATGAGTATGGATATATATGAACTCCTAGCGACGATGAATTAACAGATTTATACGTAAATTTTGAACATGATGCGTGAGCAAATAATAAAGAATATTATTTTTATTATGATTTATCAGACGATAAGTTTAGAATGTTTGATGACGGTGAATATTCTACGAAAGTATATATCAACACTGGATATGTTGATAATTTTGATCCAGATGACCCAGAATTAATTAATAAATGTATAGATTTAAAAAATACTGCACAACCAGTTTTATATAAAAATCTTGAAAATATTAGTGATATTTATATTGGCAATGGCGTATTGGCCACTCTTGGTTACCAATATTCCACAAAGTCATATGATATTGAACGAGAGTCTGGTAGCGATGTGCAGGTTAAAATGGTTAAATATAATGAAGAATTAGAAAACTATCAAAACGCAGTAAAAACATATAGTGAAGGGCCAGATCCAATAGTTGAATATTATGATAAAATTAAAGACGCATATGACGAATATGTTGAAGCCTTGACTGATTATATAAATAATTCAGAAAAGGAGGTTGAGGATGATGCCGAAGAATAATCCTTTATTAGATGAGGTTTTTTTACAAAAACTTTATTTAAATAGACATAAAGAAATTTATGCTAAAATTATTGCATTAAATTTACAAGAAGAACCAGTAGAGCAAATAGAGGGGCAGGTCACCGGCGGGTCTGTCTCTCTGGATGGTTCTTCTAATGTGCGTCGTAGTTGCAATCTAACCATGGTTGCGCAAGATATAGATATTAATGCATACTATTGGGGTTTTAAAAATAAAATTAAATTATTTATTGGGTTAAAAAATGATATAAATAATATATATGATGATATTATTTGATTTCCATTCGGTGTAATGGTAATTACTGGTTTTTCTACTTCATTATCTACTAATGGATATAATGTTTCTATTAGTGCAAAGGATAAAATGTGTTTAATTAATGGCGAGCTTGGTGGGTCTTTATTCGCTGCGCATGATTTTGGTAAAGAAGAATTTTATAATAAAAATACATTGGTGACTACAATAAGCGATATTCCAATTGAAACAATTGTTAGAGAGGCCGTGCATGAATATGCGCAAGAACCTTGAGAAAATATTATTATTAACGATTTAGATGATTTGGGATTAGAACTATTGGATTATAGAGGAAGTAGACCATTATATTTAATTATTGCTAAAAATGGAAGTAATGAAGACACTGATGATGTTGTCCAAATAACACTAGATGGCAATATGTTAATAACAGATTTTACGAACAACACATACCCTATAAAAGATATTGAACAACATGGGGGACATTATAATCCTCGCGTTAATTTAGATTTTGGGGATAGCTCAATAACCCCCGTGATCCCAACTCGTTTTAAATGGGGCGAATATGAAAATGGTGTTACTATTGCTAAAGTTGAACGCGGGCAAACTTGTGGGTATCGCTATACTGATATCACATATGCTGGCGATTTAATTCTTAATGTTGGGCAACCAATTACTGCAATGTTGGATAAATTGGTCCAAATGTTAGGAAATTGAGAATACTTCTATGATGTTGATGGCCATTTTGTTTTTCAACGTAAAAAAACCTATTTAGATAAAACATGAAATACTATCGTTACTAATAACGATGATTCTTATATTCCAACTATCGGGGAAACTTATGTCGAAAGCGCTTTATGGTCAAGTGCAGTTTCTTGAAATTTTACTGATAGTTTTCTTGTAACCGGTTTTAATAATGCTCCAGTATTAAGTAATGTTAAAAATGATTATTCTATTTGGGGGACAAAGCGAGGCGTAGATGGAGAGGAATACCCAGTACATTTAAGATACGCAATAGATAAAAAACCAAGTTATTATAAATGTATTAGTGGGCCACAAACGGTGCCTACCTATAATAACTATACTCTTACTAACAAAGGCACTATTCATTACGATGGTAATTTAGCAGTAAATAGGGTATATACGGTAAATTATGATGGCATATATGACTATAATCCAGGTGATTGTTTAAAAATAGATTTTGAGGGCTATGAAAATGATAGCGCACGTAAAGTGGTTAGATTGCACAATACTCGCAATAGTCAAGATCTTGAGATTTCATCAACAAGTACCACCTATCGTGCTAAGGGGCACGTATGAGTATATCTCCATGGAAATGGTCGTTTTCGAATGATTCCTATCAGCAATGGAGCCACAGCATGGAGAAACCTTGATGCTGTAGAGTATATGACCTTGGAAGAAGCTACGCGTAGAGGATACTCTGCATCGGTCGGCGTTGATTGGCGTGAAATTATTTTCCAAATGGCAAAAGATTATCGTCAATTTGCTCATTACACCCCATATGATGAAAACGATGGAAAAACGCACGAGTATACTAATGAAGAATTATTATCCATTGCTGAAAATTTTGCTACCTTAATTAGAATAAATAATGGGAAAACAGAAGACGGCGAGTGGTATTATCCATCTGGAAGAACCGGATATGAGCAATATTATACAGATATTGAGGGCTTTTGGCGCCAACTTTATTGCCCACCAAGATTACTTGCATCATGAAAAAATACTGGCGTATGGACAGATAGAGCGACAAATGTTGATGAGGTTGTTTATTTAGAAGACCAGCAGTCGGTTTCTATTAAATTAGATGATGCGAAAAAAACAAATATTTTATATTTTTTATCTACTGATTGGGTAGGAAGTGGAAATGCATTATCCTCTGGATGAAATAAGCAAATTATAGATTCTCCAGCAAATATTAACTTTTGGTTTGATTTTTTAGATGCAGATAAAAATTCAGATTTTGCGAAATATTCCGTACCAGTAATAGGAGATAGGGCAAAATCTGTTAATGACAACACTGTAAAAGCTATATATTTTAGGGAAATTCCTAATACTATCTTTACAAAAGATTTAAGTACAACTCAACGCAAATCGGGCTATACATATATGCAATATCAAGAAAGTATGAGTCCATTGTTTGTAGTGAGTACACAGGGGAAATGCGCGATAGACGTAATGGAAGAATGAATTAATAACTATGTTTATGCAATTGAGTCGGTTAATGTAAATACTGTACCAATTTATCATTTACAGCCAAATACAAGAATTAAAATTACCGACGCAGAAAGTAAGATTAATGGAGATTATGTCGTATCTCGTATTTCAATTCCATTAACCTATAATGGAACAATGTCAATTACTGCAACAAAAATTGCAGAAAGAATATATTAGACTAGAGGAGGAGTTATAATGGCAAATAAAGTCTGTCAATTACGTTTTTTAGGCATTGACTCAGATGACGAAAACATCAGCGCAGAAGCATTGTGCTCCTCTTCTGGTGTAATTACTCCAGATAATCAATTAATTACCAATATGGAACAAATTAGTATTGAAGCAAGGCCTGGTACAAAATTTTATCTTAATGGAAATGAATTGATAATGGGAATTACCGGTGTGTATGAAATTTTTTTAGATGAAGCGGCAATTGAAAAATTAACCTTTGATGCAATTTCAATTAATAATATTCAAGAATACAATCAAAGGATTAAAGAGTACAATGAAGCCAACCCTTTAATAAAACGTCAATACACCCCAGTAATTATAAGCATGGCTTATAATGAGTAAGGAGGAAACGGAGTATATGGCTAAAAAAATACAACAATTTTATTATGATGCCAAAGTTGGGACAACAAGTGAAATTATACTTCCTTATATTAGGGGCACAATATTTGAGACAGCGGCGCAAGGTGGGATTGAAAAACTTGGAATTCAAACAGCGCCAGGAGTAAAATTTCATTTAAATAACTGCATAGACCCAGTTATTGTTGGCTCTACTGGTATTTATGAATTAGATTTAAATAATCAATTATCAATTACGGGATTACGCTTTGAAGAAGAGTCTATGAGAAATATAGCCGATAGCAATGGTGTATTATCGTTATTGGTAGATATTATATATAGGGGGGAATAAAAAATGGCATTTTATGGAAGAGTAACAAATGAAGCTAAAACATCGATGACATTTGATAAGGTTTACCCTAACCGTTTAACGGCTAAAATAATGGCAAAATCCGATGGGGTTTTTGTTGGCCGTTTTGTTTTAGTAGAATATGATAATAAACCATACACGGCTGAAGAGCATGAAGAAGAATATACAACAATAAAGCAATACTTTGAAGGTGGTATTGCTGCTACTGAGTATGATAATCTTATTGCGAATTTAGACGAATCAAATTATAATATAGTAAATTATCAAATAGATAAATTAGAATGGCCAAAGCTTGGTAAAGGTTTTGATGGTACCGTTTTACGTAAAGTTATCTCCGATTCTGGCGATGCTGATTATGTAGTATTAGCAGAATTAAATTCTGTAGTACCAACATTTGATGTAACCGCAGAAGCACCAAGCAATACGCCAATTCAGCCATATTTTGATAAAGACAGTTCAAATGTTTATTATAATTTACACATGAGCACTCCTTGGGGCTTTCAACTCGGTAATATTGATTTACATGCTTCTGGTTTTGATAAAGATAGTAGACCAAATTACCCAGACTCGGACGGCTATAATAATGAAATTATAGTTGAAGAAGTTGCAAGCAATCAAGAATATGGAACAGATAAAAAACATAAAAATGATATTAAAAAGCTAGTAATAAAATTACCAGTTCTTGGCGTTATTGTTCAAAAAATTTGGGATTATATTTATGGCGTATCAAAAGATAATCCGAATATGCGTAATGAGGCTCCTAGCTTTACTGATAGCACGGGCAACCGTCCAGCGATTCGTGATACTGCGCGCATGGTACAGGATGATGGAACTTATACCCCAGAAGAAATGGAAAGTATTACTGGGGCATTAAATTCATTGTATGATTTAATTGGAATGAATGTATATAAAATTTCTGATGAATACGATGAAACAATGTCTGATGATAATGCTATTTATTATAATACAGATGATGGGCAATTTTATTACAAAAATTATGAATATGAACCTGTGCCATTAGATGAAGAGCGTTTATCAGATGCGCTTAATTTGGGCGTAGATAAACAAGAATTCCTTGGTGAGTTACTAGACCCAACCGGGCTTGAATTATTTACTAAACCGACCGAAAGTGACCATTATTATGCGATACCTGATGGCAATGTTAAGCCTGATATGGCATGCTATACGCTCAAAGCGGCAGAATTAATGACTCTTAAAGATCCAAGTAACGCAGAAGAAGATGATTCATCAGAAAGTTTAATAGAATTAGCAAAAAAAGGGTATTTATACGCTCAGGAACCAGATGAATTTATTTCTGGCAGTTATAATTATATTCAAGTAGTTGTAGCAGATGAAGGAAATGAAGAAGTTTTAATTCCAGGCAATGTGGATTATTATATAATCCGACCAGAAACACCTGAATTTAATGGAAATATAATTCCACAAGGAGCAAAGATTTATCAGCCAGGTAGTCTGTTGCCATTGGCTACGCTTGAATCAAATGGTACTATTGGAGATTATGATATTAACCGTTACCCAGAAGGTAAAGTTATTTATGAAAAATCGCAACAAGAAAAAATACATCCAATCGATCCCGATACGGGTCGACCAGATGAAACTAAATGGATTTATACAACTGAAATACATGCAATTGCAAAAACAATAAATACTTCAGATCAGGTGCCAGACGCAACATCCGTAAATATTATTGTATATCCATGGCCAGAAGAAACGGTTTTATGGAAAAGGGAAATTGTAACTCGTCCGGCTACAAATGACGTAGAAAGAGTTTTTTGGAGAAGACAAACCGGTCCGCAATCCTTCCCTTCTGTTGGAGAATGGCTTAGTACTCCAGTTGAATTATATGAATTAGAACCATCTGAGGCACAAGCTGCGCGTGAATGGGATACTAAATACTGGGGCGTAGTTGCCGATATAGATAATGGTACAAACATTTTAAAAGAAATTTATAGAAAACAAGAGGCAGATACTAATCCTACTTATGTATTAGACACAACATATAACGATGAGGAAGAAGAAAAAATTCCTCTTGAAAACACCGGCCCTATTTTTGGCGTAAACGGACTAGATGGGGACGATGGTGATGGGAAAACCTATTATTTCATTCCAAATGAATTATATAATGAAGATGGAACGTTAGCAAGCGCATATGACGAGCATGCAACATATTATAAAATTAATAATATTGTTGTTATATCAGACCCTCTTGGTGAATTTAATGAAGGCGAACTTTGGAATCCAGAGTTAGATATTACTGAAATTAATAGTGCGAGAGAAGAGGGCGACGAAGTTGTTCTTGGTATTATGGCAGCAAAGCCAAGACTATATCCTCTCGAAGGATACGCAAGAGATAAAAACTCTATTAATGGTTGGCTTATTGCTTTAAATAAATTAATTGGTAATGCAGATAATAGAGATAAAAACACTATTAAGGGCTTATTAAGTCATATTAATGATAGATTAGACAAAATCGAATATACTGGTGCCAACAAATTAGTTGTTTCTGATAAAAATGGGCATATAAAAGACGCAGATTTGGTAACAGATGAATGAATTAATGCTTCAGTATCGACAGAAAGCACTGGGCCAGTTATTACTTTAGAGCATACAGACTTTTTTGATGCTCCAACAGTGACCGACGGTTCAAATCCAATCCCTGCTTTTGGCGTAATTACTGAAAGTGGTGAAACGTTCTTTAGGTTCCCAGTTATTGATGCTGCTGGACATGTTACTACTTTTACTACTTTTACTGCTGGTCAAGCTGCTGGGGCCGTTACAATGCCAAATACCATTCAAGCAATTTCTACAGATAACGGCATTGCTACAGCTTCTTCTAGCGCAGATACAATTACATTAACAAGTAGTGGTGATAATTCAATAGCAATATCTGTAAACGATAGAACAATTACTATCGCGCATAATATTGTGACCACATCAACATTAACCGCAACTACAGTAACGCTTTCATTTGGAGATACGTTTACAATTACAGATTATAATTTTGATAATACAGGGCATCAATGTGAAGCTGCAACCCGCACTATTCAAATACCGGCAATAGACGTAGGTTCCTTAACGTTAAGTGGTTATAGCGTTTCACCTGTACCAGTTAGTAGTATGCCAGCTAATGGCGATACGGTTAATCAAGCAATTGCTAAATTAGCGGGTATATTAGATAATAGTACAGACACAATTAGTACAAGAATTTCTAATATTACATTCCCCGTTTCTAATGTTGTAATTCATGGTGATGGACCGAATGATATAATTGATTTAGTGCCAAATGACAACAGTCATACCGCTATATTAAATAGAGCATCGTATGATACATGAGGTGTCATTAAAATTTCTAAGAACAATGACCCTAGCGCTGGATTTGTGCAAATTAATCACACAGATGGTAGTAATAATGCAGTAACAACTTATATGCCATTAATCACGGATACTACAAGTGGTACAATTCGCGAAAAATGGTTACCAGAAGCAACGTCTTCTACTAAAGGCGCAGTTATTGTAGACACAGCAATGTCAGATAGTTCTACTAATCCAGTAGAAAATCAAGCGGTTAAAGCATATATTGATGGCATAAACTTTAATACAAAAGCAATTACTTATGTGCCGCAAATTGAAAATCCTGATTATGGTACCGTTCCAGATGCACCAGAATATATTGATGATACAGCAAACACAACAACAATGACATTAGATAAAATGTTAGCAAAAATTATAGAATTGGAGGCAGCAATAACCGCTTTACAATCCGCGCAAGGAGAGTAACTAATTATATAAAATTTTATTTTACAGGTCTGCTCGTTTCTTGGGGCAGGCCTGTTTAATTTCATATATACAGTTATTATTTATTATGAAAGAAAGTAAAAAGAATAGGAGGTTACTACTTTGGCTTTAGCAAATTATGTTAAATTCAGAAGGGGTACGCCGGCTAGCTATGAGGCGCTCGCAACCAAAGACGCCGATTCCCTATACTTTATTTCAGAAAGGAACGCGACTCAAGGTGTCTTATATCTTGGGGATAAACTAATTACTGGCAGTTTAACTTCCAGCATGACATTGTCTGATTTGGAAGATATTTTACTTGGTAATAACATTACACCTAATTCAATACTGATTTATGATGGTAATAAAGGCAAATGAGTTAACAAACCTTTTAGTGAAGTCTTTAGTGAAATAAGCGCAAGTCTTGTAACAATGCAAGGCGCAACAGCGGACTCTAATGGGGCTGCTGGAATTGTCCCTACGCCTTTAGCCGGGGACCAAAACAAGTTTTTACGTGGTGATGCCACGTGGACTGAAGTTCAGGGTATAACCCCTGCTCAAGTCCAAGAATTAAGCCAATTAAGGGCAGATGTCGATACTCTTACTGGAGCAGACTATGGTTCTTCAATGCGTGAAGTTGCCTCCGAAGTCATCAATACTATTATTGCGGATGCTCCAGCAGACCTAGACACCTTAAAAGAAGTTGCTGATTGAATTGCAGATCATTCAAATAGCTTAATTGAAATTGATACTCGTATTGTTACTCTTGAGACAGGGGTTGGCAATCTTGAGGACGAAATTGCCGCACTTCATGCGACGGATAGCGATCTGCAAAACCAAATAGATGACTTAGATATGCGTTTAAGATGAAGGCGCATAGACGGGTCAGAAGAGGAATAATAAGAGAGGAGATTTTAAAATATGGCAAATGTTTTATTTAAACGTGGTATAAAGTCCGCTTTACCGAATAACGCGGATAAGGGGAACGTTGTCGACGGTACTTTATATTTTACAACCGATACATGCCAGTTATATTTAGGTCATGGTACGTCTTTATTACCTATTGGTGATAATATTCGTATTGTTAGCACCGCAAATGATTTAGGCTCAGCGGCTGACCATAAGCATGAGTTTGCTTATGTTTCTACCGGTAATATTATGGCCTGGAGCGATGGTTCTGCTTGGAAGCAAACAAACCCAAATACAACCAATAGTACATTAACTCACAGCGTATCTACAGTAACCGATGGCGTTGAAGTTTCAACCGAAGTTACAGATAGCGCTGGTGGAAAAGTATCAGATACTTTTAATATTGTAGCTGGTTCTCAAAATGTTACAATTGCTGGCAGCGGTGATACAGTAACAATTACAGTAAGCGAAGATAAAAATACCCTTTATACAATGACAGCTAGCGCCAATGGCGATAATGTCAACTTAGTATTAGCTCCAACATCTTCAACAACTGTTACTGATGCAGCAACATCAACAGTTACATTTAAAGATAGTACAAGTGTTAATGTATTCGTTGACCAGGATGGCGCTATTAGTTTTGGCGTTAATACCAGTGGCGTTGGTAGCGTTGGAAGTGCTGGTTGGGGACCTGGGCAACGCAATGCAGATGGGTCTGTTCCTACTGACGGAACTGAAGATAAAGGCTTCCATGTTGAATTAGGATTATCAAATGGCACAACCGTTGCGGGTGGTTATAGACCAGTTATTTCATATGCACCTGTAACAACATCTACAACCTCCAATGGTGAAACAGTAACAACAACCACATACACCGCAAGTGTTGAATATATAAATGGTATTGCTACATTAGATGTTTATTCAAAAGGACAAATTGATACAAGAATTCAAACTCTTGAGCAAGGCTTAAATGCCATGACATATCGTGGAGTTGCTAGCACATCTACAACTATTACCAGCACTACAATTCATAATGGCGATACTTGGAAAGCAACTGGCACATTTACTATTGATGGCAAAACAGTTGAGCCTGGCTATTTAATTATTGCTACTGGCACAGAGGTAAATGGTGTAATTCCAGGTCAAAATCAGCATTTTGACGTAATTTCTGGTGATGCTCAAGATACTAGGTATAGTTTTGAAGATTACGCTCCAACAGTAGCAAATTATACAACAACAGGTTGGAAAGTTACTTCTAGTACAAATCCTAATCCGTCTACACCAGATTATGATAAATATTTAGCATTCCTTAATGCAGATTTTTCTGTTACAGATAGTACAAAGGTTGAATTGGCAACTGTTACTGTTACTACAACCGCTAGTACCGCAGTTACTCAATCATCTGGTGGAACAGCAACATTTACTGCTATTAGTAATGTATCTTATGATACTAAAGGACGTATTACTGGTATTGAGACAAAACAACTTACAGTTGTTGATACTTTAGTTACATTAAGTCAGGGCACATTTACAGTTACTGCGGCTAGTAATACCGCTACCGTCAGTTTTGATGCGGTAGATACTGCAATGGGTCATGCAACAGACGCATTCTCACTTAGCTCTGCCGGAAACTCAATTACAGTTACTGCATCTGGCAAAGATATTAACGTTGATTTAGTTTGGGGCCAATTCTAAGATTTAGGGACAAACCACACTAATTAAATATGTATCTTTTTAATATCTATTAGGAAGATTATAAATAAAAAGATTTAGGGAGAAAGATTTTATTTTAAATCTTTTCTCCCTATTTTTTTTGATATGATGGAAAGGAGATAAATAGATGAGCGATAACAAAATACCTTTTATGCCAGTTTATGGCTCTAAAGCTACTGTAGATACACAAAGCAAAATCGCTGGCCACATCTATTTTACTACCGACTCTGGTGAAATTTATTTAGATAAAAGCGACCAGGAGAGAATAAGAATAGGTGGTACAACAAGTGGCGCTTCATTATTCTATAGTGAGCAGGGTACTGCTGATGATCCAATACCAGTAGATGATGATAATGAAGGTTATTATTTATTAGACGTTGCTGCTATTGAAATTGGCGAAGGCAAACTAAAAATAGATGACCTTATTATTGGCGCTGATAATGCCTTTTATCGTGTTGAAGTAATCTTAGATAATGGCCAACTTCGTTGTAGTCGTTTAGCAATTAGCGGCGGCGGTGGAGGCGGAGGTGGCGGATACTCCGATAAAGCAAGATTAAATAAGGAAGACCCAGAATCTAACTATTTAATTAACGATAAACCGGCCAGTATTAGATTATATGCAGTTTCAGGTAAGGACCCTGACGATGGCTCATATTTAGATACTCGTTTAACCGTACACTGGACATTATCTGAAATAGCTATTGACACAGGTAAAGTTGAGCAATATGCTTACGGTAGCTTCCCAATTAACGCATCAACAGATGAAGACCCAATTTGAGAAACTTTTGAATATGGTACAAAGGCACACAATTCTGCCCATAACGTTTTAAAAATGTATGTTAATGGTAGCGGTAGTAAGCAAAGTAGAGAAATTTCTTATGAATTTTTTACTTCTGAATTACGCTTAGAAAAACATCAAAATTTTAATAATATTAACTATTATTCACCAACAGATGTAACAATTTACTGCACAACTATTGGTAGCTTAGAAAAAATTATTTATTATTATTTTGAAAATGGTGGAGTTGAAACACTGCTAAACCCAGGCGGCACGGTTATTGGAGCCTCTCCTGCGATAAGCGACCAAACAATTACTGTCCCACCGGCCCTTGCTACTCATGGTGCTCATAAAGTACGTATTGAATTATATCAATATATTAATGGGAAACCAGACTTAACTTCTGCGGCAACCCCAATTGAAATGGAAATTGGTGTTGTTGACCCAGAAAGTCAGCAAGCAGTAGTTTGGCTCGGAGATTATCAGGAAGAATACTATCAGTATGATGCTATTAAAATTCCGTTTAGAGTATATGACCCAACGTCTTCAATGGGCGCTACAATCACATTATTTAAAGATACCAATAAGCTTGGCACAAGAACAATTACAGACACAAGCGCATTTTCTGTTTGAGAAATTGTTGACGCTGATTTAAATGCACAAAACTATTATACAATTTCTTGTGGCGAAGAAGACAATGAAATTCGTAGAACAATTAGTTTCATGGTCGTAGAAGATGCTAACCGTACGGGCATGAAAATTGCCACTGCTGGTTTGCGCTTTATGTTTGACGCAAGTGGACGTAGCAATAGTGAATCTGCTACCAATAGAACAAAATACTCATATACAGATAATAATGAAAATACAATTTCTGCTAGTTTTGAGAATTTCAACTGGTATAACAATGGATGGGTTACAGATGCAGAAACCGGAAATACTTGTTTAAGAATTAGCAATGGCGCTACATTTAAAATTCCACTGGGCCGTACTCAGTTTGCTACTTCTAATACATCTGCGCAATCACATACTTTTGAATTCCAGTTTAAAGTGCGCAATGTACAGGATTATAGCAATATTGTTCATAATGTTACCCGTTATAAAGGAAACACAGATGATAGATATGACACATACCCTGGTTGGGTTGATGATGAAGTTTATCAAACATTTACAAATAAATCATATTTAAATGAAGAGTGGAGCGATGGCAAAGAATACGATAACTATGACGCATTCTTACAATGGTATCTGCCAGCCCATAAAGAGGCTTATCCTGATAGCACATGGCCACCTTCATATGATGATATTGAATATCGTAAAACCGATAAAATTTTAAATACTGCTTATGCTGCTGGTAAGTATTTTGATGGTCAGCATGGTATTTGTATTGGTGCACAGGACGCTTTATTTACAAATGGCGTAGACACAGTTAACGTATCTTATGTTGAAGATAAATTAATTAATTTAACAATTGTTTATTCTCATGGCGATGGTAGCAATAGTGGTAGCAATAAGTTAATGTCTATTTACTTAAATGGCATATTAACCGGAGTTGCCCGTTCAACATTAAGCGACCCTTGGAATATTGGAGAAAACAATAATCTTGAAATTGTATTTAACTCTCAATATTGCGACTTTGATTTATACAAAGTTAGAGTTTATAACCAACCATTAACATTATCAACGGTTTTAATTAATAACACAGTAGATTTAAAAGACCCAATTGCTTATGATTTAACACAATTAGCAATATTCAATAACTCTGTTGGTGAATCACAATTATCATATGATAGCATGATAACCTATAATGCAGAGCACCCAGATGGTTATATTATGCCATATCTGATTTTTACAACAAAATATTCAGATGGCAATGTATTACCATATAGTAAGCAAAGAAAAATTAATGATGTTCAAGTTGAATTTGTTAACACAGGACTTGAAAGAGCCTATGCAAAGGGAGAATTAGGTCCGCTTGCTTCTAAAGCAGGTCAAACGGTTGAAGAGTACTATAAACATCACTGCCCTTCATGGAAAGGCGACCATATCGTTTTACAGGTTCAAGGAACATCTTCTGAGTTCTACCCACGTAGAAACTATAAGGCAAAAACTAAAAATGCCGCACCTGGGTCTGATGTATCTGAAGTACAAATGTATATGAATCGTGGACCATTTGCTCAAAAATATGAGAATAATGACCCAGATACACATTTAAACTTCTTCTATTATGATAATGATACAGTTGGTACAACAAAATTTACTTTAAAGATTGACTATATGGAATCCTCTGGTACATATAATATGGGTTTTGCTAACTTAGTAAAGAACGCATATACACACCATCCGTTATATGATTACTATAATAGAGGAGCATTCCAGGTAGCATCTACCGAATACACAGAAGCCAACAGTTATACCGAAGGCACAACTTACTGGTATAAGAACCATAAAGGAAGTTGGAAAAATACTGTTGACGATGAATTAAAAATCACTGGCGCGGCCGACTTCGCAATGGGCCCAGTTGCATTTGCAGCGTCAATTGGGCAAACAAAAGTTTGCACAGACACTTCTGTAGCAGAATATAACAAATGGTATACAGCAACAACAGTTTATAGTGATGCTCCAATGCCATCATATATCAATGATTACAGAACATCTGTTCAAGGTTTCCCTGTTTTAGCATTCCATCAAACAACAGATGCAAACGGCAATAGCACTGGTATTAAATATATCGGTCGTTATAATATGTTATTAGACAAGGGTTCAGACGAAGCATTTGGTTTCAAGCCAGCAGAAGACATTTATCAAAAGTTTGTTCAAAAGAAAGGCAAACCAGTTGCAGTTAAAAAGGTTGCAGAATGCTGGGAAGCAGAAAACAACTCACGTGGATTCTGCTCATTCAGAGATGCCTCTACAAACAGAACAGATGATAAATTCTTTGATACCGGTAAATTAACCTCTGCCGGCGCTCCAGTTGTTGCTGATTATTGGGAATACCGTTATCATGATAAAGCAGATTCATTAGATATTATTTATGATTTAAATAATAAATTAAGTGATGAAGGCTCTATTGCAACGGTTTTAGATGAATTAGGCGTTGATTTACAAGACAACACAGCAGCTACTTGCCCAGACCCAAGTTATACTGGTGAATATACCGCGGGTATGCGGGCAGCTGGCGAAGCTATGTTAGACGTTTATTCTAACTGGGAAAAAGCCGTTAGATGGGTTTATAGCACAGATCAGGACGCTGTTCCTTCTGCTGGTGTTTATACTCAAATTGATTTAGGTCAAGAAGTTTATGCTCCAAATACTTATTACATTTTAAATGATGAAAGTGAATATGAGACAGATTCAAGTGAAAATCTTGACCCAACAAAAGTATATTATAAACTCGTTAATGAAGAATATGTCCCAATTCAATTATGTAGTTCTAGCGAAGAGCTTTATCAATCTAACACTTATTATATTTTAACTACTCTTGGTGACTATGTATTAGACCCAGATTCTAGTTTTAATTCAGAATATACATATTATAAATTAATTGCAAATGAGGCAGAAAGTGGCGCTGAGCAATTACCAGAAACGGTTGTATATAATGGCCATGAATACAATTATGATACAAAAGAATATCGTAATGCTAAATTTACAAATGATTTATCAAAACACTTTAATCTTGAATATTTGGTTACTTATTTTGTAATGACAGAAGTGTTTGAATGTTATGACTCTCGTGGTAAAAACGCAATGTTTGCATCATGGGGTCCTCAAGAACAAGGTGGAGACTATATCTGGTATCCAATGTTCTACGATATTGATACTCAGTTAGGTATTAACAATACTGGTATCCCATCATTTGAATACTATGTAGACGCCACAGAAAATGGCACATTCTCTACAAACGATAGTTTATTATGGAATAACCTGTATAAAAACTTCAGAAGCCAAATTATTCAAAAATATAGACAGTTAAGAGATAAGGAATCAACTTATGGATATTTACCACATGCTCCATTAAGCACTGTTGATAGAATTGAAAAATGGTATCTTGCAGACCCAGACGTTTGCAATAGTTTATCAATGAAAGGCGAACGTCCATTAATTGCTCTTAACTTAGATGAATACTATAAATACATCAGTATTACCAATAGCAAGATTGGTTATCAAGACCGTGCCGGTGGAATTAGTTATGACAATGGTACTTATTTCTACGCATTACAAGGCGATAGAAGCTTATCAAGACAACAGTTCTTAACTAATCGTCTTAACTATATCGACTCCTGGTTGAACCAAGGCAACTATGAACGTGGTGGTACTAATATTATTAGAGGCCGTATTGCAGCCAACAGCCCATCAAACACTTCTGATAAATGGATTGTGCCTGGCGGTAATAAGGGAACTGAGCCAACGCTTGAGTTCGCAAATTACTGGACAGACTCATCAGAGGTTGTTAAAACGCATATGTTTGATGGTGAATATTGGATTACAATGGAACCTGTTAGAAACTTATATGTTACGGTTGGTACAGACGCTGCGAACTTCCCATCATTAAAATATACTAACCTTGACGGGCCAGTAAAATTTGAAACACCAGATTTAAAGAATGGCGTTATGAGAAGTGGCGGTTATCATGAACAGTTGTACTATATTTATGGTTTAGACCAAATGAAGAGCTTGGGCGATATGAGTAAGTTATATTGGACTGAGTTCAATATTGAAGGAACAGCAACAAAGATGACTGACCTATTACTCGGCTATGATGGTTTAGATGAACAAGGAAATCACTATAAAAACAGTGGAATTAATATGTATGGTATTCACGCAAGTAATGATGCCACAGACAACGGTGGTATGCCACTATTAAAGAGGGTAAATTTATCATACATAACATTCAACGATGCTGCTCCAACTTACAACTTTGCAAGCTGTGAAAAACTTGAAGACTTTAGAGCGATTGGTTCTAATATTACAAATGTCACTTTTGCAAATGGTGTAGCATTAAGAACATTATACTTACCAGAAACAATTAAGACATTAAGCTTAACAGAAGCAACAAAACTTAATAGTATTGTTACTACATTCGTTGAGCGTAATGATTCGCAATTAACAGACGTCACTCCTGGTTTATACATCCCTAATTTAACAGATAAGCCAGCAGGGCAGGCCACAAGTAATATTGAACAATTAGTATTAATTGGAGATTGCTTAGGGTATGATAGTTATAAATTATTAACAAATTATTATTCAGCTCGTTTAGGTAGTTCTTCTTCTAAAATTACCATGACCGATGTTAATTGGAGCCCATATAAATTAATTGATATTGGTACAGAATATAACGCAACAGATAGTGAAAATCATTTATATTGGGTTGATGATGGCCACTATGGATTTAAAGAGTATACCCATGTATCATATGATGATTGGCTATTAAAAATTAAAAATGGCGAATTATATAAATTAGATACAACATTACAAACAAATTATAGTTCATTAATTACAGATGGCCAGTTATTACTTAATTTAAGAGATGCTTCTAATTTCTTTAGTACTGCTGAAATTAATAATGAGGTTCCAATTATTGCTGGTATTATTTATATTAATAATGCAAGTGCTATTAACGAAAAGACAATTGAACAAGAATATGTACAAGCATATCCTAATTTAAAGTTCTTCTTTGCTAATGTTGAAAAGACACCTGCTGCTAAATACATTGTATTAAATGATGATGGCACTTATGACTTACTGGCAAGAAAGGCTTTAGGTGAAAATGAAACATTCTTCCCTAACCCAAGAACATTAATTTCATCTGTAGAATTAGATAGATACGATACTCGTACAGCATATGACTTCTATGGATGGAGTGATAAACCATTAAGTCCAAGCGCAGTTAATGCTTTACCATCTAATTGGTATGAACAAGGACAAGGCAATTTAATTGTTACCACAAATAATCCGAATTCTGTAGCATTAACACCAGATCAGTGGTATGATAATTGGAGCACTTTAGAAACAGAAGAAGATAAATATGACTATACATTCTATGCTGTATTTGGTATTCATAAATACCTAATGACATATTATGATGGCGATGGCGAAGTGCTTGATGTTGTTGCAGTTCCTGCTGGAGCATCAATTGTAAATAACCCACCAAGAACAATCCCATATAAAGATTTACCAATTACAACAAAAGAAAGCTTAACTCAGGTTTATAAATTTATTGGTTGGGGAGTAAGCCCAGATGCTACAACTACATTAACATGAACAGATGCCGCAATTGGTTTCTCCAATAGAGATAGAAGATTCTATCCGGTATTTGAAATTGGAAGCGTTTATGATAATGTATTAAGTTCTGCATATTTAACATATACTTCACCACAAACAGAATCTGGATATGGCACATATGTTTATGCTAGGGTTAAAGACGGCTATCACATTAGAGGAAAAGTTACTTTACCAAAAGAACTTAATGGCTACAGAGTTAGAGGTATTGAAGAAGGTGGCGTTTCTGCTGCAACCAGTTCGAATGGATTTGCATTTAATACAGATTTAATTGCAATATTCTGGGAGCAAGGCGCTACACCAACGCAATATCGTGATAACTGCTTAAGAGGATGCACGAATTTAAGATGGGTAGACTTCCCAGAATCAATTGAAGTAATTGGCATGTTACCATTCTATGGGGCAAAATTAATTAACAGAGATTTCCGTCATTGCGTCCAGTTACGTGCAATGAGTATTAGTAGCCTTAATGGTGCTATTGGATTCTCAATGGCATGGCAACAAGAAGAAGAGGGCAATGGTAGTGTTATATACATGCCTGGCGCATTAAAAGAAATTGGTTCAATGGCATTTGGATATTATTTTAGCACTACAACTGATGTCACAACAATTTCATTTGGCGGTTATCAAGATCCTTGGAACCCAACTTCTATTGATAACAGTGCATTTACTAATGCATTAGATGTTATTTTATGGACGGATGAGGACACTATTGGTAGTGGTCGTAGGCAGGTTTGGGAACAGCTGGAAAATGCAGTTGGAAATCATACTATTATTAGAAACGACTCTAGAATAGCTCCTCAACAGTAAAGGAGGATTTATAACGTGAAAAAAACAACAATTTATCGTTACCTTGGAGTAAATGGAGTTATTGATTCTCCGGTACTTTTAGAAGGTATTTATTCAGTCAAAGCCATTAGTTTAATCGCTGATGAAGGAATGGCTCTTACGAAAGATGGCAAAACATTTTTACATTCAGTAAGAGTACCTGAAGCAGAGGTTGCTGAATGGAGAGAAGTCAAGGACAAATCAAACTAATTGGCCTCTCAAGAAATTAAAATATATTAGATAGAAAAACTTAGGTACGGAGGACTTCTGGTCCTCCGTACGTATATATGAAAAGGGAGGAAATAAAAGTGATTACTTATGTAAATAGTAAAGATGCTAAGTTATTTGAAGATGCTCGTCAAGCTTTGCATATGGATTCGCTCACTCTTGACCAGTATTTAAGTAATCTTAGCACATTAAAAGCAATTAGCCCTAAATATGTGCGTTTACCTTTATATGAAGATGGCCATCAGGATGAAGAAATCTTTGAAATTGACGCAAATTCAAGAACAATTAAAGTCCCAGCTTCATTCAGTAGAAATGGTGTCGGTGTTGTTAGTGATGAATTAGCAGAAACAATTTGGTTCAAAATTAATCGTTATTTTGATATTAAAGACTTTGGCGCAGCCATTGAAAATAGCGATAATTTAAAAGACCAAGAATTACATATTTTAATTCAATGGGAAGCCCCAGATGGAGCTAAAGGTGCTTCATGGGCATATGCTATTGATGCAGAAGAAGATCATCCAGACCACATCTATTTTGGTTGGGCATTAACTGCTGAACATTTAATGGCAAAAGCCGGCAGTATTAGATTTGCAATTCGTATTATGCAATACGATGCAAATGGTAAAATTGCTTATAGCTTTGCTACACAGGCCTCTCAAATTACTGTTAAAGCGGGCTTAAGCTTTGACGTAACAGATGAAGGCATTGAAATAGAAAACGTCGCAGATAGAATTGCTAATAGATTAATGAGCGGAGAAATCGCTAACTGCCCAGTATTTGGCGAAGATGGTGATTTACCTGCATACATTATTAATCTTGAAGTGCCAGATGGCGCAGCTCCTGGCACAGAACCTCAAGCCGTTCTTGAAGTTGTTGCTTCTGCCCCAATTATTAAGGTTGATGACATTGAGCATCCGGGTCAAAAAATTGAAAAACAAGACACATATGATGCCATGGCTTATAAGTGGTTTAAAAAAGGTCAGGGCGAAACAGAATTCACTCAAATTGAGGGAGAATATACTCCTGCATTAACAGTTACCGCTGCTGGAGAGTATTATGTTGTAGTTTTCGGCATGAAGAAAATTGTTGATAGCAAAGAATTCACATACGATGCAGATGCAGGAACCGTTTCTGCAGAAAAAGAAGCATTTAAATTCCACACATCAGTTGCAAGTACAAAGAGTACTGTATGTGTTATTCCTGCTCCAATTAAACTTAATATTACAGAAGAAATGGCCGCTAAACTTGTTATTGCTGAGGGTGCTACATTAATTCTTGGAATTGAAAGACAAATGATTGGCGAAGATGCCGTTGGCGAAGTTGAATTAAGAATTGAAAAAACAGCAACCGCTGAAAAAGATTTAGATTTAGAAACAGCTGAATTTACTGTTGTTGGCGAACCTACCGAAGGTAGCGCCGCAGTTGAAGAAGCTTGGATTTGGAATGAAGTTGCATATCCAACAGAAGCTGCTGCTATTGAGGCTAAGGGCGAGTCTGAGGGCGAAATTGAACATCGTGAAGCTCAAGATGCTGTTCCTGCTACTGCTGGTGTTACATATTTAGTTGATGGCGGTGTTGTTACAATTGATATGGCAAAAGCCGCTGAAGGATATTACAAAGTTACTGTTATTAATAAATTAAATAGCGTAGCAGAAGAAACCGAATCAAGCGTAATTTGTAGAGTTGTAAAACCGGCTAGTATTAAAGAGGTTACTGTCACATTAATTAGCGAGCAAGGAAGCCAAGGCGCTGGCTCTATCGTCTTTGGGGATAAAATTGAAGCAACTGCTGATTTAGATGGCGCTTTAAGTGATGAGCTTACTTATCAATGGTATGTTGTTTCTGGTCATCAAGACCCAACAGATGAATCTCCAGATACTTTAGTTGAGGGCGCAGTTGGTGCTTTATTCACGCCTACTGCAGCAGGCACATATTATGTAAAAGCCATTAACAAAGTAGAAGAAACAGAAGCCATAGCAATTTCAAGCGCAATTACATTTAACAATTAATATAAGGAGGTAATTTGCTATGATTACATCCGCAAAAGAATATTTAGCGCGTTTACAAGAAATTAGAAACGCGAACTTGCGTATTGAGGTTTTAAATATCCCAGCTGATGAATCAGTTTATAATATTGACCTTAACGCAAGGACAATTGATACACCAGAGTTTTTAAGTACGGAAACAGACCATACCGCAGAAACAGTGTTCTTTTGCGTTGATAGGTATTTTGAAACCTTTGATTTAGCGGATTCAACCTGTCTTATTCAATACATTAACGCAAGAGGCGAAAGCTATGTTTATGTGGTGCCTGTATACGACATAGAAACGTATGCTGAATATGGCAAAATGCTTATTCCTTGGGTTATCCAAGGGCATGCAACTGCCGCTTCTGGTACAATTAGATATGCAATTCGTTTTTATAAAGTAAGAAAAACTGAGGGATTAAACGGGAAAGATACTTATGAGTTTGACTATATCATTAATACTCAGCCAGCAAGTAGCAATATTTTAAAAGGTTTTGGGCAAACATTCCTTGAAGAGGCCGCAGAGAGTGGCCACGAAAGCACTGTTGAAGAGGTTGCTCCAGCAAGTGCTTGGGAAGCTCTATTCCAAAATTTAACAGAATTGCTTGCTGACAAAGACCATAAGTTAAACTTATATTGAACGGTTTTAGATTAAAAAAAGGGAAAGCAGAAATGCTTTCCCTTATTTTTAGAAGTAGTAGGATGGAGGATTTTTTATGAATACTATTGAATTATTAAACAAGATTTTCCAGTTATGCATTGTCCCGCTTTTAGGGATTTTGGCTGCTTTTTTAATTCAATTTATTAATACTAAAAAAGAAGAATTAAAGAAGAAAACAGATAATGAATTAGCTCACAAGTATTTAGATATGTTGGCTGGAACAATTGAAACATGTGTTATTGCAACCAACCAAACCTACGTTGATGCGCTAAAAGACCAAAATGCTTTTGACGTAGAAGCCCAAAAAGAGGCCTTTAATATTACATATAATGCTGTTAGTGATATTTTAAGTTCAGAGGCAAAAGCATATCTCGCAAGTGTTGTTGGCGATTTACAGAAATATATTACAGAGCAAATTGAAGCCGCTGTTAATATTAACAAATATACGCCAGTTGTTCTTGATGATTTAATTGAAGTTCCGGAAGGATAAAAAAATAAGGGGAGCCGTGAGGCTCCCCGTTTTTTTATTGGTAATAGAAGAAAAAAAATATTATATTATTATTGTAGGAAAAAGGCTAACGTGATGAATGTAGAAATTGCGGTTCAAGATATGCAACAATTTATTGCTGCAGAAATGTATCTATTTAAATTGGAATTTAATTGTCATATTAAATTTGAAATTTTTATATGCTCTACTGGTGAAACTTATTATTATGAAACACAATACCAACCAGAAATTGATAAATGGCTGGTTGAAACTATATAGAGGGGTGTTCCGCTCAGAGGCTGAGCAGTGGTCTTCAAAACCATAGGCGCTGGCTTCCAAACCCAGTGGTGCGGGTTCGAATCCTGCCACCCCTGCCAAAGTGGAATTAATTATTATATATACAAAAAAAAAAGAGGAAGAACTATTGTTGTTCTTCCTCTTTTTTTGTTTTTACAGGTCTAATATGACAGTCTTTCATATCAGCCTCTGTTACATACAGTTCATCATCAGCCTCATCAATCGGTTTATATTGATTATCTTGGGCTAACGGTAAATTGGTTGCTCTTTGGAAATATAAGTCACCCTGACTGTTTCCTCCCAGGTCATGATAGATTTTGTGCAATTCTGAAAGTCTATCAAACTGATATTGAGTAATAAAACCTTGCGCAATGTACTTTTTACAACTATTGATTAATTGATATTTATAAAAAGCAAGGTCTTGCTGTCTTAAATGGTGGAAATCTTTTTCTACGTTGTGTAAATCTTCCACGGCTTCCCAATACATTTTGCTATAACGATCGAATTCTGCGGTAGCTTTAATTTTAAATTCATTAATTGACTCTTCTAAACCGCTTTTAAATGTTATACACATTTCTTTAACAATTTTTTCAACGGTTTCTTGTAATTCCTGTTTGTCATATTTGTTTGCCTTATCCAGCTTTTCTTTTTTGGCCGAAACCAAAGAATCCCAAATATATTTTAAGAAAAATCCGCCAAAAGCGGCTATAATTGCTGTCATGACGGCATCTGCATTTACATTCATAACTTCTTCCCCCTTATTCCCTGCTAATATATTTAAAAACAGACATAATAAATCTATACTACTCTGCCCAATTTAAACCAATAGCATCAGAACTTTTTATCATATGTGAACCAATGCAAATTGCGTCAGCTTCATCTTGGGTACATTTTACCCCATATTTTTCTAATACAAAAGCTTGAGCTGCGCGTTTTTGTTCTGCTCTCCCTTTTCCTTTAATTTTAAGGGTAGATTTTCAAGTATTTGAAGATACTACCTCATATTTTAATTTTAATTCTTCACAGAGTTCCAAAATAACCCCATAAACATTTGCTAAAACTTTAAAAGTCTTAACATTATTTCCAACGGAAGCTTGCATTTGGATATCTTCAAACGCAACATAATCTATATTATTTTCACTAATTAATCTTTTAATTTCATTTCTTAAAGTAACTAAACGTGGCCCAATTTCTTCTTCTTTTAATTCGAGTTTTCCATATTTAACAAGCTTACCGTCCTGGAATACCGCATAACCAGTAATAATACTAGCCTGGTCAAGTGCAAGTAAGTTTTCCATGTTATAAGCCTCCTTATAATAAGTATATATAAAAAAAACTAGACCGTCAAGTCTAGTTTAAATTAAATTATTAGATTCCAGTCACTCTTGGGTCTGTGTTCCTTCTGGACTATTTAATACTTCATTAAAAATTCTTTCAATTTCAGCGTCTAAATCGGTAGAGCCGAATCCGCCAACTCTTGCTGCGTTTGCTGCGTCATCATCTGCTAAATTATAGTTTAAAATAACTCCTTGCCCAATCACATCGCCTTTATGCAATATAATTGGAACTGGGCTAAGATTAATAATTTGGAAGAAAATTTCTCCTTCATTGTCTGGATTATCTGCATAATCACCGTCAATAATTCCAACGCCATTGGCAAGAATTAACCAATATTTTAATGGGCAAGAACTACGCACGCTAAGTTGTAAGTATGTGCCTGGGTCAAGATAACACTTTATACCAGTAGGGACAAGTGTTGGTTTTGTTTTCGTGCCTTTTGTAATTGCGGCCATTTCTTCAAGTGAAAAAACGTCTTTTGATAAATGTAATTGATTTAATAATTCCTTTGAAGATGGAACTATAATATTTTCTGCTACTTCAAAATCATAGCCAGCACTATATTTTGTTTTACGAGTTGGTAAGTTAATGTTTTTGTCTTTAAAACGAGAAACAACCTCAAATCTTGCCATTACGCATCTACCTCATAATTAATCTTAACAAAGCGTTCTGGCTCTTTTTCATCAGTAATACCCTTTTTAACAGTTACTAAATAATATTCTTCACCAGTTTTTCTGTTTTCTTTGTACGCATAGGTAAATGAATCTACGCTATACCAATTGCTTGCTTCAACGTCATCGCGCAGTTTTTCAACTTCTGTTAATGTGTCTACTCTATAAACTTCTGTGTTTTTTAATAAATACTTCATTATAATACCTCAATATCAATTTTATGATTGTTTCCATATTTCTTTGCAGCGCCAGCATAAATTGCGTCTGCTGCTTGCTGAGCCATGCCAGGAATGCTGCAATTTAACCTAACAGTATAAATATTGTTTGTATAACATAATTCCGGCATTGCTGTCCCTAAATGTTGAAATGGCACCCTTGCGATTAAATGGCTTGCGCCACCATTATCGCTATCTAATACATAAATAGATTGGTCATAATCAAAAATGTTAATATTACAATAAATTAATGGCATTCTATCACTCCTTCTGTGTAATCAAAGAAGTATAATGGATAAGAATTATCATCAATAGTAATCCAGCACTCAATTACCCCATCATCATTTAAAGCAACGCTCTTAATTGTTCCAAGGTGTTTTAAACAGTCAATAAACTCGTTCTCTAAATTTGGGGTGGTTGTCGGTTCAGGAACTACATTAAATATCGTATAATATTTTAATTCGTTGCTCAATAACATATAATAACAACTATTTGGGCAATGCTGTTGACGATATTCTGTAATGAGCTTTTTTGCATCACGAATTTGGGCTTTTGTGTAAGCCGGTAATTGTGTTACCGCCATTTGGTTTAATTCCAATAGGCTAATTTTTAAACCGCCATCTTCTGGTTTATATTCCTGCCATTCGTTATTAGAATAGATATAAACCTTTTTGTTTTCCTCTACAACGGCGAGTTCATTCTCTGGAACATTTTTTAGTGCTGTTAAAATGTTATAAGTTTTAATATTTAACATTCCATTTACTCCTTTATAATAATATTATATCATATTTTTCTAATTAAATCAAACCTTGTATAAAATTTACTATCCAATAGAGAGATACAACAATCCAATATGTCGTTAAAGGTTTATTATCTCTTTTATAATTTTCGTTTGCAAGGGTTAAACTAATTAATACTAAAATTACTTTAATTGCATGAATTAGCATAATATTATTCTCCCCGCATTTAACGTTTTTTGCATATCTATAACTCGTTGATTACGACTTCCTCTTAACCAAAGGGTTACATCTCTATTATCTATTTCAAAACGCCCGTCTATTAATATGTCAATATCGTTAAACAAAGCATTTAATACTGAATTATTTTTTTCTTTCAATTCTTCGTATGTGTACCCTGTCCACACAAAGATCTTTCGGTCTGGGAACTTGTGGCGTACTTTTGAGACTATTTTTGCCACGTCGTATAAGTTTTCTTCGCATAATGGCTCTCCCCCTAATACAGAGAAATTGCGCTCAACGCCATTAGCATTGAGCGCTTCAAATATTTCTTTCTCTAATTCATCAAGGGTTATTACTGTTCCGCCATTAAAATCCCATGTTTCAGGATTATGGCATCCTAGGCAACGGTGTGGGCATCCCTGTGTCCATAATGAAACACAAAACCCAGAACCATCGACCATATCATTTTTAATTAACCCCGCTATTTTCATTAATGCCTCCAACTAGCCAATTGGTCAGTATGTTTAACCCTATCTTCTACTTCTTTCTGTTTGCCCCAGTTAAATGCAGTCTTATAGTTGCCTGTTAAGTAACCAGTAACTCTTCTTAACTGTTGGATGTTCTTGCTATGGCATACTGGGCATTCATCATTAAATTCTCCTGTATATCCGCAATCAAGGCAAGTATCATTCGGAACATTTAATGCGAAGTATGGAATATCCTTATCCATTGCATAATTAACTAATTGTTCTAACGCATCAATATTTTTCTGAGCACTACCATCTAATTCTACATAGGTAATGCAACCAGCGTTGCTATATCCCGTTAATTGACTTTCAATATCAATCTTTGTAAACGGGTCCATCTTAACCCAAACAGGGACATGAATACTATTTGTGAAATATTCTCTATCACTAACATTTGGGATCTCTCCAAATTCAGCTTTAAACTTTTTCATTGCTGTATAGCATAAGTTTTCAGCCGGTGTATAATAAACGCCGAAGTTGAGGTGATATTTCTGTTTAAATTCGGCGCATCTCTTTTTAAACAGTTCCTCAATAACTTTTGCACACTCCATACCCTCTGGGGTTGTATGGTCTTTGCCAATTAAAATCTGCAGGGTTTCAGCCAAACCAAGTTGGCCAATAACAAGTGTGCCATGTTTCATTGCTGAACGGATTCCTTCTTCTGGTTTATAACCCAACATGGTCCCATTTTCATACATAAACTGTGCAGACTGTGGGTCCTGAGAACAAATCCATTCATAGCGTTCAATCAGCATATCTTTTGCTTCATGAATCTTTCTATCTAATAACGTCATGAAATTATCAAATCCGTCTCCAGAAATTTGCATAGCTTTCATGGCAAGAGTCGGCATAATAATGGTTACTGGGGCAATATTTCCACGGCCATCTTTTGTCTGTGGGTTTGTGCCAGGTTCTGCGTTAATATCAGAGCCATTATAAGTTCTACAACCCATTGTACTTACATAAGTTTTCGGGTCATTCCTATCGTAGCCAGCATTTGTGCTCCAATCTACGTTCGCATAATTTGGATATAATCTCTTTGCGGTAGATTGTAAAGCTAATCTATATAAATCATAGTTCGGATCGCCAGGGGCACGGTTAACTCCCTTCATACATTGGAAAATTCCACAAGGGAAAATTGGAGTTTTTCTAACTTTTCCAACGCCTTTAATTGAGCCTTCAATTAAAGCCCTTGTAACCATTCTTCCCTCGGTTAAAGTGCATGTGCCATAATTAATACTTGTAAATGGAAGCTGATTTCCACTTCTGGACTGAAGTGTATTAAGATTATGATACATTCCTTCAACCGCCTGGTCTAATTCGCGCTGCGTCATTGCCATAGCATACTGATAAGCTTTTTTAAACATTTGATATTCAGGTGCATCAATTCCCATTTCTATGGCTGGTGTCCAAGTATCAATAACTGCGTCGCCAGTAGCCTGGTTTTCTGTTAAATTTTCAATAAAATGCATACCGTCTTTAAAGTGCTTTCTAAAGCTCTTTCTAACATATGGCACCATAGTCCAATCTAAATGGCTAGCGCTGACTCCACCAAACTGTTGTAAACTTTGAAGCTGGAAAATAACTGCTACCAACTGGAAAGCCGTATTAATGCTGCCAGCTGGGCGTACGTCAGTTTGCCTTGTATTAAATCCTTCTGCAAGTAATTTATCAAAAGGAATTGTTAAGCAGTTATGCATACCAATAGCATAGCTATCAAGGTCGTGAATATATATCTCATTATTTAAATGATTTTCACGGGCCATCTTTGACATACAATTGTCCAAAGCATACTGTTTCATCATTTCATTTGTTGCTTCTCCACGTCTGCCACCAAATGAATGTTCATCAATATTTGCGTTTTGATTAACGACATTGCTTGCCTCTAATTTTTCTTTAATTGTGCCCATTAATTTTGATTTTTGCTCACGAACTTTACTTCTTTCTTCTCTATAAAGAATATAGGCTTTAGCAACATCTTTTCTCTTGCAACTCATTAAACCCTTTTCAACCAAGTCCTGGATTTCTTCAATTCCAAGGTCATGGTCAACTTCTAGGTTTTCAATATAATCGGCAATATTTTTTGCCTTTTCTTTGGCGTAGTCTGTAACTTCCTTGTCTACGTCAATAAATGCTTTTAAAATAGCATTTTCAATTTTTGAGCCGTCAAATTCTTTTCTACGGCCATCTCTTTTAATCACATATTTCATGATAGTCTCCTCCTAAGTAGTTAAATTATTTCTAGGTATTTGTGATTACCATAATTAAATAATGAATATACTAAATAGTTTATCTAACTTTGTCCTCATGTTTTACGATTGTTTGATAATCCCATACCTCATTATCCAATACATCATAGGAGGTTTGCGTATGCCTACACTTGGGGCAATAGTATCTGTATTGAGCGGGATAAGAGGTTAAAATAATCGGCTCTCTTATCATTAATTCTCCGCACTCATCGCAATACATATATCTTTTGGTTTTATAAATTGGATATTTAATTTTTTCTTTATGGGTTTTAATCATCTTCTCTATCCTCGTTTTTAAAATCATAAAAGAACGCGGTTTTAACAATAATATTTTTTCTACACCCACATTCTGGGCACTCCATGGTTTTTTCTTGCGTTTGTGCCGAATCAAATCTATTAAGATTTTTAGAGCCGGGGATTATGATTACCTCGTGAAATGGCACCATAGAAGCGCCACATCGTGGGCATACCGCGTTTTTTACCATCTTTTGCTCTTCTTGTGGTGTTAAGGCAATATTCACCGTTTCATCAAATTTAGTTACTTTATATTTTACTACTGGCATAATTACTTCCTCCTGCACCCCTCTGATTCTTCAACATCACCAGCGTGGCGACTTGTTTGAATGGTTAAATCTTTACCATCAACACTATTTATCTTATATAATTGATGCCCCACATTCCCATATTTTCTTGGGATAAAATTATCATCACTTCTAAATCCTTGAACAATAATCATACTTCCTCTATTGAACCAAGATTTTTCAACAACGTGCTTTACCCCATCTTCTCCTCTTACAGAGATCTGCTTATCAAATAAACTAAAATATTCTTTTCTAAATTTAACATCAACAACCCCATTTACCGTTAACAATGAAACTGTTGACCTTAATTTATCTTTTGCTATACAAGTCCCCGCAATCTTATTTAACTTAAAGATATTTCCTTTATGCCCTGTTCTTGTTGTATAAGTTCTTTCTACTTCTGGCTCTGGCGCTAATTCAAAGAAATCAACCAAACCATATTTATCTAAATCAATATTTGCCAATTCATGTTCATGATAATAGAAACACAATGTTTCCATTTCCCACGCAGAAATTGTTCCTGACGCATATTTATTCATATCTTCTAAAAAGATAATCCCATTTAACTTATTTAATAACAACTCTTTATTATTGTTAATATATGTTCTAAAACTATCAATATTAAACTGATAAACCTTATCCCAATCTTTTAAAGACAATACAAAGTTACCTTTATTATCTTGTTCAATTAAATCATCACTATCAATGCTTTCTAAGAACTTAATTCCTCTTTCATCTAATTTATAATGAGTTGGCGTATATTTACACATTGCTTTTAAATATCGTGTAAACTCATAAACTCTTTTTTCTTGCTTATATACATCTGGAATAAGATTATATTTCATTAACCCTGCTAAATTCTGTAAAGTTATTCTCTTTTTCTTATCGCAAGTTTCCCAAATATAATCTTTCATACACTGAACTCTATCTGGAACCAACTCATCAAATGCGCCACCCTTAATTAAAGCAACCATTCCTGCTCTATTTGGGTTTACTTTCTCTAAAAACTCATTTACTGAACTATACGGACGATTATCAATAATTTTATTAACTAAATCATCACCAACGCCCATAACCGCCTTTAATCCAAATAATACTTGATTATTTTCAGCATCTGGCTCAAATCCAAAACCTGACTTATTAACATTAACTAAACTAATTTTAATACCGGCTTTTCTCATTTTACCAATAGCAATCGCTATCTTCTTATAATTTGTTGAATCACTACTTTCTTCCAACGAACCACTATCAACAATCAAGCATGCCGTATTCCAATAAATCGGATTGAAATGAGTTGCTAAATATAAAGTTTGCATACCAACAAATGAATATGCCAATGCATGAATAATACTAAATGAATAACCCATCTGTGGGCCAACCCCATTATTCCAAATATAATTTCCTAACTTCTTACTCTTGGCTTGCTTTAAAACCTTATCATGAAGTTCTGGGATTTTATCCATTTGTTTCTTACCAACAATTTTTCTTGCCGAGTTAGCCTCTGCTAATGTAAATCCACAAATATTTTCATCCATTAACATCATCATTAACTGCTCTTGTGAAGGCGGAACACCATAAGATGATTTAAAATACGGTTCAATAGTTTTCATTTCTTCTGGAGTCAATCCAGCTCTTTCCATTTCATTATACCATTGACTAATATCATTTTTAAATCTTACATATTTATCTAATGGAGTTTCTGCACCTTTTTCAGCGGTCATTAATCTCATTAAACCATTTGCATCTGCCATTTCCATTGGACTTTGTGGCTTAATCTTTTTTGCTGCTTGAGAACCAACAGCCGAATCAAATTGGAAACAATTTATAACTCTTCCTTCTGCCAATGCATTCCACATTTCTTCATCATTCTGTGGCAATACTTCTGGATGAAGATATTTATTATAAATTTCTCTTAATGATAAATCTTTTTCAATCTTATTATCTTTTTGTAATAAATTAATTGTTTCAATGATAATATCCTGAACCGATGTTAATAAGAAGTCATATTTTACACTTCCTGCGGCTTCTTGCATATGAAGATCCCACTGAGTGACTAACGCACCACTTGGAGTTCTCATTATCGCCGCACTATCATAAATGTTTTCATCAAATAATATAACACCAGACGCATGACTTCCTCTCCTACTTACCAATCCTTCAATTCCTTCAATAATTTCTAACAAACCCGGATACTGCGCAATTTCATTAATGAATTGAGTAACTGGCAATCTGCTTTTTTCAACATCCCCATTTACTACATCATGAATTGACCACTGGAATCCTCTTTCAACCGGAATTAAAGATGATAAATATTGAGCCTCATCTACATCAATACCATTTGGATAATCTTCACTTCTATAACCTCTACATGCCGTTTGAATCGCTGATTTTGTTCCTTCTGTGCCAAAAGTACAAACCTGAACTAAACCCAACTCGCCACGTTCTTTTCTAATCTCTTCAAAAATTGTTTGAAGTTTACTTGGTGCTAAATCCAAATCAATATCACCCAATTCAACTCTTTCTGGGTTCAAATATCTCCAGAACGGCAAATTCCATTTAATCGGGTCAAGCTGAGTTATTCCTAAAAGATAATGGTTTAAACCACTACAGGCACTTCCACGACCGGCCCCAACGGTACTTCCGCAACGCCAAAACAAATCAATATAGTGCTGTAATGTATTAGGATAACTAAACATACAAGTTTGAAGTTTTTCACCAACAATTCTCTTTGTGTTTGCTTCTTCTTCTAATCTATCCCAATATCTCTTATCTTTATCTAAACCCTTTTCAATTAATGCTTCTTCACACTGATTAATCCAATATCTTTCTTGAATATTATCAGAATTATATAAACTTGATAAAACCGCATATTCTTCTTTTGCAATTTTCTTCGGATAATTTTTAACTTCTACTTCTGGAATATCTTGATGACTTTCCAAACTATAAAATTCAATTTTATTCTGAAGATATAATGTATTTTCAAATAGCCAATTTATTGTTTCTTTATCAAAACAATAACTTAATAATTCTTCTACTTCATCGCTATTCATTAAATATGAATACTGATAAAATTCATCAACTTCTCTTTCGCCATCTTTTGAGTTTAAAAAAGCCTTATGAACACTTCTATCTTCTGGTCTTAAATAATGCGCATCTGTCGCAAAAATCATTCTTAAACCATATGCTCTTGCAATTTCAAATAATTTCTTATTTACTTTAATTTGTTCTGCGTTATTTGCCGGTGCACATTCAATAAAGAAATCATCTTTACCAAAAACATCTATACAAAAATCAACAAATCCTCTTATCTTTTTATAATACTCATTTGCTAACTCTTTATTTCCTTTTTCTCTGGCATCCATCATTGCCAAACTTAATTGAGATAATTCTCCTCCAATACAAGCTGTCTGTGCAATGACATCTCCCTTATAATTTTTCATTACTTCTTTTAATTCTGACTTTAAAGTTGGAACTCTTTCCAAACCTCTATCAGAATACATATTATACCACGCTTTAGAACTTAATTCTTTTAATGCTCTATAACCGTGTTTATTTTTTGCTGTTATAATAAAATGATAATATCTTTGCCCACTACTTCTATCATCTGTGAGATAAATTTCATTTCCTAAACCCACAACAAAATCCGGGTTTTTCTCCCTTAATTTTTTAACAAATTGATTAACTTCCATATGAGAGCATAATGCCTCATGGTCTGTTATTGCAATGCCAGATAAGCCTAATTCAATTGCTTTATTTATTAAATCTTTCGGTTTATTGATACAATCAATTAAACGAAGATTAGAATACATTGTGTGATTGTGGGCTCCAAAATATTTCTTCATTTTTTATCCTTTTCCTTTTCTTAATATATTATACCACTTTTTCATAAAAAAATCAAGGGGTGGAGCTTTTGCCCCACCCCGTATTTTTCTACAGTACGTAGTTTAGAATAAACAGGATATCACTTACCAAGATAATTGGATGAACATCTTTAATTTTTCCACGGCATAATTTAACAAATGTATACGCCCAGAAACCTAACATAATGCCATTAGTAATACCATAAGTTAATGCCATAGGCACGCTTGCGCACATTGCCGGGATTGCTTCATCAAGATTACCCCACTCAATTTCTTTTAATGGGGCCATCATCATAATACCAACAACTATTAATGCAGGAGCAGTAGCTGCCGATGGAATACCACTAACAAATCCAGCGAATGGTAAACTTAATAAGAAGCAAGCTGCCACTACCAATGATGTCAAACCAGTTCTTCCACCAGCGCCAATACCAGCTGCTGACTCAACATATGTAGTTGTAGAGGATGTTCCTAATAAAGCTCCAATAGGAGTAGCAATTGCGTCTGCAAATAATGCTCTATCCATCTTATTATTCATTCCGTGGCTTGTTTTCATTCCTTCGAGGTCTTCATCTGTGAAAATGCCACTAACCTTACCGGTTCCAATAAATGTACCAATTGTATCAAAGATATCAGATAATGAGAATGACAAGATGCCAATTAATGTTGGGATAAAATTCTTAAAATTACTGAATACTTCTGGTAAACCTTGCGTAATAGGTGTGCCAAACCAATCTTTATAAGCGGCGAACGCTTCACTGATGCTATATCCAGTAGAGAAATTTGTTACACCAAGCGGAATGCCAAGTAAAGTTGCTACAACAATACCAATTAAGATTGCGCCCGTTACTCCTCTTAATAATAAGAATACTGTTAATAAAAGGCCAACACCGAATACTAATAATGGCTGCCAAGCAATTGCTGTATTGATGGCTGGAATACCGAAGCCAAAGTGGACAATGCCAACATTACATAGTGCAATATATACAATAAACATACCAATACCGGCGCCAATAGCGTTTTGTAATGTTCTTGGAATTGCGGTAATAATATACTTACGAATATTTGTAACAGTAATTAATACATTAATTAAACCTGATAATAATACTACTGCGATAATGCCCTGTGGACTTAAACCAACTAAGTAGGCGGTATAGCCAGCTAAGATATTCGCCGCGGTATTATTTAATCCTAAACCCGGAGCAGCTGCATACGGGATATTTGCGATTAAGCCAATTAATGCTGTGCTGAGTGCGGAGGCCAGGATGGTTGCAATGAACATTGCTCCTGGTGCGCCAAAACCGGTCAATGTTGCTGGATTAACTACAATAATATACGCCATAGCGGCAAACGTAGTTAAACCTGCTAACAATTCTTTTGAAACGGACGTTTTATTGTCCTTTAAATGAAATAATTTTTCTAGCATACTTTAATCTTCCTTTTTATCTTTTAAAATTACATTCATTAGAATTCCAGTAAGAACTCCAATTGAAACCCCACTTAAACTAAACGTTCCAATATTGATAGATAAGCCACAAACACTTAATGCTAATGATACTGCGAATATAATCATATTTTTCGTGTTATCAAAATCAATATTATTATGTGCTAAAACCTTAATACCACTTAATGAAATATAAGAATAAGCAAGAATTGAAATTCCACCAAATAAGAATGACGGCATATTTACAATAGCTACATTAAATGGCTGGATAAATCCAAGTAAGATTGTCATAACTGCGGCTGTAAAGATAACTCTTGTTGATGCTACTCTACTTACTGCAATTGTTGCGAGACTTTCTCCATATGTTGTTGTTGGTTGAGAACCAATTAAGCAACCGACTAAATCAGCAACGCCATCGGCTAACATTGTTTTATGAACGCCAACCGTGCCAACTAAATCTGTTTCTGTAATTTGGGAACAAGTGAGGATATCACCCAATGACTCTGCAACTGCACCAACATTAACACAGGCGAATAAAATCATAATTTGCGGTAATAATGCCCAATTAAAATTAGCAAAATCTAAATGTAAGAAACTAAAATCTGGCATACTGAATAGTCCGGTAATATGGAACTGACTTAAATCTACAAGTGGATAAATTCCAGTTAATGAGATAAGAATTACAATTCCATAAGTAATTGCTAATCCTAATAAGAACGATAATGTTGGAACTAAGCCTTTACCATAATGATTTAATAATGCGGTAATTAACATTGTTAATAAACCAAAACCAATACCGATTAGGCTATATGCCCCATTTACCTGCAAATATGTAGGGATAAATCCCATTAAATTAATACCAATAGCAAGAATAATTGTCCCAACTAATATATCAGGAAAAATGTGCTTAATCCAACTTGCGCCCAGCTTCTTCACAATTCGTGAGAATATAAAGTTCATTAAACAAATTGTTGCACCACCAAGTACTACAGCCGTACAACTTTCTTCAACCGACTTGGAAAGTGCCAATGCTCCTAAAACTGCGCTAACAGTTGCTCCACTATTGGAGAAGAATAACGGGACTTTAAATCCTGTTAAACATAAGAACGTGATTGTTGCCATACCTCCGGCAACTAATCCGGCGGCAACATTTGTACCACATATTGTGGCAATTAAAATTGTTGCCGTTAAAATTGATAAACAGTTCTGAAATCCATAAAGCAATAATTCTTTAATTGTTTTTGGAGTTTCAGAGATTTTATATAATAAATGACTACCTGTCTCTGGCATATTGGCCATCATCCTCCTCTTCTCTATGCGCTTCTAATTCTATTAAATTCATAATGGCATAGCTTGCTAAATCTTTTAAAGTATCTTCTAATGACTCAAAATGATTTGTATCGCCTTTAATTAAACTTGTTGCTCTATCAAGCTTATTATGAAGAGGGACTAAACCAGATATTGGGCCTAAATCACTATACAACTTTCCAAAACTATCTCCATAGTTATGATTTTTCTTCTCATATAGATCGGCTAAACTGGTTGCAATTTCCCTAAATCTTTTTACTTTATAATTTAAATCCATTATTCAGCAATCTCCTGTTCAAATTCCGGGGCCACTTTTTTCATAAATTTAATAGCATCATCAATGTTATTAACCAAAATACCAGACTCTTTAATACAACCTACGACATATAAATTCTGATATGAATACTGCTGTTCGCAAATATCTGCGGCAGCACCAGCGTCCTTAGCGGCGCTATGTGTGCGAGAACATTCTCTATTATCGGTACAAATACCAACAATATACTTGTGATCGCCCCTACGAATTTTCTCACGCATAACCCCAATTTCTGCACAAGTTCCACTTGGCAGTACGTCTCCATCAATACAAGCAACTAATACATCGGTGTTATCTAATCGCAAATTATCGCCATCTGCAATTAGTTTAGAACCAGCAAATTTCTTTTTGCCTTCAATTCCATTAATTTCTGTATTTTCAATTGGAGAATAGAGGTCAATTCCAGGGAATACCGCACGAATTTTTTCAGCCCATGCTGTATTTCTGTAATAATCTCCCTCATAAAAGATGCTTCCTGCTAAATAAACTTTCATATTTGTTCTCCTTTTTATTTCTTTACTACAACTAACTTTTCTACTGCTCTTGTGACACCGGTATATAAGTATCTTTGATGTTCTTCGGGGTCAAATGGGAAGCCTTCCTCAAACAACAATACCTTATTGTATTGGTCGCCTTGAGCTTTCCAACAAGTAATACAATATCCGTAGTCAAATTCTTTCGGTGTCCATATCTTAGGAAATTTTCTAAAATTCTGAGTTGTAACCGTTGGCTCACCAGTAGTCAATAGTTTATAATCAACGTTTAAATTTCTAAAATATGGGTCCTCAGAACATTGTGAAGGGATATAGCCATCTGGGAGAAAATCCCATTCTAAATATGGCTTTAAATATTTATTATCATGGCTATATCTAATATACGAAACAGTTCCAACTGTTCCATTAACCATACAATCGCCCAGCCCATTCACATCATCCCAGTTATTTCTTAAACAAATTACTTTATCGCCCTCAATTGGTTCGGGATTATTTACCCCAAATAATTTTTGACGCATATATTCATTAATTTGTCTTCTGGTTTCATTTTTCGCACAAATGATTTGGTCTGCCCAAGTGTACATGCCATCAACAATATCGCTTTTATTGATAACTTGTACCTGTTTTCCTTTGAATACTTGTAAAGGTTTCCCCTCACGAATATCCATGCTTAATTTAATAATTTCATTATCTTGCGCTTGGCGCACAATTTCATTCAGAAATATGTGCGGTGATGATAAAACGTTATTATCTTCTGTGATTGGAGGTAGCTGGGCTGGGTCTCCTAGCGCAAGAACATGTATATGATGTGATAACAATAATTCCCACATATCTTTTGGCAACATTGAAACTTCATCACATACAATTAACTTATACGGCGGTAATGGTCTTCTTGGTAAATGGAAGAAAGTACCATCTGCTTTTGGGTGTGAAATATACAATAATCTATGAGCTGTCATGGCATTTGGGCACCCCTTTTCTTGTAAGACAAGAGCCGCTTTTCCTGTATACGCAATATAACAAACTTCATAATTCTGTAAACCAAGAGCAGAAACAATGAACTTAATTAAAGTCGTCTTACCTGCGCCAGCGTACCCCGAAATACAGGTGTATGCTTCACCATTCATATAACGAGATACTGCCAATGTAAGTGCTTCTTGTTGCTTTAATGTAAGTTCCATTATTTATTCCTTTCTAAAAATACCATTGTTGTGTTTTTACATCATAATCTTCAATTCTAATTTGCAAACCATCACCATAGCCAACATTTCTAAAGCAGGTACCAACTATATCTAATTTTACCCCGCTTCTATCAATTTGGTTATAATCATCAAAGCTCATCCTCATTTTTACAATACTGAGTTCTGAACCCATATCAATTTTGAAATAACCCTTCGGAGATAAACTTACTGCGCCTGACTTAATGGGGAGGTCTTTAATTAAAATTTTTGGTTCTTCTAATCCTTCACCCCACAGGTCATTGTTATCAGCTAACGACGCAATATCGTTTATATCTATATTATTTCCATAATATATTATATCAATTTTATGTTTAGGAGTAAAGTCAAGATCGGCTAACTTGGCATTTCCGTATTCTATAAGTTTAGCAAAATTTTCATCAGGGATTGAGACACCAAACGCATTATCATGGCCCTGAGCCCAATCTACTAAACCTGAATCATTTAAGAATTTTTGAAAACTAATTAAACCGTCTCCACCATTTCTTCCAGAGCCGGCCCAATGAACTGACCCATCCTCCAATACCCTTTTACTCAACACCAGCACAGGGCGCTGGTATTTGCTCATTAATTTATTCGCTACAAGACCCGTGATATTACGATCGTCTTGAGTGGAATCTTTCATTTTTAATGCTAATATTTTATTTGAGGTTAAGTTTTTTGCCTCAATTAATTCTTCAAATTCGGCAGATAACTTATCTCTTAATCTATCTTGCCCTGCTTTAACATTTTTAGCAACACGAGCGGCTTGCTCGCATAATAATTCGGTTTCACCTTTATGCCCTCTTTTGGTTGATGGCACCTCTTCGTTTGCCAAATGTTCTAACATTGCTTCAAAAACAATTTTCTTATCTTCTCTACTACCAACACGACAAATTGCATTTACAGCTGGAGCAAGCGTCCATGAGAATGTCTTCGGGATAATTTCAATTCCACTTTGGAAACTACCAGCAGAAGCCAGCACATTTAAAAATGGACTTCTAAAATTCTCTATGGCTTTAACTATCATTCTTCTGGTTTCAAAATGGCGCAAATCCATTACATCAGCAATAATTCCAAATACTGCTAAATCAATAAATTCGTCGGCAAACTCTACTCCAAGCAATTTATCTAAATAGCAACAGAATTTATAAACCATTCCTGCACCAGATAAATTTTTATTAGGATAATCGCCAATCTGATTATTAATTACACAGGCCCATGGAGAATATCCTTCGGCATTATGGTGGTCAATAACCAATATATCAATACCCTTATCATATAAAACCTTATGAATATCTGCTTCATTAGAACTTGCGTCAGGCGCAATAACTAATTTAATATCATCATCAATAAAATCTAAATCAATGCCGTGCTCTTTGTTATGATGGACATCATATTTTATATTGTTTAATACGAAATCCGGATATAGTTTGTATAAATAATTTATTAAAATCGCAGAACTTGTAAACCCATCAACATCAGAGTCTGGCTGAATAAAGACTTTACTGTTATTTTCAATATGCTTTAATAGTAATTTGGCACCTTCATCAATATGTTCTATCGTTGAAGGGTCAATTAAATCATTATCGGTGGTATTTAAGTAATGCCAAATATCTTGTTCTTGTATACCCCTATTTGTTAAAATTTGAACTAATGCGGTTTTTGTAGTGTCTCTTGGTTCTCTTAATACATAATTCACTATAACACCACCCTTTCATTAAATAATGTAATAAACTTTTCTTTTCCCCTGTCTATTGGAGAATCCTTATATCCCGTAATCATGTTTTTATCTACGATAAAACTAATTAAGGCATAATTTTTATACCTATTATATATTTTCTTAAAATTTTTTGTCAAATGCTGCCATTCCAGATCGCCAACCGATTGAAACTGGCGGTCTAAAGCCACAACAATTTCTCTTGCGCCCGCATCCAATAGCATTTGTATTTGATATGCAGAAATATTGCTACCGCAGCAAGCAACACTAATGTCTGCTTCATCTCCAAAATAACTACGATATAATAAACAGCTTTTTTCACCTTCAAATACAATTGCTTTTCCTATTTTTCTTATATTATCTCTACTAAAATTTAGATTATATAAGTTCATACCAAGGGGGTGATTATATTGTGTTCCTAAAATTTTTAATGGGCGATATTTTCCATAAATAGCCGCTTCATCTTTGCACATTGTTCTGCCACGAAGACCTATAAAGCGCCAATCTTTATCAAAATGAGGAATAGTTATTTGGTCTCCTCCGAGCCAATAACCAATTCTTGCACCGTCTAACACCTCTTGCGTCATTCCTTCTTTCAACCAAGGGGTCAAACGCAAATCATATCTCATTTTGTTTAAGATACTATCATCATATTCTTCCAATTGAACCTTTAAATCTTTTAATTCAATATCTTTAATACGACTGTATTTTTCTAATGTCTCCCAGTCTTCTTTATTAATAACTTCGTCATCTTCTGGTAATGCATTAGATGTAATGCCAAATTTTAAAGCAACCCAACGAACGGCTGTATTTAAATCGGTTTCTTTGTGCCACTGAATTCTGCTTACTTTTTGAACTAATTCAAATATATCAAACGAGTCCGCGCAATCTGTATAACATCTAAATAAATCAGAGTTTTCATAATAATACAATTTACGGCTACCTTCGTGAGCAGGATTATGACAAATTGTTCTTGAAATAATGCCAAAAGAAGAATATTCGGGTTCACCACCAAATTCAACCAATAGTGAATAAATATCCTCAATTTCTATTTTTTCTCTTATTTCTAATTTATCATATCCTGCCATAATTTTACTCCGTTTTATTTATTGATACACTTGTATAGCCTGTTGGATTTAAATCGTCTCCAACTCTAATTGTTGTTGTATATGGAGAGGTTGTGTATTCATTTGGGGTTGTTGTAATACTACCGTTACCGCAAGTAATATACGGATAATATCTCCAACCATATCCATCTCTACGGCCATCTTCATAAACTTCATCCAGAAGTTTTTCTAATTCTTCTTTAGTAAAACTAATTCTACCGTTTTCGTCTAATTGTAATATTTTATATTTCATAATTCCTCCTAAATAGTAAATACCTCATTAAATCCACCCATTGGAAGATAATCATTCATTTCTAAATGCTCAATTTGTTCTGGTGTTAAATCTAAATTTTCTGCCTTCATGTATTCGTCTATTGAATTGAATTCGCTAGCATCATACCATAGTTCATAATAATCTCTTACTTCATTAACGATACAAGAGCCATTGCTATAAATCATATGCTCAGCAAACCCCATCCCTGGCTCTTGTGAGAATATTTCTACAATAAGCATTAACTCTTCTGTCGCCTGTGATAAACAAATTAATTCATCAGATCCGCTAGAATAATATCCTCTTTCAGTCATGCATGAGGACACGCTCCAAGCGCAATCTCCAACAATAATAGTGCTATATCTTCCATTATTTTCTTCTATTGGGTCAGGGTCTGCAGAAAAAATTCGAGCAAAATGCCTTCCACTTGGATGCGTATAATTCATAAACTCAATAAATTCTTCTATGTTTTCTTTTCTGTCTCCGACTACCTTCATTGTATAAAAACAATTATTTGCCATTAAAATGCTCCTTCTTCTACATCAATTTGAAAATCTTCCATTTGTATTAACTCATAACTCCAGTTTGTCGCAAAAATCGGACTAATACGACAGGTCCCTAAATCACCCTTGCACCAAAGATAAATACCATTATATCTTCCTCGTCTATTTTTATAAATTGATAATTTATGAGTTGGTTTCTCAAAGGTTGTTTGTTGTAAAACCTTTGCCAATGACTCCATATCTTCCTGTTTAACCGGAAGTAAAATACAACCAAAGTCAATTTTATCTGCAATTGCTTTCGCGCCACGCAATAAGTTCTGGTCTGGTGTTTCAGATACCTGATAATCCGCATTTAACTGCGTGCTTGATAAAATGAACACGCCATATTGATTACAAATATCTTTTAATCTTGTTGATAACATAAATAAGATATTATCTTCTCTTAATTTTACACCACCAGAACGACGTGTAATTTCCTCTAAAATCTTAATACTTGTATGAATATAATCATGAAACACAAATTTAACCTCATGTTCACGAATATTTTTCTTAATTATATCTTCAATATCTTGTAATGAAAAATCCGGAAGTTCAACAATATATAATGGAGAATTCTTTAAAATCTTAACCGCATGATAAACTCTTTCTTCTTCATCACCCTCATATCGGCCATTTAAGATATGCTCTTCATTTACGCTCGCCAAGAACGCTAACATCATTGTCTGGATTTCGGACTTATCTTGCTCTGTTGTTATATATAAAGTTGGTTGTGTTGTTCCATTACGACGCCATCCAAACATATCATCATAAATTTCATTGCAAGCGATATAACAAGCGTCTGCTATCATCGTTCTTGACTTACCAACACCAGTAGGCGCAGATCTCAAATAAAATTTCCCTAATCTTGCTCCTCTGGTGACTGTATTAATTAACGCCCCATACATAGGTACTCCTACTTCTGGTCGTTCTTTAAACCCTTTAATTAAATCTTCAATTCCTTCGCTTGCCTGAACCGCTTCTTGATAAACATCGTCAACATATTGAATACGAATACTTTCAATCATTGAATCTACTTTCTGAGCAATTTCATCAAGTGAAGCGTTATCTAACTGGTCTTCTTGTAATTGTTTCTTTTTTGTATCTAAAATATTATCAGGGTCATAAATAAATTTTACATTAACACCATAATTATCATATGCCCTTAATAAACTAAACTTTTTTAATCTATTATAATAATAATCAAATGAAGCTGGAATAGCGCTTTCTGCTACTTTTAATAGCCATTCTTCACCTTTTTGTTGTTTAAATATCCCTTCGAACTTAGGGCGACTTGATAAAAAGTCCATTATATTTTCAAGGGTTATTTTTTTAGCTCCAAGTTCATGAACTTTATAAATTGCCCCAAACGCAATACGATGAAAATCATCAGCAAAATCTTCTGATGTTATATTATATTTATCAGACGCATCCAGTAGAGAAGGATTATTATAGACGCATCCTATGACCTGCATTGTGGCAATTGGGTCTACATATTTACTTGTCGCCATCTATTCCCTCCTCATCTAGAAACGTAAACAAAGGTCGCTTTTTAGGCTCTCTTTGTGGATTTTTTATTTTTATTTTAACCGCAGTTGGTACATAGTCATTTAATACTTTATCGGCGTTTTTTTGTTGGGCCAACCAAATTTGATAATAATAATCTCTGGCTTGCTCATAAACGTATGGAACAATACCAATTCCACCGTTGGCCTGCTTAATATCACCCTTTTTAACTTCAAAATGATATATTAATGCCTTTTTTATACCCGTATAAGTATATTTATATTCATTATGGTATGTATCAATTTGCCTTTTTATCTTTGGACTAATTACATTTAATCCAAATAAGTTCATAACATATTCTTCTAATGTTTCTCTGTCTTTTTCGTCTTGAGTTTTTCCGGCCTCTTGTCTTGCCCAACATTCCACATGGGCATAACGCCTACCTATTTGGTGGTTTGGAATTTTATCTCGGTCAAAACTTTTACCGCAAATTGAACATTTTACAATATGCATTCTAAACCACACTCCTTTTCTTATATATATTATACCATAAAAAACAAAAAAAATCAACCCCAAGTTTCCTTGAGGCTGACGTTTTTATGCTAAATCTCTTAATTCCATTAAGATTAATTCTAACTGCGGGGCATTAGTAGGAGTGCAATCTCCAACCTTCTTGCCCTTGCCTAAGTACTTATCAGCAATAGCAGTAATCTTTTTGGCGTTATTTTGGTTTTTACTCATTAATGCGCCAACAATGTTCTGGAATTCTGTCATCATGGCATCAAAGTCATATTCCTTTTCTGCCTGTTGGTGTACTGTTGATTTTTCGTCTGTAAGGACATGTCCACCCAGATCAGCAGCCTCTTTTTCAATTGACTCGTTAATTGCCGCAGATAAATTTTCATAACTTAAAACAATTCTGTCTGGAGTGTACTTAAATCTTGAACCGGCCACATATCTTGGAGTTCCACGCATTTCCATGTAAGTTGTGGTTCCACCATCTGTATTATACTCACTGTGTGTATATCCAATAATATCGCAGGTTCTTTCGCAAATTTTTCTTGCTCTATTGTCTAGAGTTGGAACAATCTGGTTATATTCATTACCATTTGTATCAGTAAATGTCTTGTCAGTAGCATGACTGATTAATACCAGACCATAGTCCATCTGGAGAATTTTTCTAAGGCATTCATCAAACTCGGTTTCAGCCATCTTATAACCCTTACCATAAGGAATATCGCCAATATTATCATAGTCATGCTGTGCATCAGATGCCTTAGCACAAACATACTTAACACAATAATCATATGCGATATCGGCAGTGTCTACAACAATAGTAGAATACTTTTCTTTTGCGGCAGGGTTCTCGAGTGCCTTTAATAACTGTCTAAATTCAGACCAACTATTAATAGGCTGAGCCATTACATTAGGAATGGCTGAATAGCCCTTTTCAAACGCTGCAAGCAACGCCTTCGGGAACTTAGATGCTGTTGTTGTTTTACCGCTTTTAGGCGTTCCATATAGCAATACGGAATATCCTCTCATATCACGGCTTACCTTATTAGGCTGGATATTTAAAATATCAATCATTTCTTGCTACCTCCTAGAAATCGAATGTGCCAACACTTGGCTGAGCTACATTAGTGGTTGAACCAAATGGTAAACCATTTCCATTGCGTGACGCCTTATATTCATCATTTCTCTGTTTTAATGCAGCTAAAGCAATTTCTCTATCGGCAATTGCCTTTTTAAATTCAGAAACAGTAATTGTGGATTCATCATCCCAATCATATGGTTCAGCCTTGGCCCAAGTTACTACAAAATCTTTGCGAGAACTCTTAACTTCTCTTACACTTGGTTCACCAAATGCGCCTTCCTCTGTAATTTGACGAGTAATTGTTTCAGAAACCTGACGACCCCTAATTCTTGTGAATACAGGGTTTTTATTGCTTGCATCTAAACCTTCAAAATAATTCATTGCTGCCGGATTAGTTACTGAGAACTCTACTGGTAATAAGCTATTTCTAAAATCAAAGATTGCTCCCTTTAAAATAACCTTTTCATCAGTTCCTTTTTCGCTGTCTGCATCAATATGGCGCACTCCTGTAATGACAATATCAACATCAAAAGTATTTCTTAATGTTTCATCGTCTGTAAAGTTACCATTTGTATGGGCAAATCCACCCTCATTTCTCTTAACACTAACTAATTCTTCTGTGCCATTTCTATCGGAATAAAATTCATTTAAACCAATTGCAGAATCAATTCTAATTCTTGTGGCCTTGTCTGCACCATCAGACATAATTGTCTTAAATGTGCCGTTAATAATATTAGCTAATGTAGTATAAGTTGGATTATCTTTTCCTGTGCTTGTGGTAGCCGTTACATAGGTGTAATGAACTGGAACAATATTAATTAACTCATTATCCGTTGCTACTTCAATCGTTCCTGAGATAAACTTTGTTCCTGGAGTTTTAGAATTTGGACCTGATACCTTTTCTTCCAAAGTATGATTATAAATCAAACCCTCTACATGTGTCGCATTAATTAATTTCTTCATACTAATAATTTCCTCTTTTCTTAATTAATTGTAAAACTTTTTCCTTTTTCTGTCAATACATAAACGGCAGGGTTGTTACCAACCTTTTCTACATACCCATCTGTGATTAATTTTCTCATTGCTCCAGACACACCGCGAGAACTTACCAAAATATTTTCAGAAATTCTCTTAGATGTTAATCCAGTAATACCAGACGTCTGCATGTAACCAAGAACTAACTTACCGTTATCAGTTATTTCTGGTTTCTCCTTTTCCTCCGCTGAAGATGCTCGCAGCGCCTCAATATAAGTCTTAGCGTCATCATTCATAAATTTTGCTGTCTCATTTGGCGCAGCTGCCATCAGGTTGTCCAAAAATTCTAAAAATTCCTTTTTCATTCCTATCTCCATTTCTTATACCATATTTATTATAACATTTTTTATTTATAAAATCAAGTCTTGCGCATACGGGAGACATTTTATCCTAGAAACAAAATACTCCCACTCTGGCCCGCTTTCTAATGCGTTATTGGCTGTTTCAATTATCTTATGTAATTCTTGATAACTCATACCAATTTGACAAGTTGTAATTTCTTGTTCAATTACAACATTTGGTACATTTGCGTGATAACGCAATCCATTCCATGTTGCGCGATTTGTAGTAACGTCCATAGTTACCCAAATATTACTTCTAAATGTGGCCTTGTGCCAAGGTGGTAGTTTTTTAATCATATCCATATCATTTGGGCCAATAGCACAATACTCGCACATTCCCTTTTCATCTTGATGAATTAAAATATCATTTAATTCTGCAATTGCGTCAAGCCTAGAATTAGCTCGTTGTTTGGCAATTTCTAATACATCAAGGTATGGCGCAAATCCAGCATTGGTATCTGACTTAGAATAAGTTCCATTTAAATGATGTAAGCCAAAGATGGCCCTATCAAGATTATACACTCTTACATTCTCTCATTTCATACTATTCATTCGTTAATGTATAGCCAGCTAAATATGGAATTAATGCTCTAGTAAATTTTTCTAATTCATCAATATAAACTGGGCACTCATTTAAGTTATAAAACTGCTGTTCAACCAATTCATTGATATAATCTTCATAACCAATAGCTTTTACTGTTGGTATACCATATGCATTACATTTTCCGGGAACTCTTTGCGGATGAGCACAAACAAATAATGCTCTTGGATGTTTTCCACATTCAGTTAAGAGTTTTCTGGTTTTACCAGTGTCATTTCCATCAATGACTCTATACATATTTTTCTCCTTATCTTACACTATAACCAAATTCTTTGGCTTTATAAAATTCCTGCCAGTATTGTTCTCGCTCGTTTAATTCTTCTGGCAAGCATTCCTCGATAATTTCAAACGTAAAATTCTCGGGGCCGACTTCTCTCATCGCCGGATATAGCTTATTATTAGGGGCATTTTCAGCACCAATAGCGCATTTGATATGTTGTTTCCATCTATCTGCAAAATTAACTGCTTGCCCAACATACACCATACCATTTGTGATATTTGTTAATTTATATATTCCCGTATGGCGTCCTGAACCAATAACTCTCCCTACTAAATCTGTATATGATTGTTCATAATAAACACTCCAAATTACCTTATTTAATGGGCGAGGATTGCGCAGGTAAGGCTCAACCTCGCGCAATTTTTTAATTTCTTCTACATCCTGTTCAGATAATTGTAATTTGTAGAAGTTAGATTGCTCAGCCATTTCTTGTGCGCGTTTATATTCTGCAACAGCAGCATCATGTTTTGACTGATATTCTCGCAACGCGAGTTTTAATCCTTCAAGTTTTTCTTTAGCAACAGAAACTTCAGCGTTTAAATTGGTAGATAATTCTATGAGAATGTTTTTATATTCTTGTTGCGCCTCATCTACAGCTACTTGATATTTTCTACTGGCTTCCTCCGCATTTCTATCCATAACTTCCTTCATTAAAGCAATTTGAGAATTGTAGACAGTATTTGCGGACTCTCGTTTTAAACTAATTTCTCTTTCTAATTGAAACTTTTCATTCTCTTTTTTTAAAACGTTTGTTTTTAATGCAAAATAATCTTGCATTAATTCATCTTTTTTAATTTCTCAGGCATCTGCGTCCTTTTGTGCTTGCTCATTCTTTTTAATAATGTCTTGATTTAGGTGAGCGGTCTGGATAAGCTTTGGTCTTAATGCCAAATAGCAAATTAATATCCCTAATACGAGACCAATCCCGCATAAAATCAAAGTTTGTGTGTTCATCGTAATTAATCTGTTTTCATTAAATAGCCCGCGTCATTTAAAATAAGATATTTAACATCAATATATTTATCATCTTTTCTAATCTGACCCTCTTCACGTGACCCAAAACCTTGTTTTTGAATAGCCATAGTAAAAATTGCATTTACTTGCTTTAAACTAAGTCCAAGAGCCACAGATACATCATAAGCCGTAAGCTTTTTTCCTTTGTTCTCTTTTAAGTAATTAATCACTAATTTCGTATTATCCGTCATTATTTTTAACCTCCTCAATTACATTTTGAACAAGCTCATCAAGAAACCACATTTCGTCCATAGTAACCTCATTTTTTAGCATTAAAGTGGTTAATTCTTCTTCTGTTAATTGGGGCTGAGCCAACCCTAATTCATTAGCAATAATCACATATGCTAAACTGGTTAAAATTCTTAATCTTTCGTCTTCCATATAATTATTATATCATTATTTTATATAAGGCTCAATAAATTTATGATAGAAATCGGCTTCACTAATAATCGGAATATTTAAAGCCTTGGCTTTTTGATTTTTTCCAGAGGTCGAAGTAACATCATTGTTAATTAAATAAGTTGTGTTTTTACTTACTGAGCCAACCACTTTTCCACCTAATGTTTCAATCTCTTTCTTTAAAGCGTCTCTATTAGGATAAATTTCTAGCGTGCCAGTAATTACAACATTCATATCTGCTAATGGTAAATCTTCGTCTTCATCTTGCGGAAAATATGGATTTGTAATATCAAGATATTGATAAATTTCATCCGCTTCTATAAAATCATATGTTTTTAAAGCAGTGGCCTTTGCTTCACCAAAAGTTGGTAAAGTTTCAAACGGATAATTTGTTTTACAAGCGCATTTTAAATCCTCATAGTTTTGGAAATATTTACATAATTCTTTTGATACGGTTGAACCAATTAATGGAATGCCAAGAGAAGCAATAAATTTATCTAATGTCGTGTGTCTAGCAAGGTCAATAGAGCGTAAAATTCTGTTAACGCCCCTAACGCCATAATTTTGATTTTTCACCCATTCGTTTTTATGCTCAGGTAATTTAAAAATATCTGCACGATTTTTAATAAAACCGAAATCAATTAAATCTTCTAGAACTGCGGTTGAAATATACATAATATTCAGACCTTTTTTACTACAAAAATGGTCTAATTCATTAATGATTTTACCTCCGCAATCTTCATTTGAACAGCGTGCAGTAATGGTACCATCTGGTGATTCTTCATATTGAATTTCATGGCCGCAATAAGGGCACCATTCTGGCGCATCATTTGCGGTTATTCCACCATGCGCGACGATATAGCCATAATCATGCCTATATTCTTCTTCTACTGGCATAATTTGTGGAATAATTTGATTTGCTTTATAAATCTCTAGTGGTTCACCGACATAAGCGCAGTCGCCTAACGTAGTTCTCATAACACTTACATTATGTAAGCTTGCTCTTTCTACGGTAGTAAAATCAATTTCTACTTGGTCAAAAACCGCAACAGGAGTTAATACTCCGGTACGCCCCATTGTCCACTCAATCTTTTTTAATTTGCTGGCATATGTTTCATCTTCAAATTTAAAAGCAATAGCGTTCTTTTTATGATGACCAGTAGCGCCTAATGATTCGCCATAAGCGATATCATCGAACTTAAATACCAGGCCATCTATTGGATAACCAAGTTCTTTTGCTTTATTGACTAAGAATTCCTTTGTATCCCAATCATCACCTACAACATATGGAACAATCGCAAAATTTAATTGATATAATTGGCTTAACTTTTCTTTTAATGAGTTTCCATCAAGTCCTTTGATAACGTCCCATGCAATAAATGTTAAATTACGTTTAGCACATTCTTTGTTATCAAGTAAGCGAATTGAACCCGCTGCGAAGTTTCTTGGGTTTTGATACTCGTCTTTAAACTGTTCAAAATCATCGTAGGTGCAAATTACTTCACCATCTACAATTAATTCGTCGGTATATTCAATTTTCTTTGGAACGTTTTTAATTACCAAAACATTATGAAGAACATCTTCGCCGATCTCTCCATCACCACGCGTTTCAGCACTAACAAGTTTACCATTAAGATAGCGTAAAGAACAGGTTAGCCCATCCATTTTACACATGGTTATAAATTCTTTATCGCCCAAGAAATCATGTACTTCTTCTAAATTTTTTGTTTTACCAAGAGATAACATTGGGTGATTATGGGCGACCTTTTTTAGATTATCTTTTACTTCGTAATGAACTTTTTGCGTCGGAGAATCTGGTAAATAAATACCAAATGTATTTTCTAGGGTTTGCAGTTCGAAATACATATCATCCCATTCGCTATCCGATATTTCAGTTTTACCGGCATCATATAATTCAGTATGATAATTCAAAATTGGAATAAGCTCTTTTATTCTTTTTAATGCTAATTCTTCGTTTATCATATAAAATACCTTTCTTTTTTCATATATATTATATCATATTTTAAAAAAGTTGTCAATAACAAAAAAAGAGGGTAGGTTTTTTAAAACCTACCCTCTGTGCTTTTATTTACACACACCACTTGTGTTGTAGAAGCTTTTTTCTCAATTTGCTCACGTAGTTCTTCTGCAAATTTTACCTTCTCCACCTGCTGCCCATGAACTAAAAATATTTTGTCGCATTTGATTGAGCTATAATAATCTAACAATTGGTCATGTTGCATATGAGAACTAAAGCTATGCAGGCTTATAATATTTGCACGATTTGGAATCTTTTTACCGGCAATGTTTAAATATTTTTTGTGCCCATGCTTAATTTCATATGCTAAGGTACCTTCCGTAGAGTATCCGCAAAACAGAATACATGCATTTTGGTCTGCCAAGATATGCGGGAGATACTGCAATACTCGTCCAGCAGTTAACATACCAGATGAGCTTAATATTATGGCTGGTCCATTCATTTTTTGACACTGAACACTATCATCTCAATCACTGCATAATTTTGTATTAGAATGCTCAACTTCTTCTCAAAGCTCTGGGCATTCGGCTCCATAAATTTTAAACTGTTTTACTGCTAATGGACTATCAATAATAACAGGAATATCCCAATTATGTTGTTTTAAAACGCCTCTGATAATCATAAACATTTCAGGCGTTCTATCTAACGCAAAACAAGGTATTAAAATTTTAGAGTGATTGTCTATACAATATGTTCAAATAATACTTTCAATTTTTTCAATATCTAATTTTCTTAATTTTGGAGTAGCTGCTTGACGATTTTTATCTGCATATGTACATTCACCAATTAAAACATCGCATTTTTCTATTGGCTCAAATGTTTCAGAAAAATATTTCGGCAATAAACTATTCCCTAAATCACTGGTATAAACCAACTTTTTCTTAACATTATTATGGTTAATGAATAGTTCAACTTGAGCTCCATGTCTTATATGCCCAGATGGAATAAATTTTATTGTCAGTCCTTCATTAAGTTGAATTAATTCATGAAACTCATATTCTTTAATATGACTTAATGCTGTATCAACGTCATCTTGGGTATATAATGGAGCATATTCACGCTTTTTTTGCTTTGTTAAAAGCAACGCATCTCTTTCAAGAATTTTAACGCTGTCTTCCAGCATATTACGCATAATATTTATATTTCCTGCTGGGACAATAATATCTGCATTACACCCGCGTTTATATAGCAGGGGAATACGACCAATATGATCTAAATGGCAATGCCCAACAATAATATATTTGATTTTTTTACAAGAGAAACTGAATTTCTCATTATTTTCTCTATAATCTCGTTCTAATGAGTTGCTTTGGCTCAGTCCACACTCTAATAGTATTTCCAGGTCTGGTAAATAAATGCACGATCCAGTAACATGTTGCGCGGCTTCCCCATTAGAGAAATCAATTCTTAATTTATTTTTCCCCATTATTTTTTTTCACCACCAATAATTGAATCAACAATACCATATGACAAGGCATCCTCTGCTGTTAACCAGAAGTCATCATCCTTGAATTTTTCATATGTTTCTTCATCAATTGTGGTGTGTGTTAAAATGTATTGTTTTACTTGCTCTTCAAGTTTATCGTTAAATTTCATAAAACTCTTTGTTTGCGCCGCCGTGCCGTTTATTGCTAATGAGCCAGAATGCATCATAAAAACGCTAAAAGGATAGCAGTCCTTATGCACATTTGGATTATCTTTTCCTGCAATAACTAAATTAAATCCCATGCTCAATGCGTAACCAAGCACGTGGATATAAAGTGGCTTTCTATAATTGTCAATAATATTACAAATATAGAGGCTTGCGAAAACGCTCCCACCTTCAGAATTTATATAAAGATGAACAGGAGCCATACTATCATCTTCGTTAAATTGAAGGAGAGGCATTCCCACGGTTTCAATGATACTGTCTTGACATTCATTATTAAAAACAATAGTCCTATTTTTTAGATTTGTAAAATACTGATATCCAGCAATATTTCCATCGTTTTCCATGTCAGTAATAATTGTTTCAATGTCCATGTTTAAACCCTCTTTCTTCTCTTTATGATAATTAAAAGTTAGGCTAGATGGCTTAACTAAAAAAGTCCTAGCTCGATAAAAAAAGAAGGCCTATTTATTAATCATTGCCTCTAAGCGCGCGCTGGTTGCATTTACCATTCTTTTTGCTTTAATAGTTAATACTAATGCAGTTGCTAATAATACTTCTACGCCAATTCCGCCGATTAAAATTACCTTATCCATATACCACTTAACTCCTTTTTCATTTTCTATAATTATTATAACATATTTATAAAAAAAAGTAAAGAGTAATCTCTTTACTTAGACTTTTGATACAGAAACAACTTTGTTATCCTTTATCATTATAACACCCTTTGCGACCCTTGTGCTAACAGGAATTGATGAACAAGGAATACAAATTGCGTTAGTAGTTCCAGACAATAAAATTAAATCTTCATCATTAACCATTGCAATGCCTACCAGCGGGCCTCTAATATTATCTATTTTAAACCCAATAATACCTTTTCCACCCCTGCCCTGTACTGTAAATTCGGTAGGATGCAAACGTTTGCCATACCCATTTTCTGTAAATAAAGCAATATCATCTTTTGGATCTCGTATTGCGGCAACCGCTACGACTTCCTCATCATCGCCCAAATTCATTCCTTTGACACCCGTTGATATTCTACTTGAAATACCAATTTCTTTTGTATCTAAACGAATTAATTTACCACCAGAAGATGCGAGTAAAATATTTTCATCTGAAATAATGGTCGCTGCCACTAATGAATCTCCGTCTTTTAATTTTAATGCGGCAATACCATTTTTCTTTTTAGTGCCCATATATTCAAACAATGGGGTCTTTTTAATTATGCCTTGCTTGGTGACGAACAGCACAAACTGGGCTTCTGTTCCACGGTATACAGAATAAATTGTTTCAACTTGCTCATTAGCGTCCATATCAACTAGCGCTTTAATCGCAGTACCCTTTGTAGAATTTGTGCCTACTGGAATATCATTAACCAATAAGCGATATAACATTCCCTTATTTGTAAAAACTAATAGCTTATCTACCGTATTTGTTCTAATTGTAGCCAAAGTAATATCATCTTGTGTTTTTACGCCAATGCCATTTCTTTTTTGTGCGCGGAAAGAAGTCGCAGGAATTCTCTTGATGTAACCACTTTCAGTCATAATTACCATACACTGCTCTGGTTCAACATTAATGGTTTCTTTTTCTTCTTCTTTTGGCTCTTCAATTTGTGTTATTTGTGTATGTCTTGGATAACCATAATTTTTTACAAATACGCCCAATCTTCTTAAAAACTCTTTAATTTGAACTTCCGGTGAAGCAATAAATGTAGCACATTTATTTTTCAAATCGGCAAGTTCTTGCTGCTCTTTTTCAAGCGAAACGCCTTCCAAATGTGCTAATTTTCCTAAACGCATATCTGTAATTGCTTTTGCTTGAGCTGGAGTATACCCCATTGCGATTAATGCGTCAATTGCTTTTTGTTCATTTTCAGAAGACCTAATTGTTTTTATGATTTTATCAATTTCAGTTAATGCTTTTAATAACCCATTAACAATTTCTAATCTTTCCTCTGCCTTGTTTAAATCAAACTGATATTCTCTAATAAGACAAGCGATATTATGTTTTACATAAGCCTCAATATACTGTTTAAGATTTAATAATTCAGGCACCTTAGTAATCATTGCATATTGATTTGCATTATAAGTTTTTTGCAATTCTGTCATTGTAAATAACTTATTTAATACTACTTTTGGTGCGCCATCACATTCAATCTCAATAAGCAGATTATTTTTATCGCATTTATTATAAATATCACGAATTCCAGTAATTTCTTCTTTATTAACCAATTCTTTGATAGAATTAATTAATGGCTCAACATAAACCTGATATGGGAGTTCTGTAATTAAAATACTATTACCGTCTATTTCAGTTTTTGCTCTGACAACGGCTTTTCCCTTGCCGGTTAAATATATTTCTTTTAGCTCGTCTTTATTGATAATAATGCCACCAGACGGGAAATCTGGATAAATATTTTCATAATCAATATCGCCTGTTTTGCAGTATTGCTTTACTTTTTCAAAGAATTCATTAAGATTTCCTGGCAACCAAGAGTTGGCAATAGTATAGCCAATTCCCTGACTGCCATTTACAAATAATCTTGGGAAAATTGCTGGTAATACTTCCGGCCATTCATCGTCTTCGCTAAAATTCGGTATCATATTTACAACATCTTTTTTAATATTTGTAAAGAAACCATCTTCGGCCGCTTTAGATAATCGTGCTTCTGTATAACGAGCACTTGCCGGCTCTGGTCCGCCTTTTATAGAACCATTTGCTCCGTGCCAATCAATTTCTGGAATATTATTAATCCATGGCTGGCTCATACGAGCAAACGTTTCATAAATGGCGGTATCTCCATGTGGCCACCAAGAACCGATGATACCTCCACTTGCTTTTGCGGATTTAACATGCGGTTTGTTTGAAGTATATCCTTTTGTATAAAATTCCCATAAGCATGCTCTTTGACCCGGTTTTAACCCATCTACTACACTTGGAAAGGCACGCTGACTATTAACTTCATAGGCATAATTTACAAAGTTATCGTGAATTTCTTTTAATATATCAATTCCCATTATTCAACTGTCTCCTCTCCATGCTGTAATAAATACTCTTTTCTTGGCGAAACTGCCTGGCCCTCAACAATTTCTAATAAATCATCGGTCTTTTTTTCATCTTCAACAATTAATTGCTGAACATTACGGGTTGCGTGCTCTAATAAACACTCTGCCAATTCTTCTGGATCTTGTTCACCAAGACCCTTCATTCTATTAATAAGGTACTTGTCATTTTTATGCTTTTTCTTATATTCTTCAAGCGCATCTCCGTCTTTTAAATAGATATACTCATTCTTTTTAGTTGTAATTCTAAATAAAGGCGGTACAGCAACATAAATATGCCCTTTTGTTAAAAGCTGCGGACATAGCCAATAGAAGCAGTTAATTAGAAGATTTTTAATTGCCTGACCGTCTGGGTCAGCATCACACGCAAATATAATTTTACCGTATCTTAGTTTATTTTCATCATAAACTAATCGTTGCGTTTTCTTGTCAATATCTAATCCAAGTGCCTGAACAATATTTGCTATCTCCTGGTTAGCATAGATTTTTTCAACCCCAGTTTTACGAACAGATAAAATTTTACCACGAATTGGGAATACTGCCTGCGTTTTTCCATCTCTGGCAGAAATTAAACCATTTGCAGCACTATCTCCCTCAGAAATAAATAATTCACATTCGCTTCTATTTTTACTCCAAGCATCTACTAATTTTGTCGGTAGGTTAATGAATTTTGCTTTTCCTTTTGTTTCAAGATTTCGTGCATTATCTCTTGCTTTTTTAGCTGCTTCACGAGCCCTTCTAGCCGCAAGTGCTTTATCCGCAATTAATTTTACTTCTTTTTCGTTTCGTTGGAACCAAATATTCAGTTGTTCAGCTAATGCAGAGGTAAAATTACCCATATCAATCTGCGTGATTGTTGATTTAACCTGTGCGTCATAACCAACCCCAGGAGCAGTAATATTAAATACAATATACATACCCTCTTGGACATCATCCCCAGTGAGGTTATCTTCTTTTTCTTTTAGCCAGCCTTTTTCTCTAAAGAATTTATTAAATTCTCTTGTTAATACGGTCTTTACTGCAATAATATGCGGGCCCTTTTCAGTTAAACCGGTGTTTACATAAGGGACAATTGTTGAAGAATAATTAGTGGTATATGTTAATACAAAATCTAATTTTTCTTTGCCCTGCGAGAAATTAATTTTACAACGATTATCAATTAATTCCGTATCTTTTACTGCTTTATCAACTAAATCATCAATACCATTTTCAGAATAATATGTTTCAAGATTATTGTCAACGAACAGGCTGATTGTTAATCCTTGACATAATGCTGCCGTTGTTTGTAATAAATCTCTAAATTTATTTAGTTCAATTTCTGGGTGAGTAAAAAATTCTTCAGAAGGATTCCAAACTACTCTTGTTCCAGTAGGCTTATCTGATTTTTCTATTTTTCTTGTATCAAACACTCCTTCTTTAAAATGAATTTCTTCGCACATTCCATCTCTAAAAGTTGAAACAGTTAATTCGTGCGATAAAAACGTAGTAATTTTACTACCAATACCAAAAGACCCTAATGAGGTGCCCTCATATGTGCCATCTTCTCTATATTTTCCAGAAGTATTAATAACACTAAATGCGGCTTCAAGAATTGTTTTTCCATCATCCCTAAAAGAATTTGGAATAAATCCTTGTCCATAATCTCGTATACTGATACGGTATATTGGCTTTGTAATGATATTAATATCAATTTGATTACCATGCCCTAACCTAAATTCATCAACAGCATTAGATAAAATTTCTACAGCCAATTGTGTTGAATAGGTACAATCACCCGCATAAACCTGCGGGCGTAAACGGGTAAATTCTAATGGGGAAAGAGACTCAATACTCTTTTCATCATATAAATTAGCTTGTTTTTTTCTTGGCATCCTATACCCCCAATCTTTTTAAACCATATTTATTCATAACCTGTTCACAGGTTAATTCTCCAGTAGCAAGTTTATCTGCTAACTCATTTCCTAAATTTCCATTATGGCCCGGTACGTAAGATAAATCTAAATTCCACGCATTAACATATTTACAATTTTTTCCATAAACGAGATTAATATATTCTTCAATGATGTCTCTATTTTTTACAAATGTTCCATTGCTTGTTTTCCAATTGTTTATTATCCAAGAGTGCCACCATGCTGTTAAACTTTTCTGGGCATATTGGGAATCAGTAGCGATATATACATATTCTTTATTTTTTGTACGCCAACCATAAAAAATTATAGCCGCCATTATAGCCGTTAGTTCCATACGGTTATTGGTAGTTTTTTTAATTCCTGTTTCAGCATAACAATCAATAACATGTAGGTTCATTTCATCCATAAGCACAACGGCGTATCCGCCTGTACTATCTTCATTACCATTACTTCTTGTTGAACCATCTGTATAAATGTATACTGCCATTTTTAATCACCTTTTTCCATTTCTAATATAATTATACACCTTTTTGTAAAAAAAGTCAAGTAAGAGTTCTTAAATGAATTGATAATAAGAAAAGTTCCAAGCTTCGCTTGGAACTTTTCAATAATATTTAAAGAAATAAAGAGTTATGAAGCCCCTTAACCTTTCCCAATAATATAATACAGAAAATTTTTTTGAATTACCAATAAAATAATCGGATAAACAAAAAAAGAGGGTATCTCTGCAGCCCCGCTCAAATAATAAATCCATAAACTTTTTCGGCGCAAGGAGATACCCTCATAATATTATATAAAAAGAAAAGGCGAATTATTCAGCCTTGCCCTTTTCCAATTTACTTCTATTGGCACGGATGTGTTGATATAATTCGTCTTTTTTGTTAATATAATTTGTAAGAAAATCTTGAATATTCTGAACCATTTCATCAATGGTTTCAATATCATCATTCCTCATTTTAATTTGGCGATATAACATTTTTGCTTCATATCCTTTTGGATTGAAATGCGGACTATGTTTCATAGAATAATACAGGCTATTTAATCCACGCAGTTCTAATTTTAATTTTCGCTTTTCGCCTTTTAACATTGATATAATGGCGCGATTATAGGAAATTTCTTGACCTACCTTTTCACTCATCATATCTGCATCTAATGGATTGACATAAGCATATCCAACATATTTGCCGTCGCCAACAGTGATAGTACAGCGGCAAATTCCCCTTTCTCCATCCCAATAAAAATTACTTCTTTGTTTTTTACTCATTATTATGCTCCTGTCTATACTGTTGTATATCTTGAATAATTGTGTCTATTGATACTGGCTTATTATCATGAGCATCTAGCGCTACATTATAACAGCAATGGTCAATAAATTGGAATTTATCTTTGCTATGTGTGTGCCCATGGAGGTTGAAATTCTTTCTTCCTCTATCAAGATTATCTATTAGTGTTGGATAATGAGATAGAAAGAAATTATATTTACCATAGGATATTTGCGTGGCATAGACAACTTCAACAACATCACGCATAGTTTTATACATTTCAATTCGCTGTGCAGTGTCATGATTTCCAATGATTATGTGCTTTATCCCATTAAGTTGATTAATGCATTTGCGTCCATGTACATTATCTTGAAGCATCAGATCGCCAAGAATATACACTTCATCATCTGGTTTTACCATTTTGTTCCAGTCAAGTATAATTTCATTATCATGTTGCCAAATGTACCAGAACCCACGTGGTTGATAAAGGAATTCTTTGTCATGCCCGAAATGAAAATCTGAAGTAAACCAAATATTACTCTTCTGGTTTGATGTATCCATATCCATCTATCTCCCAAATTTCAAATAAAGGATTTTCTTCAACGCTTGGAACATCCATTGAGTTATACATATTTTCAAGCGCAGTAAAAGGAATTGGTTGTTTACCGCCCCTGGCAGCATTGCGCTCCTCTAAAAGCTCATAGGGCACTTTAAAATATAAAATAATAATCTTTTTAACATTCTCAAGGTGAAGCTTTTTTAATAGTTTATGTCTGGAACGTTTATTTAAATGTGTTGCATCTGCATATACATCATCTGGTCCATGCGGATTATCAAGGGCATTCTGGATTTGTTCATAAAATTTAATAAACGTTTCGCCTTCGTGCTTTAGATAATCATCATCGGACATTTGTAAAGATAGTCTAATATCATCTCTTGATACATATACCCCACCAAGAGCGTTTATTCTATCATGAATAAAAGTTGTTTTACCACTATTTGGCGCTCCTGCGGCAATGTATAATACTTTCTTTAGCCTCATCCTGATACACCCCTCTTTCAAAGTCCCGTTTGAATTTTTCAATATCTTCGTCATCATAGCACTCTACCATATTAACATCTTGCCCGCAATAAATACAGTAAAGGCGTTTTCTGTGCAATCTACCGCGCTGTTGGGCTTGACTACGATACACAGGCAAGCCCTCTTTGCCGCAGTTCACACAGAAAAATCTGTGTTTTTCAAGCATTAGCAGTGATACTCAACCTTTGCTAACCAATACTTTTTTCTGCCATCTTTGAACATAACAGCGTGGTCGTCATACCAACCTTTATCCATTTTTTCAATGGCAGCGCGGGCTTCTTCTTTTGTCTTAAAAACCATGTTTCTATGAAAATGCATATTACCATGATAATGACTTGTTTCTTCTGGGTCAAATGCCCAATGATTTAAGTCTTTTAAAATCTGCTTTTCTGAAACTGAACAGTGATATGTTCTATAATTAACTGAATGCGACATATAAAAATCTCCTTTTTTCTTTTTACATATATATTATAACATATTTTATAAAAAAAGTAAATATAGATTTTTTAGTTGTCAACCGGTACTTCAATAATCTGCCAGCAGAAAACGTTTTCGCCATTACAAATGCGAGCATTGTATATGCTTAGATAAGTCATACTCATCCACTCTTCTGGTACATCTGGGCCGCCATATGCGTTAAATTCATTTTCTAAAATTTGATTAGCATCATCTACGGTATTATAAATACCAACAGTATGAATATCAAATCCGTCCGAAAAGACCACAACATATTTCATAAGCAAGTCCTCCTTAATTATATTATACTAATTTTTTTCAAAAAAATAAAGGGGTAGTAAAACTACCCCCGGCATTATAGCCACCACACTATAACGCCATTTAAGAAAGGATTAACAAAGAAAAACAGTCAACAAAACAATCACTTATTCTTCTTTCAATAAAAACTTAATATATTCTATCAGCTCCTCATGCCCGCCTAATGAAATAAGGGCATTTAAAATGTTTCTTACTTCTTCTGCTGGCACAGCATAAATAGCCGGAACATCTACATGCCGAATTGAAAATTCTTCAGAATAGCATGGAGTATATCGTCTTAAATTACAATTCGTATCTAAGAACCATTGAACAGGGACATATTTTTGCATATTTTGTACCTTTCCTATACACATATATATTATATCATAATTTTTATTTTTTGTCAATAAAAAATGCATTTCTTTTGGTGTTGAAATGCTAACAATCACATCAGGGATATAGGAATTAATTGGGGATGAAAGCACTTCCCAATGCTTTCTATAATTATTATAACAAAATTTTTACATTTTGTCAAATTATTTTTTCTTTTTCTTCTTAATATCCTCGTCGTTTTCTACTTTGGTTTTGATTGGCTTGCCATCTTTATCTACATTATAATATTCTGCATTACCAACAGTGGTAACATCGCAAAATTTATCATTGCGGCTGACCATGAGGTCCGGGAAACCTTCTATCGAAATTCGATAGACCTGGCTATTGTTTCCGTATTTATCCGCAAAACTATACATTGGAGAATGTTTGTCAATATGGTTGACAACATTCATTACAACTTTATTTGGGATATTTGTTTTGTTATTGAATCGCATATACTACCCCCTGACTCTTCCTAGTAAAAAGCTAAAACCGATTGCTGCTACAGCAATAACTGCACCCATAATATAGTATTTTGTATAGTTGGGTTTTTCTGCCTGTTTTAGCGCATACCGCTCTGCAGTTAGTTGTTCTTTCATTTTATAATCGTGTATCATTTGTTCGGCTTTTGTCATTTTTTATCTCCTACTTTTTACATTTATATTATACTATATTTTTTAAAAGTTGTCAATAAAAAATGGGGAGAAACAAAATAGTTTCTCCCCTAAAAATTATTTAATTTTTTCAAGATTATACGCATTTACAGTAATAGTTTGAGTACCATGAGTTACAACTGCTTTATCCTCAATAAGTTCCTTAACAACATAATCACTATAACGAAGTGCTAATTTTTTTCCGCCATATGATACTGGCGTTTTCACTTTAACTGTATCATTGATTTCTACTGGAATTGGAATATATTTTTTGAGTTGTTCCTCATTGAACCAGCCGAAAATACCTTTAACCATATATGGGTGGGCAGCTCTCTCTATCGCCTTTTCAATAGTATGTACCTGGTTTTTAATTTCACCCTTGGTTAAAGTACCATTGGCAGACTGGTAGACTGGCCCACTAACGACGACTGCGTCGCCAATTGTAAATTTTAATTCTGCCATTTTTTTACTTGCCTACACTTTCTGTAAATTCTTTTTATTGACAGCTGCAGTTACCGTTCTTCCAATACCAATAACAACACGGTCGCCGCTAACTTCAATAACGTCATATTTGCTATACCATGTTTTAAAAGTACCACCGGTATAAGTGATGGCTTTTAAAACTTTGACTTTGTCGCCCTTTTTAATTTCATTCTTTTTAGCCTTTTCAGCGGCTAAAATTTCATTTACTCTCTTCTGGACGGCATCGTAATCATAGCCGGCTGCTGTTAATCTCTTAACGCGATCGGCGCCGTTGCCCCATTTACCAGCAATAACCTCTCTTGCTAATTCATCAATAGTTTTCTTTGGAGTTGGTTCTGGTTTAGGAGTCGGTGTTGGAGTTGGCTGAGGCTCTGGTTGTGGAGTAGGCGTAGGTGCAGGGGTTTCTTTTTTGAAACCATTTAAACCTTGCTTTTTCATAATTGCTGGGTAGTCTTTATATGCGTAGTTTTGGTCGCAAGTCACACCAGCAACTTTTGTGCTTCTAATATAGTTAGAACCACCACCAAATTGCCATAAACCATGTGGATATTTTGTTGAACGAGTTGCTCCTCAATATGCTACCCATTTATCATAGGCGGAGATTGATGGAGTATCAATATAATTGTTAAACCAGTTAAGGTTCGCATAAACGGACGCATAATAACCGGCTTTTTCTAGGGTATCACAGAAACCTTTAATTGCTTCTGCTACCGCTTTTTTACTTGCTTTTGCTTGATAATAGCTATCCTCAACATCAATTGCGATTGGATATTCAAAAGTTTTACCTTTTAAACAATTATCAATCATCCATTGTGCTTCAGCTGCGCCATTAGCGTATGTTGTTGCTCTTGAGAACCAGTAAGCACCAACGCCCCAGCCTTGTGCCTTGGCATTTTTGTAATGTTCTTCAAAACTGGAATCTTTTGCTTTGGAAATACCATTGCCATAACCTGTAAATCCAGCTCTTAAAATAGCAAATTTTACGCCTTCTTTTGTTGCTTGAGCATATTTAAAACCAGATTGCCATTCACTAATGTCAATGCCCCAAATAGGGAATTTAACATCCGGGGTTGGCTCTGGGTCTGGTTCTGGAATAACAATATCTTCATCTTTTACAATAACAATTTTCTTAATATCCTTTGTGTTCATCCAGCCTAAATCGCCAGTAGTGTTATATGGGTGTTTAGCGCCTTTCACTTTTCTAGTAATAACTGTTTGCTTGTTTTTAATAGAGCTAGATGAAGATGCGGCTGATGCGGTTTTATATAAAGGCCCATTAATTAAAACCTTATCTCCAATTTCATATTCATCTTGTTGGACGTATTCAATTTCACCACTGTCCCCATTGGCCGGTACGGCTGGGTTATAAATAAATCCCTGAAAATGGTAGGTACCACCTAAGCTGTATGGCGGTCTGATTTTCTTCATAAAGAATCTTGTGCCACCATATGCACTATTAGATGTTAAAATTGAACCATCATCATAAACTTCTTCCACGATTGCAACGTGGCCAGCGCCATCGCTTCCAACGCCAGCTTGACCTTTGCTCCAGCAAATAACTGCTCCTACCCGAGGTGTTTGCCCTCTTTCATAGCCATCGCTAGTGTTCAGGTACCAAACTTCGGCGTTATTACGACTTAATTTGTGGTATTCGCCTAAAATTTCTCTCCAACGTCCCCATGCGTAGCCTACGCAGTTCGGGAGGACGGACCCATTAGCGATATGGATACAATAATTGTATCCGCCATAGGTAGTTTTGAGTCAGTTTTTATCTGTTGTGCTAGGAGCAGTTAATCTGGGTGTATACCCGATTGCGCCAATTCCTTCTAACTCCTCAGTAGGGGCTCCTTCTTCGTTAACAGCCCATGCTTGTGGATCAGAAGAACCGTCCTGAGTAGCATAAAAGAAATCATCTACTACTAAATCTTCCGGTTTTTGTTCGTTTGATTCATCATTAGTTGGTAATTCTAAATCTAAATCAACAACATTTTTTTTCTTTGGCATTTTTATATCTCCTTTCAGATAAAAATATAGAATAGAGGTTACAAATTATTTGTCTGCTTGTTTTTCTGCATCTGTCTCTAATTTTGAAACATCTATTTCTTTAAGTTCTGCCGCTTTTTTATATGCCTTATCAATAGCTCCCGCAAGAGGGAGGATTAAAATTGCAGTAATAGTCGCGTTTAAATCCACATTAATTCCCATTTCTTCTAAATCTATATATTGCGGCATCATAAAAATTAGGAATAAAAAAAGACAATATCCCATCTCTTGGTAGAGACCTAATAAAGCCTTTTTTCAGTTGAATTCGCTATTCATATAGAATTTTGTTGAGCCCATAATATGATAAGAAATTAAAAAGCCATATGTAAACAATAAGATATATAATCCAGTTGTCATATCTGCCATATTTTTACCTCCTATCCTATTGGATATAAAAGTAAGAAGGCGGTTATGGTAAATAATTGTCCTTAGTCCTCATATAGACTTCTTGAGTACTTTAAAATACTGGGATAAATTGTATCAATCATATTAGTATAAGCTGATATATCCTCTAATTCTTCCATAATATCCATTTCTTCTATTCGGTCATATAATGGAAGGTCTAATTTCTTTTTTAGATTATTTAATTCAGTACTAAAATCCGCACGCTGATTTAAAAGCAAGACAATCTTTACGTCAATGTCTTTAATTTCGTCTTTTAATTCCTCTAATTTATCTTCGTGTTTCATAAAAATAATTTCCTTTCTACTAATTTTAGCATTGTTATTGCTAATTGTAGTTAGTTGTAATTTAATAAAAAATGAAAAAATGACCAATTTATCATATTATTGTCAAAAATTGCTTTATTTTTTATCAGCAGCACTGGCTACTCTACAACAGGCATAAACAGATATGATTATAAAAGCAATACCAATAATAATAAATATCATATTATCATCTCTAAATATATTATACTATATTTTTTTATCATAAACGAAAAAAGCGGGGTAGATACGTAAATATCTACCCCAAATCTATCAAAACCAAGCGGAAACGCTTGATGGGCGCTCTTGCGGCACTTCTTGTATAAAATAATCAAACTTAGAAGTGCCTTATTGAATAAATTTGACCTAGCCTATTCGTCGTAATCTTCAAAATCTAATGCTTCCAATTTGCGGCGGTCTTGAATTGATGGGCCGTCCTTGTTGGTTTTTTCATTAAATTGAGGATCGGAGAAGCTATGTTTAGATAATCGGTGCATTTGTTTGCTCCAAAAATCTTGTATCCATTCGCTATCTCCCCAAGCGCTTCTGATGATTGCGGCTTTTCTTCTAATTGCACGCCAATCGTTTTTTCTTCTTTCTGCTCTGTTTCTCATAGGCACAGACCTCCTTTTTATAGGATTTCTCTGTTTCTATTTATATTATATCAAAAATTTTTTAAAAAATAAAGAAAAGTATATTATAATGAGGTTTTATTATTATCTAATACTTTAATTATTTCTTCTGCAATTGCGTGAATAACCGGCACAGCAACCGAATTGCCAAATTGCTTATATGCCTGCGTATCTGAAACTGGTATTATATATTCTTCAGGGAATCCTTGTAATCTACTTACTTCTCTTGGTGTAAGTCTCCTTGGATTTTTCCCTTTTTGCTCAATAAGAATATCTGACCCGTCCTTGCAATATCTGGCCAGTAGCGTATTTGTGTATGGGCTTTCTTCATTAAATAATGAATACCCAAATCCTTTTCCATTTGCTTTATTCTTTTCTTTTCTTGTTTTATGGCCGTTCCAAGCACATTCTGATATTGTGTATTTATCATCAACATTATTTTCTAATATATCCCCAACTTTTGTCGGAGTACAAGGCGGTGTTGGAGCTATAAAAGTATCATAATTTTTTACTTTTTCTTTATTAAACCCCACGATATAAACTCTTTCTCTGTTTTGCGGAACGCCAAAATCTTTCGCTTTAAAAACCATTGTATAAATCTTATACCCAAGCTCATCCAATGTATTTATGATAACTTTAAAAGTATTGCCATTATCATGTGATATAAGGTTTTTTACGTTTTCCAATAAGAATGCTTTTGGTTGTTTCTTTTTTAAAATTCTTGCAATTTCAAAGAACATTGTTCCTCTTGTGTCCTCAAATCCCCTTTTTAACCCAGCCTGTGAAAAAGCCTGACATGGGAATCCTCCAACGAGAATATCGTGGTTTGGAATATCTTTGGCGTCTATTTTTGTAATATCACCGTTTGGATATTCTCCGAAATTCGTATAATATGTTTTTGCTGCAAATGGGTCTATTTCACTTGAAAACACAACACTTGTTCTTCCAGTTTGATAGAACCCAAGTCTAGTACCGCCTATTCCGGCAAATAGGTCTATTATTTTATAGTCTGCATTATCAATATTTTTAAAAGGTGGTTCTAATATATCGTTCATACAAATTCCTATTTAATTTTTAAGTACCCAGTAGAAACCACAATATGGCTTCTTTTGGTCTGATGAGTTTTTAATACGGGTTGCAACCGTTGAAATTTTTGTGTCTTTTGGCATCCCTTGATGGTTTATTAGCCAATGAATTGCGGGCTCTATCCCATAAAATACCTGTTCAAATTCATTGTTTATGTTATATCTTTCAACCTGAGCCATATATTCTGGGAAAGCCACAATATCAATAGGCGCATTTGTTTGTAGATTATCATAAACATATTTTAACATTTTCGCATCGTCTAATGCGTTATGTGTTTGAGTTAAACTTATATTATTGGAATAGTATTGAGCTACTTTTAATAACGAAATGTGTTTTGTTAAACCAAATGTTTGTTTTACGGTTTCTGAATAATCTATTAGATTTAGTGCAATTAAAGACAAAATGCATTGAGCATCATAAGATAATTTAATATGTTTTAGAGTATTAAGCGCGAACCCTGTATCTGCATTGCCATAGCAGATAAATGTAACGGGGCGTTTAGATATATTTGTTTTATTTACCCATTGATAAAATGCGGTAAATACTACATCTGGCACTGGCGCAGTTCGCACATCGTCTTGATTCAAACCAGTTAAAGATGATACAAATTTACCAACTGGATGTTTTGTATTTACTAATGAGTAAAATGTTTCCCCCATTTCATTCACGCAACCAATAGAGATGATTTCTTGGGTATATTGAGATGCTTCAAAATCTATAAAATATTTCATTTATATGTTGCCAACCTATTCGCGCGGATTGGGTTGCGGAGTTTATCAAGAGCAAGTAATTCTAATTGGCGCACGCGTTCGCGGGTTAATCCAACTAATTCTCCTACTTGTTCAAGACTTTTTTGAACTCCATCATCAAGCCCAAATCTTTTTATTAAAATATCTTTTTCTCTATTGTCTAAGCTGTTTAAAACCTCTAAAATCGCTTCTCTTTTACTATTTTCTCTGCTTTGATCTGCGGGGTCTAATGACCGCGTATCAGCGATAAAATCTGACATGGTTGCAGTAATATCACCATCTTGCACCTCTTGGTCTAATGATACTAACCCTTGTTGAATTTCAAGCACATCTTTTAATTTTTCTTGGTTCATATGTGTCATGGATTGTAATTCTTCAAAGCTTGGCTCTCTATTATTTTCAATTAAAAACTCTTGTTTTAATTTATTTAATTGCATCATATCATTTATAACATTTGCAGGAATTCTAATTGGGCGAGCGTCGTCTGTAATAGCCTTGACAATTTGGTGTTTAATCCAAAAACTTGCATATGTTGAAAATTTAAAACCAAGGTCAACATCAAAACGTTCAGCTGCTGTTTGTAGCCCCATTGTGCCTTCTTGAATTAGGTCTATTAATGGAATTCCATTACCAATATATTTTCTAGCAATTTTTACAACTAAACGCAGGTTAGAAACAATTAGCTTATCTTTTGCTTCTTTATCGCCCTGCTTTATGCGCTTGCCCAAAGCCATTTCTTCTTCTGGTGTAAGTAAAGGATATTCATTAATTTCCCGTAAAAATTGTTTTAAACTATCTCCACTATTATCGAACATTAATCATCCTCATAATCAATTCCAAGGTAATTAAAAATATCTTCCCATTCAAAACGTAGCCAATCGTTTACTTCTGTTAAGTCTGGAATATTGTTTCCAAAAATTTCATAAAATAAATCTTCAAACTCGTCTTCTTTGTTTTCTCGCATGACTCTATTTAATATTTCTTCTGCGCCAGACCATGCGTTACAATATAAGTCATATACATCATAATCTTTTTTAATTTCCATCTGCGTATTCCTCGGAAAATAACTTTCTTTTTCTACTTATATTATAACATAAAAATAAAAAATGTCAAGTTTATAAAACGCATTCTTTAACGATATTTTCATATTGTTTTGCGTCATATTCTTCTTTAAATGTGTCTCATTTTATGGGCATTTCTACTCAAAAGCTTTTTCCACTTCAATCATAAAAAACATTATTAAGTTTAAATAGGAAATGCCCATAAATGACATCATAATATATTTCACCTTCTGGAAATCGGGTTTTTAAAATTTGTGCAAAGTAAAAACAATTTCCAGTTAATCAATCATCGTTTTTTTGAAAACGGCGATTAATAAATTCTAAAACTTTATTTTCCATATTTATTTTTGCCTCATAAACTAAGCCAAATAATAAGGCAGAAAAATATTCCTAAAAAGGCAATAAAACTATAACCTAAACATTGTTTTAAAAATTCAATCATAAAAGCTCCTAAGAGGCAGAAATATAATAAACCATGCCAGTATATTCGTCTCCTCCTGTTCCGCCACCAAATTTAACGGCCCCATCAGGTTGTATAGCCACCGTAACAGAATCCTCAAATGGGCCACATAAACAACCATATACCTCTTTGCCATCATAGGTCGCTGGCAAATTAGACGGTGGTGTTTGAACAGCTCCTCAGTTTGCTGGTGTATAACAGGTTATTAAAAAACTTACTACAACTAATCGGTTAATTCTTGTATAATGGATTTTCCCCCTATATCCCCCGCTAGAAAGAGTTTGAATTTGTTGAAGTCCTCCTGGATTATTAGAACCAAATTGATAAAGTCTTGAAATGCTTCCACCACTAAATTGAATTATATAATTACCTGTTGCTGTCATGCCAGATAAAATAAGATTTCCATAATTACAGTTATCTCTATTGGCTTTTCCATTCATACCACCAGACCTGTGTGGGATATAGCAGTAATTATATCATCCAGTGCTAATGGTTGCGTTATCTTTTGTGTATGAAGAAGTAATATTAACAGACCCCATACATCCGCTTGAATATCTTAATTCATTTAATAAATTAGGAATATTATTTGCTGAAGCTTGTTCTGAGCCCACAGCAACGGCGCCATCCATGGTTTTTAATTCTCCATCCATAACAAAATTATCTTTTTGAACCATTGATTTTGTTATGTTTGTTAATATTTTTTTTAAACTAATTGTCATATACATTAACCTTTCTTATATTGTTAATTGGTATGTAATAAATAAGAAATACTACCAGCAAAACCATGCCCTTTATGTCCACCGCGGCAATAAATTTGCCCAGAGCTATTAATATATATTGGAAGAGTAGTCCCAGCACTATTAGTTAAGCCTCCATAGGTATCATACATGGGATGGAGTGCAGTGGCCAATGTTCCAATTTGTGTCCAATTTGCAGTTCCCATTTCATTACATTGTACATATAGGCGCAATGTAATAAAACAGCTTGAGTCGGTTAGCCCAGAAATTGTATTGCCTTGAAAATGACAATTATTTACTGTTAAAGAAAAATAACCGTTTGTAACTTGTGTAAAGCTACTGGCTTTATTTATACAAGTTGCGTAGGATGTCGGGTATATCATATGTAGTTGTGTAATATTATTATTACTCCACTGTAAAGTTCTTAAAATACCATTCTGCTCTCAAAGATAAAGTGAGCCATATTTACAATTATCATTACCACTTGGGTAAACAGCGCCATTTGTACCACCATGTCTATGGGGCATATAAATATAATAATAATTAGTCGCAGGAAGCATATTCCTAGCATATCCTGTGTCTGGGCCAATATACATTGTGCCAATTGCACCACTAGATGTGCTAATAAATTGTAACATTTCTGCTGCTGATGAGCCTAAAATCTCATCATCAAGATTTGAATAAAAACCTATTGCTCTATATCGTTGGCCACCAGTGTTTTTATATGATAACATAATTGGTTCTGTGGCTGCCCCATTGTTCTTGCTTACGCCTTTTGTTAATATTTGTGTTAATATTTTTTTTAAACTAAAAGCCATAATAATACCTCCTAAGAATCCGTTGTTAAATAACTAATAGAACCATAATAATAACTATTGGCTGCACCAGCATACCCAGCAATAGTTCCATCTTGATTAATTCTACATCACATTGGTTTAGTTCCAGGCGTTTCACACCCAAGTGGAAAAGATAACTCTGGACCATTATGTTTTGGCAATCCAGAAGCAAAAGTTTGTCAACTGGACGCTGCTTGAGAACATTTAACATTAAAACTAACTGTTACAATATTGCCACTTTTTACATAATAATAATGCGTCCCGCTTATGCCATTAAGATTAAAATATGTAGTTGTTCCATTGGCCATTGTCCCTTTTGTTATTATATTTGGAAAATTATAACGCCAAACTTGCGTGGTATAAGCTGACGGACCATTCGGTAAATAACTAATTAAAAAACATTGGTTTATAATTGTCATACCCAGTAATAGTATAGTCATATATGTAGAACTACCGTTATTATATCAAATAGAAATATAATTATACCATCCAACTGGTACTGTTTCTCCATTATTTGAATATGCGGTTCCTATATATACTGAGCCCATTTGAGGAGCATTAACTAGAATTAATTCTGTAATCATAGCTGGTATTGAAGTTGCATCTATCATTCTTGAGCCAATAATTGGAGTGTTTTGAAATGATGTATATAATTTTGGATGCGATTCAAATGAATATACTTGTGCATTTGCGCTTCATGCTGTTGGGACATCGCTATACTCAATTTTTGGCGCGAGTACATATAGTTTATTATTTGCTGCGGCAGCATAATAGTATATATACCCTAAAGAAACGGCTGTATGAGCATAATTTGGTGTTTTTGTAAACGAAAGATGGTGCCATTCTGTGTCTTGTAGCGTAGTTGTTTGTGACCCAGATTCTTCTTGCCCACTTGTTCCACTTCATATTGGTTGTAAAACAACTTTATCGCCAACGTTTCCTTTAACCCATGCGCTCATTGTGATTGTTTTAAGCTCTGATGGACAACTATCTTGGCAAAATCCAATTTGTGTATTAGCAGATGTTGCCGTGATAATGGCCCCAGTTGTTGGTAAAGCATATCCAGACCCAGAAGGCGGTGTAATTGTTTGGTTATATGCTATTGTACCACCAGACCCCGAGTTTCTGAATGTTTCAGAATCTCAAGTGCCAGAACCGCTTTTAAGAGAGCCCGCTCCACGTAAAAGATTTTGGTCTCCTTGTTTTCACATGAGGCCAACGCCCCTATCTAATATTTTATTTAATAGTTTTTTAAGACTTATTGCCATTTAAAATCCCTCCTTTAAACGGATGGAATTTCTCCTTGGTCTGGCTCTGTTGGTGCGGTATGTGTATAGCATTGGCTTTGATATAAATATCCTTCATCACTGAGCATAAATGCGCAGTGTCTTGGAAGAGTGCTTAAAGCAGCTGCGGCAAGCACTTGGTGATATTTACTTTCAGCCTGATTACGATCCTCATATTGGGAAACAATGGTTCCAAGAGTGCCATTGGCATTTGTTTGTGTTTCAAGAATAATATACATTTTTATTTCCTCCTTGTATTATACTGTTACGCTAGATACCCAACCTAAAGCATTTAATGCAACATATATGCTTTCAGTTGTTGTGGTTCCAAGATATATATCCCCTTCAGTTGTCCCTGAACTAACTTTAAGAATTCTATTTGTTGGGTCAAAAATCAAGTTGCTAGAAGACGAGAATGTTCCAGCAGCATCGCTATAATATGCAACTGCATTTGTAGTTGTAGTAAGATTAGCTGCGGTCGCCTTATTTGCCGTGCCTGAGAATGTTGCAGCATAAACGGTTTTCCATTTATATGTGGTGCTACCAAGGTCATATGTGTTATTTTGCCATGGAATTGTATCGCCACCAATCATAACAGATTTGTTTATTAATGGCATTTGCGTCCAATGGCTAGCGGTCCATGCTTCTGCGGTAGTAATTGCTTCTTTACAAACATAATAATAGCTATTATACCAAACCGGGGTGCCAACTGTGTATGTTGTAGTATCGCTATATGCTTTAACATCTTGTGTCATATTAGCGGTATTTAATAAAATACTGTTACCACGGATTTCTAAATCATCATCATTATACTCGGTTATGCGGGTATAACGACCATCGCCAAGTGTCAATTCGGTAATATATCCTTTAGTTCCGGCTTGTGTATTATTACCAGCGGAATTTTGAAGACGAATTTCATTTGCTTTTAAAGTGATAGAAGTACTAGCAGACATTGTAACGGTACTGCCAGAAGTGGTAAGATTACCACTAATGGTAGTAGCACCGCTAATAGTTGTAGTTCCACTAATTGTGGTCCCACCTTTAATTGTAGTTGTTCCGCTAAGAGTAATGGAAGTGCCACTTACGGTAAATGTACCAGTAGCAGTAGTTGTGCCATTAATGTTCAAAGATTTTACTGAAGTTGTTCCACTTACATTAACATTATTACTAAAAGTTTTATTACCTGCAAATGTTTGGGTACCAGTAGAAACAACTCCGCTTTGTGATGAAGATGCATCACGCACAGTTGATTTTGTAACAGATAATTTGCCAGTTGAATCCGCGCTTGCCGTTGCAATAAATGTGATAGCGGTGCCACTTGCTGTTGGGTCAGCGACGCTTAAATTCGCGGTAGTAACCGCTCCGCCCGTTCCTGTAACAACTGCTAACCCAGAGGTCGTTCCAATTTTGCCATCGTTTGTAATGCTACCATGAGAGTGTGTTGAAGGCGTCATTTCTGTTGGGAAGTCTGAAATATCGGCCTTTGAATGTGTGTGCGTACTGGCTGCAAAACTTGAACCTTTTGTTGCGGTAATTGTTGTGCCAGATAGTCCAATATCAGTAATTGCATTACCAGTTCCTGTTATGGTAACAGTATAAGCACCGTCTACATATGATTTTGTGGCTACTTCCATTGCGCTTGTTGGGTTTGCTCCAACTGTTGTTTTAGATGCAAGTGTTAAATAACCAGCGTTTGTTAAGCTAGCAACGGTTGTTCAAGTACCGGCGCTACCTCTTTGTTGAAAATATAAATGGCCGCCGCTATCTGTTATTTGCCAATCATTGTAGCTATCATTTGCTGCACCGCGGTTTAAAATTAAGGCAGGAGCCCCCGTCCCAGCGGCATTAATTGTTAAACTGTTACCCACCTGTGCGGTGTTGGATACGGCTAAACCACCAGTAATTGTTGTGTCTTTTAATTGTGCCATATTTTATTCCTACCTTTCTATAAATTCATTTGATATAACTTGAGTTGATTTAAACTTGTTGCCAGAAGTAGATTCAACAAAAGCATTATTAATTAGCATACCACCCCTAGTAGCTTGAACTTTTCCTACAGTATCTTCATATAGTTCATAAGGGCTCGATTTACCATTACTTAATTGCTTTAATTGAGCTTTATACATATTAACAATATCATCATCAGATAATCTTGTAGCGTACATTCTAAAATCACTAAAAACAGCATTAGCCATTGGCGTACCACTTGATCTTTGGCCTATCATCAATGTATCAGTTGAATGAGTTCAATAATTATTTGAACCAGTATTAGTTTGTTTTTTGCCATCTATAAATAACTCAACACCAGTACCAGCTTCATTTTTTCTTATTACAATAAAACTGGGTATATTAGAAGAAAGTGCTGATGTATTAGTAAACATTGGTGTGCTTAAACTATCACAAGTAGCAATTATATAACCAGAACCATTAAAACCAAAAGCCATCTTAGATTTATAATCAGCAAAGAAGACTGTTGATGCAGTTTTTGGGGTCATTAATCAAAAACTTATGGTTTTAGTCATTGATGATGGGCTTGTAAGCGTAACATAACCACTATTTGTTGTTGTACTTCAACGAGTGCCATAATGTTGGCCCTTTACAAAAGTATAACCTGTTCAGCCCCCATTTGTTATAGTGCCGTTTCTATTATAACCAGAAGAATCGTAAATTAATTGTCCAACTGCTAAATCTTCCCGTGAAGTAGAACTAGGTCTAGTATAATGCAATAATAAGCCTTTGGAAATTGCTTTAACTTCATAAGCACTTAATGCTTCATTATATATTCTAAAATCTGATATATAACCTTGAAACCAGTTTTGTCCATTATATCTTGAACCCAGGTGAACTTCCATAGTAGTATTATAATTATAACCTAAAGAGTTAGTAGCTTCGCCAATATATGCACCATTTACATATAATTTAGTTCCAGTTGGAGAATAAACAATTCCTAAATGATACCAAGTGCCCGTAGAGAAAGAATAATTTATATAAGGTCACTGGTTATTACTTGTACCACCAACTTGAACCCCAGTAGTACTTACAAAGGCAGGTTGGTAACCAGTACCAGAAGAGTTTCTCATATCTAATAAGTGAACAGAAAATTTAGAAAAATTTACCCACATACAAACAGTCATTGTATTTTCAGCACATAGATATGTTGTTTGTATTTGATTTGATGTGCCATTAAAAGAATAACTGCCACCCAAAGGGCCACTTGTTGATACCGTGGCTCCGCTGTTCTTAACAGCGTTTGCTTCAGTACCCTGGTTATATTCACTGTTAATTAAAGGTAACCATATTTTTAACGCCATAATGTATTACCTCCCTAAGCGAATATGAAATCAAGGCTTGAATCATTTGAATTTCATTGTAAAGTAACCTGTTCATTTACTTTATATGTTGTTGCATTTAATTGACCAGCTGTGGTTGTTAAATAAACACCGGTATCACCAACTGCGGTCATTGCGCTAGCAGTTGCTGTTGGGGCCGTTGTAACAGCGGTAATATATGCCTTACTTGTTGTTGCTAAAGCAACATTTTGCAATGTATCTGAATTATTATCACTTGGCATCTGGAAAATTACCGAAGTACCGCCAGTGGTAAGTTTATATTTACTACCATGCGCCAAAGTAATCGCGGCAGTGCCAGTATCAGCTGCGATTGTTGTAGTATGAGTATGAGTTGAACTAGAATATGCTGATGAGGCAGTATATGCAGCTGAACCAAGCCCATTAACACTAACATCATAAGCAGAGCCAGTACTTGGCGTTACTTTAATTTGACCACTGCTGGTACCAGTTGTAAATGTATATGTAGTATTATCGTTATCATTTGGCGGGGTGGCCCACGTGCCTTTATTTGTAAGGAATGATGTTGTTGATGTTCCAATTGCTATGCCACGTTTTACTGCGTGATTATTTGTGGCGTTACTGTCTGTAATTAAAATATAGTCACCACTTGCAGGGGTTACTGCTGTAGATGATACTGTGCCAACATTACTAATGTCTCCGTGGCTATGGCTCTTTGGGGTTCTAGCATCACTTAATCTTGTATCTGTAGTAACTACTAAATTTGCTGGGTCAATTGAACCGACTGTAATATTCTTTTGGCTATCAGTAACTACAATTCTACTTGCAGTTCCTAATTGCCCACTATATGTGATATTTCCATGACTATGTTGTGAAGCTGCCGCTCCAACATCGCCATATGTTAAAGCATCCCCAACGATAACGTGCCCAGTTGCGTCTCTACCAATTTTATACGCAGATGCTGTAACAGCATCATATCCAGGATGCCCATATTCACTCACTGTTGGCATTGTAAACACAATTGATGTGCCACCTGTCCCTAATTTATAACTACTGCCAGAAGTAAGTGTAATATCACTTGTTGCTGTCGTAGTTGTCATTGTTGTTGCGTGGGTATGGGTGCTTGAAGAATAAGCAGAGTGCGTGTGGTTGCCGGCGGCAGCATCGCTAGACCCAGTGCCAATTTTTATAATACCGGATGTCGTAGTAGAAGCTGCTGGAATATTACTTAGTCTTGCCCAAGGCACTGTTCCGGTCGTAATAGTTCCAAGGGTTGTAATATTTGAACTACCGGCCCATGTTGATAGGGCGGTGTTTTCTACCTTATCTAAGCCGACATCTGTTTTTGTTACTGTATCCCATGCTGGAGCAGCGCCTGTAGTGCCGGTACCCTTCATTCTTAAGAATTTTTTGGTTGAAGTCGTATTCGCGGCTAGTCTAGTTGGGCTATTAGCTGAACTTGAATACATAATATCATAAGCGCCGCTTAAAGTTGATTTTGGAATATAATTTGTCGCAGTTTCCGTTGCCATTGAACCTAAACCAAGATTTGCTCGTACGTCTTCTGCTTTTGTTGCTCCAGTGCCACCAGCGCTGATTGGCAAAGTGCTAGCCGTAATAACGCCATTTGTGCCAGTATATAATGCTTTATTAGAAGCGGTGCCGGCATATCCACTATTGGTAATAATTCCATGAGAGTGGCTTGCTGGCGTAAAAGAACCAGGCACACCACTTAAATTAGCCCATGGTACTGTGCCAGTGGCAATCGTTCCAATTGTTGTAATGCTACTGCTGCCTGACCATGTCCCTAAATCAGAAATTTCTGTTGTTGAGTGGCTATGGTTTTTTGCTGCAAAACTTGATGTAGTATATCCGCTGTTTTTTATTATTTTTCCGCTTGTCCCACTAAATGTAGCGATATATCCATCACTTGCTGTGGCTGGGCCAACTACTGCGCCATCAATATTTGTTTGTACAACTGTTCAATGTGCGTTGTTTGCAGAGGTGCTAGTTGTAATACAAATAATTAAATCGCCGCCCTCACAGGTTACGCCGGCATATGTAACCGTAGATGTGCTACTAACGCGATATGTATCTCCAACTGTATGCGGAGTTGGTAGGGCGGAAACTGTTGCACCACTTGGGCCAATTGTCCCCTTAAATACCATGGCGTCTGTTGCTGCTATGAGCGTATTTAAATCGTTGCGAGTTACATAGCCGCTAACATTGTCTTTTAAATCGTAGCCATTGATTTTACTAATTGTTGCCATAATTTAGTTTCCCCCTTTTTTACGTGATTTTATGATCGGTTGTTGTGTTAAAACAATTTATCATATGCTCCATTTGCGATTTTATGCCCCATCCATCTAGTGTGTATGGGGATGTTTTAGGCACTCTGTATACATCAGCCACAAATTGTGTTCTAACATCAGTAACCGCTGACCAGTTTGCACTAGTAAAATATGTTGAATTTCCTCTTGCTATAAAAATAGGAAGTTTAATGGTCATTGTTGGCGTTGCTGATGTGGCGCTTGAAAGAGCTGGAGCCGTTACTGTTGCTGAAAATCCATATGCGGCGCTATTATAAACGGTAACCGCAGTAGTAGATGACCAATAAAGAAAACGGGGTTGATTTCCAACTACCATTGCATTTGTTATTCTTGAAGCATATGATTTTGTACCATCTACTGTTTTAAAGGTATTTGCTGGATATGTTGTGACTTCATATAAAGTTGACGCCATCATATACTCTTCTCTGCCTTTTGTAATTGTTGTGCTACTATATTGAGGAATTACCAAAGTTCTTTCGAGCACAAAGTAGTCATAATCGTTTAAATTTAATGAAATTGATGGGGTCAAGTTTTGTGCTGCTTGTACCGTTGTTGTTGCGGTTGTGTAATTTGGAATAGTAAGGTTATTATCGCTAACTCAGAATTTATCATATGAAATAGTTTGGATTAATTCTGCATCTGGTCTTATTACTGCTCTTTTTAAATCAAGAGTTCCTACTGTTTCTACCCCACTAGAATTATAGAATATATCTCCGATACGCACTGTTGTCGCGGTTGCTGTTGTACTAGATGTGTCAATATATTGGTCAGGAATTGGATTTACGGTAACTGTTCCAAGACCCGTATAATTATTATTGTCTTTTGTAATAACTTGTGTTGATTTTGTTGGAGTAACAATCTTATTTTGGTTGTTAATAGTTACTCCTCCTCCACCACCAGTAGGTAGTGAAGCAATAGCGTCTGGGAAGGTATCCGCCACTATTGAATTAGTCGTGCCACCTTTTGCTCTAATAGCGTCTGCTATGTCAGAAAATAATTCTGGTACTGTACTATGTGTTAATGGCATATATTAATAAGCCTCCCCCATAATGTTTTGAGCATAATTAGCGGCGGCAACTGAACTAATTAACATCTCATAGTCTGAACTAGAGCCATCTCTTAGGCTATATGTAATTGTTGTAATTTCAATGTCGTTCATTGTGGCAATTTTATTATTTGTCGCGTTGTATGCTGTATTTGTAGCAAAATTTGCAATACCATTGCTAGTAATAGATGTCCCATTAATTTTTACATCTGATACGATATTTGGTAAATCATCAATTTCTGACACTGTGTGATGGTGCCCTGCGGAAGAAAGGCCTTTAATGGCATTGTAAACCGCTCCGGCTGTAACAAGTCCAGTAGCAGTTGTTGAAGTGCCAACTGAAGTTGCAACGTCGCGTGTAACTAAATCTGCCGTTGCAGTTGTGCCAGTCATAACAACTTTATTTGTGGCCCAACTTGTTACTCCAGTACCGCCTTTTGATACAGGAACCGTACCTAAAGTGACATTCCCGTTTGCGTCTGCTGATAATGGAGAAGAAAAACTATAAGTAATTAAATCTGTAATATCGGCGGTAGTGTGTTTATGCCCTACGCCAGATAAGCCTTTTGTTACTTCATAAACGGCGCCGGCGGTGATTAGCTCTGTAGCCGTTGTTGATGTACCAACTGATGTCGCAATTCCACGGGTAGTAATCGCATTTCCCCCGGCACCAATCATAACTTCGCCAGAAGTAATTGTAGTTACCCCAGTTCCGCCTTTGCTAACCGGCACCGTATTTAAACTAACTTTGTATAAATATGATGTCGTGGTAGCAGATACTGATAACGGTGTTGCAAACGTATATGTTACTAAATCATCAATTTGACTTGATGTATGATGATGCCCAGAGCCAGCCAGGTTTTTAATTGCATTATAGACGGCTCCAGCAGTAACAAGATTAGTATTCGTTGAATCCGTTCCTACAGAACTAGCAATATCACGAGTACTTACCGCACTTGTCCCATTTCCAATTAAAACTTTTCCGGACGCTAATGATGTTGCCCCAGTTCCGCCAAGTGTGACCGGCACTGTTGTTAAACTCACTTCGTGTGTTGTCGCATTTTCTGATAACGGCGAAGTAAAAGTGTGTACAATTAAATCACTAATCTGACTTACTGTATGCTGGTGTCCAATAGGAGAATAACCATCTAATGCCGCTTTTACCGCACCAGAGGTTATAAGATTTGTGACGGTTGATGTTGAGGCAATTGTTGTATCAATCATTCTTGTTGTAACTGCATCCTGCCCATTACCAATCAATACTTGTCCAGAAGCAAGTGATGTCGAACCAGTGCCGCCTTTATTTACAGGCACAGTACTAAGAGAAACGACATGACCTTCGTCTTCTATTATTGGGCTCGTAAAGCTATAAGGAGCAATTTCACCATCAATTTCACTTATAGTATGATGATGCCCTTGAGCACTAAACTTAGCGCTTGCCGTTGAGTCAACAATTATATAATCATCGCCATTATAATTGATTATCGAAAGCTCTTTTGTTGGCATATTTACTCTCCTTTCTAATTCCTCCCCACGTAATTAGCAGGGAGCTAAATACGCTGGATAAATCCCTATTAAAAGTTTAATCAATTTTTGCTAATAGTGCAATTTTATTTAATCTTGAAACATAATCTGCTAAAGTTGCTTGAACTCCAGCCAATTTTTCTTCAAATTCTTTTTCTTCTTTTAATAAGGTTTCATTTTCTTTAACTAAGTTATTATTAGTTATAGTTAAGTTATTTTTATCATTTTGAACTTGTATTAATTCTTTTGAAATTTCATCAATTTGTTTCATTAAATCATTATTTGTAACTACCAGTTCATCATTTTTGACTTTCAAAGCTGCATATAATGTTTGATAATCTGCTATTGGTAAATCTTCTCCTGCCATTGCGGCAACCCAGAACTCATCTGTGCCGATTATTGCAATTAAAGCCCAGTCATAGCCATCTGCGGTTTCCCATTTTAAAACATTATAAATACCGCGTTTGCACATTTCATCATATGCTTCGCCTTGTAATGACGGTTTTGCTCTTAATTTTCTTGTGTCTGATTTTACTTCAATTTGATTGATAGTCATATCTCTTTCAACCGGGGTCGGATAAATTACTACCTTAGCAGGCAAATCTTCGCCGCTCATCATGGCGGCCCAAAATTCATTCCCGCCAACTGTTGAGATTAAGGCCCATGTATATCCGTCCGCCTCAACGGTATCAGCCACATTATAAATACCTTTTGCGCAATATTCGTCATATGGGGTTCCTGATAAAGAAGGTGCCTGACGCAATCTTCTTGTTTCAGATTTGATTTCCATTTGATGAACTTTTACGTTTCTTGCTACTGGTTGAGGATAAGTGATTTTCTTTAATTCGTTTTTCCAAGCAGTAGAAATGAAAGCGGTATTAAATTCTTTGCTCCAATATAAGAATGGAACTGGATTGATGCTTTTTTCGAGCATTTTATTTCAGCTGTATGCGGTATTTAATGAAACAACATCAGTAAGATATAAGTGCAGGTGTACACCATTTGATACGCCACTATTACCGCGTCTTGCGTTTCCCATTTGTTTACCAAGAGTAACTTTATCTCCAATTTTTACAGATGGGGTATCAACTAGGTGAATATACCCAGTTCATCTTTTACTATCAGTATATGTATGTTCAACTACAATGTAATTGCCCACCTCTGAGCCGTAGCCTTTGTCTATGACTTTTCCGTCTTGCCATGCTAATACAGGGCAATATTGTGTTGCATACCACCCAATATCTACGCCCTTATGACTAGGCCAGTTAAATACTTTTGTAATGCCAGCTGCGTCTGTTAATGGTACTACACCTACATTTTTTCCATAAAACATATTATAACGTCTCCTATAATTTTTTAATGAGGGTATTCCTAATTACCTTTTCGGTAATTAGTGGAAGTGTTAAATACACTTGATAAGTCTGCCTGCTCCACCCAGGAGCCGTTAATTTTTTTATAAGCCTTGGTATATGTAACCCAAGTGCCATTTTCTTTAATATATAATTTAATTTGTGCGTCACCAATTGAAACAACAATATTATGATTTGCAGAAATATTTGATAAACTATATGTATAGTTAACTATTGGCTGATTATTTTTATCATAACCATCTAATCTTACTAATGATGAAGTAATATTGTTGCCATTATCAGTTGCTGTGATTGAACTACTGACTGAATTTGGAATAATAGTTAATTTATAACTATCTCCTGCAAGTTTAACTTGTTGCCCATCTGGGAATAATTTTGCTCCAGATGTACCAGAAGAAGTAATAAAATAATAATCTACATCACCAAAAACAAAGACTAAACTATGTTTTTCGTGAATATTTGTTAATGTATAAGTATAATCTCCGCCAGCGCTGGTTGCTTCAATACTTAATACTTTCCATTGTAAATTATCATTACCTGATGCTGAAGCGTCATCTTTACCATATTTAATATCAATAAAATGAGTACCAGCGGGAACAGTATATGTAATCGTTTGTGGTGAAGAACTATTGCTACACATTGCTAATTCATAATTGTTTGTGCTATCACTTGGTGATGAATTACCGCTACCGGCGGTTAAACCATCTGTAGCAACAGCCGTATCTAGTTTACCAAACATGCCGTAATCATAATTTGCTTCAGCATAGTTGATATATTGAATAGTAATCAAACAATCGGATTCAAAATCTAAATTTAATCGTGCAACCGATGCGGTTTTGTTTTTACCATCATTTGTAGAAACATAATAACCAGTAGAGTCATTTAAAGTAAAACCATAATCTGCGTTCGGCGCATAAGTGGATACTGTATATGTATTAGTTGGAACTCCTCCAACCAGTTGACTTGTAATATCTACGCCATTATCCAATGCAAGGGTTAATTGCGGGTCGGTTGGACTAATTGTAATTGTTTGATTTGTGCCTTCTATTACACGCGTTGTGCCATTTGCTGGATTCGTCGTGGCATTAATACTTGAAATTGTAATAGGCCAATACGTATATTGTGGGTCTTCTTCTGGCGGTTCTACTGGACCAACTGGCCCAATTGTAACTTCTAATAATGTTCCAGAACTACCAACTGTGAAGCTATATGTATAATGGTCTATGCCAGAGCCGGTTGAATAAGTAATTTTAAAAGAAATACCAAGAACAAGTCCTCCATAATATCCTACGTAATGACGTAAACGAATATCATCTAATTCTGCTCTAGTTGGCATTGTATTAGGAATAACAGTAATTAAACTATTGCTTGTGCTTGGAAAATCAACTTCATCGCTAATTGCGGTGTTTCCATTGTACAATACGCATTGTGATACATAAGTAGAACTAATTGTGTTATTTTCTCTATGTCCATAACAATCTACCTCAATATTTTCAATAGTAGCATTATTTGGAATATCACTAAAATCAAATGCATATGCTGCATAACCAGTTGAACTCTGTGAAGCATACATATTGTTTGTTGAGCTGTATGGGTTATCAGCGGTCCTGCCAACAGCATATTGTGCATATGATGAACCGCTTTGAATTCCACTTGTAGTTGCCGATTCTGCCGCTAATGTTAATGTCGCTCCAGAGCCATGTGCCACTAATTGTGAAGAAATATCTACGCCATCGCGTACCAATGTTACTGGATCGGTTTTATCGGTTGGAGTAATGGTTAATTCATATTCAGCACCTTCATAAGAGACTGTTGTACCAGACGGGGAAATAGTACCATCGCCACTCACCAATGTTGAAGTGATATTGATTGGATTTGGCACGGTGTAAGTAACTTCAATTTCAGCACCATAAATATACATATATGAAGTGGTATTTCGTGATGCTCTACGACAGTTAATTCTAATACCAAAACTATCTCCATATCCGACGATAGTGTTTCAATCAGCGCTAATACCGTTAAATGTAAAAGTCTGTACTGTTGATGTTGGATAAGAGCAGCTTCCATTGATTATCTCTGTACCGTCTGCTAAATATGGCTGGTATGATGAAGATTGAGCGACACCGCTCTCGCGAGCTTTTAGTTTAATTGTAAAATTACTAACAACTGCGTTATTTGGGATATCATCAAAATTAAATCCTCTTAAATAGATATAATAACTTGATGTACTGTTATTTCTAGTATTTGTTATAGTGGCATAATCTGTACTATCGGTATTGTCATACATACTTGAAGCATTGGAAACGCTTAAATAAGATGAGTTAGATAATGCGTAAGTGCTAGGGATTAATCTAATTGTTGGCATAGCTTAGCCCTCCTAACTCTGTAAATAAATATCGCCATTATTGCCCAAAGACGAATTTGGTTGACCTGAACCAGTATAATATGTTTGTACAACTAATGTACCAGTCAATTTATGCCCATCCACATAAGCAGTTTCGCCTTCCACGATATCTTCAGTAGTTGCTGTGGCATCTGAAGTATCAAGACCAGCATATGTACCTGTGACATTAAAGATTTGTACGCCAGATCTAATATTTCCAGCTACTAAATCAGCGTCGCCGGCGATTGTTTGTGCGCCAGTTAAGTACTGATTTGCGGCAATGGTTTGAGTAGTTGTTCCTGGTGTATAAGTAGCAGCAGCTTTCGTTGTAATAGCCGCTGATAAAGTAACCGTTACGTTGCTTGCGGTACCAGCACTAATATAACCAGCAGTGGTAACGTTTGGTGTAACCGAAATAGATTTTGAGAATGTTAATACATTTGTTCCTGCTGTTACGGTGGCCTGGCTACCAGTAATCGTGGTTGGAGGAACAACTGTTCCATTCGCAACTGCACTAATTGCATAATGCGCAGCCGTACTATTATAACCAACAGGAATATTAATATATCTTGTTGCAGTACTTCTGGTAATTGTCGCTTTTGCCGTTCCAGAACTTGTTGTTGCGGCAGATGTCGGCAATGTCATTGCGGTAACAGTTGCAGTAACTGCATTTGGATAATAACCAGCAGGTGCGGTTACCGTATTTGCGCTCATGTTTAAGCTTGTTCTAGTTGTAATTCCAGAGCCAACATAGTCGCTTGGAATAGCTTCTACTGTAACAGTACTTAAACCACTATAACCACTATCCGCAGAAACTGTCTGCGAAGTTTCATTTGGGGTTATAGTCTTAGATTGATTATAAGCCCATATTCTAATATATTTCGCAGTAGTATTATATCCTTGTGAAATATTAACATAGGTCATATCAGATGTTGCTCTAATGGTATCATGCAAAGAGCCAGTAGAAGTAGTAGCTGTATTTATGGTTAAAACAGGTAGTGTATATGTATTAGAATAGCTATTATCAGTTGTAAAACCTTTTGCCCATGTTCCGCTTGCCGTAATAACACCAGTGCTATTATTCATTGAGAATGTTGGGTCCGGAATATTTACTGTAGTATGGCTAACTGTGCCTGAGCCATTATGATAACCAGCTGGAATTGTAGTGCTTGTTATTGTATCATTTAATGTTGCGTTTCATGCACCGCGATTTGTCATAGTGCCCGCTAATAATTTACCTTGATAATCATATGCTTCATAACCACTTAACATTTGTGATTCTGTAATTGCATTTGTTGTCATTGGTAAAATATTGCTTAAAATTCTTGAAAGTGTTGTTGTATTATAATAACCAGCAGGGATTGTAATGCTTGCTTCAACACCGTAATCATTGGTTGCTTCGGTAATTGTAGCAACATTTAATACACCGTTTGTGATAGTGCTTACTGGCAAAGAAGCGGTTACTGTACCGCCACTTGTATAGCCGGCTGGGATTGAATATGTGCCGCCTTGTGTTGTAATAGTTCCACCAGTAGCCCCATTGTCTGACATGCTACCAGTAACTTTTGAACCATTTACATATGCGGTTTTATTTATTAAAATATGTGAAGCTGTTGCATTAGCATCACTGGTTGTAATATAATTTGAAGGAATTGGGTTAATTGTAACCTGGCTTAAACCAGAATAGCTTGAATCCGGTTTAATTGTCTGTGTTGCCGTTGTTGGTGTTGCTGTTTTAGCCTGGTTATTAACGCCAGATGGCACATCAACAGTAATTGAGCTAAACCATTTTCCGCTTTCTGGGGTATATGTGCCATTTGCGGAGAATGAATTATTTGTGTCTGTTGGTACAGCCGCAACCGTAACAGTTTTTAATCAATGATTGTTAATAGCAGAAACAGTTTGTGCCGATGCTGTTGGAGTAACTGTTTCTTGTTGAATAGTAAAAATACGCTGAATTACTGGTGCAGTAGAAATATACCCTGCCGTAAAATTTAATTTAGCAGTCATTGTATATGAGGTGCCATTTTCAGTTGTTGTCCAGCCATTTTGTAATATTGTACCAGTGGCGACTGATTTTGATGAAGTTGTTGTATAATAGCCCGCAGGGACAGTAACGGTTGCATCGCTTACTGTTATTGTTGGATTTTTAGCGATTCCACTACCAACATAAGTGCTTGAAATTGCATTAACGGTTACAGTTCCTAAGCCAGTATAGCCGCTATCAGCCGAAATTGTTTGAATAGACTCTGTTGGTGTGACTGTTTTATCTTGATTAGTAATTGCTGCGCCAGTAGGAACTTGGACTTTTACCTGCGCATAATTCGCTACATCAATATTATCTCCGTTTGATGTAATTTCTTTCTTACCACTAACCAATTCGCTTGCGCTTACTGTAACGGCTGTGCCTGTTTTAGTTCCACCGGAGATATAACCAGTTGTATTTGTTACAGAAGGAGTAACAGAAATTGCGTGATTGCTTACTGTCCCTTTTGTGGCAGATGGTGTTCCAGCGCTTCCGGAGGTAATTGTTTTTGTGGCTTGTGCAGCATAATAACCAGCTGGTACAGTAACAGTTGCGCCACTAGCGGTTAAATCTGATGAGTCATTTTGCGGAATACTAGAGCCAATAAAATCAGAAGGAATTGCCTCGACTGTTACGGTTCCTAAACCGGTATAACCGGTGCTTGCTGTAATTACTTGTTGTGATTCAGAAGGAGTAATAACTCTATCTTGATTTGAAATATCTGCGCCAACTGGAACATTAATTGTAACTGAGCTAAATCATTTACCAGATGCAGGTGTTTTTGTTCCATTTGTTGTAAAAGAATTATTTATGTCTACTGGAACGCTGGCAACTTTAACGTCACCAGTTGTGTATTTTCCCGCAGCTACCACGGTTTGAGTGGCTGCGCTAGGAGTTACTGTTTTCCCGGCTTGAGTAGAAACTTGTGCGGTTGCTGTTTTTGTACCACCCGCATAGTAGCCAGCTGAAGCCGTAGCTGTTGCCGTCATTAAGCCGGATGCGTTAATTGAAACCGAAATTGTTCCAGCCGTTGCAGTTTGGACGGATTTAGTTGTTGCTGTTTCATAATATCCAGCAGGCACTGTAATAGATGCTCCATTTACGGTTAAATCTGAACTGCTTTTTCTAGCAACCCCGCTACCAACGTATGTGGTAGAGATTGCTCCTACTGTAACGGTGCTAATTCCAGAATATCCAGTGTCAGGATAAAATGTTTGAACATTTTCTGTCGGTGTCACTGAAATATCTTGATTATGAATATCAGAAGGAACTGAAACTGTTACACTTGAGTATCAACTCCCAGTAGGTGCATTATGAGTGCCGTTTGTTGTTAAAATTGAAGTTGTTGCCGGGACTGGGTAAACTGTTACTGTACCGAGTCCGGTATAGCCAGTAGATGCTCTAACCGTTTGAGTTGAGCCAGTTGGGGTAACCGTTTTATCTTGTAAAGTTACTGATTCGCCAGTTACCACTAATGCATTAATGGCATCGGCCATTTCCCCTGGCTTATACGATGTTGTTTGCCCATTTTTATTACGAATGGCGGTCGCTATGTCTTGATAATGTTGATTATCTGTATAAACTGTAGTTCTAGGCATTAGTAACTCACCTCGTCTCCATTTTCAATTGGCGATGTTATGAACATTGTTTTAGTACTATCGCTCATTGTAATCCCAATATTCCAAATTGTTGGTTTGTTTTTAATATAACTTGGTGAAGTAGTTGTGGTTTCAGTTCAGTCTGCGCGTAAATCAATATTAACAGTACTGCCCGTTTCGGTAAATGACCCTGTTCCTGTTTTTAAAATAGTTGCTAATGCTTTATCTCCAGGTGCCACCCCATCAATTTCAACAATATCATGGTGGTGTCCAATTGTAGATTTTGTCGTATTTAATTCAGCCCATGTTTTGCTTTCAATTTCAATACGATAAATTGTTTTACCATTAACAACACCAGAGTCATAATAAAACTCAGGAGCGCTGTTAAGTTGTACGTCTATATAAAATCTACCATCATCTGGCGTAAAATAAGCATAACCATCATTAAAAGCCGGCTTATTTCCGCTAGTAGGCTTAATATCATTAGCAGAACCTCTTAAAATTTTAAATAAAGCCATTATATGTCCTCCTTTCCAAAAAAAATAACCCCTTGGGGTTTTCCCAAGGGGTTTAGTAAAATACGCATAGTTATCCTATCCTATGAAACTTTTCCTTGCGTATCTTACTGTCCAATGGAAAATTGTTTTATCTCTATGTAATATAAGCAAGGGCTATTCTTTATTCTCGTATTTTGCCCACTCTTTTACTTTTTTATAAAAATCTTCTAAGGTTTGGTCTATTGGAAAATCTTCATTGGTGTGAGTGGCAATATAGTTTCAAATTTCTTTTTCTGTTGGTTTTTTAATTTTATTCTTCATCATAATTTGCTTCTACAATTGGCATTAACCATTCTTTAAATGGCTCAAGTTCTTCTTCTTTTAGGCCAGTACTTTGAATATTTGACGCCTTTGTATCTTCCCATATTTTGTCAATTTTTTCTTGGTCTGCATTTTCAAATAATTCTTGACCGTGTTTATGCCATAAATCTTGAAGTCCTTTACAAATGCGTTTCCAATAAATTGTTTTTGTTTGAGATAACCAGTTTGGCTGATGCATAAAGAAATAAGAATTAAATAAACAACAAGTATAATAGAACGAAGCATCTTCTGTTTTTTCACGTTTTACTAATTCATCACAAACAAGCGAAATTGCTTTTAACGAGTCTGTGTAGTTTTTAATTGAAAAATTCGCTGTATGTGTAATAGATTGCGGATTTGATTTCCAAATATATGCAAATTGTTGTAATAATTTAATTTCAGTTGCGCATGAATGGGCTAAAAAACTAAAATAAACATCTTCATGATAAGAAATTTCTTCATTAAACCAAATGTTGTTATCTGCTAAATATTTACGATTAAAAACTTTACCGTGAATAAATGGGTGAATAACACGGGTATTTTCAGAATAAATTAATGCATTATTTTGTACATATGTTTCGTTATAAAAATAACTAATTAGCTCATCAAATCCGCCAGAAAAGATTGAGCGTAAAACGGAATATACGGCCACCATGCTCCCAAACATATCGTCTGCATCACAAAACATAACATAATCCGCTTGGGCATATCGCAAAAGAGCATTTCGGGTGCCTGGAATACCACGGTGTTTATCTTTGTGGTATTCTATTGGAAATGAATATTTAGTTAAAAATTCATCACTTAAAAAGGTTGTGCTGCCATCATTAACAATAATAACACCAATATCATTTGCTAAATTAACGCCTTGTTGAATTTGTATACTATCTAATAATGCAGAAATAACTCGTTCTGTTTCATTATATTGTGGTATTAAAATTTGTAGGAACATAAAATTAAATATTCTCCCTTCTGAAAATAATATAGCATATTTTTTATTTAATAGCAAATAACGATTATGAATAATAATATCTTATATCACCATATCCATCAATTGCGGCATCTAATAAAAAATGATACAATTCTCTTCCAGACCCTGCGCGCTGTGCGTGAGGTTGCGCCAAATATTCTGCAATTAATTCTCCCGCAATGGCCTGTTTATCTGGCACATATTTAAAGAAAGGATTATCTTCCTTGTTTTTAAATTCAAAAATTTTCCATCGCTCATAATCTTTGGCGCGATTGCGTCTTGCGACGAAAGTAATACTCATAAAATCAACTCCTATAAAAAATAAACCGATGATACCTCTCCTGGTATCATATTTCTATATCAATAATTGTCCTTTTCTAATGTAATTATGACATCATTATCATAAAATTTGGCTATAATGGTTGGATAACCGGCCATAAATATGTGGTATATTGAATCTGTTACTTCTAAAACGGCAATACCCCGATTATCGTCTCTTGGTACTCCATGTATAGCTAAAGAAACGGCCTCTTTTGCCGTTTTCTCTGGTATATTTGTTCTATTGAAAATTTTCATAGTAATAACCCCCAATAATATAATTGAAAATGGGGGTATTAAAATTAACAATTTTAGTCCTTTTGGCACCCTCTGAGGGAATCGAACCCCCATCTCAACGTTCGTAGCGTTGCATTCTATCCATTAGACTAAGAAGGTATGGTGACTCGGCCGGGGTTCGAACCCGGGACCCCATGATTAAAAGTCATGTGCTCTACCACCTGAGCTACCGAATCATATGGCAGGCTCTGTAGGATTCGAACCCACATCTAACGGTTTTGGAGACCGCTGTGTTACCATTACACCAAGAACCTATATGGTACTCCGTGCGGGAGTCGAACCCGCCTACTCGCCGTGAAAGGGCGATATCTGAAGCCGATCGATTTACGGAGCATATTTATTTATTTTTCATAACTTTCCACTCATTTAATACTATATCATAAGCATTGCCTATTGCTTTTAATTTTGCTAATTCTAATAGGCCTTCGTTTCTTTTCTCTTCATCATCACAATACGTATAATGCACGTATAAATTAGTCATTTCATTATTTATTTTTCTAATACGGTCTTTAATCCACTCCGCAGGGATTGCATCTACAGTTGGTAAAGTATCAAGCACCTCTTTAAAATTGAACTTAAATACCCATGCATCACCTCTTCTTTGCATAACAGGTATATTAACATTATCTACATCCACTAACTTCATTTTCTTTCTCCATTTTTTCTTCTAATTTTAAAGCGTAATTATCTGCTATTGAATAAGCAAAATTCCATCTATATGTTCTATACATTATTTCGCCGATAAGCCCATAATTTGATTGTGTTGGTTCAATCAATTTATCTACTTTATCTAGCTCGATACCAGTATCACCATCAATGACTTTAACACTCAACATTGGTTTCATTTTCTCCACCGTCCATCTTTGCTCCGCATTTTGGGCAATAGTTGCCTATATCAAGAAGATAAGCATCTCGTATAAAGCCGCATTCAGAGCATCTATAACAACAATCTCCAACATCTACTTCTATCCACTTCCCATGTCTCACAGGTTCAGCATCAACTGTCCTTTGGCTTTTTATCAATCTCCATAACGCTTTCGCTGACAAGCCACCAACTGATACTGTTTTTAATAGTGGTTCATCTTCTATATTAATCAATTTCATTTTCTTTCTCCATATAATATAATTGGCACCCCCACTAGGAATCGAACCTAGATCGCAAACTTAGAAGGTTCGTGTTCTATCCATTGAACTATGGAGGTAATTTGGTAGCTGCGGGTGGAATTGAACCGCCAACCTCGGGGTTATGAATCCCGTGCTCTGACCGATTGAGCTACACAGCTATATGGCGCCCGCTAAAGGATTCGAACCTTTGCGCCGTTTTACCGACCTCTTGGTTTTCAAGACCAACCCCTTCAGCCTCTTGGGTAAGCGGGCGTATGGTAGGAATGGGGAGACTTGAACTCCCGACCTCCCGCTTATCAGGCGGACGCTCTAACCAGCTGAGCTACACTCCTATAATGGTGCAAGATATAGGACTTGAACCTATGACCTTTTGCTTGTAAGGCAAACGCTCGTCCCAACTGAGCTAATCCTGCATATGGTGGTTTCGGGCAGAATTGAACTGCCGACACAGGGATTTTCAGTCCCTTGCTCTACCAACTGAGCTACAAAACCATGGTGGGGGAGGACAGATTTGAACTGCCGAACCCGAAGGAACAGATTTACAGTCTGCCGCGTTTAACCACTTCGCTACTCCCCCATGGCGCGGAGAGAGGGATTCGAACCCTCGCACCGGGAACCCCGGCCTAACGCCTTAGCAGGGCGCCCTCTTGAGCCTCTTGAGTATCTCCGCAAATGTGCTGGGCCCAACCCCAGCTGGCAGGGTGTCTGACCCTGGAGTTCCCCGACTTTAACCACACTTTGGTATCGGGTGGTGGGATTATTTTTTAGCAAGAATTAAATAATTCATACGATATAACCAAATTGGTTTATCGTCCATCAAAAAATATGTTAATTCTTTGACATTTTCTACAAATTTTAATGCGTTTCCATGGAACATCATTACCGGAACTTGCCCAGATGAGAATACAACCAAAATTCTTTCATTATTCCCATATGCTTCATTCATTTCATTTTTCCAAAACGAAGACCAATCTAATAATACTCTATTATTGGAAATATCTTCATCAAATGCAAGCATAGATGTCCCAGATAAAGTGATAGTTCTACCAGAAGCGTTTATAATCATCCAACCGGGGTTTTCACGATATGTAATTTCGGGATTATTGAACCCAAATTCAACCGTTTGTTCCCCTTTATCTGTATAAAACTGTATCTTTTTCATCGCTATCGTCTAATTTTTCTACTGAAATTATTCTATAATCACAATCATATCCTAATCCATATGTCTTAATACATTCCTGCAGCGAAGACATAATACATTCCTGTCTGCGCCACTGCCAATTACTATAACTATCTGCATACTCAAAAACAATTCTATACATTTACTCTTACCTTTCTTTCTACTGGAGCGACGGGTGGGATTTGAACCCACGAATACGGAGGTTGCAGCTCCGCTCCTTAACCGCTTGGATACCGGCGCATATGGCTAGGAACTTTCATTCCTAACTTTTTTTATTCGGCTGGAGTATCTGTACAATAATGAACGCCTTCGCTCTCACCCAGGACATCTTTTGCAATTTCCTGATATAAAGTAGAGCAAAGTCCGTTAACATCGCCTAAATCATCATTAAAGTACTGAACAACCTTATTAGCGAAAACCACATAATGAATTGGGTTAGTGTATAAGCCCTCAGCTGAAGTCGCATAATGGAATGCTGGATTGCCATGGAACGCTCTCTTTAATAATGAAATTTTTGATGGAGCCGCAATTTCGTTATTAGGAATAACTGAAATGTATAAAGTTACATTTCCAAATTCCTTTGAAGCTGGCAGTAATTGAGTTAAAGCATCTGCCTTGTCGTGGTCATTAACCAACAGACGTACAACTAAGTCGTCTTCATCAAATAAAACCTTAATATCCGGGTCATCCCCGAATAATGCCTCGATTTCGCGATAATACTGAACCCAAGGCGAAGCAAGTTTGACATGTGTTGCCATTTAGATATAATCTCCTTTTTCTCTGGTGCGTCCTCTGGGATTTGAACCCAGACTGAATCGGGTTTGAGCCGATTTCCTCTGCCAGTTGGGATAAGGGCGCATATGGTAGGCGGAGTGGGACTCGAACCCACAAACTACTGATTCTAAGTCAGCATGCTATGCCAATTCGCGTATCCGCCCATATGGGGTGCCTGACAGGATTTGAACCTGCGAATACTAGAGCCACAATCTAGCGTGATAGACCACTACACCACAAGCACCATTTGGAGTCCTATACCGGATTTGAACCGGTCCCATCTGCTTGGAAGGCAGAGATACTACCACTATACGAATAGGACACTTTTCCATTTCTATATATATTATATCACATTTTATAATTTTTGTCAATATAGAGAAAAAAGACAGGGTGCTAAATTAACACCCTGTCATATCTTTCATTCATAAGAGTTGTTTTCATTACCTCAATCGGGTCAATCTTCTGTTTTACAACAGTTTTCTTTTCACCGGTCTTGGTATCAACAACCTCTTCTTCAACCCATTCGGTTCCTTCAATTACTGCTTTGAATAATGAAGGAGAGTATCCAGAAACCATCGCGCAATTTTCGCCCTCAAATGTCTGCTGGAACATTCCGCACTTTGAAGCGCGCACGTTCCAATATACAATTGCTGGCATTGTATAGCCATGTCTCGCATATTTAAGTTTCATTTGTTCCATAAATGTGCGAGGTTTTTCATAGTTATTTTCCCAGTATCCGTAGCGCTTACTTCTCGCTTCATCAAACTGCATATCTGAAATGATATAGAGCTTGGTTGGAAGATCTTCTGGGGCCATATTGTTAGCAACGGCAGTTTTGAGAATTAAATCAAACACTGCTTCTAAGTCAGTATTCATTTCCCAATCTGCTCTGATTAAGTTGTGATATTTATCTACGATAGTATCGCCAATAATCTGCTGCAATTTTGGTTTAGATGAGAATGTGATGAAGTTGCCGTGGAATGGGCCTTTCGCCCTATCGGCGCAATACATACCCAGTGATACTGCTACTTCAAGCGGGGTACCCGACATTGAACCAGAAGTATCAACTACGCATAACCCAGTTTCCTCTGTATCACCAAAGTAATCTGGTAAGGCTTTCCACATTGCAGTTAAGAGATATATATCTTGAAGTTTAATGCTGTTTTCTCTCCAAGCATATCCAGCTTTTTCTGCAACCTTATGAATGATATCAACAGGGAACAACGCTCCGGCATTGACCTTTGCGTCGCCTTCTGCTAATTTCTTTAAGTAATCAATATAGTTTTTTTCTACATGGCGCATAAATGCATCAGAGTAAATCATAGAAGCACGGGAAGGCAGTTTATCAAACTGAATTTCTTCCCAACGATTCTGCGACATCAGGGTTTCAACAATCCCAATTCTTTTACGGAGTTTTGATAAAACTCGTCTGTAAGCACGTGGAGTAATGTTAAGTCCCTTAATAATTTCACGAGCATATGCTTTTGTCTGTGCGCTGGAAGCGTTTTCAGATGGAAGCCACTTAGCTAAAAGAGATGGATAATCTTCTTTTGCGTCTTCAACTAAAACTTTTCCAATCCACAGAATGACATCCTGCTTAATTGGGGTATCAAGCAAACAAAGAACATCATCGCCACGCCCAAAGAATAAGAAGTTATCTAAATTCTTAACAATGAGGTCTTTATAGACATATGCCATATCCTTAACAATAACACGGAATACTCTACGCATACCCTGCCCGCCACGAACATCGCGCACATAGAAAAGTAATCTCATTGCGAGTTCTTTGTCTTCGTTAAAAGCTGCCTGCCAAGTACGAAGGATATCCTCTTCTGGGCTATCTTTCATTGCGGCGAGTGAGCCAAAAGCGTCTAAAACAGCATGCCCAGTTGAGCTTAAAGCGACTGCGCCATTTTCTGTTTCAGTAAAGTTGTTCATTTGTTTTAATGCGTTTAAAAACTTTTCACTCATTTTCCTTTTTCTCCTTTTATCAAGATACATTATACACACGCCAGGGGCGTACGATTGGACTCGAACCAACAATAACCATTTTAACTTTTGCTGCGAGTATCTTTAAGGTATAATCAATAAATTCAAGACACAAATGATTTTTCCTGCTCTACCTATTGAGCTATTTCATCTAAGTGATAAAAATTGGATTTGAACCAATAACACGGGGTTTACAAGACCTATAAATCAAATAAATTTTGCTGCATGTGTCTTTAAGAATAAACTAGGCATTATTGTCTACTGTTAGCAAGATTTTAAATCTTTTGTATTTTCAACATAATGGAGCTGAGCTAGCGCGTCAGCGAACGTTCTATATATGCTGTTAATGCCTATTTACATAAATATTATATAATAATTTTTATGTTTTGTCAAATAATGGAGTGGATGAGGGGAATCGAACCCCCGCATTAACCTTGGCAAGGTTACATTCTACCGTTAAATTACACCCACATTTGGTTGGGATACCGAGAGTTGAACTCGGAATAAGCCCTTATAAGGGGCCCGTTATGCCGTTTAACTATACCCCGATATGGTGGACCCGAGGGGAGTTGAACCCCTGTCTTGACCGATCTACTACCCAAACTATCTTTATCCACAGCTTATCAACTATCATACAACGCCAAGAGTCAGTTGCCAACTCTACTGGCGAGGTTGTCTTATATTATCATCTGCCTTATAAGACTATTGGGGCAGAATTATACTCTCCGATACTAACTACTAGGCGAAAGTATAAGCCATTGTAGCAGGTGCAAAGAAGTTCTTAACCTTTGCGAAAATGTTTTTAATAAAGTTTGCGTTTATTTTTAATTTGATAGTTAGAGTTATCAGCTCGCTGCAAATTTGACCCTCGCATCGCCAATCGAATTCCGTGACGAGCCCAGTAAAGCGCGTTTTTGACCGGTCCCGCGCAAACCGGCATCACCATTTTTACAACGATTTACCTATTGGGTTGTGAAGCAAGGTACCATCGTGAACCCTTTTCGTCTGGATATTTACTGCGTGCACTGTCAGCAAGGTTTTATAGTTTTAAATTACATATAGTTCTCGCAGAATCCTATATGGCAACTGCCCCACTTGAGCCCAACCAGCAACCTTATCAATAATCTTTAACAAGGAGCGCCTAAACGTTCCTGATACTCCTTCTACGAACGTAGACGAGCGTTTCTTAACAGGTAAGGATTTGCACCTTACAAACCAACCAATCTCAAACCCCCGTCGGTAGCCCGGGTTGGCGCCTGATCTGACTGCGTTTACCTATTCCGCCACTGTTAGCCTCCAACCAGCTGAGAGGTCTTATTTGAGTTTAATGTCTAGAGCTGGATATTAGACAATTATCGACCAAGCCTTCTCCCAACAGCCGATAGTGTGCGGCGCCCCCTGATTTCTACAACCTCTGGGTTCGGTTTTGGCTAGACCGCACGTCCCAATTTTACCTAGCGTTTCAGGCTCTTTTTATCCCTTTCGGGCTTTCACGCATAGTCCATTAGAGCCATGGGCTATAGGATTCGACGGTAGTGGCTGTTCTTTTGTTACGAGTCTGCGCCCTACCAGAAGATGTTTGACATTTGCTATACCGCTACACACTTCCTGCGGTTTTAGAAAGGGCTTTGTTAAACCTCCTGCCCTCTATCGGAGGACTTTTATATGTAAAACTCTTTTTTGGTGGAGAATACCGGGATCGAACCGGCTACCTCCTGCTTGCAAGGCAGGCGCTCTCCCAAATGAGCTAATTCCCCATATGGTGGGCCTGGCCGGACTCGAACCGGCACGGGTGTTTAGTCCGAGGGATTTTCTTGCTACTCTATGTTGCCATAGCCGCATTACTGCGTTGTAGTCTGGACTATGTCTTCTTCCGTTCTGGAAGGTGGGTGTATAGTCTCTACGCATTTACTTTTTGGAATTTTTACCACGATAACTATCAGTTAATGCGTGGCAATTTGGACATAAAAGTTGAAAGTTTTCAAGTGTGTTATTATGACGATTTCCGTCTTTGTGATGAACTTCTAATGGAATTGGTTGACCTTGCCATTCTGTTAGACCGCAATTCTCACATTTATGTTCTTTATATCCCTCTTTCAGAAGTTTATTTCTGATTTTATTAGTTTGAATATCATAACTTTTTGCCAGATATTCTTCAAGAGGCATATTGCGTGAGCTGGGTTTATTTGTGCCTTTACCGCCTTGATTGCCTTCATATTCAATTCCCATTAACTGTAAATATTTTTGCAGTGTTTCTGGTTTACAATGAAGCTGTTGACAAATAAATGCTTTAGATTGTTTCTCCGCAATCCATTGTTCAATATTTTGTTTTTGTTCTAAAATATCAGTTCTCATTTTTCTTCTCCATTCATTATTTTCTACTTATATAGAAAATAGAAAACTAAAAATGGAATACACTTGACCAAATTTCTCCTTTATGTTTTCCAAAAAGACTTAGTTCGGCGTTATCTCAGTGAGAGTTTCGCCGAGTTAGCCCACATTCACTCTATATATTCCTATATAGGTGCTCTGTACTCGGTATAACCGAGCGTAAAGTCCCTTGCGTCTACCAATTTCGCCACAAGCCCATGGTCGGGAATAGGGGATTCGAACCCATGACCTCTTGATCCCAAATCAAGCGCGCTACCAAACTGCGCCAATTCCCGTTAATGTCTATATACAATTCTTCCTTTTGTTAGGTCATAAGTTGATATTTCAACTTCGACTTTATCTCCGGGAAGGATGCGAATTTTATTCATTCGTATCTTCCCAGAAATGTAAGCGATAATTTCAACCCCATTAGTTAATTTAACCATAAATTTGTCAGAAGGGAGTATGTCTACAATGGTACCAGACATTCTAATTTTATCTTGTTGTATCATCTAAACCTAAGAACTCCTTTCTAATTCGGTTGAAATTTTTATACACCTGTTTCTTGGTGTCTTCCCATGAGATTTCAGTACATCTACTGATATATGAGTTTTCAAGAATTTTTCCGCTCATTGTGAGTTTTGGCTGGAATAAGCCATTGACTTCTTTATATTCAACTAACATTGTCATATCATCATCATCTTCTGACTCTATAATACGGCAACGCCAGATGCGAGCATAGTATTTATCTATGATTTCGTCAATGCGGATAATATCCCCATCTACGCTCAAAAAACACTTGCCTTCGTATCTTTCTCTCAAGCGGTTTACTTCTTCATTGCGTTCTGTTTGGCGAATATTGTCAATGCGTTTGTTCACCAAATCGCGCAATTGGAATAATTCTTCTTCTGTAAATGTAGTTAAATCTAAATCCATGTAGTTTTTCTCCTGGCGGGGCATCAGGGATTTGAACCCCGGACCAACCGGTTAACAGCCGGTTGCTCTAACCGCTGAGCTAATGCCCCGTAACTAGGCACTGTGATGATTTAAAAAAGTTATGGCTTAAATATTCACAAAATTTGCTGTTTGTGCCTATTGTCCTCCCTTAAAGGGCGGGAGTCCACCCTATTTTACTTAATGGCAGCCCTGACGGGATTTGAACCCGCGATCTCCTCCGTGACAGGGAGGCATGTTTGACCACTACACCACAAGGCTATATGGCTGGGACAGGTGGGATCGAACCACCGAAATGCAAGAGTCAAAGTCTTGTGCCTTACCACTTGGCTATGTCCCAATATGGTGCCCTCTGGTCGATTCGAACGGCCAACCTACGCTTTACAAGAGCGTTGCACTGCCTGCTGTGCTAAGAGGGCGAAGAAAGACCGTTTTAGGGGGAAGGATTTACCGCATTTAAGCGAACGGTCTAAAACCTATATGTAAGATTTCTCTTTCATCTTACATATATATTATATCATACTTTTTTTATTTTGTCAATATAATTTTTTTATTCTGGGATTTTATGCCCTTTCTTTTATTGACAACTATATTATAGCATATTAAATATTTTTTGTCAAAGCAAAAAAAATAAGGCCTAATCCAAAAATCGGATTAGGCCGCATGACAAATCATACTAAATGGACTAATTAAATTATAATCCACAAACGAGTATGAACTATGCCAATTATCAAATACTTGCAACATAATAATTTTTTTATGAAATTCGTCTTCAAATTCTACATATCCAACAACAGTAATGGTATGGTTATCATAATAACCACGGCCATCTCTAAATAATGAAAGCATAACTGGGGCATTTTGTTCAATTGATGCCAAAATCGTCATCAAATTAAAACCGACGCCTTTGAAATAGAAATCTTCCATTTTTTCTTGAATATTAAAATGTTTAAAAACTCGATTTAAAATTGCTTTATGGAAAAATGGTAATACACCAAAAGTTTTTCCATTATATAAAAACCGTTTAGCAATTTTTTCAATATAATTATAAGTTTCATTGGTATCTAATAATTTATCATAATATTTCGCCAGAGTAAGAATTGAAGTTAATGTACAATCGCCCTCTTCGCCATAATTATTTTGCAAAAATACTGGCACAGAAAGCTGTTTGCGATAAACTTCAGTAATCATTTCCCCAAACCGATAATTTTCTTGTAAATATTTTTTGATATTGGTAGCGGTTAATCGCTTGTTTAAAAAACTTGCAGAAACTTTCTTAAACATATCCTAATCCCTCCTTATTTACGAAAAATATCGGACAGTCCGATATTTCTCATTATATATATCAAAACTAACTCTGGTTAATTAAACTTTTTAGGCCAAGTTAGGGTGATAATACTGATAACAGTGATAACAATAATATTCACCGGTTTCTTCATCATAATATGCGTCTTCGGTATACATATTTTCACCGCAGCGTGCGCAGCTTACACAATTATTATCATAACAACGACTACATACATGATCGTCGCCAACCCAATACATATCGTCATTGTGATGGCGCTGTCCGCAAATTGCGCAGGTGTCATAATCATCATCACCATCATAACACCAATCACATTGCATCACTTCATGATTAACAATGTGGCGTTTACCGCAACTTAAACAATTCACCTCTCCACCAATAGTCCAATGAATTTGTTCTTGTGTTGTGGTTCTCCAACAATACCACGGGGTATAGTATGAACTATGAAGTAAATCATCATAATGCAAATTACTTACATCTGTAATTAGCTTATATCTTGAAATAAATTCTCCACCGATAACAAGCAAATCATTACAACGAACTGTTTCTTCTGTGCCATCAGTATATTTATAATCTCGCAAAATATCATGATGCCACTGTGTCCAATTATATCTATGGAACCTTAATAAATCAAATAGTGTATTACTTAAATAATCTAAAATTCCACCAATAGCAAATGGGTATGGACGGCCAGCCATTAATGCGTTGTGTTCATCGGCAAGATACATCCACATGCGCCATTTCTTATTATTCCAAGGTACGCTAGCCGGGAAGTTCGGCAATATGACGTCATTTTCCCCCTTGATGTAGCATATAATGGAGCTAGAATCAACCATATAGGAAAGATTTCCGGCGCGGTATTCGCCATCAAGAGCATGGCAACTATGCCAGTTATATCTGTTCTCACTGCATGAGATAAAGTCCAACGGATGTACCGAGATACAAACTTTGCCCTCAATCTTGTTTTCCTGGATTAAAATGCTCGCTGTTGTTTGCATACTATCCAAAAAACTCTCGTCTTTTTCAAAATACTTGAACGCTTTTACCAGTTTCATCCCTTTTGGAATGACCGTACCATCTTCTGTGCGATATTCAATAGAAACAACATTGTCAAAGAAACCGTCCTGTTCAAACAGAATAAAACGGGCCAATTCGTAGTTGTTGTATCGGTATAATACCGTATTATCTACAAATTGCTTAATTTTGTTTTCGCGGTCTTTTGAGTCTAGAGGAAACGTCATTGGGGTCGGGCTCTCCCAGATTAATCCGCCCATTTTTTCAATGAAATATTTTTTACCTTCATACCAACGCTCAAATAATTCATCGGTTTTCGGATTATCAATTCCTTGTGAATAGGCTATTACATTATTAAATTGTCGCTGTATTTCTTTATATTCATCAAACATTTTACTTTTCTCCTGGACCTCCGCTATACATCATATCATAAAAGCAATTTGGACAAATATCTCTATCGCTATGTTTTTCATCAACCTCATATGGTTCACCGCAAATTGTGCAATAACCAACATATTTTTCAGCACATTCTTTACAATAAGCGCATTCAAAACCCTGCTCATCAACTACTCTGACGATGTCTTTTTCTGGCACTGTTGATAAATCTTTCCCACAGCCCCAGCAAATATTTTCGTCATCATAGTATCCCCAACCACCTTCACCATATGTAGAATACTTGTCATCATAGTCATAATCACAGTAATGATGGCTTTTCCCACCTTTTCCAATATAGTTCCATCTGTAGCCGTGGAACGAATATGAACAGGGTATGTACTGAAAAAATGGAATATCTTCTGCTGGCTGACTTAAAATTTGCTCAACTTTTCTTAAAGTTTCAAACATTACTCCAACATATAATTTCTCATTGGCGGTATGCTCATCTACATAACCAACAGAGAAGTTAACTCCTGCCATTCCCCAAGCTGGGCACAAAGTGCAAATATCTGTAAATGAACCCCATGCTGTTTTAAATCCAAAACTTTCACAATATTTTTCAAATTCCTCATTTTCACAGTCATAAAAGACGCAGTCATTTATACCTCGTCTATCTAACATAATAATGAAATTACAATCACCAAACGGGAACTTTGTGAAAGTTCTTACCAATTTTTCTGCACCTAAACTTCCGGATTCTTCATCCGCACAGAAAATAACGTGTGGTCTATAACCAAACTCTAAAAGTTTGAGTATCATAAAACACCCAACCTTATCATCATATCCACCACCACGAAGATTGACCATTACATTTTTCTTCTTGTCATAAAACACTTCATGACCAGTAGAAGTTTCCCATACAGTATCCATATGGGCGGCTACTGCAACCGGGATATTTCCTTTTGCTACAATGTAGTCATCAGAGGCGATTAAATCATCTTCCGTGTAATACTTTAATAATGCTTGCTTTAAAAATTTCTTTACCTGGGGCTGCTTCATTAACATAAGACGTTCCATTAAAGCATAGTCCCTCTCATTTAGTCTTCTTTCATTTACCATCTATTAGTATCACCTCTACTTTTTACATATATATTATAACATACTTTTCAAATTTTGTCAATAGTAAACCGCCTGGTCGGCGGTTTAAACAACTCTATATTGCGTGGTTTCAAGTTTTAAATCTTCAATTGAAAGCGTGTTGTATGCGGTATATGGGATACGAATAAGTGGGATATTATTATCTTTACACCATTGATTTTTTAGTTGGTCTTTGAATTGAGTAAAGGCCACTCCTTCTTTGGTGTGCCATCCTCCGGATTGTTTAAAGTGTTGAATACCATCATACTCAATAAAATATTTAATTTTATTATGTTCATAAATGCCAAAATCAAATCTTAATTTTCTTTTATATTGCAATGTTTCATTAGAAACCTCTTTTTTAAATGATATATTATTTTGCGATAAAATATCGTTAATAAGCACTTCTCCTTTTGACGAGCCAAAGCACCCACAAGATAATGTTCTATTGCTTGATAATGACCGCGCTCTAACAGAAACAATATTTCCGCATTTGCATTTACAAATCCAATAAACCCCCTTTAAATTTGGGTTATTATCTTGTTTTATAACGGTTAAATAGCCAAAGATTTTTCCGGTTAAATCCTTTATAAGTTTTTTATTATTTTCTTTTACTATTTCCTTTTGTGCGCACCCACACGATATTGTTTTACCTGTAACCAAACAACTATAACTTACAACCGTTTGTTTTCCGCAGTCACATTGGCATAACCAATATCGAGATTTAGATTTAATGTTAGGCGATTTTTTTGAAGTTAATTTAATTGCTACCAATTTCCCAAAACGTTGTCCTGTAATATCGTGAAATGTTCTTTCACTTGTTGCGTCGCTATTGTAACATCCGCAAGATTGAGTTGACCCATTGAGCATAGATGATGCTCTTGTAACATAATAATTACCACAATCACATTTACATAGCCAAAAAGCGCATCTTTGTGAATTAGTTAATGGCTGTGTTCTATATAATGGGGCTAATCTATTAAATTTTTTCCCATACAAATTCTCAGATCTGCCAAGCGGTAATTTCTTAAATCCTTCAATTTCTTTTATGTTACTATAATCTAATGTATTATGATAATTTAAGCTATTAAGTGCCTGCTTTCTAGCATTTTCATTATTCATACACCCACAAGACGCATCGTCTCTACGTATACCATTAATACACCTATTTACAATATTACCACAATCACATTTACAAACCCATCTTGTTATTGTACCTTCTGCCTCAGTTCTATATAAAACAGTTAATTTCCCAAATTTTTGCCCACAATAATTTTTAGCTTTACCTAATGGTATCTTTTTAAATCCTTCAATTTCCGATATATCTTCATAATTCATAATTATATCTCCATATATAAAATATTATACCATAGAAAATAAAAAAAGTCAATAGCCGTTTTAACTATTGACATACTTTCTAACCATATCTGGATTAGCAATATCTAACATTCTATAGCAAAGTCGACAGCTATTATTCTCCTGACAACGTTGACCACAATCAATTCTTGATTGGGATGCATCCGATCTGATCATTCTGTTTGTGCCGGTATGATTAAGGTTGGTAATCAGCAGCCCCAAATCCGTTGGCCAGTTCTTATCCTCCGCATAAATACGATACATAGCAGCTTCTTTCTTCTGGTCGCAATCTTCGAACTCAACTGCGTCTACGTATTCAGCATATGCGTCCATATCTTCCGGGCGCACCCAGGTGCCACAAACGCCGTCAATACGGTCCAGCCCATCAATATAGGCAACATTCGGGACAATCCTGATTGGAACACCAACCTCTTTAACTCGTGGTAAATCAAAAAATAACGGGGCATCAAGACGCGCATAGCAAGCGCCCATATCTTTAACCGCACGCAGCTGATAATAACTGCTAATTGGGTATCCCCAATACCATGGGATTCCATGTTCCTTCAATTCTGCGACATATGATAATTGTGCCAAACATACAATTAAATGTTCCTTGGTTAAAATCTTTCAAGTGTTTAAGTCATCATGCTCTAAAACTTCACCATAATGCTGAACTAAAATAATATCTTTCTCCGGATATTTCTCTGCTAAATCCGGGATAATTTTTCTATCTCTAAATTCTACGATAATTTGATCGGCTTTTTCCAGATATGCCGGGCTCTGTCTACAATTTAAAGCAAATTTCATATAAAAGCCCTCCTTTTCTACATAAAATATACTAAAAAAACGCAATTAAGTCAAAAAATTCCCAACTGGATTTTGATTTGTGGGCGTCGGCAGCCACGATTGACCCCGGCGCGCTCAGAACAGCTTTATTTTTTACTGGGCCAGAAAAAAACTCCCTTGCGGGAGTTTATATAGGGGAGGAGATTAGGCTAATGCGTAAGTAGTTTTCTTAGCCTTTTCAACCTTGACAGTGCCCTTAACAGCCTTGCCGTCAGCGACCAGCTTGTTCAGTCTTGGAGTAGCCTTAGCATTGCTGATGCCCAGAGCAGTAGCGATTGTGTCGATTGTCTGAGGCTCAGAAGTTAATACGCCAAATACATCATCAACCAGCGTGTCAACTTTCTTCGGAGCTGTCTTAGCCTTAGCGGCTTTCTTACTCAGCAATTCAATCTCATGGTCACAGAATGCAACCACATCAGCGTTGTCGCTCATAGCGTCCTTAATCATGTTGAAGTAATCTCTCTTAGTCATAGTGTTAGTCATAATTTTAATTCACCTTACCTTTCCTTTTTCAATTTTATTTCTAAAATTAAGACCTTACCTTTATCTTACATATATATTATAACATCTTTTTTTGAATTTTTCAAGTCCCGATTTATTTTACTCATCTTCTTCTTCAGGGTCAGCTGGGATATAATCTTCCCAGTTGACGTCGAAGATAGTTTCAATATCCTCAATGTTCCTAAACATTGAAGGTTTTACATAGTAGCGAGTAATACCGCCCCAGTTGTCTGATGACTTTCTATATTCTGCTGCTTCATAGACATTAAACCATCTATTCCATACTCTGCCTGTGGTATAGTACATATCTTTTCTTACCGCACTCCATGCCCCAAAATCATAATCTGCCGGGTCTACGTCTTCTGGTAATAAATATACAACCGTGGTATTGTTAATATCGTGATCGCATTCATCCATTACATCGTAGTATGCACGATCTTCATAGCAGCTATAGCAGTAATATGAACCATCTAATTCATATATATCATCGCCGCGAATGCGGTCACCGCAGCTTTCGCAGCAAGTAGAGTCATCGCAATCATTGCATATTAAGGCACCTTCGCCATCGAAATAAGCATCTACTGAACCACACATCATACACATTTCATCACCAGAATAGTTTGTATAAAGTGTTCCACTTGGTAAATCACTACGGACGATTGCATAATGCTCGATAGTCCCAAAGTCATTATACATTGTGTTGGTTTCAAAATTAAGTTTAATGTCAGCCCATTCACCATTATCGTGCTTATGACTAAATGTTGTACGATGGTCATACTTGACATTTTCCTTATCATAATGCCAACCCAGGTTTTCTTCGGCTAAATCTCTTAACCAGGAGTTAACTAACTGGACTAAATCACTATTCTGATATGGATAACCCTTAACACCAGTGATTACATCTTCAGTAATGATAAACAGCTCACGCCATTTCTTATTATTCCAACTATAATTCTTACTATTGGCATAAAAACTCATATCGTCATCTGCTGCTAAATAAGCAACTACAACACAGTTAGAGTTCATCATTTCAATGGTTCCTCTACGATAACAGCCCTGATCGGTCCAGTCCATGCAGGAGCTCCAACCTAAGTCATTATGGCTCATTGTCATAAAGTCCATTGGGTGAATTGACAGAGTCATTGTGCCAGTTAACTTTTTCTGGGTTAAGATTACAGATACTTCGTTCTGGAAATCTTCCAATCCCTGTAATCCGCCATATGCCTTGGCAACCTTGGAGATAATTCTCATTGGACGGCAACCCTTCTGGACCTTAATGGTTTTTCCATCTGGGGTATTAACCGAGAATTCTTCGTCATCATAGGCGGTTTTAATTAACCTGTCGATGTCCATCAGTGTTTGCAGCTTATAATAATCATTTCCAAGCGTGATACGATTTTCCCAAAGGAAACGGTCAAAAGTTCTGCGGAAATTATAACAAGCAGAGTTCCAGTCATTGAACTTACGCTGCAGTTCATCGTACAGCTTATTCTCTGGCTTGTTATAAACTAACTTCTTAGTAATACGGAACTGTTCTCCGAATAACTTATATAAATAACTACCCTTTGCGTCGTTCCAGCATCTTAACAGATAGTCGATTTCTGCGTGGTCATTATCACCATCGGTTGCAAACTGAGTGACATAATCACTCATCATCTGCTTTTCTTCTTTTGATAACAGTGTTCTTAAATCTGTCATAAACCTTAACCTCTTTCCTTTATCTTACATATATATTATATCACATTTTTGTCTTTTTGTCAATAGCCAATCTTTTGGTTGCCAATAAGCAACCTTTTGCTCATAAGGAACTTTTTAGCAATTCTTTCCTTATTTACATATATATTATATCATACTTTTTAAAAAAAATCAATGGTGAACTTTTAGACACCATTGATTGATATTTTTTTTAGAGCAAGTGATACAGGCTTATCCCAGTTCGTCTAAGCACATATTCGCAGTCTTCGCTTGTTAACGGGTGATTGATGTAAGCTTCATTTAACAAACTGTTAATTGTGCCGACATCATTATAGTTAACTCCACTTAATAATAAATCGCAAAAATGATTTAAACAACTGTGATCTGTCATTAACAAACCGCTTTCTTCCATGGCATAGAGGTTAAATGCCATATCATATACCGGATCACCGGGTTTCATAGGATTTCTAATCATAATTATCACCAATTCTGTACATAACTTAATTCTTCGCTACCGCATTTTTTACAAGTACAATACGGCAAATTTTCTAAAGTATTGCTCCAACGGGCATATCCTCCGATAAAACCGCAATTTGGGCAATAAATTGCATATTTATAATGCTTTTCAGCAGTGCGGAGTTCTTCTACATCGCACTTAGCTCCGTCGTTCGTGCAACCAATTTCCGCACAAATTTGTTTGAACATCGCATCGTGGCCGTGGCGTTCCCCAGTACGATACCAAGCAATATAATGGGCACATTCATGGAGGATTACTTGATGAATGGTTTCATCATGGGTATCCTGCAAAAGCAGCTTAGAAAACTCAATACAAGTGGGATAAGTATTCCCAACAGTTGTGCGATACATAACTCTGCCCAGGCATCTGGTTAAGCGACCATTTAAGCGGATCGGCATGTTTACCAGAAGGGAAGCATTTGCTTTTTTTAATGTTTCTAAAACCTCGTTTTGAACTCTTTCTAAATCGTACATTACTGGAAAGCCCTCCTTGAAAAACCACACTCATTGATTAAAAAATCAATCGTTTTATCTCTTAATCTATCAACAGATGTGCTTGTCATTGTGCAACCATGAGGGCCCCAATGGAAACTCCACGTGGTTCCATCTTTTCTAATAACTGTGAAAATATGGTCTTTACCATACCCATGAGTAAGTGTAATATAATCATAATTACCAGCAATATACGGATGCATTGCAATAGTTAAATTATCTTCGGCATTAACTTTAATTACAACCTGTTCATCGTTTACATCTACAAGACTAAATACTTTATTAGCCATATTAAACACCTCTTTCTTATCTTTTACAATATAATTATAACATAAAAATAAAAGATTGTCAATGACAATCTTTTAATCCAAGTATGGATAATAATCCCATTCACCAAAATACGCATAATTCGGCCATATAGAATTTTCTTGCCATTTACCTACTTTTGGTGCCCAATGAAGTTTTTCAATTCTCCCGGTCGGATTTTCCTCAAACCCAATAGGCATTGTATCATAATAAACTGGGCCGTCTGGGTAAATACATCTGGCCTCCTGGATTACCACTTCTCTTGGCGAAACTGAAATTACCGTGTATGGGCGTTTGGTAATGCTGGCATAATAACTTGACGATGGCTTTGGCTGAAGATATAAATGCTCCCCAACTGTTGGTATATATTTATCTGCCATTAGTCCTCCTGTGTTGTCATAAATGATATTCTTTCTGCAACAACAATAAGTTGCCCGTTATAAATTTTTAAATTGCCCTTAACCCCAAGCAATGTGCCAATAGCATATCTTTCTGTAATTACATCGGCTAATGATTTCCATATGTAGATGGCAATTTCCTCTGCATCAGTTTTTATAAAAATTTTATACGGAGTTTTTTCTGGGTTATCCGCAGAACTTATTGGTTTTCCACTTAATGTGCCTATTAAAGCAACTTGATTTAGCATTCCTATCTCTCCTTTAATATACCGCACTCAGCAGCAATATCTAAAATTCTATCGTTAATATATTCGGTGCCAAGGAACTTTAAATCTTTACAGATCCCGGCTCTGTAAATAGTATGACCAGCGCCATTATCCATCATATCGTAAATCCCACCGGCACCTTTGCAATAAGCAATAACTTCTTTTTCGTTCATTTGTGGATATTCGATTAATCCATTATCAGACATTCCGTTTTCATACATTCCTAGCAATGCATTTAAATTATTTTCTAACTGGCGCTGACGTTTATTCATATATATTTTCTCCTTTTATATTATAATTATAACATACTTTTCAAATTTTGTCAATATACAAAAAATTGCCCTCGAATAATCGAGGGCATATATAAAGATACTGAGTATCCACTATGGACTTGGTAATCCAGCCGGGAATCGGACCCGGTTTCTTGAGCTGAGAACCCAATTTCCTACCAATAGAAGACTGGACCATATATATCAAATTCTCTTTGACCCCATTCTACGGTTCCCTATAATTATGACCGAAATTTTCGTGCACCGCAGGTACTGTTGCATCATCCCTTGCACTCTGGACGACCTGGGCCTTCAGGCTGGTCTCTTCTCGTAAATTTCCCGGGTTTTACAAGATTGATATTGAGAATTTGTTTGTTTGGTTGCGGCGCCACAGAGTCGAACTGTGTATCATCAGCTTATGAGGCTGATATGGTATATCCGTGCCACTCGCCCGCAATATTAACTAGACACCTTGTTCTTCCTATGCATGGCTATAATTTTAAGAAAATTATAAAAACTGATTGCTGCAAGTGTCTAAATTATTTCAAAGAGGTGGGGGTTTACTTCGCTTCTTTATATAGCGTTTTTCGCAAAGCCACATATCACATTTAGTGCCGGTGGTAGTTGAACCCTAAAATCCGTGTTAACGCTTTTGTTGAAACAGTCCTGAACTATTAGTTGAAAGCCCCTAAACCACGTCAAGGTTGTTCATACTTAGGGGTAGGTGGGGGAGGTGAATTATTATAAAGAGGTACAAAGATTGAAGTTCCTCCCCCGATTGTAAAGAGAGTTGGCGTAATTGCCGAAGATATGAACGGACAGTCCAGAATACTGGAATAGAAACCTCGCGCGATTTCATTGATTATCATAATTAAATGTGGTCACATACTCCCAAAAGGGTTAACGTTCGACTTACCTTTATATTGTAATTCGTTACCAAATTACTAACGGAGTTCGCAGCAATAACTTACCTGGACCGGACTTTCACCATCTTGCCACTTTTTTCGTCTGAAACGTATTGCTCCTCACCCCCGCTGCCTTCTTTATTTACAGACGCTTCGGTCTACGGGGAATTTCAAGTAGAGGTACGCCTTTCAGCCAATCACCGAAATAAGAGGTACGGAAAAGGTGGTTGGTTGAAAGCTGTATCTCTATAATAATCGAGGAAGAGTTGCGGGCGATCAGCCGGCCTCTTGCTACGGGTCGTTGTTATGGACAGGTACTCAAACGCCGTAGAGCCTTTTAGTTTGAGATTTATGCTGCGTACACCTTATGTCCGCCAACCCGATTATTAGAGATGCCTTTGCACTCAGGTAAGAAAGGCTAAGTACCCCACTACTCAATCTGGCTAGTGGTGCACCAGGACAAGCCAGTCATTTATATCCCGCTTTTCTTGTCATAAGCGGTGGCCTTGGTGACCAACCCACTACTTTCCGCCGGCAGTGTAGGCGTGGTTCTCACAGACGAGGCGCACCCCGCAAGGAGAAACCGGTTTATATATTTGTAAGGCTTTTTCTTTACCTTACATATATATTATAACAAATTTTTTGAATTTTGTCAATGTTAGGAAAGGAGGTGCGGGCCTTTTTCTTTCTCTAACTTGGCAATATAACTTTCGGCAATGTTGAGTTGACGGCTCAATAATGAAACCTCTAACTCTAACCCCGCATTTTCTGCCGCTAAGGAAGAAACGACTTTGTATAGCATTGACACTAACTCAACCGCATCTTCATCGTTTTCTTTGTTTTCAATGAACTCGGTTACCTCTTCAATGAGGCTAAGGTCTTTCTTTGATGCCATTCCATAGCTCCTTTCTTAACCTTACATATATATTATATCATAATTTTAGGAAAAAATCAATAGTAGATTTTTAAGCCCCAGTGTGCAGTTTCAATCACACGCATCTGCTGTGGATTTCACGACGTTGTTTAAGACCTTGAAATGCGGATCGGCACTTCCGCTTCCCCCACTGATTGCGGGTGAGCTTTACGCCATCTGCTCCAACTTCGTATCTCTGTAACGGGAGTTCGTCCTCCCAGTGTTCCACGTACGCAGCCCTTATTGTCTTCTTGGCTTTTAATGCTTGCCTACGGGGCGGGTTTTATCCAATTTCTTCTTCCCAAGCAGTAGCTTGGTTCTGGATCTCCTGAACAAGAGACCAAACTGCGTTTGCTTCTTGACCAGCAGGGTTTACGCCATCTTCATAGCGTCCCCAAGTCTTTTCTTCTTTACGCATTTCGTGATAATAGGTATGGAGAGCATTCATAACAATACAAATCTCGTCCGTGCTTAACTGTAATGGGCGATAACCCCAATAAACCTCGATAGTTTTCTTAATTGGTTCTGTTCTGTACTGCTCCATAATCCTCACCTCTTAGTCATCGTTTTCATCTTCGTCATCGTCAAAGTTGTAAAAACCCTTATTGCTAAAATAACAATAAACTGCATCTTCATCATCGTCGCACTCAGCTACAGAATATGATTTGCAATACTTGAAATCATCGATTCCACAAACAACTGGGGCGTTATATAAGAATGTATCACACTCTTCTTCTGGAGTGTAAACAACAACTTTTAAATTATCATCTAATCCCTCTAAATACTTCTTTAACATGCCAACCGTTAATGCTTCCATACTTTTTACCTCTTTTCTTATCTTACATATATATTATAACATAAAAATAAGAATATGTCAAAAGGGAGTTTTTATTCTCCCTCTTTCTTTAATTGTTGGCGCATCTTTTTACGAAATAGCCTACGATTTCTAACTTTCCAATATCGCCAAGCTTTTGGATTGTTTTCAACCCAGCATGCATATTTGCGGTCAAATCTATCTTCAAACGTCATTTTCTTGTGGATATTACTTTTGTCGGCCATACCAAGCCCTCCTTTCGTGTTAGAAGGTCTTAGTCCTCCCCATAACTATCCAGAAATGACGGGCAAGAAATGACTTCGTCCATTTCTTCGTCATATTCCCAATCTGTATAGAAGAAATCATCTTCATCAGCAGCGCAGTAATATTCGTCTGGATCACAGTCCATACTACCACGCTGTATTCCACGGATAACCCTGGAATAATAACATTCATCACAACGGCACTCAGGCATAATTAGTCCTCCATTTCAATAACTTCACAATTCACTTTATGAGAATAAGCAGTACATGCGTCCATAGCCACAATTCCCTCGTCTTTAAAAGGGGAGAAATGGGCTTTTTCGCCTTTTTCTTTCGGGAACTCTACTCCACTATGATGCAGATGCGCGTGCCCCCAAGAGGTATGCCAATGTCCGCACCAAATGGTTTTCCCATATTCACGAACGCCATTATCCCAGGCCTCCATACCGTTAATCCAAAGAGCATTTTTCCACTCATGAATTGGTGCGTCTTTCCAGCCTATATTATAGGCGTATGGATAAACCGAATATTTACCATAAGTATAACATGGGATCCAGCCATGTACGAAAATGTTATTACCAACCTCCGCATATAACTGACAAGAATGGATATATTCATTCCAATCCTGGTTAGTTTTCATAAGCTCACAGGCCTCTTCCGCATAATTGGCTCCGGTCAAATCCATAGCTGTTTGAATGGTTCCATTCGTAATATCGTGGTATAATTCCCCACCTCTTGCGACCATTTCCTCCATAAGCAGTTCGTGATTTCCAAGAATGAAAATCCTCCTGTCTTCTGGGATACTCATGAGGAAGTCCATGACTTCACGGGACTGTGGGCCACGGTCAAACATATCTCCAAGAGATACGAAGATATGGTCAGGGTTGTTGGAGTCCCAGCCTTTTTCATTTAGGGCGGTCATCATTTCGTTATAGAAGCTATGAACGTCTGCTACGATAAAGTATTTCTTCATAGACTTTTCCTCACTTTCTATAAATATTATATCATAAAATAAAAAGATTGTCAATAGCTAATCTTCTTAATTAAATAAATCGTTAATATTTATCTCTTCTCGCCGCAAACAAGTTTCCTTTAAGAATACGGTCTCCTGGGTTGGATATTCTATATAGTCCTGGGCTAAATAGCGAGTAAACACAAAACCATGGGCGATCAGGTCATTCGCGTCTTCAAGAGAATACCAATGAAGCAAATCTTCTTTATAAGAACAAGAGCTAAACCAGTTCTTCCCATCGACGTGATAACGTTCATCGTATCCCATAGGAAGATTTTTGGCGTCGCCTTTACAATCTTTACAACCCCAAACATAATTTCCATTTGAGTCGTACCATAAACCGTTATTTTTATCACGGGCTTCTAATCTATATAACCATTTTGCCATAGTTCCTTCTCCTCTCTTTCTATATATATTATATCATAAAAAAGAAAAGTTGTCAAGAGGCAACTTTTCTTTCAGATTTATTCAAAGCTGTATTCCAGGCCCAAGCGTATCATTATTGCCTGAATATCACGGAAATCTCTGGTGTATTCAGTCATAGTCGCTTCGCCCGTGAATATATCTTGGTCAAAATCGCGGTAAATGTATTCTAATACATCTGCTGGGGTAGGGATAAAACCCAAATCGTTTGTGAAGTGGCTGTGAGCAGCTTCAACGAGATTGTCTGCGTCATATTTATTAAGATAACTGTATTTCATATTAGTACTTACTTACATACTCCTTAATAAACCAGTTTTCATATTTCATGCGGTCACCATCAGTTTCATAAAGGTCATCATCGGTAATTGCAGCCAGAGCTTTATCTCTGGTTTGGAAAGTTTCATTTTTTGCCTCATCGACCCAGATATGCTCACGCAGAGCTTCCGGTTTGATCTCGGTATTCATCACGTCTTCGTTGTAGAAGTAATCTTTGGCGGTCTGATATACATACATCGCAATAACCGGCAGGTTTTTCTCTATCTGATAAAATACGTCTATCTTGTGCAGGTTTTTCGCATTTTCCTCAAACGCTTCACCAACAGAGATTTCGTACTGGACTCTTGACCACATTTCGTGCATAATTGCAGAACGCAGTTCCTTAACATATTCATCATACTTGATGGCTCCGGTCATATACTGCACCACCGCCTTCAGAGCACAATTATAAACATAGGCATTATCAAAGATATTAAACTGGACAACTTTCTTAGTATTAAAATCAACTCTTACAGCATAATATTCAAACTTTATATCATTCCACATAAACGACACCTTCCTTTGCATCATATTCATAAATAGGTTCACAACCAGCATAATCAATAACAACTAGGTTGTTTTCATAAATACCAACATTGTGAATGTGTAAATCATCTACAATGTTGTAAAAAACTGCTTCACTTTTCAAATAAATTTCAGTTAAACCAGATACAAACTTATCATAGTTTAATTTAATTCCCGCGAGTTTACCAAGTGCAACTCCGAATCCAATAGCGGTTTCAATTCTATCAGCATTGTATTCTCCTACGCCTAATTCTTTAAAATATTTTACTATTTCTGGATATTTTGCATCTTTATAGTCTTTCCATGAAACAGCATAATCACATGAGGTAATCGCACGCTTCATATAGATAGCGTATAAATGAGACTCTTTTTCAAGAATTGGGCATAAGGCACTGTTATTACGGAATTCTTTCCATGTTCCCAGTTCATTAGCCTGACAGGCTAAGCAATCTTCTGGGGTAGTATCAGTACAGTCATAGTCATCATTTTCCCCGTCTTCTGCTTCAACCAGCGGGAATTTTACAACATAATCGTCATAAATATCAACATATCTGAATACGCCATTTGATGAACTGCTCATAACCTTTTACCTCTTTTCTTATCTTTACATATATATTATAACATACTTTTGAAAGATTGTCAAGAGGAATTTTTTAAGCCAGCTGCGCCACGCAGCGTGTTAAGACATTTTGACGTTCACCGTGGTAGATTTCATGGGCTTTAATGGTAGCCGTTATTTTGTACTTCTGGTTCTCAATTAAGGACTTGGTGTTGGTGACCCACGTGTAAATATTGCCGGAGCTGTCTTCCATGATATGCACACGAGTTTTACCAAATTTGCTATCAAATTCAACAACCTTTTTAATTGTGGCTTCAATGGTGATACGGTCTCCGATCTCGCCTATAAAAGTTGAGGTAGAAGTGCCATATAGCAAACCGCTCATTACATTTTCTAAATCTGCATCTGGTTTCAGATATTGGTTGTTAGAAACTTTCTCCCATGGCAGCTGAATAAGTTTTACACCTTCAGGGATAATTTCAGGAAGCGGATCTGATGAAGGAAAATACCAACCGAAGATTTTGTGGAAACGAGCTCCGGATTCTGACAACCATTCTTTGAGAGTGGCGGTTTTTCCGGTGATGAGGGTGATATAACCGGCATCAAACCCAAGTGCTTCACGAGGACGCACTAAGTTTGATGGGTACATTTTTTCGTACTCTTCGTCATTGTAAAGACGGACTTCCGTAAGCTGTCCGTTCAGATTTATTTTGATAAACCAGTATCCATGGGCCTCGTAGGGCTCACCGATAACCGGGTATTTTTGATAATTTTTAGCTACTCGCATAAGCCCTCCTTTCAATTCGTAAGGCATTTTTTGTTCCCGGGGTCGATACGCTCGGCCGACCGCGCGGCGCTCAAATCGTTGCTATTCTTCCTTTACACACCAGTTTTGACAGGTGGAAAATTCTCGGAGACACCCTTTTTCGTCGTCAAAACACCGACATCCTTTTTTGCACGTAATCTCGATTCGGTTCGGGTTTTTTACGGGGAATGACGATACCATATTTCCCTGTCTGACGGTTTGTTGCACCATCTTTGGGACGGGGCTAGGGTCAGTTTCAAATAGGCAATCTCGGGCCGTCAGGCAAGTTGCACAAGTACCCAATTTATGCCCGCAATTTTTACAAAATAACAACCCAGATTCACTATCAATAACTCCGGGTTCTAAGATCGGCTGACCGCAAAAAGCGCAAACATCATAGTGGCTCATGTAAAGCGGACATTTACAATCTTTCTCTGTTGACATGTTTAAACGGGCGCAATTGCCGTTTTGATTAAAAATACAATTCATAGGATATACTCCTTTACTATTATATTATACTATATTTTTGTAAAATTATCAAGGAGAGGATACTTATGGGGCAGGCGCAGAAGAACGGGTATTGATTTTTTATAAAAAGTATGATATAATATATATGTAAAAGAAGAAGTATAGGTATGGAGGTGTTGGTATGAGCATACGTACGGTAGCAAACAATTTGCGTGGTTGGATATTGCCACGTCAGTTATCAGTTAGAGAGTTAGCATATGATGTATTTGCTGTTGGTTGGCATAGTTCCAAGAAACAGGATAAGATTAAAACCGATATTGTTAAAGACGGGGATATTTGGAAAATTGTGTTATATAATGATAGCGATAGTGAGCTATTTTATGATATTAACTATTGTTTTACTGCTGATAGTAAGGACTATTGGTGGGACGATAATGTTACTAAACAGGTTGGGTCAATGCATTATCTTGGGTTCTTACCAGATATTTGGTGTAATCCAGATGAATTAAATTGGGAACCATATATGTTGCTTTATAATGGAGTATGTCTGGATTTGGATAATAAAATTGGTTATAACCCAGTTGGTTTATACTGTGGCCAGGATTATGAAAAGCGTTTTGATGAAGAACAAGTATATCGTCATTGGGGAATTAACTGGGGTATTGTGTATAAGCCAATTTATGAGGACGGTAAGATAAAAACTGAAGTAGTTTGCACATTTGAAGGAAAGAAGGATTAAAATGAACTTAATTCAAGTATTAGATAAGTTCCCTACTGAAATCAATGATAAAATTGAAGCAGTTGGATATGATGATGGTGAAGATACGTTTTATATTGCAGCTGCTTTCCAAGATGAAACAAATGAATGGCAGTATGTTCGCATTATTTTGTTTGGCAGTGGAGAAACTATGTTATATGTTCATGGGGATGCAATAGATAATGAAGCAACTCCGTGGATATGGGATATGGTTATTGATTTTTATACAGAAGTTAGAAATATTTGGAAAAATGTAGTATAATATATGTATGATGGATACAAAAGATTATAGACAAGTTGTTAGCGATATGTCTATAACCTCTTCTAAATCTTTTAACGATTTCGTATATGGGTGGTTAGTATTACATAGCGAAGAGGAAAACGAAGAAAGGTTTTTGATGAAGAGGTCTTTTGTGCTATCTAAAATGGAAGAAGAGTTTCAAATGACCAGAAAAACATTAGCGAAATATTTTGATTTTTTAGTCAAAGTCGGATTGGTCGTTGATGGAAAAGATAGATGGATTTTAACTGATCTCGGTACGGAGGGATTTTGGTTAGAAACCGATATATTGGCACGATTAGTGGAAACCCGCAAAAAAGGTTTAATTAGTGCATATGTATATTTGAAACGCGGCAAATGGTTATTGGCACGAAAAGGAAAAGAAAAAGTGCCAATAATACTGGGTCCGCTCAAATCATATATTGGGGTGGCTAGTAATACTAAAGGGAATAATAAATCGGTAGTAGATTTATTGGAAGAGTTAAGAGTTCTTGGTCTATTGCAATACGAATTGGTTCATGGAAGAGAAGGAAATCGCCAATTTTATGTAATAAGCGGGGTAGGTCAGGACTATTATTTTTAACTTTTCCCGGTCATAAAAATTACCCATTATCCGTCCGTTCGGTCATATTTTTTACTCGTCGGTCATAAAAATTACCCAATAGCGGATCGGTTTAGGAAAGTTTCGGTCATATTTTTTACCCAATTTTTAATTCCCGGTAATATTTTTTACCCATTTCGGTCATATTTTTTACACAATTTTCCGGTAAAAGTTCGGCTATTGGGTAAAAAATATGCCCATAATATGATTAGTATTTTTCTCACTTCGTTCGAAAAATACTAACGGAATTTCTCTCGCGAAGCGAGAGAAATTCCTAGGGGCGCGCGAAAAAAGGAGTATAATCCTCTTTTGGTCGTTAGGGGTCGTAGCGAAAAAATCTCCTATTGACAAAAAGGGATTTTTATGGTATAATTATTATAGAAAGATAGAAGAGGTAGAGGGTATGGAGAGATACGACGTTAGCAAGAATATTCAAACTTTGACTGTGTTAAAGAAGTGGGTGGCAAACGCGGCTGAATCGGCAAGTTGGGCAGGTAGAACATATAAGGTTTACGTGCTTGGTATGGAAGGCGAACAGCTAGAAATAGACAAGTGTGTAGTATATGATAAATATGGTGGGGGCTGGTATAGAACAGTACTTTGCCTACTGGATGAAGATGATGTGGCATATTGCGATATGAGGAAGAATGGGGATTATATCGGGTATGTGCAGAATGTGTATGGATATAGAAATTATTGCTGGAAATGGAGTTGGGGAGTGGTAGGCGATGCAGATTTATAGTGATGATGTGTATGTGAGAATTGGAGCATTAACTCCATATAAGGATATATTAAAAGGGTGGATACAGAATTTTGAATGGCGAGAAAATAAAAAGCCAGTTATAGCATATCTTGGGTTTCCTGCAGATTGTGAAATTGAGCGAGACCAGTATTGTGTGTTTAATACGACAGATGATGTATTTGTGAAGTTGTGTATTATAATGTTGAGTGCTGATGACGAAGATTTGAATTTGGGGGCGTTAATATGTCCGGATAAACGACTTCAATGGCATAGAGTGGAGTTGGTAAAATGATAGTTTATGATATAAATTCATATTATATTGATGGGGGATTGCTGTTCTCATTAAAAGAGCGGTTAGCTATGATTATACGTGATAACACAATTGATTATAGAGTATTGGGGGTTAGGCAGAAAACCCATAGGTATGATAGGCTAAATATGAAGCCAGTGGAATTTGACGGGGTATGTGTATTTAATTCGGATGAAGACAGGGCACATATAGATACTATTTTAATTGGCTACTGGAAAGGTGATAATGGGCCGTTAAGGGGAATGGAACTTGTTGAAAAGTTCTGTGATGAACGCCAGATTGATGCTGGGGCCTGGCAATGGGCTGAGTTATAGTTAATTTTCCTTATACTTTGTGAGGGAATATAAGGATTAGGAAAATTAACTAAGGAAGGAGATTATATGGGTTTACCTAAATTGCAGATGATGACCTGCGTTGTGGACGATGATGAGATTATATATTGCGAGCATTGTTTGGAATGGGGAAAAGATGGCAAGTGCGAAGTATGGGGGAAGACCACCCCAAGTTTCGGGTTTTGTCATATGGCAGTGGATAAGAGTAGAGCTGGCGAATACGAGAAATGGAAGATGGTAGAGGAAACGAAAAAGAGGTAAAATAGTGAAAATGGGGCGTGGGGTGTGCGCCGCTCGGCGACCGCTATATGGCTCGGATTTTCCCGTTCCCGCGACCGTTAAAGCATAAAAAAAACCGGTAAAACCGGTCTTTTTTTCGTGTTAATTAGACCTTAAAGAAGGTTTCATGCACATCGTTCCAGAAATCGCGCAGTTCCTCATCGCTTAGATCGGATAAATTCCCGCGCATTACCTTGACATGGCCGCCCGGGATATCCTCGTCGCGCACTACCTTCATCTTTGGCTCAACCTTCTTCATGGCATCGTCAACCGCCTTAAACATTAAGTCAACCGCCTTGTCAAGTTCCAGGGTCAGGTCGTCGCCATAGTAAAAGTTCAGCAATCTGCCCATCTGTTTGCGAACCAGCGCACGGTCATCTGCCTTTTTGGCTTCCTCTGCTTTCTTCTTCTGGTCTGCCTCGTACTGTGCCTTTGCATCGTTCAGCTGCTTGGCCAGGTCAGCCGCCATCTTATCAAAAGCTTCCGGGCCGTTCTTCTGAATGTATTCTAAAAAGTTATTTTGCATATGCTCATCTCCTTTTTACACTATAATTATATCATAATTTTTTTAGGGGGTCAAATAATGTAAAAATGCTCAGATTTCAATTTTATGGGACTTTTTTTACAACAGCCATATAGTTTATCGTTTTTGAGCTAAAACCCTTAAAAAAGGGCAAAAAACCCCTCAATTAGAACGTGTTTTTAGGGGTTCCCCCTATAAAATTTTGGGGTATTTAACTGGGGTTAATTTCGGGCAAAAAACTGGGCATATATGAGCCTGCACTTTCCCTCAAAAAATCGCCATATGAGAACCGATCGGGACCTCCGGTCTTGACGACCGAGCTCGAAGACCGGCTTATCCGGATCCGCGCATATAAAAAGGGCTCCATTAGGAGCCCGTATATATGCTAGTCAACGTAGAAGTAAGCAACTCTCTTCTCATAAGCCTTGGAGATGGAGTTGTCTTCGACCATCTGAGCCAGAACAGCGGATACTCTCTGGACAGTCAGCGGCTTTTCAGTCTGGTAGTCGCCCAGGATTTCCTTAAAGATCGCAGAGCAAGTCATCTTCTGATCGCCGATATTAGCGAGGATGAAATCCTTGATGTGTTCGTTTTCCACCTGATTAACAGTGGCCTTCTTCGGAGCAGCGTTCTTCTTATCCAGAAGCTCTACTTCGTGATCAATAAACGCAACGAGGTCAGCATTATCAGCAACAATGTTCTTCAGTTCAGCAAAATATTCTCTCTTAGTCTTAGCCATAAAATCAACACCTTACCTTTCTTTTTTTCCTTACTTGGATTTATATGGGCTTGTTTGTGGAAGGGATGGCAGATCGGTCCTTGTGGGTGAGTGCACTTCCCCACGGTTTCGGTGTCTCCTGCCAAACGCGCGTCTTACTTGCTCTGTATCATTCTAGCAGTGTTTCAGCACCAGTAGCAAGTAGTGTCTACGGTTTTTGTAAGACCCCTTCCTTTATCTTACATATATATTATAACATACTTTTAAGAAGAAGTCAATACCCAATCTTTTGATTTTGGAGAATGGGTCGGAATGCCTTCCTGGGACTTACTTCCTTCCTTCATCTTACATATATATTATATCATAGATTTCAAAGAATGTCAAGATAAATCTTTTGAGTCAGATGAGGAGAGCGGGCATTCTTTACCACACATCTTCGTTCCCTGTCCTTTCCTCATCTTACATATATATTATACCATAGATTTTAAGATTTGTCAATACCCAATCGGACTGAGTCGGGATCAGAGCGGAAGGACAATTTTTTTTTATATATATCCCCCCTTTATTATAACATACTTTTTAATTTTTGTCAAGGGCCGATCTTCTGATCTGGGCCCCGGCAAGGCGCATGAAAACTACTCTCCTGGTTCGGACAGCCGTTAGTACTCCTAATGTGCCTTTTCCTCCTTTCCTACTTATATTATATCACATTTTCTGTTAGTTGTCAAGGGCCGATCTTTTTAGGAAACCCATAAACCGAACCCCGGCCGCACTGGCCCTGGCAAAAAATCCATAAAGCGGGAGCCGATCGGATCACCGCCCGCGTGGGCCGCGCGCGGGCGGCTCACTTTAACGAGGGCATATAAGAAATTTGAACAAAAATCCACTCAAAAAACCGCCCGTAGCCCTTAAAATACACTGATTTTTAAGGGAAAGGCGGAAAAATTAAGGGGATGGATCGGAAAACCGGGGCAAAAACCCGGTTTTTTCTCCCAGATCACTTGTTTTTTCTCCCAAAATCGCTCAAAATTTGGGAAAAAATCGCAAAAACTGGGAGAAAAATAAAAAAAAAAAAAAAGAAACCCCCTTTA
>Ga0247611_10000109_pt1 | contig 164692 bp, 148 predicted proteins | sample 177DNAGHGhighgp2_FD_192422 | JGI IMG/M metagenome (GOLD analysis project Ga0247611, IMG submission 192422) | Sheep rumen microbial communities from Palmerston North, Manawatu-Wanganui, New Zealand - 1770 DNA GHGhigh gp2 | ecosystem: Host-associated > Mammals > Digestive system > Stomach >...
GCTGACCTGGTGTCGTTGGTTTATATTTCTTTAATGCCATGATCAGATGTTGCTATAAAAGTCAATTGTGTAACCTTCTTTCAACGTCACGACAGCTTTCTTGAAAGCAGCGGCGCGGCCAGTGATGACGCCCGACTTGGTGTAGCGTGACTTCTTTTTACCTGCGTAGTTCATCGTGTTGACAGCCTCAACCTTCACATCGTAGAGCTTTTCGATGGCGTCCTTGATCTGATATTTGTTGGCGTTCTTGTCGACGATGAAAGCGAACCTGTTCAGCTTCTCGCTGATGGCGGTCATCTTTTCAGTAATGACGGGTTTCTTTATGATAATCATTTCTCGTGCTTTTTAAGGGTTAAAACTCTCTGTTCAAGACTTCCACGATAGGCTGCAGAGCGCTTTCGGTGAGGAAGATGTTCTTGGCCTTCAGAATATCATAAGTACTCAAGTTGCGAGCCAACATGACTTCGGTGCGCTGGATATTCCTTGAGGAAAGCACCACGTTCTTGTTGGGTTCGGCAAACACGAAGAGGTTGCGGTTACCATTGACCTTGAATGAATCAAGCACCTTAACCATCTGTTTCGTCTTGATGGCGTCGAAGTTGAAGTCTTCAACCACTTTGATGGCGCCGTCAGTAATCTTGCTCGACAGGGCCGACTTACGAGCCAGCACCTTGACTTTCTTGTTCAGTTTGAAGCTGTAGTCGCGCGGCTTGGGACCAAACACGCGGGCACCGCCTCTCAGCAGGGGTGAATTGATGTCGCCACGACGCGCACCACCAGTGCCCTTCTGACGGAAGAGCTTGCGGGTGCTGCCCGACAACTCGCTGCGTTCCTTTGACTTGTGAGTGCCTTGGCGCTGATCGGCCAGGTATTGTCTCACTGCCAGATACATGACATGCTCGTTAGGTTCGATAGCGTAAATGTCGTCATTCAGCTGAACCTTACGGCCGGTATCTTCGCCTTTGATGTTATAAACTGTTAACTCCATCTCTCAATCATTAAATATCCGTTATTATGGCCCGGAACGGCGCCCTTCACCACTAACAAATTCTTCTCGGGAACCACCTTCATGATAAGGAGGTTCGTCACTTTCACCTTATGGTTGCCCATCTGGCCGCCCATACGCAATCCTTTGAACACTCTCGAAGGATAAGCGCAAGCACCGATGGAACCTGGTTTTCTCAAACGGTTGTGTTGACCGTGAGTTGCTTGACCAACGCCATTGAAATGATGACGTTTCACTACGCCTTGGAAGCCTTTACCTTTGCTGATGCCACTGACATCAACAAACTCGCCTTCCATGAACACGTCGACGGTAAGCGTCTCGCCTAAACTTTTTCTGTGGCCTTCTTCGAAACGCGTAAACTCGCGCACCAGCTTCTTAGGAGTCGTACCGGCCTTGGCAAAATGACCTTGCTCGGCCTTGGAGGTGTTCTTCACCTTCTTCTCGTCGAAACCTAACTGAATAGCGCTGTAACCGTCTTTCTCAATCGTTCTGACTTGGGTGACCACACAAGGACCTGCCTCGATGACAGTGACGGGAACCATCTTTCCGGCCTCGTCATAGATGTGCGTCATACCAATCTTTTTTCCTAGTAATCCTGACATGCTACTTTAGCTTTTTAATTTGTTGTACTAGATAGGTTTAATTACAATTTGATTTCTACTTCCACACCACTGGGGAGCTCCAGCTTCATCAGTGCGTCGATCGTCTGCGAGGTCGAGTTGTAGATGTCGAGCAAACGCTTGTAGGTCGAAAGCTCAAACTGCTCTCTCGATTTCTTGTGGACGAAGGTTGAGCGCAATACAGTGTAGATCTTCTTGTTCGTCGGCAACGGAATGGGACCGCTGACAACAGCTCCAGTCGCTTTGATGGTTTTTACGATCCGCTCGGCTGACTTGTCAACCAAGTTGTGGTCGTGCGACTTCAGTTTAATTCTAATTCTCTGGCTCACAATAATTATTATTTATTGAATTGTTTGCTTAAATGAATAATAGTCCTTTTGCCTTCTTGATCACCACTTCGGCAATGGCATCCGGAACAGGGGCATAGTGGCTCAACTCCATGTTGAAGTTGGCACGGCCCGACGACAACGAGCGCAGCTGAGTGATGTAACCAAACATCTCAGCCAACGGCACGTCTGCCTTAATCGTCTGGAAACCAATGTCGGCAATGACTTCGCGCAATATTGATCTCTTTTTGTTCAAATCGCCCGTGACATCTCCAATATACTCGTCAGGGCAATGAATTTCTACTCTCATGATAGGTTCCATCAACACGGCACCAGCTTTCAGGCCGGCCTCCTTAAAGGCGATGTGCGCTGCGCTCTCGAACGAGAGGGCATCACTATCCACCGGATGGAACGAACCGTCGGTAAGGGTCACCTTGAGGTTCTCGACCGGGAAGCCTGCCAACACACCGTTGGACAAGGCACCCTTGAAGCCTCTCTCCGTGGCTTGGATGAACTCGGCTGAGAGGACACCACCCTTCACTTCGTTGACAAACTGCAATCCGTGTACACCTTCTTCGGCAGGACCCATAGTGAACTCGATATCGGCAAATTTTCCCTTGCCACCGGTCTGTTTTTTATAGACTTCACGATGCTGAATTGTTTGAGTAAAGGCTTCCTTGTACGCGACCTGGGGACGGCCGGAGTTGACTTCAACGCCAAACTCTCTCTTGAGGCGGTCCATGATAATGTCAAGGTGCAATTCGCCCATACCGGACAATATGGTCTGACCCGAATTTTCATCGGTGTGCACGAACAGCGTAGGATCTTCCTCGGTCAACTTGGCCAATGACTGATCCAGCTTGTCTAAATCTGCTGTAACTTTGGGTTCAATGGCGATATTCACCACAGGCTCAGGGAACTTGATGTTCTCGAGCACCAAAGGCTTGTTTTCCACGGTCAGCGTGTCGCCTGTGCGGATGAGCTTGAATCCGACTGCGGCACCGATGTCGCCAGCCGAAATCTCTTCCAAGGGCAACTGTTTGTTGGCATGCATCTGAACGATCTTGGCGATGCGTTCGCGCTTGCCCGTCGACACATTGAGAACCATTTCACCAGCCTTCAAAGTCCCGGAATAGACGCGGAAGAAACAGAGGCGACCGACGAAGGGATCGGTGGCAATCTTGAACGCCAAGGCGCAGAAAGGCTCCTTGGGGTCAGCCTTGCGGATCTCTTCTTGTTCGGTCTTTGGATTGATACCCTTCACATGGTCGATGTCCAAGGGGCTGGGCAGGTAGTTGACGATGGCGTCAAGCAGAGGCTGCACGCACTTGTTCTTGAACGACGAACCGCACAGCACGGGGCAAATGCGAAGGTCAAGCGTAGCCTTACGGATTTGGCCGATAATCTCTTCGGCGGTGATGCTGTCAGGGTCTTCCATGTATTTCTCAAACAAGGTCTCATCGTCTTCGACGGCACCCTCAATGAGGTCGGTGCGATACTTCGCAACCATTTCCTTCATGTCTTCGGGAATCTCGATTTCGTCGTAGACGGAGCCATTGTCAGTTTCTTCCCAAGCGTACGCCTTATTCGTGATCAGGTCAACAATACCGATGAACTCGTCTTCGGCACCGATGGGCAGCTGGACGGCGACCGGAGTAGCGTGAAGCTTCTCGCGAATTTGGTCCAACACCTTAAAGAAATCGGCGCCTGCGCGGTCCATCTTGTTGACGTAGCAGATACGCGGGACGTTGTATTTGTTGGCTTGGTGCCACACGGTCTCTGACTGAGGCTCTACCCCACCGACAGCGCAGAAGATGGCGATGGCGCCATCGAGCACACGCAGCGAGCGTTCCACCTCGACGGTAAAGTCGACGTGGCCGGGGGTGTCGATGATATTGATCTTATAAGCCTCATTATTAAGGTGCCAGAACACCGTTGTTGCAGCAGAAGTGATGGTGATGCCACGCTCTTGCTCCTGTACCATCCAGTCCATGGTGGCGGCGCCGTCGTGAACTTCACCTATCTTATGACTACGGCCAGTATAATAGAGGATACGCTCCGTCGTGGTCGTCTTACCGGCGTCGATGTGAGCCATGATGCCGATATTACGCACGAGGCTGAGCGGATTCATCATATTTTCCTGTCCGTTTTGCATAATTCCTGATCTCTCCTATTAGAATCTGAAATGCGAGAATGCCTTGTTGGCATCTGCCATTCTGTGGATTTCTTCTTTCTTCTTGAATGCAGAACCTTCTTCCTTGTAAGCTGCCATGATTTCCGAAGCGAGCTTCAGAGCCATCGATTTCTCGTGACGTTTGCGGGCATAACCGATCAGGTTCTTCATACCGATGCTCTGCTTACGGGCAGGACGGATTTCTGAAGGAATCTGGAACGTAGCACCACCAATACGACGGCTTCTTACTTCCACTTGAGGAGTAACGTTGGCCAAGGCCTTTTTCCATACCTCAACTGGATTTTCGTTGAGCTTACTTTCAACGATGTCCATTGCTTCGTAGAAAATCTGATAAGCCAAATTCTTCTTACCCTTGAGCATGATGTTGTTCACGAACTTCGTGACTTGCACATCACCGTACTTCGGGTCGGGAAGGATAATTCTCTTCTTTGGTTTAGCTTTTCTCATGTCTGTTAAGTCTTTCTGTTTTGACTAATCGTTATTTCTTTGCGGCTTGTTTGGGTCGTTTAGCACCGTACTTAGACCTGCGCTGGCGGCGGCCATCAACACCAGAGGTATCCAAAGCACCTCTAATGATGTGATAACGCACACCTGGCAAATCCTTAACACGACCACCTCTGATCATAACAATGCTGTGTTCCTGCAAGTTGTGGCCCTCACCGGGGATGTAGGCGTTGACCTCCTTTTGGTTGGTCAGACGGACCCTAGCGACCTTACGCATAGCTGAGTTAGGCTTCTTGGGGGTCGTCGTGTAAACACGCACGCACACACCGCGACGTTGCGGACTGGCATCCAATGCAGGCGACTTGCTCTTGTCGATCAATTTTTGGCGCCCTTTGCGCACTAATTGTTGAATAGTCGGCATTTTTAATTTGTTAGGTTAATTTGTTAGTTATTCAATCCTTTGATTAGGAATTATTTACAAACTCATACCAAACTGGCCGAGGGCAGCGCTTTCAAGATGTAGTCAGGGAAACACAATAAGCCATGGACGGCTTAGAAGTCTATAAACCCACGCTGTGACATTATAAGAACGCTTGATTTTGGCGTCACATCGTGTAGAAACCTATTACGTTTAACTTATCAGGTTCCTTAACTATATCATTTTCAAGGGCAAGCCCTCATTCAATTCAGCGGGTGCAAAAGTACAACATTTTTCAATACGCTGAGCACTTTTTTGAAAATAATTGAAAAAAATGTTGATATCAATACTTATTTATCTGTATTTCAGTAACTTAAATATGTTGAAAACTTATACTTTTGCATAAAAAAAGCGTCTTTTCCAACCTGTTTTTGTCGAAAAAGACACCTATATGACACGAAATCGACCGTCTATAGATTGACTTTCGTCGAATCTTCGATTTCCCTCCCTCGCATATTTCAGCGCTGGAATGACATAGACGGTCGATTTCAAAACCTTATTCTAATACTTCACGAAACGGTCTTCACCGTTGCTCAAACCGAGCAGTTCGCTGCGGCCAAAGAGGAGGAAAATCTTGTGATTCCAGATAAGTTCCCACAGGATACGGCTCACGCGCACCTGCTCCTCGGGAGCCAACTCCTCGCTCGTGACGGTGGTGTTCTCATCGGCTTTCTTGACCTGATGTTCTTGGAAGGCCACCTGAACAATCTGGTAGCACAAGTTGACGAAGGTGATGCCCGTGGTGTGGTCGCGGCTGTCCATAATCATGTTGATTCTGTCTCTCAATTCCTCATCGTTATAGAGGAGATGTACGGGATTGGCGTCGTAATTCATGGTTGTTCTGTTTTAGATGATGGTGCAAAGATAGGGATTATTTCGGAACTTGCAACATTTTAACTGAATAACGAATTCTTTTTTACACCTTATATTAATATGTCGCTCCGATTTCGTACCTTTGCACCCGCAAAAATGAGCAAAATGGTTACCGAATTATTGGTCGTTTGGATTGTTGGTGTTGTGGCCTTCTTTGTGCTTTGGGCGGTTTTGCTCAAGGTGATTAAGCGGATTAGCGAGAGGAAGAACAAAAAAGAGGATTGCATATCCCCGATTCAACCTTCAACGGATTGCAAATCCAAGGAAACTATCGACAATAATTTTTGATTTTTGAATCTTTAAATCATTGAATATTAAATCTTTAAATACAGAACAATGAAATACGACGTCATCGTTATCGGCAGCGGCCCGGGAGGCTATGTGGCTGCCATCAGAGCATCACAACTTGGAAAGAAGACCGCCGTGGTCGAGAAGGCCGAAGTGGGCGGCATCTGCCTCAACTGGGGCTGCATCCCCACAAAAGCCCTGCTGAAGAGCGCGCAGGTCTACACCTATATTAATCATGCCGAGAACTACGGCATCAAAGTGGAAGGCGAAGTGAAACCCGACATGGAGGCCGTGGTGGCTCGCAGCCGTGGCGTGGCCGACACCATGAGCAAGGGCGTGCAATACCTCCTCAAGAAAAACAACGTGGATGTCATTGCCGGCTACGGCAAACTGACCGACGACAAACAGGTGGAAGTGACCGACGCCGAAGGCAACAAGAACCTCTACGAAGCCGACCATATCATCCTCGCCACGGGTTCCCGCGTGCGCGAGCTGCCTGCCTTGCCTATCGACGGCAAGAAGATCATCGGTTACCGCCAAGCCCTCGTACTCGACAAACTGCCAGAAAGCATGGTCGTGGTCGGTTCGGGTGCCATCGGCTCTGAGTTTGCTTTCTTCTTCACCTCGATGGGTGTGAAGGTGACTTTGGTTGAATTCCTGCCCAACGTAGTCCCGAACGAAGACGAAGAAGTCTCAAAGCAAGTGGAGCGTGCCTTCAAGAAGTTGAAGATGACCGTAATGACCGAAGCCTCGGTGACCCACATCGACACCACAGGTGAGAAATGCGTTTGCACCATCGCCACAAAGAAGGGTGAGAAGACCGTGGAGGCCGACATCGTACTCTCCGCCGTCGGTGTGCAGACCAACATCGACAACCTCGGCCTTGAGGAACTCGGCATCACCACCGAACGCGGCAAAATCAACGTGGACGAATGGTATCGCACCAACGTGCCGGGCATCTATGCCATCGGCGACATCGTGCATGGCCCCGCCTTGGCCCATAAAGCCGACCACGAAGCCACCATCTGTGTGGAGAAGCTCTGTGGCCTGGATCCCAAGCCGCTCAACTACGCCAACATTCCTGGCTGCACCTACACCACACCTGAAATCGCCTCTGTCGGTCTGAGCGAAGCGAAGGCCATCGCAGCGGGCTATGAGGTGAAGATAGGCAAGTTCCCCTTCACTGCATCAGGCAAAGCCACCGCTGCCGGCAACCGCGACGGCTTCATCAAGGTCGTCTTCGACGCCAAGACCGGCGACTGGCTGGGCTGCCACATGGTCGGAGACAACGTCACCGAGATGGTGGCTGCTGCTGTGCTCTGCCGTGAGCTGGGCGCCAAGGGCGAAGACATCATCCATGCCGTGTTCCCCCACCCCACCATGTCGGAAGGCATTATGGAGGCCGCGGCTGCGGCGTATGGTGAATGCGTTCATCTTTAATGCGGAATTATGAATGCTGAATGCTGAAATCGAAGATTCGACGAAGTCAATGTCGCGATGCGCAGCTGGGCTTTGCCTCATTCAGCATTCCTCTTTCAGCATTCCAAATTATATTACCATGGAAATAATAGAAACCAAGATAAAAGACCTGCTCATCATCAAGCCTGACGTGTTCATAGATGAGCGTGGCTATTTTTTTGAAAGCTACAACAAGGAGCGTTTCATGGAACACGGTCTGGATATGACTTTCGTGCAGGATAACGAATCACAGTCGATGCGAGGCGTGTTGCGCGGACTTCATTTCCAGAAGCCTCCCTTTGCCCAAGGTAAGTTGGTGCGTGTGGTGAAAGGCGCTGTGAGGGATGTTGTCGTCGACTTGCGGAAAGGCTCACCCACTTACGGGCATTGGGAATCCGTCGTATTGACTGAAAGCAACAAGCTGATGTATTGGATCCCGGAAGGCTTCGCACATGGCTTTGTCTGCCTCGAAGACCATTCGGTGTTTACTTATAAATGCACCAATGTCTACAACAAATCTTCTGAAGGCAGCATCCGCTGGAACGACCCCGACCTCGGCATCAACTGGGACATTGAGGACCCGATTCTGTCGGAGAAAGACAAGGTATCGCCGATGTTCAAGGATTTTATCAGTCCGTTTTGATATCATTATGTGACAATCAGCAGTCAGCTATCAGTTCGGTCTCAACCTGCTGAAAACTGATTGCTGAGAGCTGACAGCATAAAAGCTAAACTAATCTTGAAATTTGAAATCTGAAATCCACTATATGAAAACTAAGAATCTCCTCCTCGCCTGCGGCATGGCTATTATATTAATAGGTGTGGCAGCAGCGGTCACTTTTTCACTTGCCCAATCCAATGATGAGCAATTGGAAGAATATGAAGGCACAGACCAAGAATTCCTTTCCTTCGACCACATCGACCACATTACTCATGACATTGAGTTACCTGATACGATGACATTTTGCGGTGAAGAGGTACCATTGGACCTGTTTTTTGTCAGAGAACGTCTTGAACGTGAGTTGTTGGTCAACTCGTACCTGCATTCCAGCACCTTGTTATTATTGAAACGCTCATCGCGATGGTTTCCCATCATGGAGCCCATTATGGAAAAATATGGCCTTCCTGAAGACTTCAAGTATCTGGCGATGATTGAAAGCTCACTCACCAATGCCGTTTCACCTGCCAAAGCGACAGGCTTCTGGCAATTCCTTGAAGGAACCGGGAAACAATACGATCTGGAGATCAACAAGGAAGTGGATATGCGATACAATGTGGAGAAAGAGACCGTGGCCGCCTGTCGTTATCTCAAAGACTCATATAGGAAGTTTGGTGACTGGACCTTGTCGGCAGCCGCCTTCAACTGCGGCAACGGAAGAATCTCCAAGACAATTGAAGAACAACGTGTGGATTCCTATTATGACATGCTGTTGCCTGAGGAAACGCAACGTTATGTCTACCGTATCTTGGCCCTAAAACTCATCACTGAAAATCCAGAAAAATACGGTTTCCAAATCCGTGACAACGGTTGGTATCAACCTTACGAATGCAAAACCATCACCGTCACCAAGTCCATCCCAAGTTTGATTGATTTTGCCTATGAACAAGGTACCAACCTCAAGATGTTGAAGTATTTCAACCCTTGGCTGCGCGGCAACTCACTGACCATATCAGCTGGCAATAGTTATGAGATTAAGATCCCGACAGGAAAATATGCGAAAACACATGGGAAAATGAGAAAAGCGGAATGAACGAGTTTTCAGAAGACAAGACTTTAGAGATTTTAGGTGCGCGGGAAAACAACCTGAAGAATATCGACCTTTCCATTCCCCGCAATGCCCTGGTGGTAGTCACCGGCATCAGCGGGAGCGGTAAATCGTCGTTGGCCTTTGACACAATTTATGCCGAGGGACAGCGCCGCTACATGGAAAGTTTCTCGGCCTATGCGAGACAGTTCATCGGCAACATGGAACGCCCCGATGTGGATAAAATCACAGGCTTGAGTCCCGTCATCAGTATTGAGCAAAAGTCAGTGAACAAAAACCCACGCTCGACGGTGGGGACCATCACCGAGATTTACGACTTCCTTCGCCTGCTCTATGCCCGCATCGGCGAGGCCTATTCCTATAACACAGGCGAGAAGATGGTGCGCTACACTGAGGAGCAGATCACCGACCTTATTCTCAAAGAGTTTGACGGCAAGCGCATCAATATACTTGCACCCGCTGTCCGTGGCCGTAAAGGCCATTACCGCGAGCTGTTTGAGCATATCCGCCAAGCGGGATTCACAAGGGTTCGTGTGGACGGTGAAATGCGTGAGATTGAGTTCGGCATGATGGTGGACCGCTACAAGACCCACGACATTGAAATTGTCGTAGACCGAATTGAAGTGCATGAGGACAGCCTCTCGCGCATCAAGAAGTCGGTGCAGACCGCCTTCCGTTATGGCAAAGGCTTGCTCATGGTGCTCGACAACGATACGCAACAGTTGCGCTATTTCAGCCGCCTGCTGATGTGCCCCACCACAGGGCTCTCCTATGAAGACCCAGAACCCAACACCTTCTCGTTCAACTCACCCTACGGTGCTTGCCCCAAGTGCAACGGATTGGGCGAAATCGCCGTCGTGGACAAGGAAAAGCTCATCCCCAACCCCAACCTGAGCCTCCGCAAAGGCGGGCTGGCTCCAGCGGGCGAATACAAAGCCGGCAGTTGGATCTTCAAGCAGCTGGAAGCCATCGGTCTAAAATACGGCTACACCCTTGACACCCCGCTGAAAGACATCTCCGAAGAAGCTCTCGACGTCATCCTTTACGGCACCAACGAGACCTTCGAGGTGAAGCGCGAGACCCTTGGCATCACCTCGACCTATAAAATCAATTTCGAGGGCATCATTAACTTCATTGAAGACCAGAACAACGAGGAAGCCTCGGCGGCTATCGCGCGCTGGGCAGGCTCGTTCATGAACCATGTGACTTGCCCAGTTTGCGGTGGCACAAGACTGAAAAAAGAGTCACAGTATTTCCGCATCGATGGGAAGAACATCGCTGAAGTGGCCAACATGGACACCCTCAGCCTTGGCAAATGGATTGACGAGTTGCCCGGAAAACTCACCGAACGACAGAACGACATTGCCAAGGAAATCCTGCGCGAAATTCACAAGCGCGTGCATTTCCTCCTCGACATCGGCATCGACTATCTCAACATGAACCGTCCAGCAGCATCACTTTCGGGTGGCGAGGCACAACGTATTCGTTTGGCCACACAAATCGGGTCACAGTTGACTGGCGTTTTATATATTTTGGACGAACCCAGCATCGGTTTGCACCAACGCGACAACCAACGCCTCATCGAGTCGCTGAAAGAACTGCGCGACATCGGCAACTCGGTCATCGTGGTGGAGCACGACAAAGACACCATGCTCAATGCGGACTATCTCGTCGACATCGGTCCAGGCGCAGGTAGGCACGGTGGTGAAGTGGTTTTTGCTGGCACACCCGCCGAAACCAAAACGGGGCATTCTATCACCTGCGACTACCTCAACGGCATCCGTCAAATCGAAGTGCCCAAAACAAGGCGCAAGCCATTGGATGGCGATTTCCTCACCATCAAAGGCGCAAAAGGCCACAACCTGAAGAACGTGGACTTGAAGCTGCCTCTTGGCGTAATGGTTTGCGTGACGGGTGTCAGCGGTTCGGGCAAGTCCACCTTAATTAATGAGACCCTCTCCCCCATCCTCAGCCAAAAGTTCTACCGGTCGGTAAAGGAGCCCCTGCCCTACGACAGCATCGAGAGCTTAGAGAAAATCGACAAGATCATCCAAATCGACCAGGCACCTATTGGACGCACACCGCGAAGCAATCCAGCCACCTACACTAAGGTCTTCGACGACATCCGAAAACTCTATGGTGAGTTGCCCGAATCGAAAATCCGCAACTACAAGGCGGGGCGTTTCTCCTTCAACGTGAAAGGCGGTCGCTGCGAGGCATGTAAAGGCGCTGGCGTGCGTGTCATCGAGATGAACTTCCTCCCCGACGTGACAGTACTTTGCGAGGAATGCCAAGGCAAACGTTACAACCGCGAGACCCTTGAAGTGCGCTACAAAGGCAAGTCGATCAACGACGTGCTTAACATGACCATCAACGAGGCAGTGGAGTTTTTTGAGAATATCCCGAACATCATTCAGAAAATCAGAACGTTGAAAGATGTCGGCTTGGGTTATCTGACCCTCGGTCAAGCTTCAACCACCATCAGTGGCGGTGAGGCGCAACGTGTGAAATTGGCTACCGAACTCGCCAAGCGCGACACGGGCAAGACACTTTATGTGCTTGATGAGCCCACCACAGGCCTGCACTTTGAGGACATCAAGGTGCTGATGAACGTGTTGAACAAGCTCGTCGACAAGGGCAACACCGTCCTCATTATCGAGCACAACTTGGATGTTATCAAGATGGCGGACTGGATCATCGACATGGGTCCCGAGGGCGGCGACCGTGGCGGACGCATCGTCTGCGAAGGCACACCTGAAGAAGTGGCACAATGTGCAAAGAGTTATACAGGGCAGTATTTAAAGGAGGAACTGTTTGGAAAAAAGACTCTAGAAAAACCGTAATTCCAAAATAGTTTGTACTTTTGCAATCATAATGACACTGATTATTCATCATGGTAACTGACAAAGTAGCATATTGGATCGACATTGCCGATTACGATCTCAAGACCGCCGAGGCCATGCATCAGACAGGGCGTTGGCTGTATGTTGCCTTCATGTGCCATCAAGTAATTGAAAAGACGCTGAAGGCTTATTGGTGCGGAACCCAGCCTGATATGCCACCCTACACTCACCATCACATGCGACTGGCCGAAGGTTGTGGCCTCTATGAAAAGATGAGTGACGAACAAAAAGACTTCCTCGACCTCGTAACGAATTACAACATCGAAGCCCGCTATCCTGAAGACAAAGAGGCCTTGGCACGCACTTTGACTCCAGATGTATGCCGACAACTGATAGACGAAACCAAACAAATGATGACATGGATAATAGAACAACTCTCAGCCGCAACGAAGCCCTAAATCTCGTTAGACGCTACAAGCAGATTATTGCTCAGCGTTTCGAAAAAGAGCCACGTGTCATCATGTTTGGCTCCTACTCAAAGGGCTATGCTAACCCGGACAGCGACATTGATGTGGCCGTCATCGTGCCTACTTACGGCGACCGCAAATTTGAGATCTCCAAAGGCCTTTGGCGCGACACCCGCGAAGTGAGTTTCCTTATTGAGCCCGTACTTTTGGCGGAAGACCGATGGTCGCCGCTTTACGACGATGTAATCCAAACTGGCATTGCAGTTTAAACGCGGTGTATGTATCATTTGTCAGGGCACGCCTGAAGAGATTTGCAATTGTACGGATAGCTATACAGCGAAATATTTGAGGGAAGAACTGAATGTTAGAAGTTGACTCGCTCTGACAAATCCTGAAACACAACATTAAAACCTAAAACAATGAAAAAAGCACTTTACATCCTTTTGTTCGGTACACTGATGGCATGTGGATCGAATCATCAGAAACAAGGCACCATCAATACGTTAGGGAATTTCACCGAACAGACAGTTGAGCAGCAGCCCACAACAGTCGAAGGCGACTGCATCATGGAAGATGTGCTGCGGCTCATTCCGAAAGACGTCCTCCCCGAGAACATGCGCCAACTGGACCTTGCCGCTGAAATCCTTAAGAAAGCCGAAGGCGGCGACGACAGCTACGAGGTGCAATGCAACTACGCCTACTACGATAGGACGGAAGGCGAATGCGACCATTCGGCAATCCAACTGAAGAGTTTCCCTAAAGCCGATGGCTCACACCTCGTGCTTTATGCCTATTCAGGCGGATGCGACTGCAACGTCATGATCGACCACAAGGCCTACATTTACCGCGAGGGACAACTCTCTGAGACCTCATGGCCTTTCCCCGAACCCGGGTTCGATGAGTTCTACAACGCTCTGTCGTTCTATGGCGCAGACAAGGCCGACATCGACTTTACCAAAGAGGACGGCATGCCATTCTATATGCTCGGTCCCGACGACAACATCTTGTGCGATTGGGCGGCTTGCGACTACTATGATTTCCTGGACTACCAACGTCCCATCACCTACCACTGGAATGGCGAACGCTTCGACAAGAGCTACGGCGCATACCGCATCTGCGGCGAAAGCAACTTCGGCGGGCTCAAACTCGGCGGCCCTATGCCCCAAGCCCTTGACGGCTTCCGCCTCGACCCGTTGGAGCAAAACGAATACTTCGGCGAAACGATGCTCGTTGACACAAAGACAGGCGAGAACATTGCCAAGATACAGTATGGAATAGAAAACGGAGTGCAAAACATCACCTATATCGAGGTCTACAGTAAGCATTACGCGACCGACAACGGCACCAAGGTTGGCGACATGATTGCCGACGTACTCAAGGCGAGCTCCATGTCGGCCGCCTACAACTTCAGTGATGGCAAGGCCGAAGACGACACCACACGTTGGACCTATGTCAAAACCTGGCACGGGATTTTCGCCGTTGACGGTAACAGCATCACGGTGGGCACGCCACATACCTCGCCCAACGGCGACCTCGATCCCTTATTGGGCACCGACCTCAAGGCTTCCGTTCCTTCCGAGCCCGTGAGAGCCATCGAAATCATGAAAGTGTCGGAGGAAGAATAAATGTTGTAATCCGAAACACAACATCTTAAAACTGTAGACGATAAAAAGGGCTGGTGGTTCAAACTTCCGGACCTTTTTGCATTAGCGTAGCCAAAGCACCTGCCCCTTACTGATGCGGGCGCCTTCCTTCAAACCGTTCTTTTTCAAGATCATTTCAGGCTTTACAGCGAAACGCAAGGCCACATCGCGTAGGGTCTCGCCTTCCTGAACGATGTATTTCTTCGCCTTCCAATTGCTGTTTCTCAGCTTCGAGAGATACACCACATCACCACTATGGAAGACCACCTCTTCAGGATGCTTCAGGCAGTTGTATTGGCAAAAGCGCTTAAACTTGATGCCGAAGGCCTTAGCCATACTCTCTGGCGTTTCTCCTTCTTTTGCATACACGAAACGTACCTTGTTGTTTTCATAAATAAAGCGCTTGTCTTGGGTCATATCGGCCAAAGGATACACCGATTTGTCCACTGGAGAGAATGCCAACTCAAAGTACTCATCTACAGCAGGGTCAATAGGTTCCACCTCGCTCTCCGCCAGCAGGCCGAGGGCGATTTGGTCGTATTGCGACAAGTCATACAGGTTGATGCGGTCGATGAGCAGCTGGGCATATTTAGGATTGGTGGCATAGCCTGCCGCTTTCAGGCCCTTTGCCCAACCTTCGTAGTCGGTGATTTCCAAGTCAAAAAGAGCGGCATAGCGGCTTCGGCCACAAAGGAACTCGGAATGGTCGCTGAAAGAGTCTTCCACATTGTCATACTTGCGGAAGCACTCGTTCTTCTCATCATCGTCCATATAATAGGTGTCACCTTCCCAGCCCTTGTGGCACTTGATGCCAAAGTGATTCTTGGCCTCACGCGCCAGTGAGCTGTTACCCGCACCCGATTCGAGCAGCCCCTGCGCCAAAGTGATGGACGCTGGAATCTTATGGGTCTTCATTTCACGGATGGCGATGTCCTTGTAAGTCTGGATGTATTCTTCGGGGGTGATGCGTTGCGCCGATAGCGTTAAGGGTATCAAGAGCAATAGTAGCAGTGGGAACTTCTTCATTTTTCTGTCGCTTTTTTGGACTATGGCTTATGACCCGTGACTATGGCTTGCTCTTACGTAAAAGCAGGCCATAGTCATCAGCCATTGGCCATAGTTAATCAACGTAAAACCAACTAAAATCGTATAAAACCAAAATAAAAAAGCTATCGTTCCGTTTTTTTCCGTATCTTTGAAGCCAATTTTTGCAATGTCTATGGACACAACCAACCTATTCAAATACTTCCCTGAACTCAGCGACAAGCAGAAGGACCAGTATAACCAACTGAAAGCCTTATATTTGGACTGGAACAGTAAAATCAACGTCATCTCGCGCAAGGACATGGAGCACTTCTATGAGCACCATGTGTTGCACTCATTGGCCATTGCCAAATATTACGAGTTGTTGCCTGGCATGAAGGTGATGGACTTGGGCACAGGTGGTGGTTTCCCAGGCATCCCTTTGGCCATCATGTTTCCGCAGACCGAGTTCTACCTCATCGACGGGACGGGCAAGAAAATCAAGGTGGTGAATGCTGTGAAAGATGCCATTGGCTTGGAGAATGTGGTAGCCGAGCAGAAACGTGCCGAAGAGGTGAAGGACAAATTCGACGTGATAACCGGTCGCGCTGTGATGACGCTTCCTGAAATCGCCAATTTGGCAGGCAACAAGTTGAGAATCAGAGGCGATGAAGAGGCAGGAGGCATCATGTACCTGAAAGGCGGCGACCTCACGGAAGAATTCAAGGCACTGAACCGCTATTGGCACCACAAAAAAGCCATCATCAGCAAATGGTTTAAGGAGGATTACTTTGTGGAGAAATACGTTATTCATTTGTTTTAATCACAAAACCGACAAAACGTGCAAAACAACAATAGGACAAACAAGCAACGGCTCGCACACCACCCTCCAATGCAACGCACCCGGATGGGTATACGATGTCAGCAAAGGTGCACTAGAAAAGAGCCAGCTAACGGCTTCCCAAATTGGCTTGGTTTTTTGGGCATCTTGTTTTTGTTTCATATTTTCAATAGACATCAATAATTATCAACAAATACTAATCAAATGAAAAAACTGACACTAACCTTATTCGCAACACTTGCCTTAAGCACAATGATGCTTGCCCAGCAGGCCATGCCAGTGCCATTCGACCCCAACGTCAGGAGAGGCAAACTGGAGAACGGATTGACCTATTACATTCGTCACAACGAGAAACCTGCCCAGCGCGCCAACTTCTACATCGCGCAGAAGGTCGGTTCTATCCTTGAAGAGGAAGACCAACGTGGTCTGGCCCACTTCCTGGAGCACATGGCCTTCAACGGCACAAAGAACTTCCCTGGCAAGGAGCTCCTTAACTACATGGAGCACAACGGCGTGAAGTTCGGCGAAAACGTCAATGCTTGGACCAGTATTGAGCAAACCGTTTACATGCTGACCAACGTGCCCACTACTAACATGAACCTCGTCGACTCGTGCATCCTCATCCTCCACGACTGGTCGAGCTTCATCTCCTTGGAAGGCCCAGAAATCGACAAAGAACGCGGTGTCATCCTTGAGGAAAAGCGCACCCGCAACGACGCCCAACAGCGTATGTGGGAAAAGATGCTGCCCGAGATTTACCCTAACAGTCCCTATGGTCACCGTATGCCCATCGGTCTTGAGGAAGTCATCACCGGCTTCGACCACGAGGCCTTGCGTGCTTATTATCACAAATGGTATCGTCCCGACCTTCAGGGTATCATTATCATTGGCGACATCGATGTCAATGAAGTGGAAAACCACCTGAAGACCATATTCGAGGACATCCCTGCCCCCATCAATCCTGCCGAACGCACCCGTTTTGAGGTAGCCGACAACGAAGAGCCCATCGTGAGCATCTGCACCGACCGCGAGGAGACCAACTACAATATTTCGGTGTACTACAAGCACGACGTGGTACCGAACGAAGCAAAAGGCGACATACAATATTGGTTGAAAGGCTACATCGATCAACTCGTAGCCACCATGTACAATAACCGAATGGAGGAACTGACCCAGAAAGCCAACCCGCCATTCATCTTCGGTTACGGCTATTATGGCACCTTCTTCGTCAGCGACACCAAGGATGCCTGGACTTCGATGGCCTACGCCAAGGACAAAGACGGCATCGACGAAGCCTTGAACGCCATTGTGGCCGAGAACAAGCGCATGCAGCAATACGGTTTCACTGCTTCAGAGTTTGAACGCGCCAAAGCCGACCTGATGAAGCGCATTGAAAACCAATATGATGAGCGCGACAAGCAAGAGACAGGACGCTATCTCTATCCCATCCTCAACCATTTCCTCACCAACGAGCCGCTGATGGGCATCGAGAACGAGTACATGCTGCTCAGCCAAATCCTTCCTGCCCTTCCTGTGGAAGTCATCAACCAATATGTGCCTGAGCTCATCCGCAAGGACAACATCGTCATTACGCTAACTGCTCCTGAAAAGGAGGGCGAAGTGCTGCCCACCAAGGAAGAACTCATCTCCATGTTCAACAAAGCCAACGAAGTTGAAGTAGAGCCCTACAAGGAGACCGTCAGCAACGAGCCTCTGATTGCCACCCTTCCCGTGAAAGGCGCCATTGAGAGCAAGAAACACGACGACACCTTTGATGCCACCATCCTCAATTTGAAGAATGGCGTGAAGGTCATCTACAAACCCACCACTTTCAAGGACGATGAAATCCTGATGTCGGCCTACAGCTTCGGTGGCTACTCCGTTATGGATCAAAGCGATCCTTACACTTTGCAGGAAATCAACTCATTGGCTACCCTCGGCGGTGTGGGCAACTTCAGTGCCATCGACCTGCCTAAGGTGTTGGCTGGCAAAAAAGCTTCAGTCAATCCTTACATCAGTTCACTAACAGAAGGCATGAGCGGTAGCTGCTCCGTGAAGGATTTGGAAACCATGTTGCAACTCACCTATTTATATTTCAACAGTCCCCGCAGTGATGAGGAAGCCTTCCAGTCCTACATCACCCGCGCCAAGGCCATGGTCGCCAACGCCGAATCCGACCCGATGACTGCCTTCCGCGACAACCTGATGTTCGCCATGTATGACAACCATCCGCTCGTCAAGCGCATGAAGGCCGAAGACTATGACAAGGTAGACTATGCCAAAGCCCTGAAGCTCTATGCCGAACGCTTCAAAGATGCCAACAATTTCGTGTTCACTTTCGTGGGCAACATCAACCCCGAGACCTTCGAGCCTATGATTGAGCAATACATCGGAGCCTTGAAGACCAAGAAGAACGACGAGACCTGGACCTCAAACGTGCCCTTCATCACTGATAAGGATGTCACCAGCCATTATACTAAGGCCATGGAGAACCCGAAAGTGAGCTGCTATACCATCTTCAACGGCGATATGGAATACACCATGGAAAACCAAATGAAGATGCAGATTCTGAGCGATGTGATGGACATCGTCTACACCGAGAAAATCCGTGAAGACGAAGGCGGCACTTATGGTGTGGGTGTGCAAGGCAACCTCAGCCTCCGCCCGAAACCGAGCTTTATGTTCCTCATCGGCTTCGACACCAACAAGGAAATGTACGAAAAGCTGATGGGCATTGCCATTGCAGAGCTACAGAACGTGGCCAACCAAGGCCCGCGTCCCGAAGACCTCAAGAAGGTGAAGGAGTTCCTCGTCAAGAAACACAGTGAAGACATGGAAAACAACCGCTATTGGATGAACTGCATCCAGACGCAGAGCCGCGACGGATACAATCCGATGGCCAACTATAATGACATCATCAACGGCATCACCGCCGACGACGTAGCCAACATGGCCAAAGCCGTGCTGAAAGGCTACAAGAAAGAAGTGGTGCAGATACCCGAATGATACGATGGCCTATAGCCTATGGCCTGCCCTAACAGTAGTGAAAGCAAACCATAGGCTATGAGCCATCAACCATAGGCCAATTAAATACAAATCTCGAATCTTTAAATCTTTAAATACCAAATTATTATGACAGAAAAACTGACATTGAGAGACAACCCCACCATGCGTTGGATTGCCTTGTTGCTCTTGGCTTTGGCCATGTTTTGCGCCTACATCTTTATGGACATCCTGTCCCCCATCAAGGACCTGATGCAAACCGAACGCGGCTGGGACAGCCTCGCCTTCGGTACCATGCAGGGCGCTGAGACCTTCCTGAACGTCTTCGTGTTCTTCCTCATCTTCGCCGGTATCATCCTCGACAAGATGGGCGTGCGTTTCACCGCCGTGCTTTCGGGCGCCGTGATGCTCGTCGGTGGCTTGATTAAGTACTATGCCATCAGTGAGTCGTTCTATGGCAGCGGTGCCGAGACCTGGTTCACCAACAACCTCAACTACATCCCTGGCTTTGAGGAACTGGGCGTTTCGCCGTTCTACCGCGGCATGCCCGCCTCTGCCAAGTTGGCCGCCCTCGGCTTCATGGTCTTTGGTTGCGGTACCGAAATGGCTGGTATCACCGTGAGCCGTGGTATCGTGAAATGGTTCAAGGGTCGTGAGACGGCTCTGGCCATGGGCTCTGAGATGGCTCTCGCCCGTCTCGGTGTGGCCACCTGCATGATTTTCTCGCCCTACTTCGCTCGTCTCGGCGGCACCATCAACGTGAGCCGTTCCGTGGCCTTTGGTGTGGTGCTGCTTTGCATCGCCCTCATCATGTTCGTGGTATACTTCTTCATGGATAAGAAGCTTGACGCACAGACTGGCGAAGCCGAAGAGAAAGACGACCCGTTCAAGGTCAGCGACATTGGCAAGATTTTGTCGAGCCTTGGTTTCTGGCTGGTCGCTTTGCTTTGCGTGCTGTATTATAGCGCCATCTTCCCGTTCCAGAAGTACGCCGTCAACATGTTGCAGTGCAACCTGACGTTGACCGAGCCCGCCGCTGGTTCATTCTGGGCTGGCGACACCGTCACCATCGTACAATACATCATCATGCTTGTGGTGGCTGTCTGCTCGTTTGCCAGCAACTTCTCGAAGAAGAAAGGCCTGAAGTTCGGTTTGATGGCTATCGCCGTCGTCGCCCTCGTGGTTTACTGCTACATGGGTTACATGCGTGGCACCGCCGAAACCATCTTCGCCGTGTTCCCGTTGTTAGCCGTGGCCATCACGCCCATCCTCGGCAGCTATGTCGACAACAAGGGTAAGGCCGCTTCCATGCTGATGATCGGCTCGTTGCTGCTCATCATCTGCCACCTCACCTTCGCCTTCATCCTGCCCATGTTCAAGGGCAATGCCGTCGGTGGCGTGGTCGTGGCTTATGTGACCATCCTGGTGCTGGGTGCCTCGTTCTCTCTGGTACCTGCCGCCTTGTGGCCGAGCGTGCCGAAGCTGGTGGACGAAAAGATCATCGGTTCGGCCTACGCCTTGATTTTCTGGATCCAAAACATCGGCTTGTGGCTGTTCCCGCTGCTGATTGGTAAGGTCCTGGAAAACACCAATCCTGGTGTCACCGACCCCGTGGCTCTCAACTACACATGGCCTCTGGTCATGCTCGCCTGCCTCGGCGTGGCTGCATTGATCATCGGTATCATCCTGAAGCGCGTGGATGCCAAGAAGCATCTCGGACTTGAGGAACCGAATATTAAATAATCAACCTTGATTGAAAAAAGGCGGCCAATGGTCGCCTTTTTTCATTTATGCACAAACGGCACTTCACACATGTTGAGGATTTCCATGACGAAAGCCCTCTCTCGGGCACCGAAATGGTCGTCGGAACGTGAAAGCTTCGTCATCATGCGTGAAAAGGAGTGTTTTTTCTCCTTCGTCATGCGTTTCAACGTATCGTAAGCCCGCTTCTGCAACTCGTTCTTTGGGATAGGGACAAAGCCTACTGCATCAAACCCCAATTCCTTCATACAAGCTTCCAAGCACTCCTTTTCTGACTTGTGGCTTTGATAATCTGCGTCAGCCAGATTGTACAACACACTGGCAATGGCAATTTGTTCCTCTTTGGAAAATTTATCCTCCATAATGACAAAATTTTCTGCAAAGAAACGATTTTTTATAATTTTGCGGCAATAATCAACATAAAAAAACGATAGACATGAAGAAACTATCTTTACTTTTCCTGGCTTTGGCCTCTTTGGTAACGCTGAAAGCACAATGGGTCGATGACCCCGTAAGCAACACGAGCATTGCCAATTGTAACAAAAATGCCGCAGAGGTGTATGTTTCAACCGACGTTTCGACGGGTGACTCGTACGTGCAATGGCATTACCAAGGCGAAAACGGTTGGTCGCCATGGTTGCAACGGCTTGATTTCAACGGTGTACCACAATGGCAAGCCGACGGCATCCATGTCACCACCCCCGACTTTGCCACCTGGTCGCCAGGCTATGCCATGACCGCTGTCAATGGTGGTGTGGTAACGGTGTTCCGTACCCTCGGTCCCCATCACTGGGCAGTCAAGATCAACGCCGATGGCACCTTCCCTTGGGGTGAACATGGCATCATGCTCTTCGATGGTGAAGGCGGAGGTCGCTCTGAGGTGTTGTCGACCTATTACTATGACCACGACGACGGTATTTGGGCCTTGGGCACCGACATGGACAGCACTTTCCTGCAATATGTCGATGCTGACGGCACACTGCGCCCCAAGACCACCATCAAAGACCCTGCAAAAAAATGCACCAATGGCGTAATGATTCCTGCTGAAGGCGGTGTCTTTGTGGTGTATGCCAAGCAGACCCTCCAAGGCTATACCAATTACAATAAGGAAATCCATGTGGCAGGATACAACAAAAACGGCGAACAGATTTTTCCCGAGACGCTTTTGTTTGGACTACAGACCGTAGGTGCCAGCTACGTGCATTATGCCACTCCCGACAACAAAGGCGGCGGCTATGTCTATCAATTTCACAATGCCATAGGTGGCGTGTATAACACCTACGTCACGCATTTCGATGAGAACGGCGCACCCACCATCACAGATCCCAACGGCATCGCCGTGCATAGCCCCGACTACGGCAACTATTACACCAATGCCTACGCCACCATCGACCCCAAGAGCAATGACATCATTATCGCTTATCTCCAAAAAGATGCTGCCTCTCAATCACAACATCGGATCTATGTCAACCGCATCACGGAAACAGGCGAAAAGCCATGGGGCGACGGCATTCTGGTGGCTGATTACACAGGTCTTTCCTATACAGACATCCACGTGGATGCCATTGATGCTGTAGATGGTTTCGTCGTGACCTATGGCACCGGTCAAGGCAGAATTGAAGCCGTGGGCTACGACCTTGATGGAAACCTGCTGTGGAACACTACGACGAGTTCGACCGGCTACAATAAATCCATCAGCGAAAACACCCCAGGATTTTATAATGGGCAAAACATCGTGGCTTGGGTCAACAGTGACGACGGCGGCGTCTATGGACAAAACATCAGCTGGGACGGCGCATTGGGTGAGGTCAGTCCTCCGCCAACACCTCCAGTCCCTTGCTGCTACGCACCCGAAAACTTCGAAGGCAACTACCTTTACAATGAAGAGACGGCTTCATACGGCGCTATGCTCACTTGGGAGGCACCGGCCTATAGCGTTCTCCACTACAACCTCTACCGAGAAAATCTTGATGACGGAACAATCAATGTCATCGAAATTGACGCCGATGCCACTTCCTACTTCGACGAGGCAACGCCGAGCACGTATAAATACCAACTCACTGCCATGTACGATGATTTCGAGTCGGGATTCGCCCTCACCCCTGATGGAGAGGATTATATTTTAATAGAGGTGACATCGGTTCCTGAAAACGAAAGTGAAAACAAAATCGTCACGGTCTTAAAGATCTATACCGCCAATGGCCAGGTCATTCGCAAGGCTAGCCTTGGCGAGTTGAGTTCTGGCGTTTATATCATCCAAGGGCTAACCTCTACAGGGAAACTTGTCACAAAGAAGGTCGTTTTAAACAATCAATAAAAGGAATTTAATAATCATATCATCATGAAAAAACTTGGTCTTTTCTTAGCAGGCTTATTCGCTTTCACAGCACTGCATGCCCAATGGGTCGACGACCCGGCTACCAACACTTTCCTCGCCAACTGTGGCAACGACGACGGTGAACTCTACATGGCCACCAACCCCAACACCGGTGACACCTATATCCAATGGGAAGGATTCGGAACCAATGGCTGGTCGCCCACCCTACAGCGCATCAGCTTTGAAGGTGTTCCGCAATGGAGCGACGATGGCATCCATATCGGCGGACATGAATTCTCGTCGATGTCGGAAGGTGTCGCCATGACTACCACCGCCGATGGCTGCGTGGTGAGTTGTTTTGCCACTTACGACGGCTTCTCATACGCTGTAAAGATTGACCCTGACGGCAATTTCGTTTGGGGAGAACAAGGCTTGCAACTTTTTGGTGGCCTTGGCTTTTCGCGCACTGAATTGACTGCCGGCGATGATGGCGGTTTCTGGGCTTTAGGCTTTGACTACCAAAACCTTTATCTGCAATACGTTGGTGCCGATGGCACGTTGGGACCCACCACCACCATCAGCGATAGCGGCGGATACAAGTGCATGTTCGGCCAACTCACGTTGAGCCTCAACAACAATGTGCTGCTCACATACGAAAAAGTAGGCTCCGGTTTTTATACCGACAAAGAGCTCTATGTCGTCGCCGTCACGCCCGATGGAACCATCCTCAACCCCGCATCCCTTCTCATGTCTTCCCAGACTTTCCAATCCACCTATATCCATCAGGCTGTAGCTGATGGCATGGGTGGCGGATATGCCTACATTTGGCATCCTGGCATCGGAGGAGCATTCAACACTTACGTCTTCCATTTCAACGAGTTTGGCGTTCCCACCATCAGTGACCTTAACGGCATCGCAGTGCATTCCACCGACCCAATGAACTACTACGGCTATGCATGCGGCACCGTCGACCCAAACAACTATGACCTCATCGTCACCTACGAGCAAACCGACGCTTCCACGCAAAGCCAGTCAAGAATCTATGTCAACCGCATCACTGCCGCGGGCGAAAAAGTGTGGGGAGAAGGCATCCTGTTGGCCGATTATGAAGGCGTCTCATACGCCGACATCATGGTCGATGCTTTTGAGGACGGTAGCGGCTTCAGCGTGATTTACACGAAAAGCAGCCCCAGCAACTCCTACTTCACCACCATCGAAGCCATGGGCTTTGACATGGACGGCAACCAACTATGGGCCAAGACCTTATGCTCAAATACCTATAGAAGAACTGTATGCGACAACACCCCAGGCTTCCACCTCGGTCAAAACATCGTAGCTTGGGTGAACTGCATCAATGGCGGCATTTATGGCCAAAACATCGGCCCCGACGGCACCATGGGTCCCATCGAACCACCCGTCATCACCTGTCTTGCGCCTGAAGACTTTGAAGGCGAATATGTATACAACGTGAACGAAGAATTGTTTGGCGTAAAACTTAGCTGGGTGGCGCCAGAGACCTTGCCCCTGCATTACAACCTCTACCGTTACAACACCATCAACAAGGACGAAACCATCATCGAAGTGGACGCCAATGCAACGACCTATTTTGACGAAACAGGGGTCGGACAGTTCAAATACCAGCTGACGGCCGTCTACGAAGACTGCGAATCCGACTTTGCCCTTACCCCTGATGGAGAGAACTTTGTCAATATCCAGGTGACTGGAATAGAAGAAAACAGCAACGACGAAATCATCAGCGTCACAAGGATATACACCATGAGCGGGCAATGCTTGAAACACAGTGATATCAACGCATTGAGCAATGGTATCTATCTCATTCAAGGATTGACGGAAAGCGGCAAGTTGGTGAGCAGGAAGATTGTGATAGAATAAAGGAAACACGCCTTACAAAAGCAATAGAGACGCACCTAGGCGCGTCTCTATTGCTTTTGTGGGAACTGTTGGACTCGAACCAACGACCCCCGCCTTGTAAGGGCGATGCTCTGAACCAACTGAGCTAAGCTCCCATTTCCCCCTTTAAAAAAGCATAAGGGATTGTTTCGCGCTGCAAAAATAGGAAATCTTTGATTTGATGTATTCATTTTTTTCTCTTTTTTCAATATCAAATGTGCTTTTTACATTATTTTCATTATTTTTGTAGGCATAATGAAACTACCAAAAGAACCATTGTTTGCAATGAAAAGACTAAATACCAACAAATTAAAGCAACTCTTACCCTTTATTCTGCTCATAGTGACCATTGTTTGTTGCAACCTTGCCATAGCCGATGTGGGTAACAACAACCGCTATAACTCTGGCGGCGGTGAAGGCCTAGGGGGCGACTTCGACATAGGTGTGCTCATCGGCTGGCTTATCAACTTGTTCATCCAAAGTCCTATCTTAGGCTTGATTGTGGTAGTCATCATTATCATTGCCTATCGTATCATGAAGAAAAAATCCAAAGACACAAGCTATATCAACAAGAACGTGAACCAGCAAGCTGAATCCGATGTCACGATGGACCTCAGCCCAATGGTTGCCGGACAAATCCGTGCCATCGACCCTGATTTCTCATCTGATAAATTCATCGGTTTTGCCAGAGAAGTGTTCATGAAGATTCAACAAGCCTGGACGACCAAAGACTGGAAGCCCATCCGCCCCTTCGAGAGTGAGACATTGTTCAACCAACACAAGCAGCAATTAGACGAATTCATTCGCTTGGGCAAGACAAATGTGGTGGAAAAAATCGGCATCAAGCATTGCTCTTTGCATTCGTTCAGCCAAGATGGCGACAAGGAAGTGCTCACCGTATGGCTTAATGCCGTGATGCGCGATTATGTCATCGAGGACGCGACCAAAAAAGTGCTCGAAAGCGACCCCAACCGCGACTGGTACATGAAATATGAGCTGGTCTTCAACCGAAAAGCCGGCGTGAAGACTGACCCCGGCAAGAAAGGCAACACCATCACCAACTGTCCCAACTGCGGTGCACCAACCGAAATCACTTCCTCTGGCCAATGTGTCTATTGCGGTAGCGTCATCACCAATGGCGAACATGATTGGGTTTTGACGGATATCCATTCGCGGAACTAATAAAAACACGGCTAGTCCTACTCAAGACAAACAATTAAACAAATCAACAATAAACAATTAAACAACAATACTATGGGACTTATCAAAGCAATAGCAGGCTCCATCGGCGGCACCTTGCGTGACCAATGGTTGGACCTCATCAAATGTGACAACATGGACATGGACACCCTGATGGTGAAACAAACCACCAAGTCGGGGCAAATCTCCAAGAGCAGCCGCATCATCGTAGCTCCCGGCCAGGTGGCCGTCATCTACGACACTGGCGTCGTGCTCGATGCTACCGCTGAAGAAGGCGTCTACAACTTCGACCAATCCTCATCGCCTTCATTCTTCGCCGGCGAGTTTGGTCCTGTCTTCAAGGAAATGTGGCAGCGTTTCACCTATGGTGGCACCCCTGCCAAGGAGCAGGCCGTCTTCTACTTCAACGCCAAGGAAATCCTTGACAACAAGTTTGGCACTGCCACACCTATCCCCTTCCAGGACTGGTCGCACGCTATCCCGAACCAGATGACCAACTCGCTGATGCCTATGGGCGTCAACGTACGCTGCTACGGCAAATACACCTTCCGTTTGGACGACATGGGCATCTTCATGCGCAACCATGCCGGTACTGCCAACATTATTAGAAAAGGTGACATCACCGAACAGATGCGCAGCGAGGTGATGGCTGCCTTCCAAAACGTGCTCAATGAGATGGGCAACAGCAACCACCGTGTGCCCGTTCTCGAACTGCCCAGCTATACCGACGAAATCAAGCAGGCCATGGACGAGAAGGTCTTCGACGAGCCCATCCGTGCCCGTGGCGTGCGTCTGGTGAGCTTTACCATCGAGTCCGTCTCGCTCGACGACGCCAGCCAGAAGAAGATCGACCGTTATGAGTACAGCACCAACAACATGATGCAGCAAGGCAAGATCATCGACGTGATGGAGACCGCAGCCGGCAACGAAGCTGGCGCAGTGGGCGGCTTCATGGGTGTAGGCATGGCCAACATGGGTTCAGGCGGCATGACTGGTGGCGCGATGCAGAACGCTTGGAACGGCCAAGGCGGACAGACCACCTACGACCCCTATAATCAACAAGGACAAGCCCAAGGCGTTCCCTGTCCGAAATGCGGCACACCCATCACAGGAAAATTCTGCCCGGAATGTGGCACACCTGCTCCAGAACCCAAGGCAAAGATGAAGTGCCCGAAATGTGGCACGGAAAGCACTGGGAAATTCTGCCCAGAATGTGGCACACCTTTGGCTGCCGTAGGGCCTAAGAAATGTCCGAAATGCGGTACAGAAGTAACAGGCAAGTTCTGCCCCGAATGCGGCACACCAGTGTAAATCAGCGGAATAATGGACAAAAAAGCGCGGCCTCACAGCCGCGCTCCCCTTGAATAAAATCAAGTCCCATGAGCGAATAACGGGGTTCGAACCCGCGACCCTCAGCTTGGGAAGCTGATGCTCTACCAACTGAGCTACATTCGCGTTTAGCTTCGTTAAAATCTCCGATTCGACGGAGTCAATCTTGCGATTTCAGACTGCAAAAATACAGAAATTTGTCATTCTGCCAACATAAAACATCAATTTTTTCGGCTACCACATTGCTTCGACAAGTCATGCGACCATGTGAAAGCCCCACAACTGAACAACTGTAAACTGAATTATTATGCCCATTACAGAAAAAGACGAACGCATCATCCTCGAAAGTTTCCATCCAAGATCGTGGACTGACATCAAAACCCACAACGCTTGGTCAGTGTTCAAAATCATGGCCGAGTTCGTGGACGGCATGGAAAAGATGTCGAGAATCGGGCCTTGCGTGGCCATATTCGGCTCGGCACGCACCCAACCTGGAGACAAATATTACGAAATGGCCGTAGAGATCGCCGAAAAACTCGCCGATTATGGCTTTGGCACCATCACAGGTGGCGGTCCAGGCATCATGGAAGCCGGCAATAAAGGAGCAAGCAAAGGCGGTGCCACCAGCGTAGGTCTCAACATCAACCTGCCCTTTGAACAGCACTTCAACCCATACATCGACAACGATAAGAACATTGATTTCGACTATTTCTTTGTCCGCAAGACCATCTTCATGCGTTATGCGCAAGGTTATATCGCCATGCCTGGTGGATTCGGCACTTTGGACGAACTCTCGGAAGCCATCACCCTTATCCAGACCAACAAGATGGTGAGTTTCCCGGTGGTTTTGGTCGGTAGCGATTATTGGAAAGGACTGATTGACTGGTTCAAAGGCACCTTACTCCCCAACCACATGATCAAAGAAGAAGACTTTGAGATTTTCCATGTTGTTGACACCGCCGACGAGGCCGTGAAAATCATCAAGGAATTCTACAAGAAATACGCCATCAAGCCGAACTTCTGATATGCGACGCTATATAGAAGTTCCACTGCAACTGCTTGACATCGAAGGAGAAGGCTTCCATATCATGGTCAAAGGAATGATCCATGGTAAGGAAGCCCATTTCCTCATCGACACAGGTGCTTCACGCTCCGTCTTCGACCCCAACACCATCACCAACTTCATTGAAGACATTGAATTCGAGAAGAAAGAAGGCCTGACCGCCGGTGTGGGTAGCTCCGACTTGGAGAGCGCCACTTTTGTCATTGACAGTTTTACCGTAGGAGATTTGGGAATCCATGATTATGAAGCCGTTGCCTTGGATTTGGAGAATATCCACGAGATGTACGACAAACTCGGATTGCCCCGCATTGACGGCATCATCGGCGGGGACTTGCTGAAACAATATAAAGCCGTGATAAACTATAGGTGCAAGAAACTGAGGCTTACACCTCGGTGAATTTGTTTTTCTAACGCAGAAACCGTTTTTTTAACTCACGCAGAATACGCAGAAGCCTAACGGACACAAACTTGTCGTCGCTTTGCACTTCACAAAAATCTGCGACTTCTGCGTGCAAAAAATCCCCCCCCCTACATTGCCCTCTGAAGAATCACTCCTCCGAAACGTCCTCTGACGGTTTCTTGATCATATCAGGCTCCGAGGCCTCTTCTTTCTCTTTGACATAGCGTGCGTCCAAGCAGAGCCTAAACCCTCCAAACGAATTCTTCAAGTCAGGTAGACGTTTGCCGCGCCACGACACGCGACACGAGGTCTTGGGCAGCTGCCATGCGCCGCCACGGATGCAGTACATCTCTCCGTCCTTGCCTAAATTCGCGTTACGTTCCCTATCGAAGTAGCGATACTTGGAACTACACCATTCCCACACATTGCCCGACATGTCGTAGATACCTAACTCGTTGGCAGCACGTTTCTTGACCTTCTTCAGTTTCGAAGTATTCCCATTATGCCAGGCCACGCGGTCCACTTCTTTGCTGCCGCTATAGATATAGCCCCGCGTGTACTTGCCACCACGCGCTGCATACTCCCATTCATCCTCAGTGGGCAGGCGGAACTGCATTCCCGTAATACTGTCGATACGCCTCAGAAACTCCTGAACCTCAAAATAATTGACATTGGTCACAGGGCGTTTCGGGCATTTCTTTGCGCTTGGATTGTAGCCCATCACGGCTTTCCAGAGTTTCTGTGTCACCTCCGTTTGGCCGATATAATAATCCTCGCGCATCTGCACATAATGCACCGGCAATTCGTCCGTTTGCGAATGACGGTCGTAATTGAATTCGGCAGTATCTTTGTGCTGAGCGCCCATCCAGAAACCGCCTTTCTCAACACGTACCATATTGAATGACACCTTGTTGACGCGATAAGAAGTAGGCGCTGGAAGCGTATCTTGGGCAAACATCCACGACTGTGCCACCATGAACAACCCTAAAATCAAAGAAAGCTTTTTCATCTCGATAAAATTTGAGGCAAAAATAAAGATAATTGATTTAAAATTCAAAATTCAAAATTTAAAATTCAATAATTCAGCATTCTTCATTCTGCATTCTACATTCTGCATTCTACATTCTGCATTCTACATTCAAAAAAAACCGCTATCTTTGCACAAATTTCGACAAAATGACCAAGATACTTATCATCGACGACGAGGCTCCCATCCGCCGCGTGCTGCGCGACATCCTCGAAAACGAAAACTATCAGGTGGACGATGCCTCAACGGGCATGGAGGCCTTGCAACATATTAAAGAGCAAGACTTTGACGCCATTTTCTGCGACATCAAAATGCCCGAGATGGACGGCATCGAGGTGTTAGAAGCCATCAGAAAAGAGTCGGACGTGCCTGTCATCATGCTCTCAGGCCACGGCACTATTGAGACCGCTGTTGAAGCCATCAAGAAAGGTGCCTTCGACTTCATTCCCAAGCCCCCCGACTTGAACCGCCTCCTCATCACCCTGCGCAATGCCCTGGACAAGAAGAACTTGGCTACCGAAAACAAAGTGCTGAAGAAAGCCGTGAAGATACAGAGCCAAATGATTGGCGAGTCGGCACCGATGTTGGAAGTGAAAGATATGATCGAGAAGGTGGCTCCCACCAATGCCCGCGTACTCATAACGGGCGAAAATGGAACGGGCAAAGAACTTGTGGCTCGACAACTGCACGAACTCAGTCCCAGAAACAAAGGCCCTTTCATCGAGGTCAATTGCGCTGCTATCCCCGCGGAACTCATTGAAAGCCAACTGTTCGGTCACGAAAAAGGCTCCTTTACATCTGCCATTAAACAGAAAAAAGGTGACTTTGAATTAGCCGACAGCGGTACCCTCTTCTTGGACGAGATCGGCGACATGAGCCTTTCTGCCCAAGCCAAGGTACTCCGTGCCTTGCAGGAGAACAAAATCGTACGCGTGGGCGGCGAGAAGGAAATCCCCGTCAATGTGCGTATCTTGGCCGCAACCAACAAAAACTTGAAGTCCGAAATCGAGAAAGGCAACTTCCGCGAGGATTTATACCACCGTTTAAGCGTCATTGTGATCAATGTACCGCCGCTGCGCGAACGCAAGGACGACATTCCGTTGTTGGTCAGCAATTTCCTGGAAATCATAGCTCAAGACATGGGCAAGCCCATTCCGACCTTTGAGCCAGAAGCTTTGGAAGCTTTGAAACAATACCAATGGACAGGTAATATTCGTGAGCTCCGCAACATCGTGGAGCGTCTTGTAATCCTTTGCGGAAACGATATCACGAAAGACGACGTGGTGCGCTTTGGGAACCCCCTGAATTAAAGCAGGGATCTCAATTATCATTCTTTTTCCTTATATCCTCAAACTTGGACAAAGCCTTTTTGAAGTTGTCCTTCAGCTTTGTCACACCATCGAAAAAGACTTTATCCTCGCTGTAACGGTCCAGCACAAGATACCAATGTGTCTGTCTGTTTTTTATGCTGTAACCAAGTTGGAAGCCGTCATCCGTGCGATAGAAGGTCTCGCAGTAGTCCTTTCGAGCGCTCCTGTCCTTGTGTTCTTCAGCAATCAACGACTCTAAAACATTATCGATTTCCACAAAGTCGTCGTAAGCCACAAAAACCTCAACAGCGGGTTGTTCTTTCACCTCTTTACGGTACATGCGATAGAAATACTGGACGGCGCCCTCCACCTCAACGGTTCTTACCGAAGTTTCCAAGCCATCGAAAAGTTGGGCGTATAGCGTCGAGATGGCATAGTCCGTGATCTTGCATTGGACCCTTGTTTGATGAGTCAACTGTTCATACTTTGTCTGGCGGTCATCCACCCTTACATAGGGAGTTTGAGCCAATAAGAGTCTGCCTGCAAGCAGCATCATGGCAAGTAAAACTACTCTTTTCATGTCTAATTCTTTTTAGTTTGTTTTCTTTTGGTAATGAACTGCAAAGATATGAATTTCGATAAAATGGCAAGTTTTTTTTCGCACCACTTGCGGGGTTTGGAAATTAGCTGTACTTTTGCAGTCCGTTCTTTGAGGGGATGTATGGTTTTGACAGCAAGATGAATTGTCATGTAAGCATGTCGAGCCTCGCAGTGACGCTCGTAAATCTTGACTGCAAAAAATTAATTGGCGAAAACAACTACGCTCTCGCTGCCTGATTGAAGCACAGTAGATCACTGGCTTAATCCCTTCACAAGGTGAGGGGACGAGACATCCCGCAGGTGGAGATTCCTGATTCCGGCCTGAGCCCGGGGTGCTAAGCAATTTCGGGATAGCCTTGTCGGCGCTCCGACAGCAAGGCGAAGCCTTAGGAGATAAGGTCGCGTTTAGGGCGTTCGCTCCCTTGCGCGGCACGAAAACCAACAGCGGAATAAGCATGTAGAAACCATGGGGGTTCCTTGTTTGGACGAGGGTTCGACTCCCTCCATCTCCACTTTTTGGACGTAAAAGCCGTCGGAAAATTCGACGGCTTTTTCTTTTATGTCCATTCGAATCTTTTTCCTATCTTTACCGCCTCAAAATAAGAAAGAGCATAGTTAGGAGTGCATTACAAATGAAATATCAACACACCAAGAGACCAGGATTTTTGCTTGGATGCATCGACTTTTGCACCTTTGGGTTATTCTTCCTCTTATACATGCCTCTCGGTGGGTTGCAGGATGAGTTAGATAAAATCCTTGGGCTCAAAACGCAACGATATGGGGTGGCATATCTTTTAGGCATTCCTACAGCGTTTATTTACACGCTTGTATGGATGTCACGTATTGCAGAGGAGCTGAAAAACAAAGCGATTGAACTGAAGATAGAAGGACCATACACCTCTTGGTGGCACATGTTTGGGTGGAACACCTTTGGCTTGTTGCTATTCGGCCCCGCTGTGGCTACCTATCGGTTCTTCGACACGCTAAACAAGATAGAGCGCAAATTGAACGAAAGTGGTTCTGAATAAAAAACGGACAAGAAGATGAAGAAGATTTTGTTCCTTCACGGTTTCTTTGCCAGCGGCCAGTGCGTACCAGCCTTGGCTTTACGAGAGGCGTTTGATGGTCTTGCAGAAGTGATGACTCCCGACCTGCCGAGGCATCCGAAAGCAGCAATTGGATTCATAAGGGAACTGATTGACCGTGAGAAGCCCGACCTTTTGCTTGGCAACAGCTGTGGATCGTTCTATGCACAGATGATTGCTCCCACGGTAGGCATTCCGGCCTTGCTTGGGAACCCTCACTTTCAGATGACGGAATTCTTGAAAAAGCGCATTGGCAAGCACGAATACAAATCTCCCCGTAAGGATGGCAACCAGGAGTTCATCATTGATGAAGCTCTTATTGAGGAGTTTGCCGAGTTAGAGGCCATACAGTTCAACAGCTGCAATCCCGACTACAAGGACCGTATCTGGGGTTTGTTTGGCGAAGGCGACACATTGGCCCACTTTGAGCCGCTGTTTTTGGAGCATTACAACAGGTCGTTCCATTTTCCCGGCAATCACACACCGACCGCCGATGAGGTCCGCGACTGGTATGTTCCCTTGGCCAAACAGATGCTGATGAAATACTCTTTGTCAGAAAAGTAAACATAGGCATGAAAAATGTTTTATTTTGTATTTTTGGCCACTGAAAATATAAGTTCTCATGCTGTCATCCATCAAACAATCTTCAAATAAAATCTACTATATGATCCTGCCCGAAGGAATCAGGAAGGATTTGCATGAGGGGTTGAAAGGATTGGCCGAAAAAAACGGGGTCTCCATTGTCGTGATAGAAGAGGTCAACTGGAACGATGATTTAACACCTTGGCCAGCAGAAGGTGTGTTCAAGAAAGCGAAACCATTTGGAGGGCAGGCGGCTGCATTCCTCAACAAGCTGACTAACGAGATAATACCTGAAACAGAAAGAAGTATGGGTATAGAGAATGCCGAAAGAACCCTCTTGGGCGTTTCATTATCGGGTCTGTTTGCGATATGGTCGGCTTTCAGCACCGATGCATTCACCAACATCATCAGCATATCCGGGTCGCTATGGTATGATGGATTAGTTGAATGGATGAAGGAACAAGCACTCTCACCTCGGATCAAAAAGGTTTGTATGTTGTTGGGTGAAAAGGAGAAAAACGCCAAAGAGAAAAGAATGGCGACAGTGGAAGAACGAACTCAAGCTGCCGCCAACATTTTAAAAGAGAAAACCCAGGCCTCTGTAACATTCGAGTTAGTTGAAGGGACCCATTTCTCACCGATTATGCCCAGATTGGAGCGAGCATTTGAGATAATCGAAGAAACAGTTACCCCTACAACACATTACTCATAATGCCTAATCCGAACCTCTACCCCGTCGGCTTCCAATTGTGAGGGGATGCCGCTTACATCCGTCTGGCCGTAATGGTAGGGGAACAGCACTTTCGGCTTGAACATGCGTGCTGCGTTGATGAGTTGCTCGGGAGTCATGGTGTAAGGCTGGTTGCACGGGAGGAAGGCGATGTCAATGTCTTTGATTTCAGCCATTTCAGGGATGTCTTCGGTGTCGGCGGCGATGTAGATTCTCAGGCCGTCGAGGGTGAGGATGAAGCCGTCGTCCCTTCCCTTGGGGTGGAATTGCAGATGTCCTTCGGTAGTGTTATAGGCGGGAACGGCCTCAACGGTGAAGTCGTCGGCTAGTTGGAGCGTGTCGCCGTTGGCCATCACGGTGCCATAACCAAGCATCTCGGCGCAGCGTTGGTTGGTAATCAGCTGGGTGTTTTCGCCCGTCAGCTGGTTGATGGCCGTCGTGTCGAAATGGTCGTGGTGTTCGTGGGTGATGAAGATGTAATCTGCTTTAGGCATGGCGGCGTAGTTGATGGTCTTCTCCCCTAACTTCGACACGGGGTCAATCTGGATTTCCTTGCCGTCGTATTCGATTCGGATGCTGGCATGAACCAAGGCGTGGAACTTAACCGTCTTGCCGCTCTTGGTAGTGAAAGTGTCGACTTCGTAAGCTTCTTCAGTCATCTCTACTGGCATCCTCGCGTTTTTCCATGCCGTGATGCCACCCAAAAGATTCACAACTTTGAAGCCTTCCTTGGCAAGCATTGCGGCGGCATTGGCTGAGCGTTTCCCGCCTCTGCAATACACGGCGATGGTCTTGTCAGTCGGCAGGTTTGACTTCGCCTTTTCAACAAAGCCCTCCTCTTTGACATCGATATTGAGGGCATTCGCGAGGTGGCCTTCGCCAAACTCCTCGGCGGTTCTCACGTCGAGCAAAACGACATCGGGGCTTTTGATACGTTCAGCAAACGTGTTGACTTCTGCATTTTCGTAACCTTGCTGGCCACAGGCGGTGGCCAGTCCCAATAGGGCAAGTAAGTTGGTGAGCATTTTCTTCATGGTGTTTGAATTTTAATGTGGCAAAAATACATATTTTTTGAAAAACGGCAGAGATTACAACACCGTTATCAATACACAATGGACTTGTAGTGGATTATAGTAAGAAATCCTCAACGTTATCGCGGTTAATCACCGAGAAAGCGGCTTCGGGATAGGCGTTTACGCACAAATTCCGAAAATATTATGATTTTTTTGGAATACCACTTAATCATAAAAAGATAAAATCTTTAATTCTGGGACTTAACGTATAAAAATTTCGAGTTATGAAATGAATATTTTCACTATTTATTTTGCATAACACAAAAAAGATAGTATTTTTGCATCGAAAATAAATACTAATACGATTGCCATGGAGAACCCGTTTACCCTTGTTCCATATATATCCAAGGAGCTTTTCTGTGACCGAGAGAACGAGACCCAGACCTTACTGGAATACCTCCTCAACGGCTCGAATGTCACCCTGATTTCGCCACGTCGCTATGGGAAAACAGGTCTAATTTATCGCATTTTTGACGAAATCAAGCATCAAAAAATCGATGTCAGCACCTGTTTGGTGGACATCTATGCCACGGAAAACCTCGAAGATTTCATCAAAGTTTTTTCCGAAGCGATCATCGCATCCTTAGAGAAGAAAAAAAGCATCAAAAGCTTCTTCCAATTTCTCGGCGGCCTGCGTCCCATGCTGAGTTACAACGCACTGACAGGCAACCCCGAACTCACCATGACCTACCTTTCGGACCATGAGAAGCAACAAACCCTTGCCTCCATCTTCGATTTCATTGAAAAACAAGGGCAAAAGACCATTATTGCCATCGACGAATTCCAACAAATCAGGAATTATGGCACCAACATGGAAGCCTTGCTACGCTCCTATATCCAACCTTTGAAGAATGTGCAATTCATTTTCTGCGGCAGCAAGAAGCACCTGATGACCGAGATGTTCACCGATGCCCGAAGCCCGTTCTACGAAAGCACCCGTTGCCTTTATCTCGAGAAAATCAATCGCGAGGTTTACGCAGACTTCATCATTCGGATGTTCGGGAAAGGAAAGAAAATCATATCTATGGACGCGCTGGATTTCATCCTCGATTGGACGAAAACCCATACCTTCTACACGCAGTCGCTCTGCAATCATGTGTTTCTGAAGAGCGGGAGAAAAATCGAGAAAGAGGACGTATTGCGCTCGGCAGTCCAAATCCTGAAAGAAAACGAGCAGACCTTCATCCAATGGCGCGACCTGCTGACCACCAATCAATGGAACTACTTGAAGGCTATTGCTAAAGAGCAATCCGTGACGCAACCCTATGCTTCGCATTTCCTGCAAAAATACAATATCGGCACCTCCGCCAACTCGCAGCGACTTTTAGAAGCACTCATCGATAAGGAACTGATACTCGCCAACTCCACCATCGAAGGCGTTTCCTACAGTGTTTACAATGTTTTCCTTTCACGCTGGCTTGAAAATCAATAGGTTGCCCTCGTCTCACAAGACAAGATAGCAAACATTTCTTTTTGCATTCAAACCACAAACTTACAAAACTCGAGAAAGAGCCCCGGCATCTGCTTGCGGATTTCCGTATCCGCGGAGATGGCAGGCTGCTGTCGCGGTCTATATATCAAAAATCCCAAATTCATAACATTTTTCAAACTCGCATCCCACCCAACCAAAAAATTCCGTACCTTTGCAGATTAATTAAAACCTAATCCGCCATGGCACTTGATAACGAAAAAATCATTGGTGAAGGCCTGACCTACGACGATGTTCTGCTGGTCCCTTCCTACAGTAATGTTCTCCCGCGTGAAACGAGCCTGAAAACCAAGTTCTCACGTCACATCGACCTCAACATCCCCGTGGTCTCCGCCGGTATGGACACCGTCACGGAGAGCCGCATGGCCATCGCCATCGCCCAAGAAGGCGGCATCGGCGTGCTGCACAAGAACATGACCATCGGCAAGCAGGCCGCCGAGGTGCGTAAGGTGAAACGCGCCGAAAACGGCATGATCAGCGACCCCGTGACTATCCACGTCGACGCCACCGTGAAAGACGCCCTCGACCTGATGGCCGAATACCGCATCGGCGGCATTCCTGTTGTGGACAGCCAGAACGTGCTCGTCGGCATCGTCACCAACCGCGACCTTCGCTTCGAGCGTGGCCTCGACCGCCCCATCGCCGAAGTGATGACCAGCAAAAACCTCATCACTACGACAGAAGTTTCATTTGAGAAGGCTGCCGACATCCTCCAACAATACAAAATCGAGAAACTGCCTGTGGTCGACAAGGACAACCATCTCGTCGGCCTCATCACTTATAAAGACATCATCAAGGTGAAGGCACGTCCCAACGCCTGCAAGGACTCGCGTGGTCGTTTGCGAGTGGCCGCCGCCGTGGGCATTGCCTCCAACACCCTTGAACGCGCCGCAGCTTTGGTCGACGCTGGCGTGGACGCCCTCGTTGTCGACACTGCACATGGCCATTCGCAAGGCGTGATTGACATGGTGCGCAACCTGAAAAACAACTATCCTGAAATCGACATCGTGGCAGGTAACATTGCCACAGCAGAGGCTGCCAAAGCCTTGGCAGAGGCAGGTGCCGATGCCATCAAGGTGGGCATTGGCCCCGGTTCCATCTGCACTACGCGCGTGGTGGCTGGCATCGGCGTGCCGCAACTCACCGCAGTCATGGATGTGGCGAAAGCCTTGGAAGGCACGGGCATCCCGCTCATCGCCGACGGTGGCATCCGCTACACGGGCGACATTGTGAAGGCCTTGGCCGCAGGTGCCTCTTCTATTATGGCGGGCTCGCTCTTTGCCGGTGTGGATGAGTCGCCAGGCGACACCATCATCTTCGAAGGCCGTAAGTTCAAGACCTACCGTGGCATGGGCTCACTCGAAGCCATGCAACAAGGCTCTAAGGACCGTTATTTCCAAGACAACGTCGAAGACGTAAAGAAACTCGTCCCCGAAGGCATCGCAGGTCGTGTTCCTTACAAAGGCACGCTCTCCGAAGTCGTTTATCAGATGGTCGGCGGATTGCGTTCCGGCATGGGCTACACGGGCTCACGCACCATCGACGACTTGAAGAAAGCCAAATTCATCCGCATCACCAACTCGGGCATCCTTGAAAGCCATCCGCACGACGTAACTATCACACAAGAGGCCCCTAATTACAGTAAAAGAAGTTAAGCCATGAAAGCATCTATATCATTCCCTGAACTACAGAACATTCTACAAGAGAAGACCGAACAAAACATCGGATTTGCCTTCGTCGACGACAAGACCGTGAAGGTCACCTATCCCCTCAATTTGGGCATCATCAAAAAAGACCTCTCCGCCGACCTCACCATCGTCGAAATGGAGGGCAGTAACTTGCTCGTGAAAGTTGACGCAGGTCGCGGCACCGACACCCTGCTCGGTACAGCACTTAGCCTTCTGAAGAATAAGATTCCAGAGGGCTTGATCGAAAAGCGTTCCGAAGGCATGCTGTTGCTCCATCTCGGCCAAATCGAACAGGTGAAGACCGTTTTTGATGCCATTCAAGTCGACGACATCCACGTCCTCAACAACGGTTTGGAAGTGGAGGGCGGATTGAAATAATATCCGACAAATCGCGTTATGAGAAATAAGCAAACAACAAATATCAGTAATGAAAAATTGTAACTTTTTGAAAATGTTTATGTTGGCATCATTCATCATGCCAACCTTATTTGCCAATGCGCAGTCGAAGCTCGACAAGCAAGTGTTGATGACCATTGGTGACCAAGACATCACCGTGAAGGAGTTCTGTGATGTGTATTACAAGAACAACCTCAAAAGCGATGTCATCGAGAAGAAATCCGTAGATGAATACCTCGACCTTTTCACGACCTTCCGCATGAAGGTGATGGAAGCCGAAAGTTTGCAATTGGACACCAGCGCGAAATTCCAAAAGGAACTGGCTGGCTACCGCAAGCAGCTGGCCAAGCCTTTCATGAGCAGCGATGACATCACTGAAGAGCTGTTGCAGGAAGCCTACCAGCGCAAGTTGAAGGACATCCGTGCCTCCCACATCCTCATCCGCTGCGACAAGAACGCCATGCCTTCCGACACGTTGAGGGCCTACAACAAAGCCATGGAGATACGCAAAAAAGCCCTGAAAGGTGAAGACTTTGGCGACCTCGCTGTGCGTTATTCGGAAGACCCGTCAGCGAAAGACATGGAAGCCACCGACCAAGCCCCTGCCCGTCCAGGCAACCGTGGCGACCTTGGCTATTTCACTGTGTTTGACATGGTTTATCCTTTTGAGACGGGAGCCTACAACACCAAGGAAGGCGAAATCTCCATGCCCGTACGCAGCGATTTCGGCTACCATATTATTAAGGTGCAAAGTATAACCGATGCCATGGGTTCCATCCAAGCCGCACACATCTTCATGCAACTGCCCTTCGACGCCCCCGATGATGAAGTGGCAGCAGCACAACAAAAGGCCAACAACATCTATAACGAACTGATGGCCCAAGAAGGCAAGAACTGGAGCGAGATGGTGAAGCAATATTCCGACGACAGAGGCACCGTGCAACGCGACGGCGCCCTGACTTCCTTTACCGTCAGCCGCATCGTCCCCGAGTTTATTGAAGCCTGCAAGTCATTGGAAATTGGACAGATTGCAAAACCCATCCGTACCAACTATGGCTTCCATATCATCAAATTGTTGGGCAAATCGGGAGTCGGACCTTTTGAAAAAGAGTCAAAAGCCTTGAGCGAGCGCATCGAGAAAGACATGCGTTCCAAGAAGTCGGAAGAGGTGGTCCTCAAGCAGGTGAAAAGCGAATACAAGTTCAAGCAGAACGACAAGAACCTGGAAGCTTTCATGGCCACCGTCGACAGCAGCATCCTCCAAAATGCATACGTGCCTGCCGACAACGTCGACATGAACGCCACCCTGTTTAGCATGGAAGGCAACCCGACCAAGGTGAGCGATTTCGTCAACTACATCAAAGGCAACATGAAACCGCAAAAATACGTCACTCCTGCCACCTACGCCTACCAACTTTACGATGCCTTCTCCAGAGAAACGGCCTTGAACTATGCCGACTCCCGTCTCGAGGACAAGTATCCCGAATTCAAGGCTTTAGTCCAAGAATACAAGGACGGCATCTTGCTCTTCGACCTCATGGATCGCGAAGTGTGGGACAAGGCTGTGAAAGACACCTTGGGTCTGCAAGAATTCCACGCACGCAATGCTTCCAAATACATGTGGGATGAACGCGCCCATGCTTACATCATCACAGTGACTCGTCAAGAATCCTTGCCCAAGGTGAAAGCACTTCTGGACAGCGGCATTGTTCTCGACAGCTTAAGGAGCACCTTGCAACGCGATTCCATCAACTACACCTTTGTGCGTAAGGGCTACTACCAAAAAGGCGACAACCAATATGTCGACCAAACGCAATGGAAGGTTGGCGTCAGAAACGAAATTCCCTCTACCGTCGACCAAAGCACCGTCATCGTTTGTATCGATGAATTGCGGAAGCCCGAGCCGAAGACCCTCAAAGAAGCCCGAGGCCTTGTCACCTCTGACTATCAAGTGGAGCTCGAACAAAAATGGGTGAAGTCGCTGAAAGAAAAATATCCAGTGAAAATCGACGAGAAAGTGCTGGATAAAGTCAGAAAGATGTATCAATGAACAAGTTAGGCGTTCTTATTGGTATCACTTCCCTACTGCTACTGGCCAGCTGCGACTTCTTTCAGAAAAAAACGAAGGAAGTCGTAGTGGCTGAGTGTTACGGCAAGTATCTCTATGAGTCGGACCTCGTAGGGATAGTTCCCGCAGGCACCTCCATCATGGACAGCATCCAAAGTGTCAGCACATTCATCGACTCCTGGATTAGAAGACAGGTGCTGATCCATCAGGCCGAGAACAACCTCGAGAAGGAAGAGCTCGCTTTCCAAAAGCAGATAGAAGAATACCGGAACTCGCTTGTCATCTACACCTACGAAAGCCAACTCATCAACCAGAAGTTGGACACCATTGTCAGCGAAGATGAAATCGCCGACTACTATGAACAGCATAAAGAGGACTTCCAACTCCGTAACACGATGGTCAAAGCGGCATACGTCATCCTCGACGAAGGATGCCCTCATAAAGAAACCTTCCAAAAACTGTTGAGTGACCCTGACACATTGCTGCTGCAAAACATCGACGTTCTAGCGACCTATTATGCCGTGAAGAACTACCTTGATGTAGACCATTGGATGCGTTTGGACGAACTAACCAGCCTCATCCCCATTGAGATCTTCAATGCCGAGAGTTTCCTAAAGAAAACCAAGTACGTCTGTTTCGACATGAACGAATTCACCTATATCGTGCGTTTTGTCGACTACCTCCTTGAAGAAAGCACCTCGCCTTTGGAGATGGAGCGCGACAACATCAAAAGCGTCATCCTGGCCCATCGCAAGCAAGCCTTGCTTGAGAAAATGAAGACTTCACTCTACAACAAAGCCAAAAGGGAACATGCGTTTGAAGTGTATGTGGGCTCACCTACTTTATATAACGCCGATTAAGCCGGCAATTTCTACAGGCTCAACGGCCTCGGTCAATGAGCTGACAACAAGTTGAAATACTGAAATAAGAAACAATGAAAAGAAACTGGATTATCATTGCACTCATGCTAATAGCCTTGCCGACGATAGCACAAAACCGTCAACCACAGGTGATTGACAAGGTGGTGGCCGTTGTTGGAAAGAACATCATCCTGCAATCGGATATTGAGAACCAATATATCCAATACCGTATGCAAGGCATGGCCGAAGGCACGGGGCAGGAAGTACGCACCCGCATTTTAGAGGACCTATTGCTTCAGAAACTCATGCTCAACCAGGCTGAGATGGACAGTATCACAGTGACCGATGAGGAAGTGGAAAGGCAAATGGACCAAAAGCTCCAATACTTCATCAGTAGATTTGGCTCAAAGGAGAAGATGGAGGCTCAATTTGGAAAAACCTTGACCGAAATCAAAGACGAGCTGCGCAAAGGCCAGAAAGACCAGATGCTTCAAGAGCAGGTACAGAATAAGATTATGGAGAGCGTTGCCGTGACGCCCCAAGAAGTGAAAGATTTCTTTTTATCCATACCCAAAGACAGCCTTCCCACCGTCAACCCTGAATACGAAATTGTGCAGATCGTGAAGCGTCCGCCAGTCAGCATCGACGAGAAGCTGATTGTGAAAGACCGCCTCTACCAAATCCGTAAGCGTATCTTGGAAGGTGAAAGCTCCTTCTCAACCATGGCTGTGCTTTATTCCGAAGACCCAGGCTCGGCCCGGCAAGGTGGAGAACTTGGTTTGACAGGCAGAGGCGAATGGGCCACCGAGTTTGAAAACGTTGCCTTCAACCTTCACGATGGTGAAATCTCAGACGTGGTGGAAACCCAATTTGGTTTCCATATCATCCAACTCATTGAGAAACGCGACAATATGGTCAACTGCCGCCACATCCTACTACAAGCCAAAGTGCCCATCGAGGCCCTGGAGAAAGCCCAAAGCGAACTTGATTCCGTGGCACAACTCATCCGCAACGGTGACATGACCTTTGAGGAAGCCTGCAAGAAATACAGCGACGACGACTCAAAGAGCAACGGAGGTTATCTGACCAATGCTGCTACAGGAGGCAACCGACTCAGTATGCAAGACTTGCAAGAATTGGAGATGAGTTATCCCGAATACAAGAACTTGGCGTTCGTCATCAGCCGCCTTGAAGTCGGTCAAATCAGCGACCCTTTGCCCATGACCACCAATGAAAACAAGGACGCTTTCCGCCTCATCATGGTCAAGAGCAAGACCGAGTCCCATCAAGCCAACCTGAAAGACGACTATCACCTCATCCAAAGCTGGGCCCTCAACCAGAAACGCCAAGAAGCCATCGGCAAATGGGTGAAAAACAAAGCCGCCAAGGCCTATATCCGCCTTGACGACACCTATAAAAACAGCGAATTTTATTACGATTGGAACTTTCAATGACAAACTATGCATCAGATGTCGACGGTGCCAAGGCATTGGTCGAGAAATATGAAACCCTCCGCAAGGAAATCGGAAAAGTCATCGTCGGACAACATGACATTATCCACGACACCATCCTGTCCATCTTCTGCCAAGGCCATGTGCTGCTCGTCGGCGTGCCTGGCTTGGCCAAAACCCTATTGGTGAACACTATCGGCAAGGCACTTGGCCTGAGTTTCAGCCGCATCCAGTTCACACCCGACCTGATGCCTTCCGACATCGTGGGCACCGAGATTTTGGATGAGTCGCGACAATTCAAGTTCATCAAAGGCCCTGTCTTCGCCAACATCGTATTGGCCGACGAAATCAACCGTACTCCACCCAAAACGCAAGCTGCCCTTTTGGAAGCCATGCAAGAGAAGAGCATCACCGTGTCGGGCAAGACCTACAAGTTACAAGAGCCGTTCTTCGTCTTGGCCACCCAAAACCCCATCGAACAAGAAGGCACCTATCCCCTGCCCGAAGCCCAGCTCGACCGCTTCATGTTCAACCTCATGCTTGACTATCCTTCGTATGACGAGGAAATCGACATCGTAAAGAACACCACCGTGGGCAATGTGGCCGAAGTGCATGCCGTGCTGTCACCTGAGGAGATTTTGTACTTCCAACAGTTGGTACGCCGCGTACCAGTGCCCGATAACGTATATGAATATGCGGTAAATCTGGTTGCCCAGACCCGACCTCACACGGATAAAGCCCACGAATGGGCCAACCGTTACCTCAGCTGGGGAGCAGGACCACGCGCCTCGCAATACCTCATCATCGGTGCCAAGGCCAACGCACTGTTGACGGGCAAATATTCCCCCGATATCGAGGACGTGCAACGCGTGGCCATCCCGATTCTGCGCCACCGCATCATCCGCAACTATACCGCTGAAGCTGAAGGCGTTTCGATTGAGAACATCATTGACACATTGAAATAATTGTTTGTTGGGCTATCGTATTACGGCAGCCGCTGTAATTGGTTTACAACACCGGCTGCCACGATGTGACAGCCCTACAAGCTTAATTCTTTCCTCCAATAAACTTGAAGCCCCATTTTTCCTCTGCCAACAAATCGGGCACCGTTTCACCACCCAAACCCACGGCATGACTCACCGTGAACCGTGACGAGAAAACCCCGTAACCACCGTTCATAGGAGAAAGATCGCTTTCGCCCAAGCCAGGTTCCAACAAGGCCTCACTGGCATGAACATATTGGTTCAGTTTGTCACCACCTGCTGTAATGATGACATCAACAGGATAGTCGCCGAAGAAGCGCTTCAAGCTATCATTGGCAACGGTATCATCGCCAATGAACTTCTCCAATTCCTCATAAAAAGTTCGCGGCCAGTAATAGAATACATAAAAACCGTTATTCGTACTGATTGACAGGTCATAGTCTTCATACCTTCCAATATACCAACGCATGGTACGCAGCACGGAATCGCCGTCGGGCGTGCGTTGTTCTTTGAAATTAAAGGCAAAATAGATTTCATAGTAAGCCGCATTAATAGCAGGCCGAAAAAGGAAATGCCTTGGAACAGCATTGATATATTGTTTCGAAAAGTTCACGCCTAAGCTCTGCACATCGAAATAACCGTCTCCCACCAGCTTGGTCTTGGTAGTCAATGTGGATTCGGGCAGGGCAACTTTAAGTTTATAGCTGTAGTTTTTTGTGTCGGTGTTCATCGGCAGCCGTTCTGTCGTGTAATACATCTTCTGCAAGGGTGCATAGAAAAGACCCTGCGACTTGTCGCGGATGGTAATTGTATCAAGGATAAACTCTCGAACGGAATCGCCATTGCAGTATTCAACGATACGCGCATCCAATTTGCCTGAATAATTGCTCGAGTCAGGGTTAAGAGCGGATTCGTAAGGGTCACCCTGCACATAAAAAGAACGCGTTATTTTGATGAAGTTGGTGTCGGCATTGACATCAAGTACGCCATAGACAATCGGGAACTCCTTATAGTCAGCATAAATATTGACATCCGTCGAGCAGGAGGCGAAAAAAGCCATAAGAGGCATGTAAAACAACAATAAAACTCTTTTCATCTTTGCCATTCGTTTGATGATTCACGCGACAAAACTACAAATAAATTCGTTTCAAACAAATTATTTCCGCTTTATTTTACATTTTTTCTCTTTTTGATTCACAAAAAACCGACCGCCTATAGATTCCTAAGGGAATGACATAGACGGTCGGTTTTTATAGTCAGCGTTTTTTTCTATTCCTCATCCACCAAGAACACAGCCACCTGGCGGATGCCACTGGCACCTATGACCAAGGTTTGTTCGATGTCGGTGCTGCGGCTCGGTCCTGTGATGATGGTCATCTGCGAAGGTTTGTTTTTCGCATATTTCCTCCTAACGGTTTGAAATGCCGCCCTCATGCCAGGCACAATCTGCTCGGTAGTGGCAAACACCAACAAAGTGTCGGGCAAAGCGTAAGCCTCGCGTGTCTGGGTTAAGGTGTCAGAAAGAACAATACTGCCTGTCTGTGCCACCAAGCACTCGCAACCCGTCAGACTGACGAGTTTTTGCTTGGGCTCGCGTTCCTTACTCTCTGTATAGGGGATGCCATACTTGTCCAGAAGACGTTGTATCTCTGGGCTGGTACACCACAGCGGCTCCCAGCCATTCTCGGGTGCCAGTTGTTTGATGCACTCGGCAAACTCAGCCTCGCTCTCCAGATAGATGAAGATTCCTCCATACTCCTTGAAGTTCTGCACAAAAGTGATGGCCGTTCCATCCTCTTCCTTGATAGGCACCCACGTCTCGGTGCGTTGGTCGATATCCTTAAACAATGCCTCCTGTCGCTCGATGAGGGCATTACGCACCCTGGCAAGCATTTGCTCCTTAAAGGTGGTGTCGGTGTTTTCTCCTTTGTTGTCCCAAGCCATGGCGTTTATGCGTTTTCAGGTTGGTTTTCAGGTTGATTCTCTGCTTGGCTTTCAGCTGCCTTCAAGGCCGCATTCTTCAGTTTCTCGTCTTCAGAGTTGTCCCAAGGACGTTTGCCAAAGATGCGTTCCAAGTCCTCTCCGAAGATAACCTCTTCTTCGATGAGTTTGTTGGCCAATTCCGAAAGGCCTTCTCGGTGGTCGGTAAGGATGGCAACTGCGTCTTTATATGCCTTCTCGACGATGAAGCTCACGCGTTGGTCGATGGTCTCGGCGGTCTTCTCGCTGAAAGGTTTGGTGAAGCTATAGTCCTGCTGCCCCGTTGAGTCATAGTAACTCAGGTTACCGATTTCCTCGTCCAAGCCATAATAGGTCACCATGGCAAAGGCCTGTTTGGTGACTTTCTCAAGGTCAGACAAGGCGCCGGTGGAAATCTGTCCAAAGACCACCTGCTCAGCCGCACGACCACCCAAGGTGGCAATCATCTCTTGGTACATCTGCTCCTTGGTGGTAATTTGACGCTCCTCAGGCAGGTACCATGCGGCACCCAGCGAGTTGCCACGCGGCACGATGGTCACCTTCACCAAAGGATGGGCAAACTGCAGCAACCAGCTCGTTGTGGCATGACCCGCCTCATGGAAGGCGATGACCTTCTTCTCTTCGGGTGAGATGATCTTATTCTTCTTCTCGAGGCCTCCGATGATGCGGTCGACAGCATCCAAGAAATCCTGCTTATCAATCTCTTCCTTGCCTTTGCGGGCAGCCATCAACGCGGCTTCATTACACACGTTGGCGATGTCGGCACCCGAGAAGCCCGGGGTCTGCTTGGCCAAGAAGTCTTTGTCGACATCGTTGCCAAGCTTCAAGCCGCGCATGTGCACCTCAAAGATTTCCTTACGGCCTACTATATCAGGCAGCTCCACATAGATCTGACGATCGAAACGTCCGGCACGGAGCAAGGCTTTGTCGAGGATGTCGGCACGGTTGGTGGCAGCCAACACAATGACACCTGAGTTGGTGCCAAAACCGTCCATCTCGGTAAGCAACTGGTTCAGCGTGCTCTCACGTTCGTCGTTACCGCCTGTGATGGCGCTCTTGCCACGGGCACGACCAATGGCATCGATTTCGTCGATGAAGATAATGCACGGTGCTTTCGACTTGGCGTTGTTGAACAGGTCACGGACACGCGAAGCGCCCACGCCGACAAACATCTCCACGAAGTCGGAGCCCGAAAGGCTGAAGAAAGGCACATTGGCCTCGCCTGCCACCGACTTGGCCAGCAGGGTCTTACCCGTTCCAGGAGGGCCAACCAAAAGCACACCCTTGGGAATCTTACCGCCCAATTTGGTGTATTTCTCCGGATTCTTCAGGAAGTCAACGACTTCCATAATCTCCACTTTGGCCTCTTCCAAACCTGCCACGTCCTTGAAGGTCACGTTGACATTGCTGCTGTTCTTGTCATAAAGCTGAGCCCTTGACTTACCGATATTGAAAATCGACCCAGCGCCACCACCCATGCTGCGACCCATGCCACGAATGAGCACGATATAAAACACAGCGAGCAGCGTCAATGGTATCAACCACTCAAAGATGCTACCCATCCAGTTGTTTCGTCTTACATTGCTGATATACACAGGATTGGACACATCTTGCTGGGCATTCTCCACCATCTCCTCAAAACGCTCCAAAGAACCGATTTTATAGGAATAGTTCGGATATTCGGTAATGCCGTCAGCATTGGTAGTCACGTCAGGGAAATAGATTGCCAAGCCTTTCTTGTTCAGATAAATCTCAGCATCCTCGCGGTTGACAAGTTCGATTTTGCCCACCTCTTCCTTTTTTAGCAACTCGATGAGTTTGCCCTGATCAATATCCTCTTGTGGGGTGACAGAACCTCTGCCAAAAAAGTTCACACCAATCAGCACAGCGAACAAAATGACATAGATCCACATCAAGTTGAACCGTCTCTTGCCATTCGGTTTCTGATTGGGTTGGTTAGGCTGGTCGGGCTGGTTTGGGTTGTTGCCAGACCCTTTAGTCTCGTTATTCTCCATTGTAAAACTTTGATTTTGAAATGATTATTCTTCGGTCGCCTTCACGATTCTCTCGGCATCGGCCCATAGTTCCTCCAATTTGTAAAACTCGCGCTTCGATTCGAGGAATACATGGACGACGACATCCACGAAGTCTATCAAAATCCATTCCGTATTATCGCGCCCCTCCACATGGTAGGGTTTGTTGTGCGTCTTTTCAAAAACCACCTCTTCCACCTTATCGGCGATGGCATCCACCTGCGTTTTGGAAGGGGCATGGCAGATGACAAAATAATCTGTCACAGCGGTGGTGATCTCCCTCAAGTCGAGGGTGACGATGTCTTTGCCTTTCACGGCTTCCATGGCCTCAATCGTTGCGGCCACAATCTCTTCAACGTTATCTGTTTGATGTCTGACTCTCATAATCGTAAAAAATGGACTGCAAATTTAAGCATTTTTGCAATAACAACTGGAATTTGCCAAAAATTCCGTATTTTTGAAGCGTAAAATCTTATGACCATGAACGAACTCGAAACCTTATTTTCAGAAATCACGACCTTTGTTTTCGACTACGACGGCGTGATGACCGACGGAACAGTCTTCAGCAGCCCAGATGGAACTCCCTGGCGCGCCACCAACGTGAAAGACGGCTACGCTTTGCAGCTGGCCGCAAAACTCGGCTATAAAGTAGCCGTCATCTCGGGCGCCATCTGCCCCTCTATGGAAGTCAGGATGAACAGCCTTGGCGTGAGCGATGTGTTCACAGGTGTGCCAAACAAGGTGCTGAAGCTCAAGGAGTACATGAACCGTAAAGGCCTCGATGCCAAACAGATTATTTTCATGGGCGACGACATCCCTGACCTTCAGGTAATGAAAGAAGTGGGGGTTCCGGCTTGTCCTGCCGATGCTGTGCCTGAGATAAAGGAAATCTGCAAATTCATCAGCGAAAGACCTGGCGGAAAAGGTGCTGTGCGTGATGTCATCGAACGTGTCCTGAAAGTGCAGGGCAAGTGGATGACGGAAGAGGCGTACGCTTGGTAAAGGTTAAATAGATTCCCTTCGGGAATGGAGTACTTCATTTTGTAATTACCGGCGGCTTGTAATAGCTACTGACGGGTAACTGTCATTGGCCGCCGCTTGTTACTTTAGGCTTAATTCCATTCCCGCAAAGAATCTCATCACTGCACCACTATCTTCCTATTCAGTTCCACCCCATCTTCGTCCACGCAACGGAGACGGTAGGTTCCTTTCTCCACGTCGATAGGCATCTGATGGTTGAAGGTGGTCTGACCTAAGAATTGTTCATTTAGCATCCAATATATCGTTTTTTGTGGGTTGCGGTGTGCAATCTCGAAGATGACCTGTTGGCGGTCGCCACGAATGCCGATAGGGATACTCACCTTGGCATCGCTCTTAGGATAGACGAAGGCCATCACGTCATCGGGATGAGCGCTGCCACAGCCAGGATAGAAAGCCGGCAAGGGTCGGAACAAGGGTGAGTGCTTCTTGTAGAACCACTCCATTACAGGCGGCAACACATAATACACTTCAAAGCATTTTTGGTCAACGGGATAGCAGTCGGGACGCACCTGATACTGCCGCGACTCGTCCAAAAACACCTTTTTATGATAGGGACACACGCCCGTCTGGTTCTCCACATTACACACGAGGATCTTCTTCGTATGCTCACAAAGCTCCGACTTGGGATAACCCGAATCGGCACACACCTCAATCTCAATACTTCCTGGAGTATTGGCGGGATAACGATAGCTGTCGTTCAGCTTGCCGACCACGTCAAACATGATGGGGGCAGCCACACCCACACCCGTCAACCCCGGTCGGCCTTCTCCATCAGAGTTGCCTGCCCAAACGCCCACCACATAACGGTCGGTGAGGCCCACCGCCCAAGCATCCTTGAAGCCGAAGCTGGTACCTGTCTTCCAAGCCACCTGTGCCGAGGAAGAGAAGCCTCCCCAACCTATCTGATTGACAGGCCGCGTCAAGCCCAGCATCACATGAAAGGTCTCAGCAATGGCCTCCGCCGAAAAAGGCGACTCCCTCTCGTCTATCTTGACATTATAGCTTTCATTTACATACGAGGCTAACTTCCGTCCCATCTTGGCATAGGCATTGGTAATGTCGTAAAGCGAAGCCTCTCCCCCACCCACGATGAGCGAAAGGCCGTAATGCTCCGCATCAAAGACAAGGCCTTTCAGCGGCAACTGTTTCAGCAAGTTGTAAAACCGCTGCTGGCCGTACTCGCGCAATAAGTGGACGAAAGGCGCATTCAACGAGTTCTGCAAGGCCTTGTCGGCTGACACCGCACCCCAATACTCACCACTGTAGTTCTTCGGCGTGAAGCCTGAGAGGCTCATCGGAATGTCGGGCAGCACCATCTCGGGCAGTAAGGTGCCTTCATCAAGCATGGCGGCAAAGAGGAAGGGTTTCAAAATGCTTCCCGTTGAGCGTTGTGCCTTCACCATGTCGACCATAGCAGCATCGGAGGCATCCATGTTGTTTCCCACGTAGACGACAATTTCATCTTTCAGATAGTCAAGAACATAAACCGCTGCATTATCGATATTGTTCATCACATTGGCTTCATGATGCCGATGCATGATTTCCATCACCGAACGTTGCAGATTGTAGTCTATGCTTGATGCAATCTGATGTCCATGATGTTGTTTGTCTTGATCGCTAAGGTAATGATAAGCCAGCATAGGCATTTCGAAAGGCTTATCGGGGATGTCTTCCATCATGGCCAGCTCAGCATCTTCTTCTGAAATCCGTGGCACATTAAATCGTTTGGGAATGAAAGCCTTGGCATCGGGCATACGTTGCAACAACTCATCGCGTTTCTGCTCCAAACGGTCGCGGGAACGGCCTGGATGTATCAAAGCCGGCGAGTTGGGCAACACCGCCAAGGTGGCCGCCTCGCCCCAAGAGAGCTCATCGGGTGTAGTGTGGAAATAGCGCCATGCCGCCGCATCGATGCCGACCACATTGCCACCGAAAGGCGCGTTGGCGGCATACATCTCAAGGATGGACTTCTTGGAATAATGCAATTCCAGCCGCATGGCCAAGATGACCTCCCACAGTTTTTCGACATAAGTTCGCGGGGGGTTGTCGCGCGACATGCGTACCACCTGCATCGAAATGGTGCTGCCACCGCGCACCACTTCCCCAGCTTTCATATTGTCGACAAACGACTTCACGAACGAGATAGGGTTGAAGCCTGGATGGAAGAAAAACCAACGGTCCTCATATTCCAAGAGGCAGGCGATATATTTTGGGGAATAGTCGTTGGTGGCCGGGAAACGCCATTGGCCGTCGTCGGCAATCTTTGCGCCGAGCAGCTCTCCATTCTTCGCCGTCAAGACCGTCGAATACGGTTTGTCGAAACGCGGCACGGGAATGCAGAGGAAGGCAATGAAAAGGCCTACGATAGTTATTAGAACTATTTTAGCTTTTCTATGTTTTATAGGCTTTTTCATCTCATTCCACTTTTATTATTAGTTTCCGAATTGCAAATTCGTGTCTCACTGTAGCCGAATTGCAAATTCGCCCGAACAAAAGGCCAAATGCGATTGGGGTTCAGCCGCATTTGCAATGCGGCTGTGTAGAGTATAAGGATTTGTAATCCGATTCATCATAGCTCATCTTATCACTTCAACATTCAACAATCCTTTTTCGCCCACATAATTCAACGCTGAACTATATAAATAATCCTCCGGCTTCGCCACAATTTCAGCTCTGACAGGATTTTGGTGAATGTAGTTCAACTTCTGCATCAGGAATTCCATAGTATAAATATCCTCGATATAATTCCCTTCTTGCCAAAACCTGTAGTTCTTGATGCGTTTATCGTTTGCCCCAGCAAACCAAAACCTGTCGAGAAGCCAGCTGCGTCGGCTTTCATGTTCGTCCTGTTCCAATACTTTTAATATCTTTTTGTTCGTGAACTTCTTGAAATCACGTAACACATCGCCCACCGTAGTGTCGTCGTTGGTATCAACAATCATGTGAAGGTGATTCGACATCAACACCCAAGCATAGATAATCAATCCTTTATGAGATTGACAATAGGAAAGTGAATCAACAATAACGTGCCTATAACTTGGCCGTGTGAAGATGTCAACCCAATCAATCACCGTTGAAGTCGTGAAATACAATACTCTTGTCAAGTTCATCCTATTATCTTCTTATCATTGTTTGTAGTTTCCGAATTACAAATTCTTATACTCACTGTGGGCGAATTGCAAATTCGCCCAAACAGGACTCTTTGATGGAAAAAGTGTAAGCATTTGTTCCTGCATCTTTTTTAAACGTATCGAATTCGGTACGTTTAAAATTCGGATTATGCAGACTCTCCCATAAACCAAGGAATTCGACAATATCACGACTGCGAAGCCAACTATGAATAGTGATACGTGGGTCGGAACTGCGGTAACGAGCAATGTCGGTAAGCGAAATATATTCGCTCTTGAAATCATTCGTATAAACCGTTATGTCTATTCCGTTTGCGTGGATTGTTTCCTTAATTGTAGCTGCCATTTATACTTATGCTTGAAATGTGCAATAAGAACAAATTTCAAATCACCAAGCCGCAGCTTCCTCTTTAATTCGAAGAAGCTGCGGCTTTTAATGTTAATAACAAAACCGTTTACTTCACCACACACCCACGAGCAGGAACGTTGTAGAAGATCTCGTTGTTGTACATGTCCTCGCAGCGGACGGCAGGGATCATGTAGTTGCCTTCGTAAGTGGCGTTGACCTTCAGCGTGAAGTTCACTCTTTCTCTTGACCACAGGTCGAAGTAGAAGTAAGCGCGGTCGTCGCGCAGGTCGACATGCTTGGCGCCTTGGTTGGCCGTCTCGTCACCCGCCACACGCTCGTTAACCAACTCCCAACCCGAAGGCAGATAGTACGACAACGCCAGCTCTGTGACACGCCATTCGCTCGGATTATACACACTGATCTTCACCACAAGGTCGGTACCTGCAGCCAACGAGTTCAAGTTCACCGGGTTACCGTTCTTGTCGTAGTAGTCCACCGTCATATTGATCAGGTTGCCACCCTCGTTCATGTCGTATTCGGCCACTGCAGTCTTGGTGAAGACATTCGCTATCAGTTTCTGGTCGGTGTTGTTCTTCACCTCAACCGTGTTGTTGCCCAACTTCGGCGTGAAGCCATAGCCTGCCGAAGCCATATTGGTGTTCAACGTACGCTCGTCGCCATTGGCCTTCACTGTGGCAGAGAGGTTGGTGTTTTTGACGTTCATCTTCTCAGCATACTTACCCAACACAAAGAGCGAGAAGGCCGTGGTCTGGGTGTCCATCCAACGGTTGGTGCTCATCATGCGGCACACCTCGTTGATGTTGTTCTGCACCGTCTGTTGATCCACATCACAGAGCATCTGGACATAGGTCAAGAAGGCAAGGTCGCGTGTAAGTGAGCCGAAGGAAGAATAATAGTCAGACATGGCCTTGCCGTCTTCATAGGCGGGCAACAGCTTCTGGGCAATATTGGTCTTACCCGTCTGAGCGAAAGCACCCGCAGCAAGCACCTTGGTCAGGTCGTACATCATATCTAATTCCTTGAAGCGGTTCATGGCACCCATCTCAGCCTTGCCAGCCAAAGCCAACACAAAGAGACGGTAGGCCTGGATGGTTTCCCCTTGTTTGTAGTCGATGTTGTTCTTCCACTGCTTGGCACGGTCAGCTTGGTATTTCAGCAAACCGTCGAGGAAGTACTGCGGCACATTATAGCCTTGCTTGTTGGCCTCAACGAGGAAATGCAAGGCATAGATTTCAGTCCAAGGATTGACGTAAGGCCCACTGGGCCAGTTCGACATGGAGTTGTCGGATTTCTGGTATGCCTTCATATTGGTAATCACCCAGTTAACATTTTCCTGCATCTCTTCCTTGGTCTTGTCGTCAAGTTGGGCGAAGTAGTTCAGATAGAGCTGCGGGAAGGCCTTCGAAGTGATTTGTTCGAGGCAACCGTGTGGATAACCCAACAGGTAATCGATGCGACCGAACAAGTCAACAGGCAGCAGACTCGACACGGTGATGTTGCCTTGTTGTGTTCCAGCCATACCCTCCATATTGAACGGGATGCTGGCTGTCTGTCCCGCCTCGATTTCCTTGGTGATGGTGTTACGGCGTTCGGCGTAAGGCATACGGATAGGCATCACGGTCGAGGATTCGGCGGTGTAGCCATCACCCGTCACGGAGACCTTCAGTTCGGCATTGCCCAAAGTCTTGGGGATGCTCGTCAAAACGGCAACCATGCCTTCACCATTGCCATCAATCTGCACCGTGGTGGGCAAGCTGCCAATGGGCTCGAGGTTCTTGTTGTCGAACTTCACTTGTAAGGTCTTGTTCTTCATCGTAGGTGCCTGCACCTGTACCTTGAGGTTCAACTCATCGCCAGGAGCCACCACACGCGGTGCAGAGACATAGAGGTTGATCGGGTCGACCACCGTCATGCGTTTCTCCGATGAGCCAAAAGCCTTACCGTTGCCCTTAGCCACCACCATGAAGCGCAGCGCACCAGAGCATTGCGGCACATCGAAGCTATGCGTATTGGTTTCACCTGCCTTCAACTCGAAAGGTCCTAAAGTGACAGCGTACGCCTTGAAGCGCTTGTCCAAGGTGACCTCTTGGTTGAGGATACCGTCACCACCAATGGCATACACTGAGCCCAACTCACCACTGAAGGCATCCACGATAGATGCGTAGTTGTCCCAAGTGCGGACGCTCAAAGCCTGCTTGCTGTTGAAGTAACCGTAAGGATTCGGGGTCTTGTAGTTGGTCAGGCCAAGGATACCTTCGTCAACGATAGCCAAGGTGTAGGTCATGGCTTGTCCAGCGGCTTCACTGATCTTCACGTCGAGTTTCTTCTTCGTGTTGGCGGTTTCGGGCACTTGGATATTGGGCTGCAGTTGCAGTTTCCTGTTCTCCACCTTCACAGGTATCACGCCGTAGAGACGGATGGGCAGGTCGTTGGCGGCATCATGCGGCTGTATCAAGGCCACATAGACGTAGACATTCGGAATCATCTCTTCCGTGGCGGTAATCTCAACCTTGCCTTCCTGACCGAGGTTCTCAACAAGCATGCTCTGCAGCACACGGTCGTTAGACTCCACAGTGACCAAAGCCTTGGCCTTGTCATTGGCCGGGAAGGTAACCACAATCTTCTCACCCACCTGATAGCTGTCAGCCGTAGCCTTCATGGCCAACTGGGCAGGAGCACCCGAAGCGGATGAGGAATGGCCGTAACCCCAGTCGAAGTCGATGACCTTGGCGAACATGTGACCGCCTTGTTTGTCTCTCACCACGAAGAGGTAGCTGCCCCACTTATCCTCAGGAATGTTGAAGCTGACCGAAGTCGTGCCCGTGCAGGTCAAAACGCCGTTCTGCACAGGCGACCTGTAGGTACCTGAGGCATAACGCTGCAAATCATAGATGTCCTCGCTCGACCACCACCAGTAGGAATCCATCTTATACAGGGCATAGTCCAAGGCGACAGCCGACTTGCAAGCCGAGCCCGTCTCATTCACCACTGCGATATCGAACTTCCAATCCTTATCGGTATCATAATAGCTGCCGTATTTTGAAGAAGTCTCAGGCAACCTCACACCCACATAACGGGCATACGGCGACACTTTGGCATTGAATGCGGCAATGCTGAAGTCACCGCCTTTCTCAAAGACTTTCACCATGAAGGTGCCGTTCATCATTTGCGAGGCATACACATCGTGCAACGGGCCGAAGCCTACATTGGTCACGCCCTCTGCATTAAGCTGGCCGCTATATAACGAAACCTCCACCGGTTCAAACAACTGGGTCTCATTTTCAAAGGTATAGTCAGAGAAGTTCTTGAAAGTGGTCTTACCTTCGCGCAATTTCACATCCACCTCAGCCTTCAAGCCGTTGGCCTTCATGCCATTAAGCCATCTCGAGGTCAGATTGACGCGCTCGTTGCGTGTGGTACTGACGACTTCCGGCAGGTCGAAGAGAATCTCCAAACGGTTGGGTTTGATTGTCTCCACGCGCAGATTCGAGGTGATGACGTTCGTCCCCACCTTGAAGCGAGCCAGCCATAGACCTGTCTCATCCGACACGTTGGTCGGGACGGTAAAGCAATAAATGTCATTCACCGGCTTGGTATTCACCTGCTTGGCATAGAGACGGCCCGAGGCGTCAATCACTTCAAGGACGACCGGATAGTCATTCGGCAAGGCTGACTCAAAATCATTCAGCATGAGGTTGAGCTGCAGCTCATCGCCCGGACGCCACACGCCTCGGTTGGAATAAGCGAAGGCGTAAACACCCTTCTCTACAGGTTCACCTGAAATATCGAAGCGGCTATACGACAATGCATTGCCATCGCTCAACTTGATCACTGACTTGCTGCCTTTCTTATCGGAAGCCACCACAAAGGCGGGACGGTTGGCGCAGCTCAGCTGCACATGGCCTTGTCCGTCTACGTTGCCTTTGGCCAGTTCCTGCTTCTGGAAGTTATAGGCCATCACCTGGGCACCCATGGCGGGCTTGGCATCGGAAATCTGATAGACATACACATCCACGACATCATTGCGACCCATCTTGGCGGTGACAGCGAGGTCGGAGACGACAATGTTCTTCTTAGCCTCTACATAGTTATAATAGTATAAGCCATTGGGGTCGCCCCATTCACCGTCGTAGTTGTATTCCTTATAGTCGTAGCTCTCACCATCCCAATAGCTGGCCTCAAGGGCTTCGTTTTCAATCACAGCATGCTTCATTTCATCGGAGGCGAACGTGTAGTCGGCAGGACCGAAATTGAGGCTCAACTGATACATCGCGCCAGGTTCCACCTTGATGTAATCTGAAAGCACGATGGGGAAAGTCTTCCATTGGTTCGGATAAGGATTGTCGACAGCCAAACGGACTTTCTTCTCCAAACGACCCGCCTTGCGCACACCATAGGTCTCACTCAACTCGTTGTCCTGCAAGAAGGAAAGGATGTTGTCGTCGAAAATACGAATAATCCTCAAAGTCACCGAATTGACGCAGATAGCATCGAAGTAAACCGTGGTCTCATCCACATTGGGGATGATGATGCCGTCGTCGGTCCAACGCACCTTGGGCAACACCTCGGTCAGATCCAGTTCGTATTCGATATCCTCTTGCAGCACCATGCCGCTGGCAGAACGAATGCCACTGCCGATACCGATTTTCAAATCATCCAACTGATAGGAATAGAGATTGCTCTTGTCGAAATAGAAGTCGATTTTGTTGCCCTTGATGTCGGCCTTATATGCCAGATTCCTGGGAACGTCGACAAAGCCATTAAGGTTTTGGTCTTCCTTCAGTGGCTGGCTAAAGAACAGCGTGGCATGGCTGGAGCTGCGGTCGATATCGAAGCTCAAGGGGATGAACTTGTCCTTGGCATAAATCACCAGATCACGTTCCATCTTCGCCTTCGAATCAACGGCTTTTCCATCCAATGCGACACGTACCGTATAGTCCGAATTCTTCCGTTCAAAGTCTTGAACTTCAAAATCATAGATATTGTTCCCCGAATAGGTCACCTGCACGGGATGTTTTTTGGCAAACGCATCGTCAAACATGTGAACAGCCTCATCCTGGTCGACGGGCACGGCAAAGGCGATGCGCAAGTTGTAGTTCATCGATTCGTTGGAAACGCAGATGGGCTGCTGGGCAACGAGGCTGAAGTTCTGGCGACGTACGCCAAAACCAAACTCCAGCTTTTGGTCGCCTGCCACATCCAAAAACTCAGACATGTTGAACTTGCAGACATAATTCTGGTCCTTGTCGATTTGGTCGTACTGGAACCCGACGGTGTTCTCGTCAATCCATACGGCCTTACCTTTCAATGCGGGGGTAAACTCGAAGGCTTTGGCGGAAATCGTCTCGCCAAACTTCACCTTCATCGTCTCCGGGTTCTTAAACCTGACCACAATAGGGTCACCAGAGGCGATGACACCGGAGGTGTAGCTGTCAAGCAGTGGCAGCAGGGCCTCATTCAATGGCTGGATGCGTTCCACAAAGGATTTCGGCGCAGCAGCATTCTCTTTCTTGCCGCAACCCGACAAGAAACCCAGCAACAACATCACGGCGATGATGCTGATACTGATTCTTTTCATGTTATGCTTAGTATTCATATTGATAAGATTTGATTGGTTTCGGGACTACAAAAATAGGAAACCCATTCAAATAAAAAAAGCCATTTCGAAAAAAACAGCTTTTTTTGTTGAAATTGCAATAATAAAACCGCTCAAAACTTCGCCTTAAACGTCATCCCTAAATAGAATCGGTCAACGGGTGCATTCACCTGCAAGTCGTTGTCCATACGGGCGAAAAGGGAAAGCGAGTATTGCCGCGCCAGCCGGTAATCCACCGAAAGCACCGTGCGTAGGTTGTCGAGGCCGCCTTTCTTGGGGTCGTTGGTGAGCCAAAACAGTTCGGTCGAAAGGGCATACTTGAATCGGCTATTGGGTTGCTGATAGGTCACTTTCAGCCGGTTGCGCCAATACAGCCTCGGATTGACCCGATGCTCGCCCGTGCGCTCGTCCAAGAAGGTGCCGATGGCCTTGCTGCGCACCTGAAACTTGAAGCGGTGCCATTCCTCCGTGTAGGTCACCTGCAGACCCAGGCGGCCACGGTTCTCGTAATAGCCTCGGTCGTTGTGGCGACGGATGTAGTCAGCGGTAAGTCCGATGTTCATGCGGTTGTGCAGACAGGTGTAGTCCACCCCAACGGAGTTGAGCCAACGGTCGAACTGGGTGAAGTCATGGTCGAAGCGCAGCTCCTCCTCCACCGACAAGCCAAAGGGACCGCCCAGACTCGCCTCTGCCTCAGCCGAGACAATGCCGCCGAAGTCGGTCGTGCGCTCGCTCTGCGCGAAGAGACTTGCCGACAGGAGCAATAATAATGATATGGTTAGTAACCTCTTCATTTTTCGTTTTGCCTATGGCTCATAGCCTATGGCCTATGGCTTGCCCTCATGTTGGGATAGCCATAGGCCATCTGCCATAGGCCATAGTCTAACTATCAAAGTCTTTCAGCTTAGTTATCGTATCAATCGTATTCACCTCGCCGTCAATCGGCTTGTAGTACACCTTGACGAAAGCCACGTCGCGCAGATAGTCGATATGCCCCACTTCGACCTTCGTGATGTCCAAGCCCGTGCGTTCGATAAGGTCGGCCTTCAGGTCTTCCTCCTTGCCGTGTTTGGTGTTCTCGATGCGGTCGTAGAGGATGATCTTCATGGCCGTGTGCTTCAGTATCTTCGTGCCGTCCAGGAGCCAGATAATCAGTACAATCATCAAGTTTACGGCAAGCAGCTCTATATAACTCGTCGAGAGTGCCATGCCGTTGACGATGCTCAGGCCCATCACCACGAAAAGGTAGGTCATCTCACGGATTTTGATGGTCTCCGTTCGGTAACGTATCATGCCGAAGATGGCAAAGAGGCCGAGGGCATAGGCGATGTTCATCTTCATGTTCTCCATCAGCGAGATGATGAGGAAGATGACCGCCGCAAACATGATGAAAGTGAAATAATAGTCCTTGCGGTTGGCCTTTTTGTAGTAGAAGAAATGAATGATGACCCAGCAGACGAGGAGGTTGAACACGAAGCGGATCAAGGTCGTCCAGAGGCTCTGGGCATCAAAGAGCGGCACGCCAAGGAAATCCATGGTCGATGCACCGCCGCCAAACTCGCGTGCAATGTCAGGGTCGAAGTCCTGCATGTTGATTTGTAGTAGATTCATATTTGTTGATTGTTGATTGTTTAACTGTTTAATTGACTTCGTCGAATCTTCGATTTGTTGTTGGCCGATGGCTTATGGCTCGCTTCACCCAAGGTGTGAAAACGGAACCTTTTGGGGTAGCGCGCCATTAGCCATTAGCCATAGGCCATAGCTTTTAGCTTTTCAATTCTACGTAACTTCTTCTTAAACCGGTTCTGTTTCACCTCGGGGCGGGTCAAGCAGGTGCCGATGCAGTATTTGCTGACCTTGAACGGCCTGATTCTCAATTCAAAGAGCACATCTTTCAGCAATGAGTGGGCACGACCGTCTTGCTTGAGTTCCATCACAGCGAGGGGAGCTACCGAGGCGGTGTGACCGTTGCGCAGGTTCTCGAAACGCAGGTTGCAATCGATGGTGAGACGCTCTGTTTTTTCGAAATTCACCAAGGTGATTCGGTCGAAGAGGGTGACCAGATGCGGGCTCAATGTGCTGACAGGGTAAGGTTGTTTCTCAGCCAAAAATGCAGCCGCCTCCGGGTTGTCCAAGATGTTGGGTATGGGTTCTACCTTGATGCGTTTCTTCTTCGTGCGCCCTTTGTTGTTCTTGTGTTTCACCTCGCAGAAGGTCAGGTGGGAGTCGACGTAGGTACGCACGCGCACCTTGTCGCGCACCAAGTGTCGGTCGTGGTGGATGAGATACATCGTCAGCTCGGGCGTGTCGTAATACACGGTGTTGTAAGGCGAAAGCCGGTTGCCTTCCACTTCCTGGGCATAGTAGCTGTCGCGGATTCCCAACAAAATGGCGCGAAGCTGGTTCTCCGTCACCACATACTTCGTGTCGATGCGGTTCATTAGCTTCACGGCACTCATCTCGTCGAGCGTGATGGGCTTCATGCCCTGCACTATGCTGAGGATCTCTTCCACGAGCTTTATTTTGGAACGTACTCGAAAGTCTTCACCGACTCCAGCTTGCCATTCGGATAATAGTTCTTCTGGCATTTCTTGGAGCCATCCTCGTTGTATTCGAATTTCCTGATTCTGACCACTTTGTCGCGGTCGTTGTACTCGATTTCGCGCACCACCTTAGCCGTGATGTCGCTGTTGGCGGGATACTCGCTCACCACACGCCATTTCTGTCCATAGCTGGCATATTCGATTTCCTCAATCTTCCGGCCTAACTCATCGTAGGTCGTCACGCGGTCGAGGAAGGCACGCTTGTCGCCTGCCGCCGTGTTCCATTCCTTCAGCACCATGCCTTTTCGGTTCTCGCGCTTCTGGATGGTGCTCTCCGAGACCGACTGTGCCATACCGAACAAACTGATGGCAAACAAAGCCAAAACTATTGCTAAACGTTTCATATCCTATCAATTATAAGTTTATTCTGATTACAAAAGGTTCTTCAAGTTCGTAAATCTGTCCCGCTTCTCCCACGCTGACACTTTGGAAAAGCAGTGAAGGACACTCATCGCCGTCTTCGGTCACGGTGAAAATCTCATACTCACCGGGCTGCAACTTCTGGAATGCGAATTTGCCATCCACGCCAGTGCGGGTATCATCGAAATACAGCTCCTCGCCTGCCTTGCGGATATATACCCGGTGCTCATAAGCCGGCCCTTCCGAATGATAGTACCAAACGCCATCGTCCTTGACATAATAGGCCGCCATTACCTGCCCTTTCACGACGGAAGTGCCGTATGCTTTGCCATCGTGGATGTAAAGCGTAGGCGCTTGTGCTACCGCTCCTCGCGTCAGATTGACCGTCTCGCTCACCGCCACCTTCTCGCCTGAAGGCAAGGTAGAATAGGAAAACACGGTATAGGCACCGGGCAACAGGTATTCGAACTGATACATCCCTTCGGCATTCGTTTCCACGTCGTTGCCGAAATAAGGCTCGTCGCCATAGACGATGAACACGTCGGTCTTGGCCGCCGCCATGGTGTCGGGAGTCAAGGTGTAGTCGTCGTCGGGATGGTGCACGAGCTTCACATAGCCTCGCACCGTGCCAGTGCCGCCTTCGCCTGGGCCTTTGTTGCACGCCGTCAACAGCAAAGCCGCCGCAAAGAGTGCCCATAATAATTTGATTGTCTTATTCATATTCATCAAAATTTGAGCTGCAAAGATAAGGATTCAACGGTTTAAACGCGGAAAAATTATCCAATTATTGTGCCAGAGGGCAAAAAAAAGGGTTGTTTCCTTCTTTGAACCGCCTCCCATAGATTCCTTCCTACGCACTTACCCACGCTGGAATGACATGGGAGGCTGATTTGACGTGTTCTTCAGGTTGAAACAGGCAGCAGAAAGCATGTCATTCCAATGATGGGCAGAAACAGGCTCCAACAGCTATGTCATCCCAACGAAGGCTCGTTGAAACAGGCAGCAGAAAGCATGTCATTCCTACGCTGGCAGAAACAGGCTCCAACAGCTATGTCATCCCAACGAAGGCTCGTTGAAACAAGCAGCAGAAAGCATGTCATTCCTACGCTGGATTGCGCGAGGGCATGGAATCTATGCTTTCTGATGCCGTCAACCATGGTTGTTACCTTCTTTGGCCCGCCTCCCATAGATTCCCGCCTACACACATGCCTCTGCTGGAATGACATGGGAGGCTGGATTGAATGTGCTCTTTAGGTTGTTGCAGGCCTCTGCTGGAATGACATGGCTGATTACCTACAGCTCGGACAAATCCTTCCTTTCAGGGTTGATAGTATCTATCAGTCTTTCTTTTTCCGCTCTTGATAGCATTTTGATTTCTTTCTCCCTTACTATGGCCTGATCTATCAAACCAAAATCTTCATAGTATACCAACTTGTGGCATTTGTATTTTGCCGTAAAAACAGATCCACTACCTTCCTTGTGCTCTCTAACACGCCTATCAAGGTCATTGGTAACTCCCGTGTATAAGGCTTTGCCATTGGCACTTTGCATCATATATACCCAATAGGTTTTCATTTGTTGAATCTTTTATTTTTTCTTCTTTGACCCGCCTCCCATAGATTCCCGCCTACGCACATACCCCCCGCTGGAATGACATGGGAGGCTGGATTCACGTGTTCTATAGGTTGAAACAGGCAGCAGAAAGCATGTCATTCCTGCGCTGGATTGCGCGAGGGCATGGAATCTATGCTTTCTGATGCCGTCATTCATGGCTGTCATCTTCTTTGGCCCGCCTCCCATAGATTGACTACGTCGAATGCAGAGCATTTCCCTCCAACCCACTTGCCCGCGCTGGAATGACATGGGAGGCTGGTTTGACGTGTTCTTCAGGTTGTTACAGGCCTCTGCAGGAATGACATGGGAGGCTAGTTTTACCAAGGCTCCGTCTGCTTCCCGAAGTCGCTGATGTTGCCGCAGACCTTCTTCAACACGGTGACAAACGTCTGCACGTCATCCTCAGGGATGCCCTCTAGCGCCTTGTTCATCGTGTCGATGGCCAGTTGCTTGGTGGAGTCCTTGAGCGCCATGCCCTCGGCGGTGACCACGATGTTGTTCACGCGGCGGTCGTCCTTCGCCACCGAGCGGGTGACCAGACCCTTCTTCTCCAAGTTGTCGATGAACTGTGTCACCGAGTTCTTGTCCTTCTGGATGATGAAGGCGATGGCCTGCTGGGTGAGCGTGCCCTCGTTCCACAGCGTGTCCATGACGAGGTACTGCTCCGCCGTCAGGTTCACCCCGTTCTTCTTGAACACCTCTGCCAGGTACTTCTTGAGCCTGCAATTCAAGATGTTGACGTAGACCCCTGCTTGTTTTATAAGTATCATATTATCCCATTTTTATGATTATCGTGGTTTTTGGAAATGCAAAGATAGGGATAATCCTTGGAGTTTCGCAAATGTCTGGACAAAAAAAAGGCCAGCAGCCGAAGCCACTGACCCTTCTTTGATAATTAAGTAACTGTTCAAAATTTGACTTCGGGACGATGACTTGTGACTATGACAATGACCGCTTCAACCAAGGGCTGAAACTTCAGCATCCCCGTGGAAACGGTCATAATCATTGTCAATGGTCATAGTCAAAAAGTCCCGTAGTCTCGCGTCTAATAAGTAAACTAATCTTGCTCGTCAACTTAAGATTCCGCATTCAGCATTTAAGATTCAAAATTCAAAGATTCAAAATTCAAAGATTCAAAATTTAAGATTCAACATACCTCTTACCTCATACTTCATACCTCAAACCTCATTCTGCATTCTGCATTCAGCATTCAGCATTTAAGATTCAAAATTTGAAGATACAAAAAAAACGACGGCTTGCAGCGCTTACGGGAAGTAAGTGCCACAAGCCGTCGTTTCATTGTTCTCCCCCAAGGGGGAAAACATCAATCTTCCTTACGGCGTTTGCCTACGAGGTAGGCGGCGCCGAGGGTGGTCAGCAGGGCGACACCTGTGCCCAAGGGTGATTCGTCGGCATCCTGGTCATCAGTCATACCGTGGCCGGGAAGCAACAAGGCATCTTCTCCTGCTTTTGCACCAAAAATGCTGGATTCTTTTCCCATGCCGAAGAGACCTCTCTCTTCATACACTTCTACATCCTGTGCGAAAGCTGTTGCGCCCATGCTCAGTACGATGGCGATTGTCATTACAAGTTTCTTCATTGCTTATGTTGTTGTTTGTTTAATTGTTGATCGTTGATTTGTTGAATTGTTGTTGGATTATGGCTTATGGCCTATAGCCAATGGCCTGCGTGTGCCTAAGGCTCGGTTGAAGGCCATTTGGCTCTTGGCTTATGGCTGCTACTTACCACTCGGTAAAAACAGCCATAAGCCATAGGCCATGTGCCATAGTTATCTCACCACCACCTTTTGGACCTTCACGTTGTCGCCGTTGATGAGGCGGAGCATGTAGACGCCCGTTGTGGCGTTGATGGCCTTGCTGCAGCTGCCGCTGATGGTCTCGCTGCTGAGGATGCGGCCGTTGATGTCGATCACCTGCAGGGTGGCGTTGCCTTCGTTGTTGACGATGAGGTTGCCGTTGCTGAAGAAGGCGAAGCTGGATTCGTCAGCCTCGTCAGTGCCGTTGGCGGCAAACACCAGCTTGAAGCGGTTCGCATAGTCATTGGAGTTGGCTTCGAAGGTGTAGCTCGGGGTTTGGAGCAGGTCGACGTCCATGCCGGTCATGTTGTCGATGAGGTGGAGGTAGTTCATCTCCACGCCTTCGGCATCGATGCTGAGGGTGTAGATGCCATTTTCGGCAGCCTTGAAGTTGACGGGCATTTCGCCTTGGGCTTCGGTGCTGATGATGGCGTATTCCTTATCGTTCTGCGGAATGTAGATGTTGGCTGCGCTCTCACCAAAGTAAAACTTGCCGAGTTGGCTGCCTTCATTAAAGCTGATGATAGCCTTGTCAAGTTTGGTGGAAGAAACAGTTTCTCTGTTGACCACCTGCTGGGCAAGGGTCATTTGCAGGTTGCTTGGAGCGGAAGTCTCTTCGGGTTCTCTGGTGAAATTAACTGATCCATCTGTTCCTTGAATCATGATACCTTCGCAAGGAGCGACCGTACCGCTGGTTTCTGGTTCAGCTATTCCAAAGCCACTGACAACATAATAACTCATATTGGGATAAGCCTCATACATGTATGGGTTGCCAACAAGATGCCAATCTTTCAATTCAGATTCAGAGTTTTCGACATAGTCGTAGCTAACCACTGCATCAGGGCTGTTGACCACACCTGAGAACTGCAAAATGACATCTTCCTCATTAGCATAAAGATAGCCATGACCATTGTACAACATAAAATCGTTTTGATGGGCTTGGACCTTATAGTTTTCCCATTCCTTGGTCACACCTTGAGCGTCTGCCGCAACGTTTGGATTAAAGCGATAGAGGTCGTAATCTGATTCGGTAGTAATCATTCCCACTGTTGAAGGATTCAATCCATTTTCTGAGAAAATAGGTAAAGCGACAAAATTCCAGCCGCCGCCGTTGCTATAACCGTCAATGTTTTTCAACACTGTAGCATACACAGCACTGTTTGAAATAAGCTGTCCGCCGTCTTTGATGACGAGGTTGGTTTCGTCGCCATTGTTGGTGCCCGTGAGGGTGAGTACACCACCATTCTTAACCGTAATCAAATGGGAAGCCTCAATGCTGGCCATGGTTTCGGTACCAGTAACATCCTTGATGAGGGTGTAATATGAAGTAGTACTGGCAATATCGTTATAGGTAATTCTGAACTGCACCTGCGAGTTATAAGCATTGGTAACCTGATACCAGAAATACTTGGCACCTTCGGCACCTTCGGGCAAAGCATCGTAAACATGATCTAGTGTCGACAAGGTTTGTGTCCAAGTGTTCGTGGCAGAAGCATTATACGACTCAATGGCAGTCGTACTGAAATTAATGCCAACAGACACATTAGCGGAAGCACCATTGTTGGCATAAACCTCAAACGAAGTAATACCTTGACCAAATGCATCGGTATTGTAAATATAGGCTCCTTTCTTTCCAATCAATATGGCTTTATCCGCAAATCTGTTTTCGCCAGATGAGGATTGTTGTTTTGCACCATCACTCAAAATATAGTTAAACCCGTTGTTGGTGTAAGAAAAATCAGCCGTTGTAGCGGTACTTGTTAATCCAGAGCCATCAAGAATCACGGTTCGTGAAGTAACCACACCTTCGGTAGTTTTCCCAAATACTGCATACAAAACAGCATTATTCGAGGGTTCATAGCTGTTCAAAACCGTGGTGCTGCTTGAGCTGTTGCTCCAGCCAGCGAAAGTGTACCCTTCAGGAAGTTCCACTTCAGCTACCTCCAGGTACTCTTCATTCCAGAGGCTTGCACTGTTTCCGCAATCGACATCTTCATTCAATGCCGTCTCAATCGTTCCATTCACAGAATACTGAACAGCATATTTGATAATCTTGAAATCAGCCATCACCGTAACATTGCCAGCAGGCATATCAAATTTGTTGTCGGTAACAGTGACTTCATTATTATCTTCGTCATAAACAAGCAACTCATCTAATTCATAGCATTCGGCAGGAGTGATGGTTAAAGCAACCTCTTCACCTGCTTCAGCCTGACTCGGGGTAGCCACAATGTTACCATGTTGGAGGGCGTCAATCACAACCTCATAGAGAGGATTGCATGAAGGATTGCTGTTGTAAGTGGTTGTGGATGTGCCATAGGTAACGGTAATGCTAGTAAAGTCAGTTCTTTCTGAAGGAGAAAATGTTGCAATTCCGTTACTAATGTTAAAAACGCATTCTGGTAAAGATTCAACATTTGTCACGGCTTTATCGCCTGCTGAAACACTAACAGTACCACCACTATAAATGCGCCAAGAACCTCCACCGCTAGTATACCATTTTCCATTATTTCCACCACCTTGAGCCTCAATTGTTATCTGGTTTATTACAACTGATGTATATGCTACACCATTTTCCCACTCATTAGCATTTGCAATACGTGCAAAATCAAATTCTGTCGTTCCCCCATCGCCTTCAGTCACTTTATAAACTGCATACAAATCAGCATCAGCTGTAATGGTATAATCTCCATTGAGCAATGTTGGGGCGTTGGTGGTTTCGCTCACGCCTGTGGTGGCCCAGCCAGCAAATTCCCAGCCTCTTGAAGCGCAAGCTGCTGAAGGTTCTGCTGTGGGCAAGACGATGGTTGTGCCTTCATATTCGCTCATTGTAGATGTATTACAAGTGCCAGTGCCAGCATTGAAGGTTATGGTATACGTAGGAAGGGTAGTCGTCGTAACCGTAATGGTGACATCGCTATCCGGCATGGTGAAGGAATCCATTTCTTCATCGTATTCGACATCTGCATTGTCGGCATCCTTGACGGCAACGCTATAAGTGTAGCCCTCGGAAGGAATCACCGAAACGGTGACCGTTTCACCCTCGGCAATCTCGTCGTCTGCATCCAATTCTTGTCCATCGACATATAATGCAACCTCAGCATCCTCGTCAGCGCCAGTAACATTCAAAGTATAGGCGTGGGTGGGAACGGGAGTGTCGCCGCCATCTTCCTTATAAAACTCAGCTTTTACAAATTGGGCATATTGATTACTACCACCGCAAGTAACATTATAAACAAGTTTAAAATACTTTCCCGTCCAATCAACATTCGCAGGTCTTTGAAACGTTGTCGTTGAAGAAGCTTCCCATGAGCCAGAGACGGAACTTGTCGGATTAGAAAAATCTGAATTTGCCGACACTATCAGTGTCATGGAATTCACTGTAGCGGTAGCCGTTCCATTTGTAACAACAACCTTTGTGATATTGTCACTAAAAGAATTTTCAGAATACAAATCACGATTCGCGTTCGTAAGGTTCTTACCACCAATACGCCAAGGATTCGTAGTGACATTACCCATAACTTGCCAACTCACTTCACTTTGCGTAATTTCATGATAGTCTGCATATGCATTGCCTGAGCCTGCTTTTGTTCCATCCAAAGTGTAGGTTACCTCTTCGACTCTAGTTTGTCCCCGCATCCCCAAAGGTACTGCGAAGAATGCCAGCAGCGCGAGGGCTGCCATCAGTTTTGTAAATTTCTTGTTCATTGTTGTTTTCGTTGTTTTTAATTGGTTGTTATTTAATTATTTGAGATTAAAAATTCAAGATTTTGGTGGGCTCCTGGCTGCTGGCTGTTGGCTGTTGGCAGCTTTTGGGCAGAGGTAAGCTCATGAGCTTTTCATGGAGCTGCCAGAAGCCAGAGGCCAGAGGCCAGAGTTGTCATATTATCGCTTTTGCTGTCATTTAGAGTTTTTAAAGATTCAAGATTCTTTTTCGTGCATGTTTTGGGCATGGCAGGCATCTACTACGGTTACCGTTTCTCCATCGAAAGTATATGCAAAATACCATTTGTCGGTGTTGGCCATGTGGTAGCCCTCCCATTGCTTGAGGGTCGGTTCACGACGCAGCAAGGTGCGTTCGATCTGGTAGATGGAATCAGTAGCGTCATCAATGTTCTTATGCATCAATTCCTCAGAATACGCATGCTTATACTTCTTCGCAACATTGTGATAGAAAGAATTTATCTTTCTTGCACATCGTTTCCTGACTCGATACTTCATGGTCGAGCGTATTCTTTTCTTACAGTTTCGTGCAACATTGCACGCAGTTCTTCAACATCCATAGTCTCCTCATCCTCCAGTCGCATTTGGTGCATACGTGAGTCTATCAACTCCTGAGCCCAAAGGCGAATGGCAGCTGTGGAGTCCAGTTCGGGGAGCAACTCCCGAATGGCAACCTCGTCTATGTCTATGCTTACCGTGCACATTTATTTTTGTCCTTTCTTTCGTTCTATTTTGTTTTGTTGTTTTTAATTGGTTGTTATTTAAGTATTTAAGATTTAAAGATTCAAGATTTAAAGATTTAAAATTCAAGATTCAAAACTGTCGCTGTTTTTCAATGAATTGGGGGTTTGTCGGCAGTCCCAAACCATCAATATCGAGCAGGTTTCGTTTTCATAGAGGTAGATGAGTTTATATCTGTGGAGGACAAGGACATAACGATAGTTTCTGTGGTAACGTTCGAGCAAAAGCTCTTTTGGCCCCATCTCAGGCATTAGCATCAAACGGTCACCAGCATTGAGGAGTTCTTCGGAATAAAACAAAGCCGTCTTATGAGACAGACTCTCATAATAGCGAATGATTTCTTCCATATCACGCCGAGCTGGTTCGGACCAATTCAATTGAGCCATGAACGAACTATTTTTTTAAATTCTTCATGCGAAACCAGACCTCTACCAGCGTCAACATCAGCGGTGGCTTGCAGGACGCGCTGCACGACTTCTTCCTCCGTGTATTGGCAAGGAGGCGGCGTGGTATTTTTAGCCTCAAGCTGAGTGACATAGTAGTCGAGCAAGATTTCCTCCATCTGCTGCTGGAGCCAAAGCTGCAAGGCGTTGTCGTCGGCAAAGGACGGTCTCACTTTTTCCACCAAGGCGTCGCTAAGTGTTATGTTGTAACTGCACATGGCTTGTTGTTTGTTGTCTTTTTATTTAACTCGCTTACACTTCGATATTTACACAATCATACCATGCCCAAAAGGGCAGTTTTACGGGTGCAAAGATAAAACATTAATATAATAAGGTGTAGGAATTTCGAAAAAGCGGCTGAAGTTTTTTTCAACAGGTGTTGATAACTTTTCCGAGGATGGTTTTCCATCCTGCCTCCCATGTCGTTCTATCCAGCCTCCCATGTCATTCCTGCGGGGGTATGTGCGTAAGCATGGAATCTATGGGAGGCGGCGCAAAGAAGTTGTAACCTTATTGTGACGGCCTCAACAGCTATAGATCCCATGCCTTTGCCCACCAGCCCACGCAGGGATGACATAGCTGTTGAGGCCTGTTTCTGCCCAGCGCGGGAATGACATGCTATCTGAGGCCTGCTCCTGCTGCCCTCGCGGGGATGACATAGCTGTTGAGGCCTGTTTCAACCTAAAGGACACGTCAAACCAGCCTCCCATGTCATTCCTGCGGGGGCATGTGCATTGGCAGGAATCTATGGGAGGCGGCGCAAAGAAGTTGTAACCTTATTGGGACGGCCTCAGAAAGCATAGATTCCATGCCCTCCCACTGCCCAGCGCGGAAATGACATGCTTTCTGAGGCCTGTTCCTGCTGCCCTCGCGGGGATGACATAGCTGTTGAGGCCTGTTTCAACCTAAAGGACACGTCAAACCAGCCTCCCATGTCATTCCTGCGGGGGTATGTGGGTGAGCGGGAATCTATGGGAGGCGGGGCAAAGAAGTTGTAACCTTATTGGGACGGCCTCAACAGCTATAGATCCCATGCCTTTGCCCACCAGCCTGCGCAGGGATGACATAGCTGTTGACGCCTGTATTGACTTAGAACGAGAAGGTCAAGCCGAAGGTCGGGAGGATGGGCAGCTGGCGCGAAATCTCGCTGGTGACCAGGTTGACGTAAAACACGTTGTTGCGGTTGTAGACGTTGGTCACGCTGAGGTCAGCCTCCAATAAAATGTTCTCAGTGAAATAGAACTTGCGCTTCACATCGATGTCAAAGCGGTGGTAGGTGGGCAGACGACCGCCATTGAGCTCACCGTAAAGCACTCCCAGCTCGCCGTTGGTGGTGACATAGTCGAAGTTGATGCCGTCCTGGAAGGAGTAGTACTCATAGAAACCCTGCACCTGCGTGAACGGGAAGCCCGTACCGAAGTTCCAACGGCCACTGAACTCCCACTGGCGCTTCGAGCCCGCCGTATAGGTCAAGATGATGTTGACGTTGTGGCGACGGTCGAAGTGGGGCGCGTACGTCACCATCTCGACACCATCCTCGACGGCTTTCTCATATTCACGGTTCACGAAGCCCAAAGCATACACCGCCCAGAGGTACCAGTGTTTGTCCTCAAATTTCAACGAGACATCGAAGCCGTAGGCATTACCAGTCTCCTTGGTGAAGTCTTTCTTCAGCAAGTCGGGAATCTGCGAGTTGGCAGGCGTGTCAGCATAGATCTTGTTGCGGTTGATGTTGGTGAGCTGCGTGAAGTCTTTCCAATAGCCTTCCAAGTTCACCGTGGCGTTCTGCGTGAGGTCAAACTCGAGGCCCAAGATGGCGTGGTAAGCCTTTTGCAGGTAGCTGTTTATGGGCTTTCCGTTGTAGGTCTCAGGCAGGTTGTCGATGCCCGAGAGGAAGCCGTAGAACAGGTTCACCACATCGCGGTCGCTGGTGGCGGCCACGAAGTTCTGCGAATACATGCCTGCAGCGGCTTTCAGACGGAAACGGTCGGTGGCGTTGTACTTCACAGCCAGACGGGGCTCGGGCGAGATGTCAGGCAAGGAGGCATAGTATTGCAAGCGGAAGCTCGGCTCAAGCAAGAGATTGCCCAACACGGCCTTGTATTTTGCATAGATGCCTATTTCAGTGGAGTTTACCTTGGAGCCAATCTTGTTATGGCCATACACGCTGTAGGTGACATAGTCGGTCGTGTAGCCCAACATCTCGATACCGTATTTCAAGGTGTTCTTGCCCATGAACTGGCTGAAGTCGAAGCCCATGTTGAAGCCGTTGATGTTGCTGTAACGGTCGGGGTTGCTCTCCTCTTTCATGCGGGAGGTGTAGCTCGAATAGGCGACGTTACCTTCAATCATCACAGGGGCCTTGCCCGGGATGACGAGGAAGTTGGTACCTGCGCCAAACGAATTCCAGCCGAAGTCCGACAGCGACATGTAGTTGTTCACCTGGTCGTTGAACGAGAAGCCAAACAGGTTGATTTTGCTGCCGTTAGGAGCGTTCAACGAGACTTTGCCGTAGATGTCCTGGAAATTGAAAGGCAGTCCGCTTTCGGAGGCGTAGGGATAGATGACTTTGCTGGATTGTTCGAGGTAAGAGTTCTTGGCCGAGAGGATGAACGAGATGGTGGCATCCTCAGGGTTCTTGGCTTTCTTCAGCGGGCCTTCAATCATGACCTTGGCGCCAAAGGTATTGCCGCCAATCTTGCCCGAGAAGCGCTTCTTGTTGCCGTCGCGGGTCGAGATGTCCATGATGGAGGAGATACGTCCGCTGTATTCCGCGCCGAAGCCGCCGGTGTAGACGTCGGCGTTGCGGATGATGTCGGTATCAAAGACCGAGAACAGGCCGATGGAGTGGAAAGGATTGTAGACCACCATACCGTCCAAAAGTACCTTGTTCTGGATGGGCGAGCCACCACGGATGTAGAGCTGACCGCCTTGGTCGCCCGTGAAGATGACGCCCGGCACCACTTGCAGGTATTGGGCGAAGTCGGCCTGACCGCCCACGCTCGGAATCTTGGTGATTGTCTTGGGTGTAACAGTGATGACCGAGGTCTTGGTCTCGGTGCGGGCCTCAATCTTGTCGGCAGTGATGGTCACCGTCTCCAGCTTCTGGCTGGTCTCCTTCAAGTAATACTTGCGGTTAATGCTCTGGTTTTTCGAAAGGTTGAAGACTTCCGAAATGGTGTCGTAGCCCACGCTTGTAATTAATAAAGTGTAGTGCCCATCGGGGATTCGGTTGATGTTGAAATAGCCGTTCTCGTTGGTCGTGCCGCCGTAGGTGGTACCTTTCAGGTAGACATTGGTGAACATCATCGGCTCACCCGTCGACTCTTCGTAAACGAAGCCTTTGATGCTATTGTCTTGAGCCACAGCTGTAAATGAGGCCAAAAGAAGGAAAAGAGTTGCAAAAAACAGCTTTGATAGTAGACGATTATTCATAGCGAAATTTGTATTTTTTGTTACACCTATTTAGAATTGGATTCGCAAAAATACAAATTATAGAATACATACGTTCAAAATAGTTGAAAAAAATCAAAAAAATTGCATTTTTTTATATTTTGAATCATAATAAGTTCATTTCAACGTTTGATTTGGCGGTTTGAGAGAAGAGCCAACGGCTTCCGCTCTCTTCGGCCTCGTGTTGGTACAGCACCACACCCAGAGCCAGTGTCAACACCAGCAAGACGGCCTTCAGCCATTCCTTGACGGGAAGGATGGATATGCCAGCGAAGATAAACAGGATGGGCCAAAGTCGCCATGCGATACGCCAGCTGAAATCGAAGACATCGAGAGCGGCCAGAAGCGACACCACACCGATGAAGAGTATGATGATGCCGAGGAATAAGTTTCTGCTTTTCATGACTTTTTTACACTAAATGGGAAGATGAGGAAAAGACCAAGTACGATGAGCATGATGGGCCAAGCCGTTTGCCAATTGATTTCAGGGATATACCTATTCAAGAGACCCAGGACGCCGATGCCGATCAGTATCAAACCAGCGGTAAGCGTTCCTTTGGAATTCGACGTTTTCAGGCCGCCACTTTCAGAATCCGGCGAGGCCTCGGTCGAGCCATCGGGCGAAACGAAATAGTTGGCCTCGCTTGGGGCGTCGATTCCGGCAGGCATGACAATCCAAAGGATGATGTAGACCCAAAAGCCCGTACTGAAAATGAAGAAAGCAATGGCGAAAAACAGCCGGACCAAGGATGCGTCAAGGCCAAGATAGTTGGCCAAACCCGAGCAGACACCGCCAATCACCTTGTGTTGCGTGTCGCGTTGCAGTTTTTTGTTGTTTTCCATTTTTGTGCTGATTTAATGAAGTTCACGAGCGGTTTCCTTACAAAAATTATGCCGCTCCGAAGAGCGGCATAGCAACATGAAAAACAACAAGATTTTACTTGTTTATTTCTTGACCACGAACTTTTCAGTCTTCACTGCACGTCCGTTCACAACGAGATTGCAGAAGTAGATGCCTTCGTTGAGGTCGGCCACCGAAATCGTGACTTGGCCTTGCAGGCTGTTCAGATTCTGGTTCAGGACTTCCTGGCCAAGCAGGTTGTAGACAGAGACAGAAACCGTATTGGAAGCCGAAAGTTCATAATCGAAATGCACGACCGAAGAGGCCGGGTTGGGATAGGCATGACCGAGGTTGGCCACGTTCTCAGCAACGCCCACGCCCGACTTGCGGAAACGGACGACAATGCTGACGCGTTGCTCAGGGGTGCGCTCTTCGTAGGCGTAATACTTGACAATCACATCACCAAAAACGTCTGCATCATAAAGGGCATGGAAAGAAAGCTCGTCGGTGTTGATGTCGCCCGCGGGCACTTCATTAGCATCTGGGCTGACAAACACATCGGGGCCGAAGCACATACCCCAGCAGAACGTATTCATCACGCCTTCAAGGTCTTGAACAATTTCTTTCTCAATGAGAACCTTCATCGGCTCCTGGGTGTTGTTCCTGACATACATGTGCTGGATAAACTCACCGAAACCGTATTCATCGTTGGTGCATTCAATGATCTCGCCCTCATCAAAGACAGTGCCCTCCCATTCGAATTGTAAAGACTGGGCTGAAACACAACCGATTACAGCCATCAAGATTAATGTAAAAATAGATTTCTTCATTTTTTAGTGTTTTAATTGTTACTGATATTCATTTATTCATTTTCAACCTGCAAAATTGCAAATCTTTTTCCAAAGTCGCAACAAAACATTGCCATTTTTTGAAAAATATCTACTTTTGTGCAAAGAAATCCATTATAAATCTATCACAAATGAAAAAAACTACTTTAATTTTCGCATCACTGATGATGCTTTTCTCGCTGAAAATCAACGCACAGAACGAACGTATTCTCTTGTTTGAGTGCTTCACGAACACGGGTTGTGGCCCTTGTGCCCAGCAGAACCCCGCTCTTGACGCCCTCATCAACGCCAATGCCGACCGCGTGGCCGCCATCAAGTACCACATGAGCTGGCCTTCACCCAACGACCCGATGTATCTGCACAACACCGCCGACAACGACGCGCGCAAAGGGGTGTATAACGTCAATTCAGTGCCCCACACTTCCGTTGACGGCATCCGCTTCGGCAGCATCCCCCAAGGGTTGAACCAGAACATGGTCAACAACTGGCTGGCCATCGAATCGCCCTACGAGATGCGCCTCTCCTACGAGGTGGACGAGGCCGCCAACCTCATCACGGTGCATGTGATGGGACGTGCCTCCACCGCCATCGAGGGCAGTCTTCGACTGTATGTCGGCGTCATCGAAAAGGCCATCCACTTCAACTCCGCCCCCGGTCCCAATGGCGAGAAGGACTTCTACAGCGTGATGAAGAAGCTGCTGCCCACAGCATCAGGCACCAACATCGGCAGCGTGGAAGCCGGCGACTATTTTGCCTACACCTTCACCTGGGAACTGGCCAACATCTATGACTTGAGCCAGCTGGACGCCATCGCCTGGATACAGAACTTCAGCACAAAAGAGGTGTACCAAGCCTGCAAGTCGAGCGAGAGCATAGAGCCTTTCTACACCAACGAAGCCGCAGTGAGCGACATCAGCCAAGTGAAAAAAGTCATCTGCAGCGGCGAAGCCGAACCTAAAGTGGTGCTGACCAACAACGGTAGCAATGCCCTGACCTCGGCCGAACTGGAAGTGCTGGTCAACGGCAACACCTTAAAGAATGTGGACTGGAGCGGCAACTTAAGCACTTTTGCCTCCGAAAGCATCGACCTTGGCGCCATCAGCTTCCCCGTGGAAGAAGAAAACACGCTTGAAGTGAGAATCAAGAGCATCAACGGTGGCAGCGACGAAGCCCCGATCAATGATGTGGCCAGCTTCGAATTTGAAGGCTCGCCCGAAACGGTGGGCAAAGTATTGAAACTCAGCATCCGCACCGATGCCAACCCACAAGAAACCACTTGGAAGGTGACCAACCTATGGACAGGCGAAGTCGTCATCGAAGGCGGTCCCTACGAAGAGGCACACTCCATGCACACCGAGACCCTTGAAATCACGGGCGACGGCTGCTACGACTTCACCATCTTCGACGCCGGCGGCGACGGACTCAACGGAGGCGTCTATGGCCTAAAAGCCGGTGGCACCACCCTGTTTTCGGGCAACACGTTCGGCGAAAGCGAGAGCAACGAGTTCTCCTACGAGGTGACGGCTGATGTGGAAGAAGGCCTCACTTCAACCACCCTCATCTACCCCAACCCGACCGACGGCCTCCTCAACATCTTCAGCCAAGGCAAACAAAACGTCACCATATTCAATATGGCCGGACAACGCGTCTTCGACGGCCTTTGTGAAGGCGAGCTGCAAATCGACATGAAGCGTTTCGGCGCAGGCATCTATGCCGTCAAAGTCGGCAATGAGACACAAAGGGTCGTGGTGAAGTGATGCTCCAGTACCATCATTTCGACGAAATCGACTCCACCAACGCCTACCTGCAGAGGAAACAGTCGGAAGCCGACATCCGCAACTGGGTGGTCAGCGCCGACGAGCAGACCAAAGGCAAAGGCATGGGCAACAACGGCTGGGAAAGTGAGGTTGGAAAGAACCTCACTTTCTCTTTGGCCGCAGACATGAGTTTTTTGCCCGCCGAGCGGCAGTTTCTGCTCTCCGAGGCCGTGCCATTGGGCATCATCGAGGTGTTGGATGGCATTTTGCCCGCCGAAAAACTCAGCATCAAATGGCCGAACGACCTCTATTATGGAAACCGCAAACTCGCTGGCATCCTCATCAACAGCACCATCAAAGCCAACATGATGGACGTTTCCATTATCGGCATTGGACTGAACGTCAACCAAATGACATTTCAAGATTGGCCCACACACCCGATTTCCCTGAAGATGATAACGGGCAAGACCTACGATTTGCAGCCCTTGATGGGGCAAATCGCGGAGCATATATTAATAAAGGTGGAGCAATTGAAATCCGACCCAGCCGTCATCGAACAAGAATACCTGAAAAGATTATTCCGCTATCACACGTGGGCGGATTATGAAGTGAGAGGAAAAGTCTTGCGGCTTTTCATGACGGGGCTTGACCCATTTGGACGATTGATGACGATGGACGAGGCTGACAATTCCTATTGTTTTGACATCAAGGAAATTAAATTCTTGTTATAGAAACGCATTCTATGAGAAGAGATGCATTGAATGCGTCTCTACAAAAGAGAACAGCCGAACTTTCGTTGGCTGTTCTCTTTTGTTAATAGATGTATGATTTATGTCAGATTTGTTTCCCTAATCTAATTTAATTCCAACGGTCGCTCCAGGCCTGCTGGTCCTTGCGCCATTCCTTCAGCGACTGCACGTCTTCTTCGGAGATGTAGGCTTCCTCAACGGCCTTATGAATCAAAGTCTCGTAGTTCGACAGCGTGACCAGTTCGCAGTTCTTCTCCTCGAAGTTCTTCTTGGCGAGTTCCATCTGGTAGGTGAAGATGGCCACCATGCCCTTCACCTCAGCGCCTGCCTCACGCAAAGCATCAACAGCCAGAAGGCTCGATTTGCCCGTGGAGACCAAGTCCTCGACGACCACCACCGATTGACCCGCATTGATGACGCCTTCGATCTGGTTCTGCATGCCGTGCGACTTCTTCTCGGAGCGCACATACACGAAAGGCAGTCCCAACTCCTGGGCCACCAACGCGCCCTGGGCGATGCCACCCGTAGCCACGCCTGCAATCACGTCGGGTTTGCCATAGTTTTGCATGATCTTCTCCACAAACTGCTGGCGGATAAAGGTACGCACGGCAGGATAAGAGAGGGTGACACGGTTGTCGCAATAAATGGGGCTTTTCAATCCCGATGCCCAAGTGAAGGGAGCCGTAGGGCTAAGTTTCACAGCCCTGATTTGAAGCAGATGCAGAGCCAAGGTCAATGCTGAATCGTCGTATTTCATAGTTGTTCGATTTGATTCTTTCTTTTTCGGTGGCTGCCAAGATGTGACAAGCACACATTCAACGAATTTGTTTATCTTTGTCGCTCGAAAACGACATAAACAGACTGCAAATGTACAAGATTTTTCAAGAAAACAAAGCACTGGTTTTCCCAAAAATCGAGGGTGATGCGTTGAAATTCGACGCAACATCCCAAGAATCTGACAAATACGATGCCGAACTTTTGTGCGATTTTTTACCTGAGTGGCTCGACGACCGCGACCCGGGCGACACTTTCATCCACGAAGTGGGTGAAAACGCCGTGGCCATAGCCTTGAAAGAGACCTTCAGGATGGCACCGGCGGCAGGAGGAATCGTCGTGCAAGACGGAAAATTCGTGAGCATCGTGCGCCACGGTATCCCCGACCTACCCAAAGGACATATCGAACAAGGAGAGACGCCCGAGGTGGCTGCCTTGCGCGAAGTTGAGGAAGAAACGGGTATAGGCAACTTGCAAATTGTCAGGGCATTGCCCTCCACTTGGCATTGCTATTTGGAGCACGAACAGTGGACATTAAAACAAACCTATTGGTACTTGATGACCACCACGGAACGCATTCAACCCAAACCGCAGACAGAGGAAGGCATCACAGAAATAAAACTAATTGGGAATGAAGAAGTTGAGGTGTTTTTGAAAAATACTTTCCGCTCCATCAGTGAAATTCTCGAAAAAGAATTACGTCAGGTCGTGGCGAAATAATATTTTTGCAGCGCAAAAAGGACACGAGACCACTGGACTGCAGGACTACGAGACGAAATGATCCCGCGTCCCGAAGTCCCGAAGTCAAAAAGAACAACCAATGAAAAGAATAGCCGTATTCCCCGGTTCTTTCGACCCCATCACCTTGGGTCACCGCAGCATCGTTTTGAGAGCATTGCCTATGTTCGACGAGATTTACGTCGCCGTCGGCATCAACATGGAGAAACGCTCCACCTTTGAATTGCAAGACCGCATCAAGTGGTGCGAAGCCGTCTTCGCCGACTACCCTAACGTGAAGGTGGAGAGCTACGAAGGCCTCACTGCCGACTTCTGCAAGAAAGTGGGTGCCAGAACCATCATCCGCGGATTGCGCTGCGGCAGCGACTTCGAGTATGAAAACATGATCGGGCATGCCAACAAACGCCTGCACCCCGAATTGGAGACCATCTTCCTCCTCACCGAGAGCGAGCTGGTGGGCGTGTCGTCGAGCGTCGTCCGCGACATCTACAAAAACGGCGGCGACACCTCCAAATTCCTGCCTGTCGAGGTGAAGTTGCCGAAAAAGCAATAATTCCGCCCCATTCTCGTTTTAAAGGCATGAAACGAAGGATTGTTACGCTGTTATTATCCCTGCTATTTCTCACGGTAAGTGCTCAAAATGTGACAATTACCGGGCGAAGCAACAAAACCAGCACCATAATAAGGCTCTTCATCTACGAAGACCTGATCAACGAAACCAGCCTATTGCTTGACCAAGGCCAAACCGACGAAAAAGGCCATTTCGTCCTTGAAGGTCCGGTGAAGCACATCCTTCCTGCCCGTATTTATGTCGGCCTTGAGTATGTTGACCTCATCCTTACACCTAATGCCAACTACGACATTGAAATCATCGTGCCCGAACAGCAAGAAAACGTTTCCTACTTCGAGAAAGAGCTGCCCACCCTCCGCGTGAAACGCGCCACCGACCAAGGCCTCTATCGGCAAATCATCTACTCTGAAGAAATCATCAACAGCTACATGATTGATCATTTCAGCCAGATCTACCGTGGGCGACAAGTGCGCTACATCGACTCCATACAAAACGCCATCAGCCGCGAGCTGCCCGACATCAAGTCGGAGTATGTGAAGAACCACAACGACTATAAGATTGCCGCCATCAAGTTGGGTATCAGCACCGACGGTGGCAAGAAAGTCATCAAGGACTATTACGACGGGCAGCCAGTGCGCTACACCCAAAGCGCTTACATCGACCTCTTCAAGGAACTATTTGACGGCTACTTCAACAGTGCCTCTTACGACAGCCATTTGCTCAACGACGCCTTCATGGAAGGCCCTGGCGCTTTCAAGAAATACCTGGCCTCCGACCCGCTCATGGCAGACAACCCACAATTGGCCGAGCTCATCACCATATATAATCTGCAGAAGCTCTGCCTAGGTGACCGTGGCACCAGCCGTTTAGCCAAAGGCCACCTCAACCACATCAAGTCACAGACAAAACACCCCGAGCATAAGGCTATCATCAGCGACTTCTTTGATAAGCTCAACCGCCTCGCTCCAGGCACAGCGGCTCCCGACTTCACCTTGACTGACAGTAATGGCAACGACGTGAGCCTATCAGACTACAAAGATGGCTTAGTGCTTTTGCAATTTGTTGATGGGCAATCGCCTGTCAGCGAGCATCAGTTCGCTGAACTTAGGAATCTCCACAACCAATGGCAGGACACCATTCAGATTCTCACCATCGCCACTCACAACAAGATGACGTTCTTCAAGCAACAGTTTGAGGAAAAACGCCAAGACTGGCCCCTCCTCGACCTGAGTGACAACATCCTTTTGCTTGAGGCCTACAATGTGCGTACCTTCCCTGAGTATATCCTCATCGCCAGAGGCAACAAAATCGGCGAGGCACCGGCGCCGAGTCCTGAGCGGTATTTGGAGGAGAGGGTGAGACGGCTTTACGGAAAATAGCCACATGGAAAAAGTCCCATTTTCACCCCTTACAATCATGGAATAATTCCCTTTTTTAGGCTGAAAATTTCGGAAAAAGTCCCTTTTTTGACCCATAAAACAATGGAAAAAGTCCCTTTTTCAGGCTAAATTTTTCGGAAAAAGTCCCTTTTTGTTGCAGGAATGAATTGATTTATATTATTTTACGATTGTCATTAAGATTTGTACATTCTACTAGCAGAATAATGAGCGGGATGAGTGGAAGATGGTGATTTCGGAGATTGAAATGCTTTAATGAATTGATTGAAATTGGTTGAAATCAAAATAATCTGTATTTTTGCAAATTATAAACACTAGGCAATATGAAATTCAAGTCAATAAGCGCAAGAAACAAGAGAACGGGATGGAACATCGAAAATATGGAGTTCAATCCTATGCTCACCCTTTTGGTTGGAGCTTCTGGTGTGGGAAAAACCAAGGTTTTAAATGTAATCAAGACATTGGCTCGCATTGCAAAAGGTGAATCGTTTAATGGTTTGGAATGGAAGGTTGAATTTGAGCAAAACGAGCATGATTATGTTTGGGAAGGAGAATTTGTTTATGGCGGTGATGTTGGTGTAGAACTTCTTACTAGTGAATACGAAGTTGTCTTTGCTGTTGCTAGAGAAAAAATAATAGAAGATGACATAGTTTTGGTGGATCGCGTACCTGACAGTATAAAATTTTTAAATCGCGAAATAGTAAAGCTTGATAGTACTAAGAGTGTGGTTGAATTACTTAAAGAAGAATCATCAATTAAGTCAATTTATGAAGGCTTTAAGCAGTGCTATTCTTTAGATATAACTGATGTTGTCATACAAATATCTAACTATCCCATTTATAAAGAAAAACGTTTTGACATTAAACAAATCAAACAATTTAGATCTACATCTCTGTTAGAAAAATTGTTTTTGCTTCGCGAAAATGGTCTTCAAGAATTTGATGTCATTGTTCAAAAGTTTAAAGGTGTTTTTCCTGCAATTGAGAATATAGATTTTAAGTTGGTAGAAAGTGTGAATCACCTGTACTTTTTATATTTAAGAATCAAGGAAAACAATGTTTCGACTTGGATTGATCAGCCTGATATTTCTTCGGGAATGATGCGTACTTTATTGCAAATCATCACTTTAGTTTTGGCAAACGACGGCGATGTGATTATGATTGATGAGTTCGAGAACGGTCTTGGTGTGAACTGCATCAATGAATTGGCCGACCTCATCATGGAACCGGAAGCCAACATTCAGGTGGTGATGACCAGCCATCATCCTTATATCATCAATGCCATTCCCGTTAAGGATTGGATGATTCTCACGCGCAACGGAAGCAATGTGCATGTACATACAGCAGATGAACTTCATATTGGAGAACACTCGAAACACGAGGCTTTCATGCAATTGATGCAAACCCCAGAATATAGGACAGGACAGAACCGATAATCCCCTTACAAGATGAATTGTTACATTATTGTTGAAGGCGATAAGACAGAGTTGTCAGTGTATCCAGCATGGCTATCCATATTGGCGCCCACTTATACTCGTATAGAGAATTTTGAGGATGTAAACGAAAACAACTACTTCATCTTTAGTGCAGGTGGAATCCCTTCCATATATAACCATGTGGCGAATGCCGTTATGGATATCAATAGCATCAATAGTAAGGAGGGCTCTCATTACGATTATCTTTTGGTCTGCCTTGATACGGAGGAGGAATCCAGAGGATACATTTTGCAACAGATTGAATCTGAATTAAAAAAGAAAAGTGTTACCTTGCAAAATGCTGAATTGGTGGTCTTTGAGCATAAAGTATGCATGGAAACATGGTTTTTGGGCAACCAAAGCGTATTCAAGGACAATCCACAAAACACTGAATATCTGAACTGTATCAAGTATTACAACGTAGGATTGAACAATCCAGAAGAAATGGGCAACATGGATCCCAATAGATTCGCGACAACGGCAAAATTCCATCTTCGATACTTGAAAAGGATGCTTGAAGAACGAAATATGAGCTATTCAAAAAACAACACGATAGACGTGCAGCATCAAGCGTATCTGCTTCAATTGATTAAGCGTTTTGAGGAGACAGGGCATATTGCCACTTTTGGCAGTTGGCATGAGTTCGTGAAAGACCATTTCAAATGACATAATACGCATTTTTAAATACGCCCGACTACCATATCCAACATGCTATGGTATTGAATAATGAACGTGAAATTTCTGTGAAAAACTGCATCACCTACCCGCCTGTTTATTATTGTATGTTTTATCAGAAAGATTTTGTTCGGAATGAGGGGGAGTTGGTGATTCCGGAGGTTAAATTGCCATAAAACCACTTTTTATTCAATTTATGCATCCTATTGCACAAAAAACATACTTTTTTATGCAGTACAGCGCATTTATTGCATAAAATCGGAAATTTTGCATAACGATTCGGACAGTTTGCATTGGAGAGCCTAAAACAGCTGTTTTTCTGACTTTTTGTCGCATATTTTCACCAATTCACGGAAAAACACTACCTTTGCACGAATTTTGCGCTTGACGCGAACCATTGAATTTTAAATCTTAAATTTTGAATTTTAAATCACTGAATAAATGGGATTTCTAAAGAAACTCTTTGGCGACAAGGCCTCACGCGACAACAAGGCCCTGGAGCCCATACTCCAAAAGACACTCAAGGCTTACGATCAAATCGTGAAACTCGACATCGACAGCCTGAGACATAAGACACAAGAATTCAAGGAATACATCAAGAACAAGACCGCCACCGAGGTGGCCGAAATCGCCGAGCTGAAAGCCAAGGCCGAAGCCAACCCCGACATGGAGCCAGACGAGAAGGAGAAACTCTACAACCAAATCGACAAACTCGAGAAACAGGAACTCGACCACATCGAAGAGGCGCTGAACGAGATCCTTCCCGAGGCGTTCTCGGTGGTGAAAGCCGCCGCCAAATATTTCTGCGAGCACGAGACCGTAGAGGTGACTGCCACCGACCTCGATCGCGAGCTGGCTGCCAAATACGAGCATGTCACCATCGTGGGCGACAAGGCCTACTACAAGAACAGCTGGATGGCTGGTGGCAACATGGTGACTTGGGACATGGTACACTACAACTGCCAGATCATCGGTGGTATCGTGTTGCACCAAGGTAAGATCGCCGAGATGGCCACTGGTGAAGGTAAGACCCTCGTGGCTACCCTACCCGTCTACCTGAACGCCCTCGCCGGCAAAGGTGTCCACGTCGTCACCGTGAACGACTACTTGGCCAAACGTGACTCCGAATGGATGGGCGCGATGTACGAATTCCTCGGCCTCACCGTCGACTGCATCGACAAGCACGAGCCCAACTCGGCTGCCCGTCGCCGCGCTTATAACTGCGACATCACCTATGGTACCAACAACGAGTTCGGTTTCGACTACCTGCGTGACAACATGACAGGCAACCCCGAAGAGTTGGTGCAACGCAAACACCACTATGCCATCGTCGACGAGGTCGACTCCGTGTTGATTGACGATGCCCGTACGCCTTTGATCATCAGCGGTCCCACGCCACGCGGCGACCAGCAGGAATTCGACCAGTTGAAGCCCGACGTGGTCAAGCTTTTCGAAGCTCAGAAGCGTTATGTGACATCGATTCTGGCCGAAGCCAAGAGGATCCTCACCGACCCCAACGCTACCGAGGACGAAAAGAAACACGGTGCCGACCAACTCTTCCGCGCCTACCGTGGTCTGCCCAAGAACAACGCCCTCATCAAGTTCCTCAGCGAGGAAGGCATGAAGAGCCTGCTGCAGAAGACCGAGGGCTTCTATATGCAGAACCGTAATGAGAACATGCACATCATCGACGACGAGCTCTACTTCGTCATCGATGAGAAACTGAATACCGTTGTCCTCACCGACAAGGGCAGCGAGCAACTTGCGCTTGCCTACAACGACCCAGAGTTCTTCATCATCCCTGATGTAGGTAGTGAGGTGGCCGAACTGGAGCACTCCAACCTGACCAATGATGAGAAAGTGCTGCGCAAAGCCGAGCTGATGCGTAACTTCGCCGAGAAGTCGGAGCGTTTGCACACCGTGCAGCAACTGCTGAAAGCCTACACCTTGTTTGAGAAAGATGTCGACTATGTCATCATCGACAACAAAGTCAAGATTGTGGACGAGCAGACAGGCCGTATCATGGAGGGCCGCCGTTGGAGCGACGGTCTGCACCAAGCCGTGGAGGCCAAGGAAAACGTGAAGGTGGAAGCCGCCACGCAGACCTACGCCACCATCACCTTGCAGAACTACTTCCGTATGTACCACAAGCTGGCTGGTATGACCGGTACCGCTGAGACGGAAGCAGGCGAGTTCTGGGACATCTACAAACTTGATGTGGTCGTCATCCCGACCAACCGCCCCATCGCCCGTATCGACCAAGAGGACATGATCTACAAGACCAAGCGCGAGAAATACAACGCCGTCATCGACGAAATCCAAAGATTGGTCGATGCAGGCCGTCCCGTGCTGGTGGGTACCACCTCGGTGGAAGTCTCCGAGTTGCTCAGCCGCATGCTGACGCGAAAGAACATCCCACACAACGTGTTGAACGCCAAGCTGCACTTCAAGGAAGCACAGATCGTGAAGGAAGCCGGTCAGGCAGGCACCGTGACCATCGCCACCAACATGGCTGGTCGTGGTACCGATATCAAGTTAGGCCCTGGCGTCAAGGAAGCCGGTGGTCTGGCCATCATCGGCACCGAGCGCCACGAGTCACGTCGTGTCGACCGTCAGTTGCGTGGTCGTTCCGGCCGTCAAGGCGACCCAGGTAGTTCACAGTTCTACGTCTCGTTGGAAGACAACCTGATGCGTATGTTCGGCTCCGAGCGTATCGCAGGCATCATGGACCGCATGGGCTTGCAGGAAGGCGAAGTCATCCAGCACCCGATGATTACCAAGCAGATCGAGAAGGCACAGAAGAAAGTTGAAGAGAACCACTTCGGCGTGCGTAAACACTTGCTCGAATATGACGACGTGATGAACGCCCAGCGCGAGGTCATCTACAAGAAACGCCGTCACGCCTTGTTTGGCGAACGACTCTCCATCGACCTGAACAACATGATGTTCGACTTTGGCGAGAAACTGATTGAAGAATATCAAGACGCCAAGGACTATGAAGGCTTCAAGTTGGAGCTGCTCTCCGCCATGGGCATCGATGCACCCTTCACGGAAGAGGATTTCGACAGGATGAAGACCAAGGAACTGGCCGAAAAATTGTTTGATGCCGCCCTCGAGCACTATCGTGACAAAGCCCGTATCATCGGCGAGAAGACCTTGCCTGTCATCAAGAACGTGTACGAGAACCAGACCCACTTTGAGAACATCGCCATCCCGATTACCGACGGCAAGCGCGGCATGAACGTCATCGTCAACCTGAAGAAGGCTGTCGAAAACGGTGCCCGCGAGGTGAACCTCTGCATCGAGAAGAGCATCACCCTCGGCCTCATCGACAATGCCTGGAAGGAGCACCTCCGCGAACTCGACGACTTAAAGGAATCGGTGCAAAACGCCTCTTACGAACAGAAAGACCCGTTGGTCATCTACAAGCTGGAGTCGTTCAACCTGTTCAAGGCCATGTTGGAGAACATCAACGAAGACGTCATCTCCTTCCTGATGCGTGCCGACATCCCGACACAAGACCCGAACGCCGTGCGCGAGTCGCGTGGTCCGCAAGGCATCGACAAGTCGAAGATCCATGAGCAGCGTCAAGACCTGTTAGCGCAGTCGCACAGCGACACGCAGCAAAAACAAGTTACCCAGCCCATCCGCAAAGAAGTGAAAGTGGGGCGCAACGACCCCTGCCCTTGCGGTAGCGGCAAGAAGTACAAGAACTGCCACGGAAGGCTTGAGGCTGCCGAATAAGTGTCCATCATTATAAAAACACGAGCGGAATTAGGGTTTAATTCCGCTCGTTTTGTTTAAGCATTCTGAAAAAATGCTATTTTTGCGAGCAAATAAAACCAATTCACCATGAAAAAACTATTCTTCACCGCGATGTTGCTATATACCTTCAGCATCGGCTTTGCACAAAAGAACGTCCTCGTCGAGGAACTGACCGGCACCTGGTGCCAATGGTGCCCGAGAGGCATCTACTACGGTGACTCGCTCTGCGGCACCCACGACAACGTCATCTTCGTCGCCATCCACAGCAGCGACCCGATGGCTAACAACGATTATTACAACGCTTCAGGCCTTCTCGGTGCGCCTTCAGCCAACATCGGGCGGCACTTCCTTGCCCAAGAAACGCAGAACTGGTTCTCGAAAGTGGAACAAGAGAGCCAAGTCACGCCAAAAGTGAACATGGGCATCACCTGTGATTACGACCCTGCCACAAGGCAACTGACAGCTCATGTAACTGCCACGGCATTGGAAAACATGAGCGGCGACTACCGTTTCGCGGCCATCCTCACCGAAGATGGTGTGACGGGACCAGCACCCTCCTACAACCAAACCAATTCCTACAGCGGAGGTGGTTATGGCCCCATGGGTGGGTACGAGAACCTACCTAACCCCATCCCTGCCGAGCGCATCGCCTACGACCACGTGGGACGGCAACTGCTCTGCGATTATGATGGCATACAAGGCTCGTTCCCGAGTTCGTTGCCGAGCGGACAAACAGCTAGTTATGAGTTCACTTACACACTTGATGAAAACTATGATTACAACTATGTGCGCGTCATCGGCCTCCTCATCGCTCCTGACGGCACCGTGGAAAACGCTGTGAAGAGTCCCTATCTCAATGGCGAAGAGACAGCCGCGCCCCTTTTCACCTCGACACCGAAGACCGAGGCCTACGCCAACCTGAACTACCTATATAATGTGTATTTTCACGACCCCGACCCCGCTGACTATGTCAACATCACTCTTTTACAAGGCCCGAGTTGGCTGACGTTAGAGCAATACGACGGAAAATCAGCCTGCCTTTACGGTATTCCTGACCAACCGGGAAGCTACGAGGTGCGTTTGGAATTGTCGGAATGCATCCATAGCACAATTCAGGATTTCACCATCATCGTCGACGAGCCACTGAGCGGGAGTTGGGAATATGTGGGACCTCGCGGATTCTCGCAAAACGCCTTCCAAGTGTTTGGAATAAAGATGGACAATGAACGCAACCTGTATGTGTTTGGAAACGAGAACAGCACTCCTGTTTTATACAAAAACGCCGCAGGTACCGACACTTGGGAGCAGATGGGCAGCATCAGCACTTCCTGTTCGGTTTCAGCAGGCGGCATGGATCTGGCTTCCAACGGCGATGTGTATGTGGCCTACTCCGACCAAAGTGACAATGGATATGCTTTCAAGTGGGACGGCAGCCAATGGACTCCCATAGGCAGTGCCTTCAGCAGCGTGGAGACGCATATCGTCCTCGACAACAACGACTTGCCCTACCTCGTTGCTCGTGATGTTTCACAAGGCTACAAGGGAGTCGTGTTCAAATTGGAGAACGACAGCTGGGTGCCTGTGAGCGGTACGGGCATTTATGTTCCAGACGCGGAATACGCCTGCCATCAAGAATTGGTCTTCGACAGCAACAACACGCCATACATCAGTTACGCTGATTATATGACCAGCAACACCCTGAAAGTCAGAAAATTCGAAAACGGAGAATGGGTTGCCGTGGGGAGCGGCATCGACAACCTCTATTTCTACCAAAGCATGGCACTTGACGGAAACGACATGCCTTATCTTGCGTATTGTGCCTATCCTTCTTATCAACTCCGAGCCGTCCGTTTCAACGGCAGTGATTTTGAAAGTCTTGGCGACAACCTCGCGGAAGGCGCCGTATCTGAACTCAGCGCTTGCTTCAACGAAGGCAAGTTCACCGTGGCTTTCGTCAACGAAGGGCAGTCGAACTACTTAAGTGTGCTGCAATATGAGGAGGAATGGAGTTACATTGGGCCAAGCCTCGTCTCGGAAGGTTCCATGGATGACCCATGCATTACTGCCATCGACGGAGCCCTCTATGTGGCCTATTCCGACGACGGTTTGCAGGGCTTTGCCTCTTGCATGAAATACGCTGAGGCAGTTATCCTCTATCCACCCACTGATTTTGCCGCTGAAGTCTTCGGCAACGACAACGTCAAACTCACCTGGAACCTCCCCATCGAAGGTGAACCGAATGCCTACAAACTCTACCGTGACGATGCACTCTTGGCCACCGTCACCGAAATGAGTTACGAAGACTATGATCTGCCAACGGGCAGCCACCGTTATACCATCTCAGCGGTCTATCCTCAAGGGGAATCGGTGCAAGCAGGCCCGATTGTGGTGGAAACCACCGTTGGCATTGGCGAACAAGAGCAAACACGCTTCAACGTTTATCCAACCCATGTCACTTCCACACTGACAATTGAAAGCGGTGTTCAAGGCACCCTCACCTTATATAATACGATTGGTCAGCCACTGATGACAATCCAAATCAACGTGGGAAGCAACACGGCTGACGTCTCATCCCTGGCCAATGGCGTATATTTCATCAAGTCAACCCAAGGAACCACCACAAGAATCCTCAAATTCTAAATCCCAAATCCATAAATTTTAATCTTATATTTTAAATATTAAATCTTGAATTTTAAATCTAAAATCATGAAATACAATCGCGTACTCCTAAAACTCAGTGGCGAAGCCCTGATGGGCAGCCAGCAATACGGCATCGATCCGCAAAGACTGAACGACTATGCCGATGAAATCATTGAAGCAGCAAAAGCTGGCGTGCAAATCGGCATCGTCATCGGCGGCGGCAACATCTATCGCGGCCTGCAAGGTGCCTCGAAAGGCATGGACCGCATCCAAGGCGACTACATGGGCATGCTCGCCACCGTCATCAACTCGATGGCCATGCAATCGACCTTGCAGAGTAAAGGGCAGAAAGCCACCCTGCTTGCTGGTCTCTACATCGACCGCATCGCCGACACGATGAGCAGTGCCAAGGCTATTCGCCTGCTTGAGGAAGGCCATATCGTGGTGATGGGCGCCGGCACAGGCAACCCCTTCTTCACCACCGACACGGGCTCGGCCCTCCGCGCCGTCGAAATCAAGGCTGACATCATCCTGAAAGGCACCCGTGTAGACGGCATCTACACCGCCGACCCTGAGAAAGACCCGACGGCCACCAAGTTCGAACACATCACCTACGACGAGGCCTATCAGCGTAACCTGAAGGTGATGGATATGACCGCCTTCACCATGTGCAAGGAAAACGACATGCCGATGTACGTCTTCGACATGAATACGCGCGGCAATCTGATGAAAGTCTTGCGCGGCGAGAACATCGGAACGCTGGTGACGAAATAAACTATAGCTTGTAATAACTCCCCAGAATCCTGTCGAACCATTTGGCGGGCAGGATTCTTTTTATCCATACGGAAAGCTTCTGCTCGAAGGAGGCGACAACATAGCCGTTGCGGGGATGTTGCATGTTGATGATTCTGCTGATTTTTTGAGCTAAGACGACAGGCTTAAGGCCGCCTTTTTCGTCATGTTCCACCTTCTCTATGGCTTCGCGATACAAAGGATAGGCCTGGAGCGCAGCCTCATCGGCCACTTTCTTTCTACTCCCAGTGAAGCCTGTTGCAAAATCGCCAGGACGAAGGACGACCACCTTGACACCTTGTTGTTGGGTCTCCAAACGCAAGGCTTCACAATAGCCTTCGATGGCAAACTTACTGGCCGAATAAAAACCTTGGAAAGGCAGTCCCATCAGGCCTCCGATGGAACTCAATGCGATGATTTTGCCCCCACCCTGACGGCGCATGTGAGGCAACACGGCATCCACACAATGCACCAAGCCCATGAAGTTGGTGTCCATCTGCAAGCGGATTTCCTCTTCGGTGGCAAACTCCAACGGCCCGCCGATGCCCATGCCTGCATTGTTGACCAGAACATCAATCCTACCTTCTTTCTTGATCACTTGTGCGACGGCATTCATCACTGCGTCGCGGTCACGGACATCAACATGGAGATAGTGCACTTGAGGCAGGGGCTCCACCTCACGACGCACGGTACCATAAACAGTATGGCCTTCCTGTGCAAGCAGCCGAGCCGTTTCGAGGCCGAAGCCTGATGAAACTCCAGTGATGAAAACAATCATATCACTCCGGCGTCCTTAAAGGCTTTGGTGATTTTGTCGATAGCCTCATCCACCTGTTCAAAGGTGTGGGTTGCCATCAAAGCGAAACGGATCAACACATCCTCTTCGGGGACGGCAGGTGCAATGACGGGCGTGACAAAAACACCATCCTCCAGCAGTCTGTTGCACAGCCAGAAAGCCTTCTCCGAGTTGCGCACAAACAAAGGAATGATGGGTGTTTCGCTGCGACCCGTGTCAAAGCCTCTCTCTATGAACTGCTTACGGGCATAATTGCTCAAATCCCAAAGGTGTTGAATCCTTTCGGGTTCATCTATCATGATATCGATGGCACGGCTCACCGAGGCCACATTCGCTGGTGGCATACTGGCGCTGAAGATCAGCGAGCGGGCATTGTGTTTCAAGTAATTGATGATATCGAAGTCGGCAGCGATGAAACCACCCAAAGAGCCAAAGGACTTGGAGAAGGTGCCCATGATGAGGTCCACCTTGTCGGTCAGCCCGAAATGGTCGGCAGTGCCACGGCCCTGATGGCCAAGCACACCTAAAGCGTGGGCATCGTCAATCATGATGTCAGCGTTGTATTGCTCGGCCAGTTCCACCATTCTCGGCAGCGGCACGATATCGCCTTCCATGGAAAACACACCGTCGGCCACAATCAGTTTGACTGCATCGGGGCTACAAAGCTTCAATTTGGCCTCGAGGTTATCCATATCGTTGTGGTTGAACTTCCACACCTTGCCGAACGAAAGACGGCTGCCCTCGATGATGGAAGCGTGGTCGAGGCTGTCCAAAAGCAAGTAATCGTTGCGTCCGCACAACGCCGAGACCACACCCAAGTTGACTTGGAATCCTGTGCTGAAACACACAGCGGCTTCCTTACCCACCAATTTGGCCAGTTTCTCTTCCAAGGCCACATGGATGTCAAGGGTGCCATTCAAAAATCTTGAGCCAGAGCAACTTGTACCATATTTCCTGACCGCCTCAATGGCCGCTTCTTTCAAACGAGGGTCATTGGCCAGACCCAGATAGCTGTTGGAACCAAACATCAGCACATCCCTACCCTTGATTTTCACCACTGTGCTTTGTTCAGATTCGATGGGTTTATAATATGGGTATATGCCTTTCGCTTGAGCTTCTTGGGGAGCTCTGTAGCGGGCACACGATTTCTTCAAAAGATGAGTTTTCATGGCTTTAGTGTAGTTTTTTCAAATAAGTCCTTGCCCTCTTGGTCAAGGTGTGTTCAAGATAATGCCAAAGGTTTTGCACACTGGTGTTGTCCTCCAACTCACGTGTCGACTCAATGTATTTGACACCGTTTTTGGTAATGCCTTGGGCAAATTTATGGAAAATCATGGCATTCACGCCCTTGTTTTTGTATTTCTCGTCGATGGCGATGAGCAGCAAGTCGATGGTGTCGTTCTTCTTCAACGCCCTCAACATGTGCAGCCAACCAAACGGGAAAAGCGAACCCTTAGCCTTCTGCATGGCTACTGCCAACGATGGCAACGCCACCCCAAATCCGATTACCTTTTCATCCGCGTCGAGCACGATGGAAAGATAGTCGACATTGATGTTGGTGACAAACTGTTTCTTCAAGTCCTCACACTGGCCAGGGGTGAGTTCGCTGAATCCATGCAGTTTGGAATAAGCCGAATTGAGACATTTGAACACGCTGTCGAGGTATGGCGTCAACTCGGAACGGTTGCTGATAGGTGCTTCATGCAAATCGTTTTTGACCGAAACCAACTGAGCCATACGTGCATAGCGCTCGGGGATGACCTCTGGAACCATAATACGATATTCCACAAAATCTACATCCTTCACGTAACCCAGACGCAAGAGGTGGGATTCGTAATAAGGAGCGTTGTATTTTCCGTAGGCAGTAGGGAGTTGGTCGAAGCCTTCCACAAGGACACCCGCCGCGTCAAACTCAAGGAAACCCATTGGGCCACTGATGGTATCCATGCCTTTCTCCCGAGCATAGTTCTCGACAGCCTGCATCAATGCCTTTGAAACCTCCTGGTTGTCAACAAAGTCAATCCAGCCAAAGCGACATATCTTTTCCCCCGTCTTCTCGTTGTACCGACGATTGATGATGCCTGCCACGCGACCGACCACTTTGTCTTTTTCATCGTATGCCAACCAATACTTGGCCTCGCAAACCTCAAAAGCATGATTCTTCTCAGGGCTCAACGTGTCACAATCCATCGACTCAATCTGAGGCACATAGAAAGAATTGCCCTTATAGAGTTGATTGGGGAAATGGACAAAAGCTTTCAGCTCTTTCCTTGTGGTAACTTCTTTAATTCGAATCATCGTGCAAAAATAGGATTTTATGAAATTCAACGGCCCAAAAAAATCAACAATAATGAATAAATGTATAAATTTGCAGTTCATAATGCTACTTTTTTGGAGCATATCTTCCTTATTACCAATGAAATGAAAAAAAGAAGCCATCATCTTCGGAAAAACCATAATGCGTCGAGCAAAACCATCGACCTCATTCTTATTGTTGTCATCATTCTTGTTACTGCCCTGTTGAGGCTTTGGAAACTCGGCCAAGTGCCTTTCATGCACGACGAGTTCAGTGCCTTGCTTCGCACCCGATTCGACAACTTCCATGACTTCATCCAATTTGGTGTGATGCCCGACAGCCATCCCATTGGGGTGCAGCTTTTCCTTTGGGGTTGGGTGCAGCTCTTCGGTTGGAGCGAGTTTTGGATCAAACTGCCTTTCGCGCTGATGGGCATCGGTTCCGTATACCTTATTTATTTAATAGGAAGACAGTGGTTCAACCGCAAGGTGGGTCTGTTCTCTGCGGCTTTCTTTGCCGTCAGCCAGCTCACGGTGTTCTATAGTCAGTTGGCGCGGCCTTATGCAGCGGGATTGTTCTTTGTTCTGCTGATGGTGTGGTTCTGGCATAAGGTCGTTTTCGGGACGAAAACGACGACAAGGGATTACATCGGTTTCGCACTTTCGGCATGGGCTTGCTCATTGATGCAGTATTTCTCCATCGCCCAAGCTGGACTGATTTTCCTCACGGGCTTGTTCTTCTTACCCAAGGAGCGGCGCAAAGCGTATTGGCTCAGCGGAATAATTGCGGTCATGCTGTTTCTTCCCACCCTACCCGTCTTTTACCAGCAACTCTTTGTTAGCGGCAGCATCGGCGGCTGGTTGAGTGCGCCCAAAGCCTCCTTCCTCACCGACTTCATCCAATACACCATGAACTATTCGCAACTGTTCATGTTTGCTACAGGCATCATCATCCTATTGCCGCTCATTCTCGGCAAACACGACAAGAGCAGGAATCCTTTACGCTGGGTTGGCTTGATTTGGTTTGTCATCATCTTCGCCATCGCTTTCGCCTATTCCTTGCTCCGCGAGCCTATCATTCAGCATAGCACGCTGATTTTCAGTTATCCTTTCGTCATCATCGTCGCCTTCTCCTTGTTCCAAAGTCGCACGCTTTCGTCATGGCAGACGGCCTTGGTGGTGGGTGCCATCCTTTTTGTAGGCATTACCTCTTTGGTCTTGACACGCAGGCATTATGACCTGATGTACCATCAAGGCTTCGACCAGATTGCTGCCGAGATGCAGCAGGACAAAGCACAATTTGGCGACAAGATTCAGTTTGCCACCCGCACTGAAATCGGGGAAGCCGCTGAGTTTTACCAAGCGCAAACCGACGTCGAAAACCGCATTGTCTTCAACCGTTATACCGAATTGGGCGACTTCAACAAATGGCTCAGCGAACACAAGGGAGCCTCCATGCTCGGCTTTGGCTGGACCGACTACGCCAGCCCTATCTGGGAAACCGCTGCCGTGGGCAACTACCCCTATCTCATCGAGCAGAAAGACTGGTTCACCTCACGTTACCTGACGCTAAGCAAGACCCCAACAGAAGATGCCCAGTATTTGCTTCACACCTTATCGGACGACACTGTTGCCATGCCAGGATGGGAATGGGGTCTGCCCTATTACCTCAATTGCGACTCCTTGCCTAACGATGTTGAAGCTTTGGGCATCGTGGCAAAGGTGGAAGCCCCCGACAGTCTCCGCAACTGCATCGTGGTCATCGAGATTCGCGACACCGAAACCGACTCCCTTCTGTTATGGCACGGCCTCTCACCCTATAGCGGCAAATTCCCAAAAGGTGACAACGTCATCGCAAGCGCCATCAACTTCAACGAAGAGCTGCCCGCCCAAGGCAAGACCATCAAAACTTACCTTTGGAACCAGCATTGCGACACTTTGGCCATGACCAAGATGAGTTATTACTATACCCATAAGAATCCTGTTTTGAAAGGTTTGTACGAGCCACTCCATTAGAGAAAAACGGCAAGATTTTTGATTGGAAAAAGAAATATTTTTACTTTTGCACCCAAAATCTGAAAAATATGACTGAAGATTCTCAATTTGTATTAGACGAGGCCACTGAAAGCATGGAAAACACCATCAAGCACTTGGAGCATGAATTTCAGGGCATTAGAGCAGGAAAAGCCAGTCCAGCCATGCTGAACGGCGTTATGGTTGAATACTACGGCACGACGGTGCCCATCGAGCAGACCGCCAACATCGGCTGCACCGACGCCCGCATGATTGTGGTGCAACCCTTCGACAAGAGCGCACTCGGCAACATCGCCAAAGCCATCTTGAACGCCAACTTGGGCTTCAACCCCATCAACAACGGTGAAATCCTCCGTATCAGCGTCCCCGCTTTGACCGAGGAACGCCGTAAAGAGCTGGTGAAACGCACCAAGAACGCCGCCGAAGAGGCCAAAGTGGGCATCCGTGGCATCCGCCGCAACGCCAACGACGATGCCAAGAAACTGGAGAAAGACGTGATTTCGGAAGACGAGTCGAAGCTCCTTCAAGAGGAAATCCAGAAACTCACCGACAAATACATCAAGAAGATCGACGACCTCACCGAGCTGAAGTCGAAAGACATCCTCACGGTGTAATCATTTCACGCAGAAATATTTTTTTCACGCAGAATTCGCAGAACACGCAGAAGCCTTCCAGACGTAATCATTGCGTCGCTTTGTGCTTCATATCATTCAGCGGATTCTGCGTGAGTAATAAATCACAACACATTTTCTATCGCCATCTCAAACAATTGACTGAGCGTCAGGCCGAAGCATTGCGCCTGCTTGGGGATGATGCTGGCTTCCGACATGCCCGGAACGATATTGGCCTCGATGAAAAACACACCATCGTCGCTGACGATGTAGTCCATGCGGACAAAGCCTTTGCATTCCAACTTCTCATACAACATTGCCGTAGTCGCCTTGATTTCGATTTCAGTGTCCTCGTCCACTTGGGCAGGCGTTATCTCATCGCATTTGCCCGCGGTGTATTTGGCCTCATAGTCGAAGAACTCGTTCTTGCTGCATATCTCGGTAAGCGGAAACACCATCATCTTGCCTTTGTATTCCATGGCGCCGCAGCCAAACTCACGTCCATCGACGAATTTCTCGCACATGATTTGACGACCAGCGGCTCTCGCCGTAAAAATGGCCGGGGCAAGATCTTCCGCCGTCTTCACCTTGGTCACGCCCACGCTGGAGCCGTTGCAGGTCGGCTTGACGAACAGCGGCAGCCCCAACTTCTTGATGATCTCGTCGGCATCATATTTCTCGCCTTCGTTAATAAGAACAGAAGGCGCCACCTTGACACCATAAGAGGCCACCACACGTTTGCAAAAGTCTTTATGGAACGTGAGGGCGCAAGTGGTCAAAGGCGAGGAAGTGCAAGGGATGCCCAGCAACTCCAGATAACCCGAAAGCGGCCCATTCTCACCCGGCTCACCATGCACCGCGTTGAAGGCCACGTCGAATTTCGTCCTGTGTCCGCCCACTGAGATGGAAAAGTCATTCTTGTCGACATCCACTCGGGTGCCATCTTTCAAGAGCCCATACCATCCTTTTTTCGAGACTACTATAATCTTCGAATTATATTTTTCCGGATTCAGGTTTTGCTTCACCACCTGAGCACTTTTGACGGAAATTTCAAACTCTCCAGAATCTCCGCCACAAATTATTGCCACGTTTTTCATATTTTTTGTAATTTTGTCGGTTTAATTGTATTGAGCAATAAAACTGCTCAAAATTGAGTTGTAAAAACACGGCTAAAATAAACAAATATGGGATACTTTCACTTCCTCAGGGAAAAGAAATTTTACATCAACCTGCTCATCATACTGTTGACATGCGGGGCTTTGTTATGGTTAACTTTCAGGTTATTAGACAAATACACTCGTCACGATGAAGTCTACACCATGCCTGATTTTGTTGGGCAAGACTTTCAGGAGGTGAAGCACGAGTACTCGAAAGACTTCAATTTCATCCTTATCGACAGCGTTTATCCCAAGGGGCAGCAGCCAGGTTCCATCTTCCAGCAAGACCCGCTTCCTGGCTCAAAAATCAAAAAGGGACGCAATGTTTACGCCATCATCGTGGCCGTGACCCCCGAAAAGACCCTTATGCCCAACCTGAAAAACATTTCCTTACGTGAAGCCATCGGCAGACTGGATTCGAACGGCTTGGAAGTCGACCATTTGGATTATGTCCCCTATTCCTATAAGAACAATGTCATCGAGCAATTCTATCAGAATCAGCCGATTGAAGAGGGAACTGAGCTGGTAAAAGGCAGCAAAATCGTACTACAGGTAGGCATTGGCGACAACAAAGACAAAGTGAAAGTGCCCAACCTGATTGGCAAGCCTGCGATGGAAGTGAAAAGGATACTCAACCTGACTGGCCTTAACCTTGGCAAAGAAACTTGGGAAGACAAAGACAGCACCCAATACATGTGTGTCAGGCGAATGAGCCCCGGACCCAGCTCAGGTTCCGTCGAAGCGGGCACCTTTATCGATGTCTCGTATCACTCAAGCCGCACCCTGGATTTCAAGAAGGAGATGCAGGAGCTGTTGCATGAGGATTCTCTGACCAACGTCCCCCAGAAATTTATTGTAGACACAATTACAGAACCCATAGAGACCACTGACTATGAAAAAGATAATGAAGAAGTGTTTTAAGCCACTTGCACTGATGATGCTCGGCCTCTGGGCCATCCAAGCCAACGCGCAAGAAACAGTGACCCCTTTCCATAGCTCAACAAGAAAAGCACCTGTCAAACGAGAAGTTGCAGATGCCCGTTTTTTGCCCTTTTTCGACGATTTCAGCCATTCCAACGTGTATCCCGACTCGACGAAATGGACCGACAACTCCGCATTGGTCAACGATGGTTTCCCCCTCTGTCCTCCCAACCGCAACGGTGTCACCCTCGATGTCCTCGATGCCAACGGTCGCGTGTATGACTTTGCCATCAGCAATGCCTTTGTGGCGGAATACCTCACCTCTGTCCGCATCCGTTTGGATTCCATCATGGAACCAGAGCCACGCGCCCTTACCCCTGCCGACTCCGTCTATTTTAGTTTCTATTACCAACCCCAAGGCAATGGCAATCCACCCGAGTCACAAGATTCACTTGTACTGCAATTTGGCACTACCACCCAACACCAAGAGTTTTTGTTCCTTGATTATCAAGACTATAACATCTCCGACATACTCGCAGAGATGCATATCGACACTTTGTTCCCCGGCGACACCGTTTGGGCCTCAGTAGGCTGCCAGGAAGGTCTTTTCACCACCGTCACCGACACACTGACTTCGGAGGATCAAGGTAGCATTGCCGTACCCTGCGACTCGGTCTTCACCACCGTGACCGACACCACTTGGTACCACATCTGGAGTGTGCCCGGGATGACTCTCGACACCTTCATGATTGAGAACAACGGGCAATATTTCAAGCAGGTGATGATTCCCATCAAAGACACGAAATACTTCCGCGACGACTTCTATTTCAGGTTTTACAACTACGCCAGCATCGTGAATTCTTCGCTTCCCGCCAACCGCAGCAACGAGGACAACTGGAACATCGACTTCGTTTACCTGAACATCAACCGTTCGGTTTACGACACCGATTACCCCATGCTGAGTTTTTCGGGCAAAAGGCCGTCGTTTTTCAATCGCTACCAATCCATCCCTTACCGCCAATATCGACTCAACCCCAATTCAGCCATGAACGAAAGCCTTGAAATCGACATCGCTAACTTGGATGGCATCGACCATGAAGCACATTATTATTACTCGGTGCGGCAAGTGGGTGGCGGTCAGCACTATACACGCGCCTTGGACCCTGTCACCATACAACCCTACAGAACACATGGCTACTTGCAATGCCCTGAATACGGTGAGTCGCCTGCTTGTCCTTATGTCGGCGAGCTGTTTGCGCTCAACATGTGGTATGATTCGGTTTCTTACCATGTCAGCCATTACGTCTACGACTCCACGGCAACTCCGCCTTTGACTGACTCTATGGTTTATCGTGTAGGCATGTACAACTACTACGCCTACGACGACGGTATTCCCGAGTTGGGCTTCGGCGTACACCCTGCCGGTGGTCGCTTTGCCGTGCGCTTCGACATTGCCGACTACGACACCATCCAAGGCGTGCAACTCCTGTTCAACCACACCCTCAACGATGCCAACAACAAGTATTTCGACATCGTCATCTGGAAAGACGAGAATGGCAAGCCCGGTGATGAAATCTATCGCCTCAGTGCCCAACGTCCGCAATGGCAGGAACAAATCTACCGCTTCAGTTACTATGAATTCGACGAGACTGTAGCATTCGCCGGCGCTTTCTATATCGGCATCGAGCAACACAACGATGACCTCATCAACATCGGCTTCGACACCTCCATCGACAATATCCAATACAACTTCATCAACACCAACGGCTCGTGGCAACCCAGCAGCAAACACGGCTCGATAATGATACGACCCGTCGTAGGACCCTCCTATTACATTGGCCTCCAAGAACAAGACGCGGCTTCAACTTTGCAGCTCTATCCCAATCCGGTACAAAACACGCTGCATATTGAAGGCAACCTCAAGGGCGGCCAAGTGTGCATCTACGACCTCACTGGCAGAAAAGTCCATCAAAGCGAGTATCGGTCGGAGATCCCTGTAGACCAACTCAATGACGGAATGTATTTCCTCAATGTCATTACCGAAGAAGGCCAAGTCATCAACCAAAAATTCATCATCCGCAAATGAACGACGAACGCATTGAAGCTTTAGACAAAGAGTTGAGTCCAGAAAGCCTAAATTCCACCCAATGCGGGGATGAGATGCTTTCTGAAATCGAAGAAGGCAGTGAGCTTTACGAGCATATACGCATGACCGTCGACCCTGGCCAACAGCCTGAGCGCATCGACACCTTCTTGACTTCCCACATCAGCAACATCTCGCGCAACCGCGTACAGAACGCTGCCAAGGCAGGCAACATCCTGGTGAACGACAAGGTGGTCAAATCAAACTACAAGGTAAAGCCCAACGACGTGATTTCCATCGTGTTCAGCTATCCACCACGTGAGACCGACATCAAACCGGAGCCTATCCCGCTGAACATCGTTTACGAAGACGACGACATCATCGTCATCAACAAGCAGGCGGGTTTGGTGGTTCACCCTGCCCACGGCAACTTCACTGGCACCTTGCTGCATGGTTTGGCCTATCACTTCGAGCAGACGCATCAAAATGTGGAAAACCGCATTGGCTATCTCGTCCACCGCATCGACAAGGACACCACCGGACTGATGATTGTAGCCAAAAACGAGACTGCCCAAGCTGTCCTGGCCAAGCAATTCTTCGACCACTCTATCCACCGCCGCTATAACGCCTTGGTTTGGGGCGATTTCGATGAGAACGAAGGCACTATTGTGGGCAACATCGGGCGCAGCCAAAACGACCGCCGCCGCATGGCCGTCTATCCTAACGGCGAGCAAGGCAAGGAAGCCATCACCCACTGGAAAGTGTTGGAACGCTTTGGCTATGTGACCCTTAACGAATACCGTTTGGAGACAGGTCGCACCCACCAAATACGCGCCCACTCGCAATTCATCGGACACCCGCTGTTCAACGACAGCCTCTATGGTGGCGATGTTATCCTGAAAGGCACCACCTTCTCGAAGTACAAGCAATTCATCGACAACTGCTTCAAAATCATGCCACGCCACGCCTTGCATGCCAAGGAACTGGGATTCGTGCATCCCACCACAGGCAAGCAGATGATGTTCACCTCAGAGCTGCCCGACGACATGACACAGGTACTTGAGAAATGGAGAACCTACCTGAAAGCGAGAAATTTGTTTGAAGAATAAACAACATTTAAATCATACAACCATGAGAAAACTCTTACTTATAGCAACGGCTATCATCGCCAGCATCACCTATTCTCAAGCACAAATCCTCTACCGCATTTCCGGCAAGGGCCTTGAAAAGCCCAGTTATATTGTAGGCACCTACCACCTGGCTCCCGCCTCGTTTGCCGACAGTATCCCAGGCATGAAAACCGCCATTGAGGGAACACAACAAGTTTGCGGCGAGTTGGACATGATGGACGCCTTCAAGCCCGAAAACGCCGCCCGACTGATGCAATCACAGATGCTTCCGGAAGGGACCACACTGTCGTCATTGCTTACCGACGAACAACTCGAAAGGCTGAACAAGCGGTTGCTCGATGTGATGGGCTCTAACCTCAACGATGAGGCTTTTGCCGCCCAAATCGACAAGATGACCCCTGCAGCTCTCTCCACCACCCTTTCCCTCTCCTCATACATGAAGAAAGTTGAGTCATTCAACCCCATGGAATTGATTGACAACTACTTCCAGATGCTCGCATTGCAAAACGGCAAAGCTGTCAAAGGTTTCGAAACTGTCGATTTCCAAATGGGAGTTCTTTTCGGAGCCCCATTGGAAAAGCAGGTGAACGACCTGATGTGTATGGTCGACCATTTCAAGGATACCGAAGAGATGGTGAATCTCATCACGACCGCCTATTTCTCGCAGGACCTCACGCAAATCGAGGAAGCCATGGAACAGGAGTCAAAGATTGATTGTGGCACAACGGAAGAAGACGAAGACATCCTGATCAACAACCGCAACCGCAACTGGGTGGAACTGATGCCTGACATGATGGCTAAACAACCGACTCTTTTCGTCGTTGGTGCAGGGCATCTCTGCGGCGAGAAAGGCGTGTTGAAACTGCTTGAAAAAGCGGGATATACAATTGAAGGAATGAAAGAATAAGGCTTCATGCCTTTTTCTGTTTCTCTGCCAAAGCCTTATCCAAATCGAGGAGAAAACTGCGGGTCTTGTCCAAGGTCTCGAGCATGATGATGCGTTCCTCGTAGTCGCTGAAGCGCTCCTTGAGGGCGAGTTTGGCACCGGCCAAGGTGTAACCTTTCACCTTGAGCAATTGGTAGATGACATGGACATACCGCACGTCGCGTTGGGTGAAGAGGCGGTTGCCTTTCTTGTTTTTGCGCGGACGCAACACGTCGAACTCCTTTTCCCAATAGCGGATCATCGAGGTGTTCACATTGAACATCGCGGCCACTTCACCAATGGAGTAGTAGTATTTCCCATTCGACTTGAGTTCTTCCATGATTCGAGATTCAAAGATTCAAGATTTAAAATTCAAAGATTCAAAATTCAAAATTCAAAATTCAAAATTCTGCATTCCTCATTCAGCATTCAGCATTCTGCATTCCTCATTCTGCATTCCTCATTCAGCATTCCCAGCTTCCCCAAATCTCAGTCCATCGTTTGCGTAGGTAAGGTTGAGTGCTGCAAAATCAGCTCATATTCGTCGGGGGTAAGGTCGTTGTAGAAGAAATTGATGGGATCCACTTGGACATCGTTTTTCAGGACTTCATAATGCAGATGCACGCCCGTGGTCTTTCCCGAATCACCTATGGTGCCTATCTTCTGTCCTCGTTTCACCTTCTGGCCCTTCCTGACGGCTGCCTTGTGGAGATGTGCATACCGGGTCTTGTAGCCATAGCCGTGGTCAATGACCACCAGATTGCCATAGCCCCATTCGTTGCGTTCCACGTCAGCCACCACGCCATCGCCTGTGGCGTAGGTATCCGTACCCAAGGCAGCAGAGAAGTCAATCCCGCTATGGAACTTCTCCACCTTATAGATAGGGTCGGGACGATAGCCGAAAAAGGATGAGATGTATTTGACCTCAGTTTCTTTCACGGGGAAGATGGCCGGGATATGCGCCAACATGTCGGACTTGTTGCGCGCCATGGCAAACAAGGTGTCATACGAAACCGACTGGTTATACAACTGACTGGCTATGACATCCAACTTCCTCGCCGTGTTCACGATCAGTCCAGAGTTTTTATAGCCATACAAGTCGGCATAACGGTCGGCATCCAGAAAACCAGAACGGCGCACTGAACTCGGGATGGGGTCGGCCTCAAACATGACACGATACAGATTGTTATCCCGCTCTTCCATATCGGTCATCAGCACTTCCATGTTGTCCAAGCGGTCGTTCAAGATTTCATACTGCAGCTTCATATACTCCAACTCACGCGCCTGCATCATCTCCTTCGGCGACTTGAAAAAGGTGAACAGCAAAATCGCGAACAAAAAAGCAACCCCTAGAAAAGAGAGAAACACCAAAACGAAACGCAATAACGCCTTTGATTTGGAGGTCTTCATCACCTCAAGGTCTTGCGTCAACGGGTTGTTATTATATTGCTTCTGTGTGGCCATTTATCCGTTTGATTACGTTATAAATAACGACTCAAGTCAAAATATTGCGCAAAAATAGAATATTTACCGTAAATTTGCACGCTTTTTTGAAGTATTTTTTGAAGTAATAATTCATAACTCACTATAAATGAACGCATACGAAATCAGAAATAGCTTCTTGGACTTCTTCCGTTCCAAGGAACACGCCATCGTGCCGTCGGCACCCATCGTTGTCAAGAACGACCCGACCTTGATGTTCACCAACGCTGGTATGAACCAGTTCAAGGACATCTTCTTGGGCAACCAACCCGCCAAATGGAAACGTGCTGCCGACACACAGAAATGCCTGCGCGTGTCGGGCAAGCACAACGACTTGGAAGAGGTGGGCCACGACACCTACCACCACACCATGTTCGAGATGTTAGGCAACTGGTCGTTTGGCGACTACTTCAAGAAAGAAGCCATCGCCTACGCATGGGAGTACCTCACTGAAGTGGTGAAGATCGACAAGGACCGTCTCTATGTCACCGTCTTTGGTGGCGATGAAAAGGACGGCCAGCCTGCCGACATGGAAGCCTATGGTTTTTGGAAGGAACATGTCAGCGAAGACCGCATCATCTACGGCAACAAGAAAGACAACTTCTGGGAGATGGGCGAGACCGGTCCCTGCGGCCCCTGCTCCGAGATCCACATCGACCTGCGCGACGATGAAGCCCGCAAGCAAATCCCTGGTCGCGACCTCGTCAACAAGGACGACCCGCAGGTAATCGAGATCTGGAACCTCGTGTTCATGCAATACAACCGCATGGCCGACGGCCATCTGGTAGAACTCCCCGCCAAGCACGTCGACACGGGCATGGGCTTTGAGCGCCTCGTCCGCGTGCTGCAAGGCAAGACCTCGAACTACGACACCGACGTGTTCCAACCCATCATCCAAGCCATCGCCAAGATGTCGGGCATCGAATACGGCAAGGCCGAGAAGACCGACGTCGCCATGCGCGTCATCGCCGACCACCTGCGTGCCGTGAGTTTCGCCATCGCCGACGGACAGCTGCCTTCCAACAACGGCGCTGGTTATGTCATCCGCCGCGTGTTGCGTCGCGCCGTGCGTTACGGCTTCACCTTCTTGGGCTTCGATGAGCCTTTCGTCTGCAACCTGCTGCCCATCTTAGTGAGTCAGATGGAACACAACTTCCCTGAGATTAAGGCACAGCAAGAGCTGGTGAGCAAGGTCATTCGCGAAGAGGAGACCTCGTTCCTGCGCACCTTGGCCCAAGGCATCAAGCGCTTTGAAGGTTATGTGGAACAACACAAGGGTCAGGACATCGACGGCAACTTCGCCTTCGAGCTGTTCGACACCTTCGGCTTCCCCATCGACCTCACCCAACTGATGGCCTCCGAGAAGGGCATCAACGTCGACATGGAAGGCTTCAAAGCCAACCTCGAAGAGCAGAAGAACCGCTCGCGTAAAGCCGCCGAGAAAGCCAACGGCGACTGGGTGGTGGTGAACGAGAGCGAGCAGCCCACCGAGTTTGTCGGCTACACTGACATGAGCTGCGAGAGCCACATCCTTCGTTTCCGCGAGGTGGTGGCCAAGAAAAAGACCCACTTCGAGATCGTCCTCGACAAGACCCCGTTCTATGCCGAGATGGGCGGTGAGGTGGGCGACACCGGCACCTTAACCTCCGAGAACGAGACCATCAAAATATTGAACACGGTGAAGGAGAACAACCTCGTCATCCACATCACCGAACAATTGCCACAGAACCCCGAGGTGGCTTTCACAGCCGCCGTTGATGCAGAACGTCGTCAGCGCATCGCCAACAACCACAGTGCGACACACTTGATGCACGCCGCCTTGAGGCAAGTGTTAGGTAGCCATGTCGAGCAAAAGGGCTCGTTGGTCGACGACCAGCGTCTGCGCTTCGACTTCAGCCACTTCGCCAAGATGACGCCCGAAGAAATCCGCCAAGTGGAGAAGATTGTCAACCAGAAGATCCGCGAAAACATCCCCAATGTGTCCTACACCGAAATGCCTATCGAAGAGGCCAAAGCCATGGGCGCCACGGCTTTGTTTGGCGAGAAATACGGCGACAAGGTGCGCGTGGTGGTCTTCGACAAGGACTACTCCATGGAGCTCTGCGGTGGCTGTCACACCAGCGCCACAGGCAACATCGGCATGTTCAAGATTGTCAGTGAAGGCGCTATCGCCGCTGGCATCCGCCGTATCGAAGCCATCACCGGCGAGGCCGTGGAGCAATACCTCGACGAACAATTGGACCTCATCGGTCGTTTGCGCGAGTGCGTCAAGTCGCCCGACCTGGTGAAAGCCGTCACCTCGCTCAACGAGCAGAACTCCGCCTTAAAGAAAGAGGTAGAGCATCTGATGCAAGAGAAAGCCCAAGCCATGGCCGAGAAGCTGCATGAGAAAGCCCTCGACCACGAAGGCTACAAACTCATCATGGAGACCCTGCCTTGTGGTGGCGACCAGCTGCGCAACATCGCCACGATGCTCAAGCAGATGAACGAAAGCACCATCGCTATCCTTGGTTCCGTTGCCGAAGGCAAACCCTCGCTCTGCTTGTTGTTACCCGAGGCCTTCGCCGACGCCAAGGGTTTGGATGCCACCAAGCTCATCCGCGAGGTGGCCAAGGAGATCCAAGGCGGTGGCGGCGGACAGAAGACCCTCTGCGTGGCCGGAGGCCGCAACGCTGACGGATTGCCAAAGGCAATGCAGATGCTGAGGGAGAGGATTTAAAGAAACAAATCTAACGCAAATCTTTTATAAAACAGCTCCGCTGGGATGATCATCCTTGCGGAGCTGTTTTTTTATTGCAGCCTTGTCATCCTCTTGCATGGCACCAGCAGCCTTGTCATGCCGATGGTAGAAGCCAGCAGCCATGTCATGCCAGCATGGAGAAGCGCGCTGGCAGGCATCTATGGCTGCGGGCATTTATTTCAGTCCTTTTGTCTTGAAACGATGGACTCAGCTGCCATCGAAACATCATTGCTGTCTTCGGAATTCGAGTATTGAACTGGCATAGGAACGTAGGTGGCCATTTCTTCATCATCCGTCCATTCTTCGCATTGCTTCAGGACGATTTCGAGGGCGCTTTCGGCTTCCTCGGGCGGGTACTTGTATTTCTTCAACAACCGCTTGACCATTTTGCGCATTCCGGCACGGGCTGACTCTTTGTGCTGCCAGTCGATGGTGCGGTTCTTGCGTAATGCCTCAGTCAACTCCTTGGTCATCTCAACTAAGGTGTCGTTCTCGTAGAAATCCTTTACGGCCTGCGGACGCGACAGGGCATCGTAGAAGGCTTTTTCCTCATCGTTGAGGCCAAGGTCGTTGCCTTGTTGCTCGGTTTCCTTGATTTGTGAGGCGAGTTTCAGCAACTCTTGAATGACCTCTTCATTGGTGAGCATGCCTTTCAGGTAATTGCTCAGGGCATTGTTTAGCAGCTCGGAGAATTTCTCGCTTTGCACCAGGTTTTTATGTTGGAAGGCTTTCACCTTTTCCTTCAACAGGTTTTCCAAAATCTGGATGGAGATGTTCTTCTCTTTCATCTTGGACAGCTCGTCAAGGAAGGCTGGGTCGCTGAGCGAAAATTCCTTGCCTTCATTCTGGAAGAGATTGATGACGCCCTCACTCTTTACGCTCTGCTTCATCAGCTCACGGACACGCTTATCGATGTCTTTCTTGGTTATCTTTCCTTTGCCATTCAGACGCAAGAGCATCACGCGGACGGTCTCGAAATAGGCACTCTCCCATCGTTGCGAGTCGGTCAGAAGGCTACGGCACAAGGTGATGGACTGATGCAACAAGGTGGCGTGCTTCATGAAGTCGTTCTTCTTATCCTGTCGCTCGATGGCCAACAAGAAGTTGGTGCCGCCCTTGATAAGCTCGGCACGCTTCAAGTCGGAAGCATCCCTGAACTTCGAGTAGTCGAAGCCGTGCATAAGGTCGCGGCAAATTTCCAATTCTTCCTGAAACTTTTGCAGAGCGGTGGTCTTGATGTTGGGGTCGCCGAACTTCTGGCGGTCGTTGCTGGTGTAGAACTTCATGGCCTGTTTCAAGGCTTGCGCGATACCGATGTAATCGACCACCAGACCGCCTTCCTTGCCTTTGAAGACACGATTGACGCGAGCGATGGCTTGCATGAGGTTGTGGCCGCTCATCGGCTTGAAGACATACATGGTGGCGAGGCTAGGTACATCGAAGCCTGTGAGCCACATATCGACTACGATGGCAATCTTCATCGGGTCGTCATCGTCCTTGAACTTCTTGGCCAGCTCTTGTTTGTACTGCTTGTTGCCGATGATGTCGCGCCACTCCTCGGGGTCGTTGTTGCCGCTGGTCATCACGCACTTGACCTTCTCGGTCCATGTAGGACGCAGCTCAAGCAGACGTTTGTAAATCTTGATGGCAATGGGACGGCTGTAGGCGACAATCATGGCCTTGCCTGTCAGCTCTTGCTGGCGGTAGTTCTCGTAGTGGCTGAGGATGTCCTGTACCAAGGAATTGATGGTGGAATCGGCACCCAACAGCTCTTCGAGATGGGACAGGTCGCGCTTGCTCTTCTCAATTTGGCTGGCATCTGCACCTTCCATCTCCAAAAGTTCATATTCTTGATCGATGAGCTTCAGGGTTTCTTCGTCGAGCTTCAGGTTGATAACACGGCTCTCATAATAGACTGGCACGGTGGCGTGGTCGAGTACGCTCTGGGTCATGTCGTAAACGTCGATGCAGTCGCCAAAGACTTCAATGGTGTTGCGGTCTCTCAGTGCCACAGGTGTGCCAGTGAAACCGATGAAAGAGGCGTTTGGCAGAGAGTCGTGTATCAGTCGGGCGGTACCGACACTCACCTTACCCGTGACGGGGTCTATCTTCTCCTCGAAGCCGTACTGGCCACGGTGTGCCTCGTCGCTCATCACGATGATATTGCGGCGGGTGGACAGCGGCGCATCGTATTCCTCGAACTTCTGCATGGTGGTGAAAATGATACCGTTGGCCGTATGGCCTTCCAGCAGCTCGCGCAGATGTTCCCTTGTGGTGGCTTGCACAGGCTTCTGACGCAGGAAGTCCTGACACTTGGCGAACTGACCATAAAGTTGGTTGTCGAGGTCGTTGCGGTCGGTGATGACCACGATGGTAGGCTGTGATACGGCCGATTGGAGCAGGTGGGAATAGAACACCATCGAAAGACTCTTGCCGCTACCTTGTGTGTGCCAAAACACGCCAATCTTGCCATCGCCAGTGACGGCATTGCGTGTGCGCTGGATGGCTTTGTTGACGGCGAAATACTGGTGGTAGCCCGCCAGAATCTTATAGTCTTTACCTTCGTCTTTGCAATAGCAAACGAAGTTCTTGATGATATCGATGAGGCGGTCTTTGCGGAACATGCCTTCAAAGAACACGTCGTAGTCGACGACCTCGGTGCTTTCGTACACGCCATCCTTGGACTTCCATTGCATATAGCGGTCCTCGCTCGATGTGATGGTGCCTGCCTTTGACTCGGCCATGTCGCTCATCACGCAGAAGACGTTGTAGGTGAACATGGTGGGAATCTCCTTCATGTAGTTCTTCAGCTGGCGGTAGGCGGCGCTGGCGTCCGTCTCTTCGCGTGAGGGCGACTTCAGCTCCATCAGCACAATGGGGAGACCGTTGAGGAAGAGGATAAGGTCGGCGCGTTTCTTCGATTTCTCCACATAGGTCCACTGGTTGACCAGTAGGAAGTCGTTGTTGGCGGCGTTCTTATAGTCTGCCAGATACACGATGTCGTTTTTCAGTTCTTGGCCGTTGTGGAAGGTGACTTCCACGCCATGCTGGAGGTAGTCCATGAAAAGCTCGTTGTTCTGCACCATGTTGCCGGCTTCGATGTGGAGCAGCTTGCGTTCTGCCTCATCGATGGCCGACTTGGGAAGCGAAGGGTTGAGGTCTTTCAGTTTCTCGCGCAGGCGTTCGAGATAGAGCGGGCAGTAATAGTCCTTATCCTCGAAACCGTTCTGGATGTCGTAGCCATTGAGGTAGTTGTATTCCAACCGCTCGGTGAACAGCTCGATGAGCGTCTGCTCGTAATGGTCTTCGTTGTAGTCTGACATAGTTAGTCCTCCTGTTCGCAATAATTGGTTCGTACTCATAAAGTTGTTTTCGTCAAGACAGGTTTACAAAATTCTTCTACTCCATAGTCTCTGTAGAAATTGCGGTACTGGCCATACCTCTATTCCATTCAACATTCTTGGCTCATTTTCCATCGACAGTATCATGAGTTTTGAGTTAGGATGCTCTTCACTGAAGGCTTTCAGCCCTTTGGTGTCACTCGAAGCCACACGGTCCGACGATTTTACTTCGATGGCCACTTCCACATGATTGGTCAGGGCGTCACAAATCAAAGCGTCAACCTCATACTTATTATCCTGTGTACGCCAATAATTCATCATCTTATCTTCGCCAAATGTATAGGAGAGGAAAGCCCTCAGTTCCTGGATGACGAAATGTTCCAAAGCATGTCCGTAGATGTCGGTGCCAGGCTGGAGTGTTCTGCGATGCAAGAGATGGTTGGGGATGGCTACGTCGAAATAGTAGAATTTGGGCGACTGTATGAGCTTGCGCTTCACCACCTTTGTATATGCAGGCAGATAGAAACCCAACATGGTTTCTTCGAGAATGGTAAAATACTCCTTCACGGTCTTAGCCGACACACCGCAATCCTGAGCTATATTAGTGAAATTCACGATCTCAGTATTGCTCAGCGCAGCCACTTGCAGAAAACGGGTAAAGGCATCCAATTGGCGGACGATGGCTTCTTCTACAATCTCCTGTTGCAAATAGTCACCTATATACGATTGGATACGCCTTGAGGGGTCTGCCACCAGGTAATGACGTGGCAACATTCCGTTATTCAGTGCGCGCGAAAGGTCAAAGTCGGGAATCTCGGCACTCACAAGCGGGAAAAGCGTACATCGCAATGCTCGTCCCCCCAACAGGTTAGCCCCGCTCCTACGCAATTTGCGGGCGCTGGAACCGCTAAGGATAAAACGTAATCCCCGATTCTCCATCAGCCAATGCACCTCGTCGAGCAGAGCGGGAACTTTCTGAATCTCGTCGACAATCACCAACGTTCCCTCATCAAGCATCTCACATTCCTCTCTCAGCAAAGCGGGACGCAGCTGGAATGCCATACGTACATCAGTTTTCAGCAAATCATAAAAACGGGCTTTCGGAAAGAGCGTCTTTAGCAGCGTACTCTTTCCTGTCTGACGGCTGCCCCACAAAAACAGGCTATCGTCCTCTACTTCCCGGAGTTTCAGTATTCTCTCAAGTATCATCTGTCGCAATTTAGCTGCAAAGATAAAACAAAGATGACAATTTTGCAAGGAAAATCCATAAAATCCGAAGTGCAACTTCCGAAATTCTATGAAAATCCGAAATAGCACTTTCGGTTTTCGTTGCCTATAATCTTAAAAACCAGCTTCAACTTTCAGTTCGCCCGACATCAAGCGAGGCAGCAGCGTGTCGCGGAGCTGGGCGAGGTTCTGCGATTCCGTTCCTCTTGTTTGGATTTGTTTCTGAATAGAGTCAATAACATTTTGAAACTCTTGGATCTTTTCTAAAGGAGGCAAAACCACCGGTTCAATTGAAGTAAAATCTTTGATGCGAAAATTCTTGATACCAGAAGTACCATTCTCATACCCAAACATGACCTTATTGTTATACTTATTGAACCACGAATAATACAAGTAAGCACCATATCCTTTTTTAGGCCTTACAAGCCTACAGAAGTTAGTACATACAACATCACCGTTATATTTGTCAATAAGTTGTTGAGAAACAGGACACACTCTTCCTGTTGACACTGTAGCTGTGCCCCCTGAAATTTCTACAAGCATATCCTTATCGCAGAACTGTTTATTTTGGAAATTCTTCTCCAAAATAAAACGTTCTGGTGTCTTTCCTCTAAGTCCGTTCTTAATATCCTGAAAATCACAACCTCTTATACATGCCACTTTGTGAGTATAATTGCTTTCTGCTTTTTCCTTACCCCAATCGCCTGAAATAGTTTCCAAGATAATATCATCATAAACTCCCACTGTCCATCCTTTCGGTATCATCCCAATTTCACTCTCCACAAATTCGCCATCCTTGAAAGGCTCAAAATCCGCAAACCATGATTTGAATAAGGCTTGGGCTTGCTGCTCTAAATTATCATTTATTTGTCTATTGCACTCGATTTTATCATCAATGGCTTTTAGTATAGAAACAATCTCTTTTTGAACTGATAAAGACGGTAGTTTAATAGTAAAATCACCGATGATGTCTTGGGTCATCAATGGTTGAGCTCCGCCAATATGATGATGGTGAAACTCAAGTGTGGTCATCAAATAATAGAGAAAAAAGAAGTCAACCAAATCTTTGGCATAAACAGCAATGGCATTATCAGAGACCCAACATTTCCCATCACATTTATAAACACAACCACAATATGCACCAACACGACCAACTATAATGGTTCTCTCCGAATTGAAACTATCTGTATTATCCATTATTCCATTACCACCATAAACAGGAAAAAAGCCAGATCCTTGCGGACGTTTTTTCCCATTCTTCATGGTGGCTATCTCACTTAACTTATATTCTTTCCACTCTTCCATAAATGAGGATTTACACGATTATTGTAGTTGTTTTTGGTTCTTTTTGCATTTTATTCTCCTCCCAGTTCTTTTATTCTGTTCTTCAGCATGGCATTCTCTTGTTTAAGGACATTCACTTCCCGTGTGAGCTGCTCAATGGTCTCTTGCTGGTTGGTGCGGTAGCCCAGACGGGCAGCCGTCATTCGCTCGCGGATGCCACCCTCTGTGACAAATTCCTTGTCTTTCTTCTGCTGATAGGTCATCATCATCTTATCCACCATTCGGCAGAGTGTGATGCCGATGTTTGCCATCTCCTCGTCCGTCCACTTCTCGAAAAACTTCTCGTAATCGTTTATATGATTGTGAGCGCGACAATACTTAAGCATCTTGTCAAAGCGTGGATGACCCTGCGTCCACTTGGTTAGGTGGTGTGCGGGAAGGTAGTCTTCATAGTCTTCCAATAGCTCCTGGATGCTGGAGCGCGCCACGTTGAGCAACTTCAGTTCCAGCTCCATCGACGTCACCCCGTCCGCCGACCCCTCCACGATGTTCTGCTTGCCCGACCGTGCAGCCTGGACCATTTGGTCAACGGTTCTGTCGCCATAGGCAGGCAGAAACCGCCGCGTAAAGGTATAGGTCATCTGGTAAAGCACCACTGTCTTTTGATAGAACCAAAGGTTCTTCCAGTTCGTCTGCTTCCGCAGAACAGACTCTATCTTGGCAGCGGGGACTTGAGGAGTTTTTTGATTTTCCATTGTTTCGATTTTTGGAGGTGTTGTTTTGTTGGTTTTCTAGAGAATCTAGATATTCTAGCTATTCTAAATTTCAAATCCTTTTCTGTCGGGCAACGAAACTGAAGCCATTGCCCAACTCGATGATAAACTGCTCCAAATGAGCCACCAAACAGTCTTCGAGACTCTTCTCGCTATACATGCCCTTCAAACCCGTAAACTCTAAGAAATATGGGCTCTTGAAGACCAAATCAGGCAACATCACATTGTCATCATGCAAAGTGGAGAGTTCTTTCTTAATAAGTTCGTCAGGTTTTGTGGCAATGGCGGTGCGCTCATAGAGCATGCCATCTATTTCCTTGCGGAGCTGGCGAATAGACCATCTTTCTGATGCTGCAAGGGTGAGGTAGAACTCTCGCTGCAATTCATCTTTCAGAGGTAGTATTTCCACCACATGAGACCATGTAATTTGTGTCGACACCGCCGACACTATTTTGTAATCAGGGAAAAGCTGGGCAAATTGCATCATCCTCCAAATACTACGAGTTTCAAACCCCTTCTTGCCATACTCTGTCTGCAATTGTGTCGACACTGCCGACACTATTTGCTTTCCATAATCAGCACGATGATTTCCAAGTACTTCACGATTGATACGTTCGCCGATATGCCAGTACATCATAGTCAAGGCATAATTGGCTGTAGCAGCCACATGGCCACGTGCCTGCTCGATGATTTGGCGCAAGTCCTGAATCAAAGATTCTTGCGACGCTGTCGCGACAATTTGATTATTCTTTTCTATCTCGTCCATAGCTCAATCAATATTAAAGCCAATATTCCCTAGTTGTTTACGAATCTCCTCCTCTAATCGATGGCTCTCGGCAAAAAGGCCGCTTAATTCTGTGGTGAGACGTTGCATCTTCTCCTCGAACGGTTCGCCGTCTTCTTCCTGCTCGGCGATGCCGACATAACGGCCAGGCGTGAGGATGAAGTCTTGAGCGCCTATCTCTTCGAGTGTCTTCACGGCACAATAGCCTTTTTCGTCTTGTAGGGTGCCGTTGCGGTAGTCGGTGAAGGTCTGGGCGATGCGGTTGATGTCGTCCTCGGTCAGCTCACGGAGTTTGCGGGTCACCATGGTGCCCATGTTGCGGGCATCGATGAAGACGACATTGCCCGGTTGGGATTTCTGGCGGCTGAGGAACCACAGACATACGGGAATACCAGTGCTGTAGAACAATTGGCTTGGCAGGGCCACGATACCTTCCACGAGGTCGGCCTGCAAGATGTTCTTACGGATTTCGCCTTCGCCACCACTTTGGCTGCTCAGCGAGCCATTGGCCAGCACCATGCCGATACGGCCTGAAGGCGACAGGTGGCTGATCATGTGTTCCAGCCAGGCGAAGTTGGCGTTGCCCGCTGGTGGGATGCCGTATTTCCAACGGACATCCTCTTGGAGCTTATCGGCACCCCAATCACTCATGTTGAAGGGTGGATTGGCCATCACAAAATCGGCTTTCAGTGTGGGGTGGCGGTCGTCGAAGAAGGTGTCGGCATTGCGGTCACCCAGGTCGGCCTCGATGCCACGGATGGCAAGGTTCATCATCGCCATCTTGCGGGTGTTGGCGTTGATTTCCTGACCGAAGATGCTGAGGTTCTTGATGTCGCCTTGATGATGCTTGACGAAATCAGCACTTTGGACGAACATGCCACCGCTGCCCATTGCTGGGTCGTAGCAGCGGCCTTTGTAAGGCTGCAGCACCGCCACGATGGTGCGGACGATGCAGCTGGGTGTGTAGAATTCGCCAGCGTTCTTGCCTTCGAGCGAGGCAAATTTGGAGAGGCAGTATTCGTAGGTACGGCCCAGAAGGTCTTTGTTCTCTTCCTGTTTGCCCAGCTCGATGGTGTTGGTGAACAGGTCGACGACATCGCCGAGACGACGCTTGTCAAGCTCGGGACGGGCGAAGTTTTTGGGCAAGATGCCTTTAAGGCGGTCGTTCTCCTTTTCGATCTCCATCATGGCGTTGTCGATGACCTTGCCAATCTCAGGGGTATGTGCCGCTTCGGCGATGACGCTCCAACGGGCATCGGCGGGCACATAGAAGATGTTTTCGGACACGTATTCGTCCTTGTCCTCTTCGAAGCCGTCGCCTTCGTCGACCAGCTGTTGGTGTTTCACGTCGAAGCAGTCGGAGATATATTTCAGGAAGATGAGGCCGAGCACCACGTTTTTATACTCTGCCGCGTCGATAGAGCCGCGCAGCAGGTCGGCTGCTTTCCATATCTTGTCTTCAAAGCCTATGTCGGCTGTGTTTGTCTTTGCCATACATAATATGTTTATCGTGCAAAAATAGTGATTTTTTGTAAATATTCATAAAGAACACCCTACAAACCCAACGGCATCAGAGAAGTCATCGACCAAGGTTTTCCCGTAATGAATCTGACAAAAACCATCAATAAACAACCACCAAAAAATCACTACATTACAAAAAAAAGCAAAAACAAGGTACCTTAAAATCTTGAGAGACCCATATCTCGTATATTGCAGACCCATATCTCGTATATGGGAGATATGGGTCTCCTGAGAAAAAAAGGTACCCCTTTTTTAGAGGCATTTCGACGCAGCCATAGATGCCCGCCCTCGCACAAGCCCGCGTTGGCATGAGACGGCTACTGAGTCCAATGCAGGAAATCGAAGATTCATCGATACGAAGTGAGATAATGACATGGCTATCAATTGTCAATTATCAATTATCAATTAAAATGCTTATCTTTGCGCCAAATTCCACCCACTATGAAACTCGCAGAAGCATTAAGCATCAGGAAAGACCTACAAAAGCGCATCCAACAGCTGGGACAGCGCATTCAGAACAACGTGAAGGTGCAGGAAGGCGACACGCCTTCGGAAGAGCCCACGGAGCTGATGAAGGAACTCGACGCCTGCCTCACGCAGCTCGAAGACCTCATCTGGCGCATCAACGCCACCAACATGAAGACCACCAACGCCGAGGGCATCACCCTCACCCAACTCATGGCCCGCAAGGACGTGCTGACCATGCGCGTCAGCAACCTGCGCAGCATCTTCGACACCGCCTCGGCGGGACAGGACCGCTACTCGCGCTCGGAGATCAAGACAGTGACCGTGGTCGACGTGAAAGCCATCGGCAAGAAGGTGGACGAATGCTCCGCACAGCTGCGCCAACTCGACATGGAGATACAGTCGCTGAACTTCCAGACCGAGCTGGTCTGAACCACAAGGCATCCGCATTTGTAGGGCGAACCGAACCCCCACTTTGACCGTTGCCCGGAGCCGGCAGCACCGATGAACATCACGGCGCAGGCTCAGCACGTTGTCACCCGAATGCACGGCTTAGGCCGCACGGCGCACTACCGACCGGTTGACTATGAATGCCGGATGCCTTCTTTTGAAATTGCAGTCCATTAAGGAAATAACGACGCAGCCATAGATTCCTACTGGCCTTTCTGCCCACAGATCCCAGCCTCCCCTCAAGCTAACGCAGGGATGACATGGGCAGAAAGGTTGGCATGACATGGCTGCAATTAGTGATTTAACCTAATTCTTTCAAAAACGCGATCAATTTCTGTGTAGCTCTTCCTCGGTGGCTGATGGCGTTTTTCACTTCGTGGCCCAGCTCGGCGAAGGTCTGCTCATAACCGTCGGGCTGGAAGATGGGGTCGTAGCCGAAGCCTTCGGTACCGCGTTGTTCCTCGGTGATGCGTCCGTCGCAACGGCCTTCGAAGTAATAGGATTTCCCGTCAAGGTTCAAGGCGATGCAGGTGCGGAAGGCCGCCTTGCGGTTGGTCTGCCCCTTCATGGCGGCGAGCATCTTGTCCACATTGTCCTGATAGCTACAATGCTCACCGGCATAACGCGCTGAGTAAACACCCGGCGCACCGCCCAAGGCCTCCACTTCGAGGCCCGTGTCGTCGGCAAAGCAGTCCACATGGAACTTGTTGGTGACAAAGTCCGCCTTGATTTTGGCGTTGCCTTCGATGGTGTCGGCGTCTTCGACGATGTCCTCGTGGCAGCCGATGTCTTCGAGGCTCAGGACCTCGTAAAGGCCCTCCATGATTTCGCGCATCTCGCGCAGTTTGTTTTTATTGTTGGTGGCGAATACGATCTTTTTCATAGGCTCCAGTCTATAGGTTCGATGCCATGTTGCATCAGGTAATTATTCGTTTGCGAGAAGTGATGGCAGCCGAAGAAGCCGCGGCTGGCCGAGAGCGGTGACGGGTGCACCGACTTCAGTATCAGGTGCTTGAACGGGTCGATCAAGGCCTGTTTGGCGATAGCGTAGTTGCCCCAGAGGATGAAGACGAGGTGCTCCCGATATTCCGAGAGGGCACGGATGGCGGCGTCAGTGAACTGTTCCCAGCCGTGGCGCGAGTGCGAGGCGGCCTGTCCGGCGCGCACCGTCAGCGAGGCGTTGAGCAGCAGCACCCCTTCCCTCGCCCATTTCTCGAGGTTGCCCGAACGCGCCATAGGCACGCCAAGGTCGTCGTGCAGTTCCTTGAAGATGTTCTGCAGGCTGGGCGGGAAGGGCACGCCATCGGGCACCGAGAACGAAAGGCCATGGGCCTGACCCGGGCCGTGGTAGGGGTCCTGACCCAAGATGATGACCTTCACCTTGTCGAAGGGCGTGAGGTTGAAGGCGTTGAAGATCAACGGGCCAGGGGGATAGACGGCATATTGGCGTTTCTCGCTCACCAAGAATGATTTCAGGTCGGCAAAATAAGGTGCCTCAAACTGTGGCCGCAGCACTTGGTACCAGCTTTCGTCGATATTGGGCTTTTTTACTTCCATCTTTATCAGTTGTCAGTTGTTCAGTTATTCAGTTGTTCAGTGGACTTCGGGAGTCGAAACATTCCACATCACAGAAAAATCTCTGCAAAGATGGTAATAATTCGGGAAAAAATGCGTTACTTTGCAAATCAAATTTCATAGCTATGAAGAGAAAACTTGCCATTGCGCTGCTAATTGCCTTTGTTTCAGGTATTTTCTTGGCCTCATGTGGCTCCAACAAGAGCTGCCCGGCCTACGGCGAATCGTCAAAGTACATCAAAGAAACGCGTTATTAAAATAGGTGTTGGGAGGCACGGCCATGACTGCCCTCAGACGACCTTTGTTGCGTTTGCTCATGCTCACGCTTTTTGGAGCGTGTCCTTTTTTATTGTCGGCTCAAAACATCGACATTCAAGACGAGGACGACAAGCCCATCGAAGAGAGGCTAGTCTACAACCACCAAAACACCTTCAATTTAGCCATCCACACCCGAGGGTTTGGAGCAGGCTTTAAGATAGGCAGGATCAAGAGCATCCACGTGACAAGAAACTGGGAGGCCGAGGTGGTTTCGCTACGCTCGTTGAAAGAGCTCAAAACCCTAAACGTGGCCACCTATAACATGCGCCCTTTTGTCTACGGCAAACTGAACTACGCCTACGTCCTGCGTTTCGGCTATGGTGAAGACCGCCGCATCTTCGGCAAGCCTTATTGGGGCGGCATCGAGACGCGCTGGACCTACGAATTCGGGGCATCGCTGGCGCTGCTCAAGCCTTATTACTATTATGTCACCGTCTACAAACAACTCAGCGACGGCTCATATTGGGAGACCTTCGACGAACAGACCTTCGACAACAAGGACCAATGGGTGGATGTCTTGGGACGTTCATCGTTCACCAGAGGCTTAGGCGAGACCAAGTTCTCCCCTGGTGCGCACGCCTCGTTAGGCCTCAGCTTCGAAGTCGGCAAGTCGCGCACACGGGCTCAATCCATCAATGTCGACGTGAAGGCGGAATGCTTCCCATTAGGCATCTCCATCATGGATTCGGAACGCAACAAGAGATTGTTTGTCACTTTCATGTTGTCGTACAACTGGGGGTCAAGGTTCAATAAATACTGAAAAATGAAACCTTTGCGGTGTGCAAGGGTTATTCTTCAAAAAAAATCCGAAAATTTTCCTTGTTTTTTCTTGCAGCATTCAAAAAAAGCGTATTTTTGCAGCCGATTTCGATGCCCAATGGTGTAATGGCAGCACAACTGACTCTGGATCAGTTAGTCTAGGTTCGAATCCTGGTTGGGCAACAAAATAACCGCTGCAGCTCAAATAAAATCAAGAAGTTGCAGCGGTTTTCATTTTCATCAACTGAAACATTACTGAAAAAAAACGTCGTTCCTGGTTCTTTGGCATGAATCAACCTCACATCAACACCTTTCTTTAATAATTCGGCTAATGTGGAAAGAAATGGAACTGCATCATTACCCTTTGTCACATACAGGTCTTTAATGTCAGCCGTACCTATCCATAACGACTGCTTCACCGTGGCCACCCTTAATATGACCTCAGTGTAATGTTGCTCGTTTTGAATGTATTTGATGAAGGGCGACGGCATGTTAATTTGTTTTCAGCGGTCAAAAATACGAAATAATCCCGAAAACCCATAATCGACACATAGTTGTTTGGGCTGCTCATTTTTTGTAATTTTGCGGCACATATACTATTATGGACGCAAAAGATTATATCCAAAAACTTAACCTCTCACCCCATCCCGAAGGTGGCTGGTATCGTCAGGTGTATGGCAACGACGAAAGTGGCGAAAAGCAGGTTTCCACCATCTATTATATGCTCTGCGATGAGGATTTCTCGGCTTTCCATCGTCTGCACAACATGATTGAGATTTGGTATTACCATGCAGGGGAACCACTCGACATTTTTGTCATCACACCCGACGGAAATCTGACCGTGCATCACCTTTCTGCTGATGACAAGATGCAGGTTGTCATTGAGCCTGAGCAATGGTTTGCGGCAGAATTGCATGGTAGAAAGGGATTCTCTCTCGTTGGTTGCGCCGTGGCACCTGCTTTTACATTTGGGAATTTCGAATTGGCGAAGAAGGAGACCTTATTACGCGCTTTTCCGCAACATGAGATTTTAATTGATAGACTGTGTAGATAATCAACACTATGACATTCAACACATACGGAAAGAAAGAGAATCCAAGCTTGCTGCTGATTCCTGGGCTGGGGGTGTCCTTCGAGATATTCCTGCCTCTTATTGAACTGATGAAGGACAAATATTATATCGTTGCCGTTGGCATCGATGGATTTCTGATTGGCGAGGTGTCTCATTTTACATCCGTTAACGACCAAGCTGGGCAGATTATCAGCTATGTTCAAAGGAACTCGAACGGGCATTTGGATGTTGCCTACGGACTCTCCTTGGGTGGAAAGATACTGTCCCGAATCATGGAACGGAACGAAATTGTGATTGACCACGCTATCATGGATGCAGCGCCTTTGTTGCCTTTGCCCAAATGGAGTGTGGATCCGCTGCGATACTACCAGAGTCTAAATGTATGGACCTGCTACCATTGGACAGGCTTCTGGAAATTTGTCTTCCATTCGCACTATTTCGATGTGCTTTTAGACGAATGCAAGAAAGTGTGGCCATACGGAAAGGGTAAAGCAGTACGTGACGGATATAAGGATGTTTATACCAACAAATTGGAATCCATACAAGGAGCGCATATCTACTACTGGTACGGCACAAAGGAATCGTTTGTGGCCAAGCCTCAGGCAGAGTATTTGCTTAAGCTATATCCTGACGCTCACATCGAGGTCTTTCCCAAAATGAATCATGGGCAACTGCTGATTGACCATCCGGAAGAGATAGCGGCGAGGATTTTGAATATGAAAGCAAGCAGATAAAACAATTTGAAGAGATTGCTATGATACAGAAACATTGCTTCGAGTGTGGAACATCACTCATCGAAAAGGAACTTGAAGGCGAAGGGATCGTACCTTATTGCCCCAAATGTGAGCAATATCGTTTCCCCATGTATAACGTGGCTGTGAGCATGATTGTAATAAACGAGCAGACCGGGGAGATACTACTGATTAAGCAATATGGAAGGCCGTGGTTTGTCCTTGTGGCTGGCTATGTGAACCGTGGCGAGCAAGTGGAACATGCCGTCGGTCGTGAAATCAAGGAAGAGACTGGAATGACCGTCAGCCGCATCAAGTTCAACCGCACCAGTTTCTTTGAGCCGTCTAACACGCTGATGTGCAACTTCACGGCCTTTGTGAAAGACGACAGCGAACTCTCACCAAACCAAGAGATCGACTCCTATCAATGGTTCACGCCAGATGATGCACGTAAGAACATCCGCCCTAACAGTCTGGCAGAAAGATTCCTGAATGCTTATTTAGATGAGTAAAACGATTTCGGTCGGGCGCGTCCTTTTTCCTCCGCATTTCGGGCAGGGCTGGGGGACTGAATAGGTGTGGTCATCATCAGAAGATGCATGGTTTCTCACCTCCTTTTTGACATTGTCGGCCTCAAAGGTTTCGCCACACTCGGAGCAGACAAACTTGATGGGTTCCGGCATGGGTTGTTTGGCTTTCCTCTTCTTCTCGAAATGCTCCTGGAGGCCCTCAACTGCCAGCACTGGCAACATCCAGACAAAGGCTAATCCCATCCCGACAGTGCCGAAAAACTCAGCCACTTTTGATTTCTTTTTCTTCTTGTTGTTTTAATAATAGGTTACTATTGTTGGGGTTTACTAGTTGTCTTCCTGTTACTTTCACTTTCGTGCGAAACCCCAATCACGATCCACACCAAAACACTTACGATATAGATGAGCCAAGCCCACCACGATGCATGAATCCTGATGAGGATAATCAGTCCAATAAGATAATCAATAAAGATGAAGCGTCCCATAGTGCGTTGTTTTTGATAACGGTCGCGAAAATATAGCACCACCTGCAATGCGCAATGGAATGTAGTGAATTATAGTAAAAGATGGTTTTTACCGCCGCAACTTGATTTCCTCATCGCTGCGAAGTTTGAACACCTCGTTTCGGATGTAGTCTTCGTGGCTTCGGGCTTTTTGTCCATAAGGCCATCAAAGCAGTTGCGTCAAATCATAATGAAACATAGCTCGAAAAAAGTTGGCATCAGCCTTTACGCGCTTTCTTTCCTCTTCCGACGCTTTCTCGTTCTTTTCCATTTCAGCAAAGAAAGCGAGAGCATCCGAGCCTTCCAATACAGGTGTCGCTTCTATCGGTTTTGCCATAATCTTTTCTCCTTTCAATGATTTCCGCTTGCAAAAATACACATTTTCCGAAAAACGGCAGAGGGCTGTCCTGCTTTCTGTTAATAGCAATAACTGAATATTCCGCCGATGTAGAGTTTTTTGTAACATTCGCCAAGATGCGGAATGATGTAGAGCAGAAACTCGTGAAGGGTGAACAGTTCCTTGTCGTCTTCTGTGCGGAAGCAAATCAATGTGTTGTGAAATTGGCACACTTCCGTTTTCCACCAACCCAAAGGATAGGGATACGAGGTGATGTTGTCGGGATGCTTCAAGAGGTCTTGAAGGCGTTTGACAGTCTCTTTCAAGTAGTCGTTGTTGCAGGGGTTGATGATGGTCTCGCCCTCAATGGAATAGCCTTTGGGAAGCTGTTTCCGCAGCTCGTCGATGGCATAGTCCCTGATGATTTCTGGGACATCCATTGGCTCGCCTGTTTCAGCCCACCAGGGATTGTTTGTAAAGAAGAATCGACTCAGTTCCCAATTCTCTAATCTGTCCTCTATTGCTATGGGTTCCTCCGACACCTCAAAAATGAAATTGTTTCCGAGGTTTTCGATGGCCTCCTCGCGGGCTTTGTCTTGTTTTGATTTTGCCATGTGTATTATTTTTGATAAAACTAAAAGTAAGGATTAATTGTTTTCGTCCATCTTTTTCCAAATGTCCCTATACATTAACTTTGGAGCGAATAGCGGCAAAGTATGTGTGCCGCCACATTTTGGGCACTTCATCGGAACTGAAAAGATGGTTGCACCCCATTCAATATCCACGTCGATGAATATTTTGTGGCACTCGGTGCAGCGGAAGGGGATTTTGCCTCGAATCATAACAACAATAGAATGTTGAGGTTGCAGAGTTTCTGCAACCTCAATCATTGATTACTTCATACTTTCCATTTGTTTTTCGATGGTTTCTTTTTCTTTTTTCAATTGTTCAATCTTGGCTTGTGCATCTTTCAACTTCTTTTCCTTACCGCTTTTATCGGCTTTTACTTCTTCAACCTGTTTTTGCAAAGGTTCCAGCAACTCAGATATAAACGAAGCTTTCACTTTCTTAATGATGGCGTCTTTTTGGCCATAAATTGTATTCAAATATGGCTCCGGATCAAAACCAGCGCGAATTTCATTCACCACTTCATGCATATGCCTTATGTTTTCTTCGTGTCCGAAAGCATTGGCCAACAAATCAATTGCCCCAAATGAAGCTCCTCTCAAGAAGTCATACACTCCATCCCAAAAGCCATAGTCATCTTCTGTTGGTGAGGCATCAAACGAAAAGACATTCTTGTCTTCTATTTCTATTTCGATCTCCCTTTTGATCTTCTTTATAAATGCTTGACTGTCCATTTCTGGAAGATATTTCATCAATATGTCTTCAGCCTCGTTTAAAAACTCAGACACTTCGCGATTGATACTTGATTTGGCTTGCATTGCCAAATCTTCCACATGATGCTTCAATGTCCGGGTCTGCAATGTCTGCAGTTTTCCGTCAAGCTTAGGGATAATCGTATTCGGGTCTTTGAACAACCCCAATCCGTCAATTTCAGAATCAAGCTCTCGACAAGTTTTGTCCACCAAATCTTCCATCTCATTACGACCTTTTCTAACGATATCCCTAAACTGCATATCCAAATCGTCGCCGAGACCATCTATTTTTTTATTAAGACGCCTACTTGCCTTTGACAATTGTTCCAATTTTTCATCCAATTCATCGTCCGGCTTCTCTAAATCTGATATCAACATTTGAAGTTTAGATAGTTCAGTCTCAATGTCGCTTTTTTTCTTGTTGCCAGCTGCCATTATTGCATTCATTGGCTTGGCCAATAGTATTTCAATCTTTTCCTTTGTGATGACTTCTTTTACAGCTTTCGTCAAATGATTAAGATGGCTCCATTCAAACATTTCTTTTTGTGAGCTGATGGAGAAATTATCACAATGCCTATTCCATGCAGAACTATACTCTTCTTTAGCAGACACTTTACTCATAGGTAACTCGGACAATAAAGCCATCTCAGCTGATAAAGTTATTGGTTCTACTTGACGTATGATTTCCACCAACGTATCGTCATCACATTCACGGCAAGCCCGTGTGAGTTCTTCTTTTACATAATCAACGATTTGACTCTCTGTTTCACCATTTCCATAGGGAATATCATATTTATTGATGCCAATAATAACCTTCCCAATTCCACACTGACGGACATTCTTAAACAAGATGTCTCTATCAGTAGCATCAAAAGGCCGGCCTGCATAGAGCATCAGGAGCACGACATCGGCTTTATTTAGGAACTCCTTAGTTCTTTCTTCACGAGAAACAATGGGGTCGTTGAAGCCGGGAGTGTCAACCACCTCTACACCCTTTAAATACTCTTTCGGATAATAGATTTTAACCGATTTCGTGATGGACACATATTTTCCATCCGCACCAACATACTCAATAAGGTTTTCAAGCGAGTCTTCTTGTGTTTTGCCAAGATATGGGCTAATGTTGCCACCAAGTTTATTTGATCTTTCCACCAATTCCTTGGCAGCTTTCACCTTTGATTCCTCCAAACTGTTTCCTTTGACTTCATCAAGACTCCTTTTCGCTTGAATCTTTTGTTCTTCCCATTCATCAGGAGTGTAAAACTCGGCAACAATCTTTTTTTGTTCGCCGAATGTAATAACCGAAAGAGCGGCTGTCATAGGCGTTGTAGCAGATGGAAGAATGTCGTCTTCAAAAACAAAGGAATTCAAAAACGTGGATTTTCCACATTTCATCTGACCAATAACGCCTATTGTCAGAACATCATTATTGATTTTATTGACAATTTCATCTTTTCGTGCCGCATCAATCCAACCGAATTTAGCGGCTTTATTCGCCATTTCTATCAATCTTAGCTTCTTTTGCTGAAGTTCTTCAAAAAAGTTTTGTTCCATAACTATTATTTTTTACCTATTACTTTTTTATACTCGTTGATACGCTTCTTCAATTGTGTTGCACATTCATTAATCCTTTGATAATTATATTTGGCTTTTGCCAAGTCAGCATATGCTTGCTGAACCTCTTGCGCTGCGTTATAATAATCATCAAATGCTTTTGCAAGATTAACAACTTCATTGTCGGTAATTTGGCTTAATAAATTACGCAACCGGTTATATTGTGAAATAGTCATTTCATAATTATCATCTTTGCCAATTCCCAAAATTCTAATGTGCTCTGCATATTGTGGAATTCCCATTGCTTCAACACATTTGTCTTGTGTTTTTTTTGCTATCTGAATAAACCTGTTTTGAATGTTCTCTGCAGATCTATTTTTTTCATTACTAATGGAACTGGCCTCTTTTACGTCTTTTTCATACACATTTAATAATTGAGGAATCCAATCCTCTAACTCATGAATATAGTCATCCTTGGTGTTTTGTGGCACACTATTAATGGCTTCCATTATTACATTCAAAGGCTCTTTCTTTGAAAATCTGACATATCCTTTCACTTCGATTCCCTCATCAGCAAAGTGTTTTTTGACAAGTTGCTCCACTTTGTCAACATCTTTACTTGATTTGGTGTCAATTTGGTTTATTACTACATAAAGAGGTTTTTGTAATTTCTGACGAATCAATTGTAGCGAACTTCTGTTCACCGTTCCCGTATTCACGTCAACGACCCAAAACAGGGCATCACATTCATTGATTACGTCTATTGTGCGATTTGCATCCTCTGGGTCATTTGAATTGAAGCCAGGGGTGTCGAGTATACTAATCCTGTCCAAGAAAGGATTCTTATATTGCATTACAAAATATTTGATTAATGATGAAATACCATCAATTTGTCCCATTATTTCCTTGCTTACCTCCTTGAAGGTTTTCTCGCGAATGTTTTTTTGAACATTGCCATCTGAAACAAAGTTGTATGAAACGCCAGGACCGCCTGTAATGTAAGTAGGAATGGCAGTAGTTGCTTTTGCACTAGTAGGCAACAAGGCAACATCTGGTTGGTCTTGCGACAACACTCTATTCACAATGGACGTTTTACCCGCAGAGAATTCACCCACAAAAGCAATAGTTGTTTTGCCTTGAATCCATGTTTTGCGAGCAACCGCATTCCAGTACGTCAATCCATCACCAAAAATGTGATCCCAATAATCGTTGGGGGCAAACAATTCGGTTACACAATGATGAAAATCATTAAGGACGTAATCCGTCACATCGTCTACTTTGTCATATAGTTTGACAAGGTCAGCTGAACTAGTAACTGGAGCATTCAGCACTTCCTGGACAAATGAGAGGGAACCCATCTTCAATTCCAATTCTTTTTTCCGCTCATTTAGTTCTTCTAAGGTCTTGTCCAATTTGTTGGTAAGCTCTTTGTTTGAAGAACTCAGTTTGTCTCTTTCACCTTGAAGGTCTTGCGCTTCGGTTTGAGTTTTTTTCCACTTTTTCTTGTAGTCCTCTGCATCCTCTTGGGCTTCTTCCAATTCATCCTCCAAATCCTTTATTTTCTTTTTCAAGGCCTCCGTATCAGCAATTTGAGCTTTTACAGACTCATCCAATTTTCCATTTAAAGAATTGGCCAGCTGCTCATCCAGTTTTTTTATTTGAGCATTAGCTTCCGCAAGTAGCGATTTGTATTTGGCCTCCACTTCCTTGGTTCGCGCCTCACCATTATCGCCTTGACTTTGCCTAGCCATAGCCAACTCTTGTTTCAGTTGGTCTATGGTTGCATTTGCCTCTGAAAGGAGTTTTTTGTTTTCACCATCAGAGGATTTTCTTCCAAAAAGCCAATTGAAGAATCCCATAGTTAGTGCTTTTTAAGTTCGGCGATTTCGTTTTCATAGCTCTCGCAGGCAAGCTTATACTCATCGATTTTGCGCATAAGCTCCTCGTTTTGCATCCGCTGTTTTTTTACCTCAGCTTTTGCCTTGTCGAGTTCATCTTCTAAATCATCGTGGTCATTGTCTTTTTCTTTATACTGACGATGAAGTTTCTGATTTTCGGCCATTAAATCCTCAATTTGCCCTTCAGCTTCTTTAATTCTTTTACGAAGCTTTTCGTTTTCATCGCTCAAAAGATCGGCTTCTTTTTTTGCGTTTTGAGTTGCGGCGCTTGTTTTTTGGTCAAAGATTTTTTCTTTGGCTATCATACCACCAACACCGATGGCGGCTCCTAAAATTATTCCTGCAAAGTCCATTTTTTATAAATTTTGAAGTTCTGTTTTAATATTCTTAAGTTCATTGATTCTCTTTTGGTATTCCAATTGTTGTTCGCTTAATTGAGTACGGAGTTGCTCAAGTGCTTCTGTCATTTCGTCAATAGTTTGCGATGCTTCATCATGAAGAACCTTGCTTATTGTAGACACCAAATACTTCGACAAGCTCTTGATTTCTGTTTTGAAATTTGGGACAAGAGTTCCGTCCATATAATTGTGTATGGCTCGCCTACGTTGAGGCTTACCCATTGTGCTGTCAGTCACTAAACCAACGAGCCCAGTAAGGAAGCCCATCGGCTTATTCCCTTTTTGTTGTGTCGCTTCAGCGGAATCTGCTTCTTTCTCGCCATTTGCGTTTTCGCCGTCATCCTGTTTTAAAGCAGTGATTTCCGTTCCAGCTTGATTTATCATACTTCCTCCATCAAAAATGACATCCGTAGCAGTATCAATACAATCAAACGCACCCGCTGCACCCGCTGCATATCCACCTGCGACACCTGCCCCTACCACGGCAACAGCAATGGCGGCTTCCGCAATCAACGTATCATATTCATGTCCGAGTTCATTCAAATTCAAATTGTAACTTGTACCATGAATAGAAAGAGACGACACGTCAACATCTTCAAGGCAACGCAGTGATACTGCGGCATCACTGCCCCTCCTCGAGCGAGCAATGCTATACAACGATTCCTTAACTGCCTCTTTGTATTCTTGAAGCATAAGGCTAGTTGTAGTATTAATAGCAATTTTAGCTTCGGCATCAAAATTTGAGCTTTTACTTGCAACAAGAGAGTCTAGTTTGTCGAACAAGATTGTCTCAAATCTTCCAACGGCATCACTCTCATTGTGTTTAATATCTTCTTCAACCGAAGAAACAAGACTATCTATGTTTCTATTCAGTTTTTTCAATTCTAGTTTCTTTGCACGAACAGCTTCTTCTAGGTCTTTGTCCGAATTAGTCGCGGTCAAAAGTTCGTCTATGCGATTCACCATCAAACGAGAGATGTTCTTGATACGTTGTTGGTTAACCTGTTGTAAGATGGAATCCTTTTCTTTCTGAACATTATCCAATAATTGATATAATTCTTGCAGGTCTCCAGTCTTTCCCGAAACACAAGCAATGCCTTTAATCGGTATGGGCGAGTTTTCTATCAGATAATTCTTCTGTTCATTGACTTCGGAACGAGACTTCAAATCACATTGTGTGAAAACCGCATAAATGGGACGCTTAGAAAGAGCAATTGTTTTGAGAAACTCGTGCTCAATCGTTGATTTGGGCAATCCCTGATTGACATCTAGCACAAGAAGCACTCCATCGGCTTTAGGCAAGAAATTCACCAGAGTCTGTTTATGACGCGGGTCGTGAGAAGACATGCCAGGAGTATCAACCAATATTGTCGATGACGGAACTCGTGTAGAGGTATCATGCACCATTACGACTTTGGCATCCGCCAATTCAGCATTTTTCAAGTCTTCAATGTTGGTGAATTCCTTTCGTTCACCATTTTTATTTATTACTGTAGCGTAGCAAGAATCACAGCCAAAATGGATTTCATAAATCGTGGCTGTAGTCGCCTTAAATGAAGTTTCTAACTTTTTGTTGTCGGTCAGTGCATTCAACAAGGTGGTTTTGCCCGCGCTAAACTCTCCAACCAAAGGAAGAACAATAGGACAATTCGTTTGTGACATCCTGTTGGAAAGCCACTGTATATCATTCAGCAAGTCATCAAAGCCCAAATCTTGGGCAATTTCAAGTAATCTATTTAATTCCATTATATATTGTATTGTATTGTATTTTATTTTGTTATCCAATCCTTTCCACATCCAACCAAGCCATGCTCAAAGCACCGACCTTTTTAATATCGATTCCATAAATCCGCATGAAGGCATCCACCACGGCTTGGCCGCCGTTGGTCGTTACGGGGTTGCTCATGCTGTTGGTGACCACATCAACGGACATCCCTTTTTCCACACGGATGCCGCTGGTGAGTTTTGAGTTTTTTACTGTAATTCTGTAAAGCATATAATGTTCTTTTTGTGCCTGCAAGTCCCACCAAGGCTGGCTTTATACATATTGGTCATGGCACAAGAAAAGCGTGAGACTCGATTCATCAAGTCCATCAAACTATAGGTATCGCCAAACACCCGTTACGAAATGAACTGAAGAAACAAATACCCCACGCTCGTTTTTATCTCAATCAGGTGTGTCAAGCACCACATTGACAACAAAAACAATAAGTGAGCATTAGTCCTCGTCCCTCGTAACTTAAAATTGGCGATTTCATAGTTTGGGACTATAGGAATGCCTTCCTTGTCGAGTCAGGATTTCTCCCCCAACTCGCTGCAAATATAGTCATTTTATAGACTAATGCTCAGTTTGTCGATATTTTTTCTTCGTTATATTCATTTGTCTTTCAGTTTTCTCTCTAGATTGCTTCGTTCCTCGCAAAGACGCGAAACGGCACAACAGCCAAGGCATAAAGAAAGAGCGCGTCCCAACCTTTCTCATTCCGCTGGATGGCTCTGGTAAACCGTATCAAAAAATGAGGAAAAGCAGTCCACGCCCTATAACAATAAGGTGTGGGCATTTGCCGTCTTTCGTCCCTTGATAGAATTTTACCAGAATTTACCAGTCGGAACTGCGTCGTCAAACGTCCTTCGCAAGATGTCCTTTCGCCGAAGCGATGGCGCAAAGATAGCAATTCTTTCCTTACCGCCATAGACATCATCGCATTTTTCGCGGACTGCTCGTTGGTCATATACTCATTCTTGCCTTGCATGGCGCGAAAGTAAAGGCTTTCTGCCGGGCGGCAATGGAATGTAGTGGATTATAGTGAAAGATAGCGTTTGGCAAACCTCAATTTGTTAGGCAAAAGAAACAAATGTTCCGCCAAACTTTGCTTTTTTTGGCAAGTTTGGCGGAACATTTCAAGAAAAACACTACCTTTGCAAAAACATTAGAACGCTATGGATAAGATAATTGGACGTGATACGGAACTGGCGAAGCTGTCGGCCTACAACCAAAGCGGAAAGTGCGAATTCGTCGCGTTGTATGGAAGGCGTCGCGTTGGCAAAACTTCCCTTATTCGTTATTTCTTCAAGGACAAATTCGACTTTTTTGTCAGCGGCGTGCTGGAAGGAAACCGTGAAGACCAAAGGGATGCCTTCTTGTCGGCCCTGACCAAATATGGCTACGACGGCCCCGAACCGAAGAATTGGAAACAGGCTTTTGAGGCTTTGGGAACCATTATCGAGAAAAACAAACGCAAGAAACGTTGTGTGGTTTTCATCGATGAAATCTCTTGCTTCGACTTCGAGTATTCCGGATTCGTCAAAGAACTGGGTAGGTTTTGGAACAACATCGCTTCGTGGCACGACAACGTGTTTTTGGTCATCTGCGGAAGCGCCACCTCGTGGATGATTCGCAACGTCATCGAAAATCGGGGCGGGTTGCACAAGCGAACCACACACGAAATGCATCTGCACCCCTTCAACCTATACCAGTCCGAGATGTACTTCAAGGCCAAACACTACTGGTGGGACAGGATGACCATCCTTCAACTGTATTTGGCATTGGGTGGTGTGCCCTACTATTTCTCCCTGCTTGACCCAACCAAGAGTGCGGCTGAGAACATCGATATGCTGTTCTTCTCCACCAATGCGGAATTCAGGAACGAGTTCCGACGCTTGTACACCTCCCTGTTCAAAACCCCTGAACGATACATGGACATCATCCGCTTGCTTTCAAAGAGCAAGGAAGGGTTGACAAGGGGGCAGATTGCCACTGCCATGAAAATGTCTTCAGGCGAGGAATTGACCAAGATGCTCAAGGATTTGGTTTATTGCGACCTCATCATCCACCATAGTGACGGGGGGCAAAAAGAACTCCGGCATCTACAGACTGATTGATTTCTTCACCATCTTCTACCAGACTTTCTGCGCCTCCGAAACCATCACCGACCGTGCTTATTGGAGACACACTCTCAACACACCAAGCCAAAACAACTGGTATGGACTGGCTTTTGAACGCCTATGTATGTATCATGTTTGGGAAATCATACAATCCCTGCGCTTGGACACCATCCTCACCTCATATTATTCTTGGCGTAGCCGCAAGTCCACCCCGGGAGCACAGATTGACATGATCATAGACCGCGCCGATGGTGTTGTTGATATTTGCGAGATGAAATACTCCCGCTATGAATACAGCCAGGATGCTGAAGAGAGCCTAAAGCTGGGAAACCGAATCAAGACCTTCCAGACTGAAACCAAGACTTCAAAAGCCATTCGGACTGTCCTCATAACCACCAAGGGATTGGCTCAAGGTGAACATAGTGATGATTTTGCTAAAGTGCTAACAATAAACAACTTATTTGTTGAGAACACCGAGGAAGGTTAAGCCAAACTTGCCAAAAAATTCAAAGTTTGGCGGTAAATATCTCTTTTGGAATTACTTCTTAAGCTCACAAACGCCAGGATAAAACTCCGTCATTTTCCTCCTGAACTCCGAATCCGCCGAGTTGGCATAGCTGCTGTCGCGGTCTTTCACCCACTCGGGACCGTGGAAGAAAAGCCGCATCTTCTTGTAGTCACCACGGTCGGAGAAGCTCTTGATGATGTAAATCAGTTCGTAAGGCTTGTTGTTCTTGCCGCGCCATTCTATCACGGGCAACTCCTCCCCTTTTGGGCGACATCTTCCCGTCAGGCGGTAGGCGAACAAGGCTTTCACCGCATTGTCGTCGGCGATATAACCCTTTTCGGCAAGCCAATCGATGAAAGCAATCAAAGTCTCAACACCTTTCTTCTTTAAGATATCGTCCATATAGAAAAACTCTTTTGGGGTGTTGGATTTGTATTGCCAATCGAAGAAGTCATCGGGGAGCATGAAAGGCTCAGAAGGCTTCGGCTTGGGGTTTTGGTATTCTTCCCTTATCCTGTCAATCAAATCTTTGGCTATGGGATGGTCGAGAATCGGATCAATCAGGTTACGTTCCTTCAACAAGAAATCATCGTACCAGTCCCAATAGTAACGAAGGTACACGCCTAGATTGATTTCGATGAAATGGCGGTAGTCGGAAAAATACTGAAAAATCGTCTCGTCGCTGTCGTCGGAACTAATTCGCTCGGAGGATGGCTGCCATCGCTCCACGGCTTCAAGTACCAAGTCACTGTCTTCAGCATCGTCATTTTTCAAGCGGCCAGCCATGTAGTCGAGAAGATAGGGGAAGTCCTCGTCCTCTATATTCTCACCTTTATAAGAGTCGTCCAAGCAATTGGCGCACAGTTTGGCCAAAGTCGTGGTGTCGCATCGGCTCTGTTCCAATAACGATGTAAAGCCTTCCATGTCGTTTTGCTCAATCCTGTCAAACAAATCCTTTTTTTCGCTTGATCCGATTTGCAGTACCGAAAGGAAATCCATGACGGTTGTTTTGAGCAGGGTCTTTAGCGTTTTGAAAATCTCACTGGGCAACATGAAAGGCATGTCGGCATCATCGTCGTTGAGAATATCAACCTTCTCGTCCAGCAGAAAGCGGTTGTTGTGGACAAACACGATGGCATTACAAAACGGGGCGAACACTTCCTTCCATAATTGAAGAGGTTCTTTCAGATCATTATCAGCCTCCTCATCCCGAAGGATCTCGTCCACATCTTCGGCTATTTTCTTCGAAATAGGGTTTTCAATGACCCGCTTTAAGCCGTCATAATAGAGTTTCCGTTTGACTATTTCATCATCGCAATTCATGGGCGCAAAAATAATCAATCTGCCACAAAAATCACCAATTTCAGCCGGACAATTATAGTTACAACCATTTTTATCTCTATTTCTATTACCTATAAATCCCACATGTAATCTTTTTACCTCAATCTCTATTTTTATACTTTTTTTATTTTTTCTTGTGAGTGAAATGGATAAAAACGAATCCTGGTTGGGCAACAAAATTAATCCCTATCTTGTTGATTTTCAAGATAGGGATTTTCTTTTTTATGCAGGTTTTCTCTCTACGACATCATCCGTTTGCCAACCGAGGGTGCTCCATTCCCATCGCTATTGTTTTCTCAGCTGGAACTCACTGCAACGGGCAATCGTCTTCGTGGAGCCGTTGGAGAAAACACGCTTGACGCAGGGCACTGAGTTATCCCATTTCGAAGCTTTTTCGGATGAAAGGGGCTCAAAGCCCACATAGACCAAGGATCCGTCGTCCAACCATTCGGCATGGTATTCAGAGCAATCCGTGTCTTCCAAGGGCATCTGTACCGCTCCGTCAACACTTGAAACACACAACACGCCATGTGGATAGTCGCCCCACTCAAGAATGGCCATATAGAGCACCATCAAATTGTCGGGCGACGATGAAACGTATTCGAACTCGCGTTCCGTGGCATAATCGGGGTCGGAGACGTATTTGTCGAAGTCAATCTTATCCGTCAGACAGACGTGTTCGATGCCGTCCACAAGCCAATAGTTGCCTTCCTTCTCGTTGAGCAATTCCTTGAGCTCGTCACGCACAGGGTCAAATGTGTAATTCTCTTCCGTTTGTTCCTCTGCTTTAGCTTCTAGTCGAGCCCTCTCCTCACGATCCCATTCTTCCCAGTTCCAATCGGTAATCTCACCCGTGTCAAGGTTATAGAGTTTCTGCTGGCTCAACGCGTACGAATCCCAACTGAACTCATGCCACAAGCCCAGCGCGTTGTGACCAGCGTAATACAAAAGCGGCGACACCGTTCCGTAGGTCTCAGTCACGCATTTCTCATAGTCCAATCCCCAGTCAGCCAACTTGACAGGTCGAAGCGATGGGGCATCCAATTGCATGGATTTCAGCACCATCTTCCCTTTTTCGGGAACGCAGTAATACAACATGTTGTCCACGAAGGCACAGTTTACTACGCTGTCGGACTCAACATCGCAGGGTGTCAGGGTTGAGGTCTTTGTGTTGTAAAAAAACAACTTGCCCTTATCGAGCATCACCATGTCGCAATCCGACAAGGCACCGATATTTTGTTCAGCCAACAAAGGGGTTGCATCATCGGCCTTCTCAACCTTGTTGACGGTATCCTTTACGATGGCAACAGGATTCTGCTTTGTATTTTGATGACAGCCAACGACAACCATAGCCATCATGATGAGCAGGATATAAACACTTCTCTTCATAACCAAAAACCAATAAACACGACTATGCTGACGATGCCTCACTTGCCCAAGTGCATCCTGATCCTCGAAGCCAGTATGTCGACCACCACGGGGCTTGAGCCGCGTGGCAGGATGATGTCGGCGCTGCGTTTGGTGGGTTCGATGAACTGCTGGTGCATGGGTTTGACGAAGGTCTGGTAATGACGCAGCACGTCCTCCCAGGTGCGGCCACGTTCGGCGATGTCGCGGCGGATGATACGCATCAGGCGCTCGTCACTATCGGTATCCACAAACACCTTGATGTCCATGCGCTTGCGAAGTTCTTCCTGGGTCAGCACCATGATGCCTTCCACGATGATGACCTCGGTTGGATGCACATAGATGACCTCCTGTGAACGGGCACAAGTGACGTAAGTGTAGATAGGCATGGGGATGGTCTCGCCTTTTTTCAGGCGGTCGAGATGATCGATGAGCAGGTCCCACTCGATGGCATCGGGATGGTCGAAGTTGATCTGCTTCTTCTCCTCGGGCGACTTGTCACCGTTGTCGAAGTAATAAGCGTCTTGCGAAATGACTGATACTGAATTCTCTGGCAACTGTCTCACCAGTTCCTTAACGACGGTGGTTTTCCCTGAACCCGAACCGCCAGCGATTCCAATGACTAACATAATCTTAGAGTTTTGATGGCACAAAGATAGGGGTTTTGTTGCATTGTTGGTTGTCGAATTGTTGAATTGTTGTGAGGTTTTGCTTATTTTTGCACAAATTTTCAAAAACGAATCAAAATGAATGTCATTAAGAAAACCTTGGGCGCACTGATGGCGGCTGGCGTAGTGGCCTTTTGCAGTTGCGGTCCCAAATTCCCCGAACTCCCTGTCGCAGAAGTCCAACCCTATTTCGGCGATGCCGCCAAGACCAAAGCCATCGATACGGCTTATTATGAAGTGAAAGACGCCAAAGGCAACAAATTGGGCACTGTGCTTTTCTCCTCTCCCTATTCCGATAACATAAAAGGCTTCAACGGCCCCACACCTTTATTAATAGCTTTGGATGCCGAAGGTCGCATCAAGACCGTTGCCTTGTTGGAGAACGAGGAGACACCACGTTTTGCGCAACGTGTGGTGGAAGGTGGCCTTTATGAGGCTTGGAACGGACTCACCGTCGACGAAGCCTTGAATAAGCAGGTTGATGCCGTCAGCGGTGCCACCTACACCTCCAACGGCGTGAAGAAGAGCCTTGAAGCCCGTTTGAAAGCCTATCAAAGACAGACAAAGTAACCGCGTTTTCTTGGTATGGTTTTTGTAAATTCATAAGACATTATCCATAAAAATGAATGCCTTATGAAAAAGACCTTGTTATCCCTGTGCCTCCTGCTAGCCTTGACTATCACCGCTGTGGCACAGCCTCGCCCACCGAGGCCGCGTTATCGTCATGTGCCAAGACGAACCGTCGTCAGGCAACGTGCGCCAAAGCATCCCGAACATTGCTATAGCCCGGTGGGGACATTCCGTTTCCATGTCCTTGGCGATTTGGGCATCAGCGACTTGGGGACCATCTTCGTGCACGAAATCCCTTATCATTTCAGCGTTGGCGGCATGGCTGAATACCAAGTAGGCCGCATCACCAACTTGGGCATCGGCGCCGAGTATTATTCCAGCTATGGCGAGCATTGCCGCCTGTTCAAAAACATGCAGGAGACTTACATCCACACCTTGCCCATCTACGCCAACCTGAAGTTCAGCTTGCCCTACACATCCGTCAGTCCCTTTATTGAAGGCCGAATCGGGTTTTCCGCACCTTTGGGCGAAGTCACCTGCAACGACCCGGATGGCGTACGCCATTATATGGCAACGGGATTATACACGGGAGGTGCCGTAGGCCTGAGGATTTACCGAGCCCACCTCAGCTTTGGCGTTTCGGCCATCGACATCGTCGATAGCGCCTTAGGCTTCAACGGTGGACGCAAAGATGTAATCACGGATTATTACGTCAGACTGTCGTTCGCGTTCTGAACCATCGAACAGAAAACTACCTTGCCTATTAGATCCCCGAGGGGATGACATAATAGGCAAGGCAGTTGGTTTTTATTCCTCGGAATCGTCATCAGGGGCATACGCCGAAGCACCCTCCAGCACGATAACGATTTCGCCTTTGATCTCTTTCTTTGAAAAATGCTCAATCAATTCGGCCAAGGTGCCACGGGCGTTCTCTTCGTGGATCTTGGTCAGCTCGCGCGAGACACAGGCCTTTCTCTCAGGGCCACAGACCTCGGCCAACTGTTGCAAAGTCTTCAACAGTCGGAATGGCGACTCATAGAGGATGGTCGTATAGGGATAGCCTGCCACAGCCTGCAACTTTGTCTGACGACCTTTCTTGTGCGGCAGAAAGCCTTCAAAGATGAACTTTTCAGCAGGCAAGCCTGAGTTGACCAAAGCGGGGACAAAGGCCGTAGGTCCAGGCAGGCACTCCACCTCGATGTTTCGTTTCACGCACTCACGGACCAAAAGGAAGCCAGGGTCGGAGATGGCGGGGGTACCAGCATCAGTCACCAAGGCGAGGGTCTCCCCTGCCTCGATGCGGTCGGCGATGCGTTCCACCACCTGATGCTCATTGCGGATATGGAACGGCATCATGGGCTTGCTGATTTCAAGATGCCTCAGCAGGTTGCCTGAGGTGCGGGTGTCTTCGGCAAGGATGGCGTCAACTTCCTTCAGGATACGGATAGCCCGCAAGGTGATGTCCTCCAGATTGCCGATGGGCGTGGGCACAAGATAGAGTTTCGACATGGCTCCTATGATTCAAACTTGCGAGAGACCAAATCCTTCAGTTTCTGATAGGCCTCGTTGCTGCTGTTCCACTGCAATTCAATCTTCAACTCATTCAAATATATCATGGCACCGTTCAAGGTCTTCAAGTCGTTGAGGTTTTCGATGGACTTGTTGTATTTTTCCATGCTTCCTCCAAACAACTCATTGACGAACAAGAACTTGTCATTGATTCCTATGGCCGATTTCAGGTCACGGGTTGGAGCCTGCTGCAGCTTGGCAGCCAGTGAATGGTCTTCTCCCATCATCTTTTCGCCAAGAGTCTCCCCTGTCGCCATCTCAAATTCGGTGTCGTCACGCTTGAAGACGTCTTCATACTCTGAAGGTGCCGAATGCTCAATCTCTTCCGGCTTCATGTCCCAAAGACCCGTCTCCGTCCCATAAGCGCCGCCTTTATTCTCATGTTCCATCTTAGGCATCTCGAAAGGATTGTCTCTCACCAGACTCTCACCATCCACCAGGTCGCGCTCGGGGATCTCCTCTTCAGGAATCTCCTTCACAAAATGAACGACCCGCTCTTCCACTGCCGCAGGACTTTCCTCAACCGCAACCACTTCTTCAACTTCCGGCTCTTCTTCTATTGTCGGCTCCTCTATTGTTGGTTCTTCTATTGTCAGCTCTTCTTCTACTGCCGGTTCTTCTATAGTCAGCTCTTCTTCTATTGTCGGCACAGCCCTGTCGTCTGTCGTCTCTTCAGGTTTCTCCTCTTCCTGCGCGGGGACGTCCTCGAAACGGAAGAAAAGTCCTAACTCATCGCCCTCGGGGTTCTTTTCTGGTTCAGGATTGAAATCATTCCCTTCACTCTCAACATGCTGTGGAGTTGCAACCTCTATTGGCTCTTCTTCCAAAACGAGGGTTTCCTCCTCAGGTTCCTCTTGAGTGACCTCTTCGGGTACTGATGCAGGCGTTTCCTCCGCCGCATTCTCCACATTCACAACGGGTTCCGCTGGTTCTTCTTGTGCTGGGGTTTCCTCCTTTTCCTCGGTGTCCTCATTGCCTTGCATCATCGGAGCAAACAAGCTCGAAAAGGCTTCGGAATCGATATCCATCTCCTCGTCGTCGCCGTTTTCGCCCAAATTGATGGAACAAAGTAGGTCGTAAACCGTGTGCGTGCGGTTCATCAGCACATCCAAATCAAGCAGCCCGAGAGGTTTTTCGTTCCTCAGGAGATAGTTGACCTGTTGATGTAATAGACTGATTTCATGCTTTATGGCAAGCAATTTTTCTTTTTGATTCTCAAAAATGTCGTTCATATATGAATTATCTTTATTTTTGTGCTTCGACAAGCTCAGCAACTGCTTTGAATAGTTCAGCAACCGCTGGGAGTTCCGCTTTGACGGAATTAAGCGGCTAAATTACGAATAATCCAATAACAAATACCATGTTTTTAGAAAAAGATTCTCACAATAAAACGCAAGGGTGGATTGAGGTCATTTGCGGCTCCATGTTTTCGGGCAAGACGGAAGAGTTGATACGTCGTTTGAAACGCGCCAAAATCGCCAAACTGAAAGTGGAGATTTTCAAGCCGGGTGTGGACACGCGCTATAGCGAGGAAGATGTGGTGTCGCACAACTCCACCGCTCTGCATTCCATTCCTGTGGAAAGCGCCAGTGAGATTCTTTTCTATGCCAACGACGTGGATGTCATCGGCATCGACGAAGCGCAGTTCCTTGACGATGAACTGCCTAACGTATGCCAACAATTGGCCAATCAAGGTGTGCGGGTGATTATCGCGGGTTTGGACATGGACTTCATGGGTAAGCCATTCGGCCCCATGCCCACCCTAATGGCCATCGCCGAAGATGTGACCAAGGTACACGCCATTTGTGTGCGCTGCGGTGGTCAGGCACAATTCTCACACCGCACCATTGCAGGCGATAAATTGGTGGTTCTCGGAGAAACCGAAAGCTACGAACCACTTTGCAGGGCTTGCTACTTGAAAGCGCGTGAAGAACGTGAAATGAAAACGCTGTGATGTGAGCACCACATGCCTTTGTAACAAAACAAAAAACCAAGCTTTCCCCTTAAAGGGATCCATCAATCCTCCTTACGGCGTTTGCCTACGAGATAGGCCGCGCCGAGGGTGGTCAACAGAGCAATGCCCGTGCCCAAGGGTCCGTCGGCATCCTGGTCTTCAGTTTCACCGTGGCCGGGAAGCAATAAGGCATCTTCACCTGCTTTTGCGCCAAAAATACCGGATTCTTTTCCCATACCGAAGAGACCTCTCTCTTCATACACTTCCACATCCTGTGCGAAAGTCGTTGCGCACATGCTCAGGACGATGGCGATGGTCATTATTAGTTTTTTCATGTTATATGTTATTGTTTAATTGTTGATTGTCTATTTGTTTAATTGTTGAGATGCAAGCTTCTATACTTAATCGTCACCGCGCTTATGGCTCACAAATCATCTCACCACAATTACTATTTATTGAATTTCAATGATTTAAAATTTATTCTTATCGTTATTTTGAAAACGGCTGCAAAGATATAAAAAAAGTGGATATGCGAGTCTTTTTCTACACTTTTTGGATGGAACTGGAATAAAAGCCAAAAGGATTGGGTGGATTTTGAAACCAATACAATGACGGCAGCCTCAACTTGAACGATTTCCTGGTTGAAGCGGCCACTGTCATAGTCACGAATCATTGTCCCGAAGTCAAATTCTGAACAGTTACTTAAACGTGAATAAGGTCATGCTCTTGGGTTTCTTCCTCATCGTCCTCCTCGGAATCGGGCAGCACCTCCTTGGCGTAATCCTTCACCAAATCGAAGCCGCGATAGACGTAAGGCACCGTTTCCTCAATATAAGGATAGAGTTTCGACTGCTCACGCACCTCAGGTTTCACCATGCCTATCAGCTGGAAGTTGTTGAGCACCATCACCAAGATGCTACACAGTAACACGCCCTTGGCTACACCGAAAACAGCGCCGCCCAGCTTATTGAAAAAGCCCAAGTTCATGGCTTTTATCAAACTGGTCACCCATTTGCCAATCACGTTGACGAGAATGACCAACAGGATGAATGTCAGCACAAAAGCAACAGTATTCAAGTGCTTCGGATTGATTTCCACGAAGTCCTGCAAATGCGAAGCCGTGAAGTCGGAGAAATGCATGGCGCCATAGATACCGATGGCAAAAGCCAACAAAGTGACCACTTCGATGATAAGACCCTTTCGGAAACCCTTGAAACCGAAAAGGAAGAGGATTATGGCGATTATTAGGTCTAGATAGTTCATATTTTAATGCGGAATGCTGTATGCGGAATGCTGAATGCGGGATGTGGAATGCGGAATGCGGAATGACAAATTCATTCAGCATTCAACATTCATAATTCATCATTTGGAATAATAAAGTATCATCCGTTCAATAGCGCGTTGGCAGACGGGGCAGAAATCATCGCCCTTGAAGGTCTTCATCAAGCAGTCCATACGGGGACTATAGACGCCTTCGGGTTCATAACCTCCACCTTCAAAGACCCCGACCGAGTTCTCATACTTTTGCTCGCGTGGCGTGGGCACTGGCGTTTTCTTGTCCATCATGTCCTTCCACTTCGCGTCGAAGTTGACGAGGGTAGTGATGTTGGGCTCCCAAGGCTCCAAGTCGTTGTTGTACATGTCGCCATAGGTGTCGTCGTCATAATACTCATCGGCCAAACCTGCAAAACCATGCCCGAACTCATGGATGATGACATCGCTTGAGAACCCGTTGCTGCTTGCGCTGGAGCAATAGAAGTTGTAAATGCCGCCACCGCCGTATTTCTCCGTGTTGATGAGGATATAAATCTGGTCGTAAGGCACTTGTCCAGCCAAATCGCGGATGTCGCGGTTGTCGGTACTCATGCAATAACGCTCTGAGTCGAAGGTCCAAAAGCTGAAACGCATGACCGTATTCTTATAAACATGGTCACCCGGCATGGTGCAGCCCGACTCGGCTGACGGCGCCATCACGCCACGGATGTTGAAGCTCTCGCGATAACGGTCATAGGGTGCGTAGCTAAACATGCTCTTCACAAAGAAGTCGCAGTCTTTGATGAACTTGCCCATCTCGGCTTGGGTATAGCCCTCTGGGAGTATCACGATGTCAACGGCTTTGGTGATGTCCTTGTTGCCAATCCACGCATCGTAAACTGGCAAATCGAGTTTGTCATAATCGCGGATGAAATAGTCATCAGGGTTGACCGTGAAGCGCATCCCTTCCTTGAGCTGGCCCTCCCAGGTCTTGTAGCACAAGGCGATATCAATCTTCACCTTAGGGAAAGGCACGATGACGGATTCCTCGAAAGTTTTGGTGACTTGCTTGGCTTCATCGGTAGTCTGCCACTCGCCGTAGAGGTTTTGGTAGCCTTTGGAAAACAGCAGTTTATCCGTTCCCGACGCATACACTTTGACGATGTAACTGCCAAACTCCAGGTTGTCTATGAGGTTGATTTTCGAGCCGCTCCAATAAGGCTCACGAATCAGCTCCTTGAGGGAATAGTTGGTCTCGTTGTGGTTGCCCGTCAGGCAATAGTCGACGCGCAGAGAAGATTCGGTGAAATACTGGTCAAATTGCGCCCAAGCCATCATCGGCAACAGGGCAAGGAGGATCAAAAAGGGTTTCTTCATAATGCCACTGGTTATAATTTTATCCCACAAAAATAGTGTTTTTTTCAATAATCCTTATCTTTGCACGGTAAAAACACCTTTATCATGAAAAATGTATTATTCATTGCCTTATTGTCCCTTGGCCTCTTATCTTGCAACAACACGACTTCACCAAAGGAAAACGCTGACATTTTTGAAGCCGTCGATCAAGTCCTTAATTTGATGAAAAACAATGTCTTTATAGGCGACACTATCACTGCCGACGGTTTGGGAAGCCTCAAGCTTGGTGCCAAAATCCCTGACACGATTCCTGGATATGACGTCACAGTCCTCATCTTTGAAGATGAGGAGGAAATGGAAAATGTCATCGTCGAAGTCACCAAAGACGACAAGCTCATCCTTCAAATACAGCCAGGATATGTCGACGAAACAGACGCCGCCAACGACACCATTGCCGGCATCCTCGTCATCTCCGACCAGTTTGCCACGGCAGACGGCATCCGCGTAGGCTCAAACGTCCAAGATATCCTAAAAAAGCAAGGCGTGACAACCTATTTCAACGAGAAAAGGTTTTTCATCAAGGACCATGGCTTGACCTATATTATCAAACCCGAAGACTATGAGGGAGCGTTGCCTGCCGTTAACATCGACAGCCCAGTGGAGGTCGAGCAACCCACCTTTAAGGCCGATGCCAAAGTCAGGGCTATCGGTATCTTCGGAGAATAGACTTATTCATCGTATTCGATTGACGCGAAATGTCCTCACCCCTACTGAATATCCGCAACCTCAAGGTCTCATTTTCCCACAACGGGGAATGGGTTGAAGCCGTGCATGGCATTAACCTCGACGTGTTGGCGGGGCGTACTTTGGGACTTGTGGGCGAGTCGGGGTCAGGCAAATCGGTGAGTTCGTTGGCCGTGATGCGCCTTCTCAATGAGAAGATGAGCCGTATCGAAGCCGACAGCATCCAAATCGAAGGCGAGGAAATCAAAGGCTTCAGCGAAAAGCAGATGGCCGAAGTAAGAGGCAAATGCATTGCCATGATTTTCCAAGAGCCCATGACCTCGCTCAACCCTGTCTATAAATGCGGTTATCAGGTTAGTGAGATGATTTTGCAACACGAAACAGTGAGCAAAACAACTGCCAAGGAGCGTGTCATCAGCCTCTTCAAGCAAGTGATGCTGCCCCGTCCTGAAGCCATCTACAACAGCTATCCACATGAGCTCTCGGGCGGTCAAAAACAGCGTGTGATGATTGCCATGGCCATCGCCTGCAACCCCAAGCTGCTTATCGCCGACGAGCCGACCACCGCCTTGGACGTGACCGTACAGTTGGAAATCCTGAAACTTCTCCGAAAGCTGCAAGCCGAAACGGGCATGGGCATGATTTTCATCACCCACGACCTCGGTGTGGTGGCCGAAATCGCCGACGACGTAGCCGTCATGCATAACGGAGAGATTTTGGAACGCGGCACTGTGCAGCAAATCCTCAACCACCCACAGCATCCTTACACCCAAGGCCTTTTGGCCTGCCGTCCACCGATGGACGTGCGTCTCAAACGTCTGCCCATCGTCAAGGAGTTTCTTGACGGACAATGGCAAGGCGGCAAAGAGCAGATTTTGCACGATTTGCAAATCACGACTGAAGAAAGAAAGACACATCTTGAGCAACTCTATTCCCAAAAACCGCTTTTGAAAGTGGAAGGTCTGAAGACTTGGTATCCTCTGCGAAAGGGTGTTTTCAGCCGCGTCTACGACCATGTTAAAGCCGTCGATGACGTGAGTTTGGAAGTCTACGAAGGTGAGACCCTCGGTTTGGTGGGTGAATCGGGATGTGGCAAGACCACATTAGGGCGTTCCATACTGCGCTTGGCGGAACCCACAGGTGGCAAGGTGTGGTTCGACGGCATTGAAGTGACAGCACTGAAAGGCCAGGCTTTGCGCGATTTCCGCAAGCAGGCACAGATTGTATTCCAAGACCCCTACTCTTCCCTTAACCCACGCATTACTATTGGCGAAGCCATCGCTGAGCCTATGCGCGTGCATGGGATTCATGGGCGTGAACTGCATACTGCAACTCAAAATGGAGCTCAATTGCGGGACGCAATTGGCGACAATGAGTTACGAGACGCAGTTTGTGACTTGTTGGAACAAGTGGGCTTGGATGCCTCACATTACAATCGCTACCCACACGAGTTCTCGGGCGGTCAGCGGCAACGCATCTGCATCGCCCGTGCCCTGGCAGTCAACCCGCGTTTGGTTATCTGCGACGAGTCGGTGTCGGCCCTGGATGTCTCGGTGCAGGCGCAAGTCCTCAACCTACTCAACCGCCTGAAAGAAGAACGCCACCTCACCTATATCTTCATCTCCCACGACTTGAGCGTGGTGCGTTTCATGAGCGACCGCGTCGTGGTGATGTACAACGGCAAGCCCGTAGAGATAAACGAAGCGGATGCCCTTTTCGAACATCCGCTTAACGCTTATACCAAGAAATTGATTGATGCGCTCCCTGGTAGGAACCATCACTTCAGCAACACCTGAGGTCCCATATTGTAATAGATGTCAACAGGGATGCCAGCAGCATTCACGCGGTCGAGGTCGGCTTGCAGTTCCGGCTTGATGACGCTCATCTCACCCAACCATGCCTTGGTAGCCTCGTAGTCGCCATTGCCTTGATGCTTCAGGATGTCACCAGCGAGTTTTTCAACGGCTACTTTCATCTTCTCGAAGTCGATGGCATAGCGGCCATCTTCATTGCGCACGAAAGCACCTTCATTCTGGAAATAATTGAAGGTAAGCATATTGGCCTTGCCGTGGGCACTGGCGGCACCGAAACGCACCGAACGGAAGATACCCGCCATGAAGGTGGTGTAGTTGTCTTCCATCGTGGTAGTGGTGTATTCGCCCATTTCGGAGAGTTTGGTCACGAGATAGAGACCAAGCACGTCGGCTTTGGCTTCCTCGAGGGCGTTGTATTGGTTGCTGAGGGCTTCGCGAACAGTACCTTTACCCGTGATGGTGTTCTTGATGCCCATGCCGTGGGCGGTCTCGTGGAACATCACATTGGAGAAGAAGGCGTCAAACTTGATGTGCTCCATCGATTCGGGGGTCATCAGTTCCTTGGAGATGGGTTCCAGAATCTTGTCGAACTTGGCCTGCATGGCGTTCTTGAGCTGGAGCTTGCGGGTACCACGCTCCAGCTGCACGCGCTCGTCGTTGGGCAGGTTGATAGCGATGGTTTTCGAGTTGGCATTGCAGTCGCCAGCGTAATAGACCACATCGTAGGCGGCAAGGTCAACGTCGCTGCCAGGCACTTCTTTCTTGTACTCGGCAGGCACAGGCAGTTGCTTCTGCAACTCAGGCACGAAAGCGGCGTAACGAGCCAGTTTCTTCGTCCAATCCTGATCTTTGATGAGGATAAAAGCCTCGTGCGAAGCCTTGATGCCATAGCGGGCATCGGTGTAGTTCTCGATGGGACCAATCACCATGTCGATGTTGTTGTTGCGCACGTCCATCCATTGCATGTCGCTCTGCAGATAATCATCGGTGCGGAGGGCTAAGGCACGAAGTTTCAGATAAGTGGCAAACTCCTTGTCGCCAGCTAACTCAGAGGCTTGATCGAGCAACGAGGCGGCCTTCTCGATTTGTTCAGCAAAGTAGTCATGATACCACACACACTTCAGTGCACCGTTCTCGTCGCGGACAATCATGGTGTATTGGCTGGTCTTGTTCGGGTCGTCGAAAGCAATCCATTCCTCCTCGGTCATGTCGGCAGGATAGAACTGAGCTCCAGCGGGTTTCGGGCCGATGCCTTCCACGAAGGGTTTGTTGCCATCAAGGCCATCCCAAGGACCGTAGGCAATGGTAGCCAATTTCTTGATGTCGGCATTGTCGCCGATTTTAGCCATCAGTTCGTCCTTGTCGCCGTAGTTCTCTCTCCAAAAGAGGCCGTCCATGATGTCAGCAGCTTCGAAGAGCAGCGGTAGCATTTGTTTTTCGCTATCGCTGAGGTGATCAATGTTTGTCGTCAAAGTATACTGGGCATACTTGTCCGACAGATGGGTTTCTTCTTGAACGGGCTCTTGCACCGGTTCAGGTTTTTTGTTGTCGCAGGCGGTGACCATCAATGCCACTACTACAATAATTGATAAGTACTTGATTTTCATAGTTTTAAAAATTAATAACTTGAAACATTTTGATGAGGCAAATTTAAGATGTTTTGTAACACGAAAAGCATAAAATGAAAATTCCGTCAGTCAACTGACGGAATTTACAATTTTCCAATCCGAGCATCAGCACCCAATCGCCCGTGAAATCACCAGACGGAGGATTTCGGAAGTGCCTTCGCCGATTTGGAGGATGCGTTGGTCGCGGTAGAAGCGCTCCATGTCGAACTCCTTGAGCAGACCATGACCGCCCATCACCTGAACCGCCTTGTTGCAGACCTCAGCGGCCACTTCAGAGCAATAGAGCTTGGCCATCGCCGCTTCCTTGCCGAAGGGACGATGCTGGTCTTTCAGCCAACAGGCACGATAGAGCAAACCTCTTGCCGCATCGATCTTCATGGCCATATCAGCCAACTTGAAACTCACCGCCTGGAACTTGCAGACGGGTTTGCCAAACTGCACGCGTTTCTTGGAATAGGCCAAAGCCATCTCATAAGCACCTTGCGCACAACCCAAGCCCATGGCGCCGATGGAGAGACGCCCCGAATCCAATGTGGCGAGCATGATGTGGGAGCCTTCGCCCGGCTTGCCAAGGATACAGTCTTCTGGCAACTTCACATCGTTGAAAACCAGCTTGCCCGTGTTGGAGGCACGCCACATCATCTTGTCGTGCATGGGGGTCTGGGTGAAGCCTTCGCGTTTGTTTTCCACCAATAAGGCCGTGAATTCCGGTTTGCCGTCCTTCTCGCCCGAGACTGCCTGCACCGTTGTGCCCAAGGAAATCGGTGTGGCGCTGTTGGTGATGAAGATCTTGGAGCCGTTGAGATGCCAAAACATACCGTCAAATTGGGCAGTGGTTTTGGTGCCGCGCGAGTCGCTGCCAGCATCTTCCTCGGTCAGGCCAAAGCCCCAGAGACGGTCTTTGCAAAGCTGAGGCAGATACTTACGCTTCTGTTCCTCTGTGCCATAGTCCTTGATGGGTCCTATGCCCAAGGAGTTGTCTGCAGCGATGGTGGCAGCGGTAGAGCCGTCAACGCGGGCCAATTCCTCCACTGCGATGATATAGCTCAGATTGTCAAGCCCTTGACCGCCATATTCCTTCGGGACAGTCATGCCCAAAAGACCTTGTTCAGCCATCTTGAGGGTCAAACCGACATCGAAATGCTGATCTTCGTCGTTTTCGCGAGCTACGGGTTTCACTTCCTGTTCGGCGAAGTCGCGCACCCGCTGGCGGAGGGCTTCCTGTTCTTTTGTTAGGTCGAAGTTCATTTATTATTCAAGATTTAATATTCAAAATTCAAAGATTCAAAATTCAAGATTCTAACTCTAAAAGCTGTAGTTTATTATCCACCATCTGGCCTTCTTCAACGAAAATCCGTTTCACCTTGGCCTTTCCGGCGGCGACGATATTGTTCTCCATCTTCATGGCTTCCACCACCATCATAATCATGCCCTCATCCACTTCATCACCTTCTTTCACGTTGATTTTCACCACCTTGCCAGGCATAGGCGACACCAACTTTGATTTGTCGTTCACCGTTTCCTTGCAAGCATAATCCAACGTGTCGTTGAGCTGGTCGGTACGGAAGCAAGTAAAGTTAAGTCCATGGAAGTTAACGATCGTCTTCTGATCCTCATTGACCGAACAATAGACCGTCTCTGCCTTTCCATTCAGCAAGATTTTCATCTGATTGTTTTCATACCGGATAAACTCCACCTTGAAAGGAGCCTCACCCATCGTGCCTTTAATCCTTCCCGCTCCAGCATCATTAATGCAGACAGGGACTTTTTTACCTTCCACATCCACTGTCAATTGCATGTGGAAGCGCCAATAGCCGATTTCCTCCCATACATTCTCGGTATGATGCTCAAACTGTCTCTTGCAACAGTCAAACATCAGGAAAGAAGCAGCTATATCATTGGCATTCAGATTGTCTCGACTATCATTCAAGGCTTTGAGCAACCCATCCTGATGAGAAGCGCAGAAGCCCGTATCTATTCTATTTTCAACAAAATCAGCATTTTTTATCACCTCCCAAAGGTAAGCTTTATTGGTGGTCAGCCCTTGGATGATAAACTCCTTCAATGCCCGCTGTGCCGTTTCAAGCGCACTTTGACGGTTCTTGGCATGGCAAACCAATTTGGCAATCATTGGGTCGTAAGCCTCTGAAATCGTGCATGGACCGTCAATGCTACTATCGACACGGGCACCACGAATCTGAGGTTCGTGATAAGCCGTCACCTTACCTGGAGTAGGAAGGAATCCATTTTCAGGGTTTTCGGCATAGATTCGCAGTTCGATGGCATGGCCTTGTGGTTGAATCATATCCTGCGTCCAGCCCATCTCCTTCCCTCTCGCAATGCGAATCTGCTCTTCCACGATGTCGATGCCCGTGCGCATTTCGGTCACAGGATGTTCCACTTGAATGCGTGTATTGATTTCCAAGAAATAGAAATTCAAGTCCTTGTCGACCAAAAACTCCACCGTCCCAGCGTTGCGGTAGCCGATGGCCTTGCAAAGCTTCACGGCCGTTTCCAACATCTGCTGACGTTTTTCCTCTGTCAAGGTTGGAGACGGCGACTCCTCGATGATTTTCTGATAACGGCGTTGTATGGTACACTCACGTTCATGCAGATGAATGATATTTCCGTGATGGTCGGCCAATACCTGCACCTCGATATGTCGCGGATTCTCAATGTATTGCTCCACAAAAACCGTCCCATCAGCGAAATACTTCTCCGCCTCACGGGAGGCCCGTTCCAACTCCTCCTGCAAGTCCTCTTTTCGCCTGACGATATGCATACCTTTGCCCCCGCCGCCTGCCGCCGCCTTGATCAACACCGGATAAGGCATCTTGGAGGACTGCATCAGAATCTCCTCCTTGCTTCCTGTGAGACCAAAAGTGACCGGGATGCCTTCCTTTATGGCAATGTTTCGGGCCGCAATCTTATTGCCCATCAAACGAATCACCTCCGCATCGGGACCGATGAAAATCAAGTTGTTGGAGGCACACGCTTCAGCCAACTCGGGATTCTCGGAGAGGAAGCCGTAACCAGGATGGATGGCATCGGCACCTGAATCCAAGGCGGCATCGATGATTTTCTGAATATTAAGATAAGTATCTTTCAACATGCCGTCGCCAAGAGGATAAGCTTCATCAGCCAAACGACGGTGCAAAGCCTCGGCATCATTGTCAGCAAAGACCGCTACAGAGGCGATATGCAGCCTACGCAAAGTCTTGATAATCCGCACTGCAATCTCGCCGCGGTTGGCAACCAGCACTTTATTGATTCTTTTTGCGTTCATTGTTTCAAAAAATAACACCGCAAAAATAGTCTTTTTCTACAGAAAACAAAACTATTATCATTTCATTTGCTCATAATCGCGCGCCAAACCGCTTTGCGAGGGCTCATTATACATGAAAGGCGACATCGGGAAAACGTTCGTTGAAGAAGGCCACAGCCTGTTTAAACAAGTGCAAAGGCACATTTTTTCGGGGTAAAATGATGCTCTGAAGAAAAAAATTTGAAAAATTTGCAGAAAAATGTTTGGCGAATTGAAAAATGTTGTATTTTTGCAGCCGCAAATGAGGGGCATTAGCTCAGTTGGCTAGAGCGCTTGCATGGCATGCAAGAGGTCATCGGTTCGACTCCGTTATGCTCCACAAAAAAGAAAACCCGCTGATTTTTCGGCGGGTTTTGCTTTTCCCGCCGCTTGGAATCCCTTTTTGGTCGCTTATCCTATCCCATCATTAAAAATGTACACTTCTGTTTGTTAAGTCAATAATAGTATTATTGAATGTAATTCTCTATTTATAAAGCTTTTAAGGAGCGTCAAAGAAAGCTATAAAATTTCTATGATAAGGGTTCATGACTTGTTGGACGGCTATTATCATATTAGTAGCTAAATGTACTTTATCTTCCAAAATAATCGAGATAAAGTACAAAAAGGTCGCACTTTTTTGAAGCATTATAACAGGTCGTTCCATTTTCCCGGCAATCACACACCGACCGCCGATGAAGTCCGCGACTGGTATGTTCTCTTGGCCAAACAGATGCTGATGGAATATTTTTTGTCAGAGAAGTAAGTATAAATCCGTCGGATAGCTATCCCCAAAAAACTTTCTTTTTTTTATTGTCAGTTTTTTCCTATTTTTGCAGTGTTTTATGAATTTTATAAAATACTACTATACTATGTGCAATACACTGGTAATAGCGAACAGAAGTTATTCCTTGGATGAGATTGAGGTCAAGTCTCTAAAGGGGATTACCTTGGAAATGCGGTCGAGTTTTCGCTTCTTCAAGTTGGATACACTAGGCCAAAACGTCATCCTGTTAAAGTCCAAGTATCCATTGGAACGCTACACCCCGAAGGCTTGTAAAAAGATGGCTGAAATGGTTTCGATCAACAATTGCTTTCCATGCGCCTTTTGGTTCGATGCCTTGGACTACAACCAACGAATGAGGCTGATGGACAAACAGGTCTTTTTCGTGGTTTCGGGTAAATATGCCTACCTGCCAGGATTGGTGATGGACAACCATAATGAAAGAAAGACGGCTACAGAAATGACCTCACCTGCCCAATATGTGCTGCTATACCACTTGCAAGCAAAGAGCCTGGAAGGCCGAAGCGCAAAGGAATTGGCCGAAGTGATACCATATAAATATGTCACCTTGACTTTGGCTATACAGGTGTTGCAGGATTTGGGATTATGCACCCTAATTGCAGATGGCAACCAAGAGAGACGGCTGCATTTTGAGTTGAAAGGAAAAGCATTGTGGGAAAAAGCCTTGCCATTGTTGAAATCGCCATTGAAGAAGAGCTTTTATTGCGATAGTGTAAAGAACGAAGCAACTTATCCACAAGGCGGCATCAATGCCTTGGCGCATTATTCCATGTTAGTCCCCGAAGCAACAAAGACGCTTATTGCAGTCGAACGGACGGATGCCGTAAAGGAGGACAATTATGAAAGAATCAATTCTTGGGACGGTGTTTTCAGAATAGAGATCTGGAAATACCCCCCCATAAACATAGAGCAAGGTTTTGCGGATCGGCTTTCGTTGGCATTGACGCTGATGAACAACGAAGACCCGCGAGTACACAAGGAAGTTGAACGAATAATCGAAGAAGCATGGTTGAAGGATTAGACAGATTAAAATAGGTCAAGCCTTTCAGCGAAGGCATCAGTTTCTCCATCTCGGCTTCCCTAAAGTTTTCCTTATACTCGTTGACTTCAACGTGCCAATCAATCAGTTCCTTTATTTCTTCGTCACTTGGGAAGGCTATGTCAAGATAAGAAGCGTATTTGTCGAGTTCTTGGGGCAGATGGATATAGGTTGAGACGATGATGACGGTCGTGCTGAACGCCACGGCCGACAGCCTTGGCAATGCCTTCGGCAATAGCAGCTTTATCTTCGTCATTTCTGCCTGCAGTGAGTTTATCAGTTTCGGCAAGAATCCATCTCTTGGTCGTATCGCCGTTTTCGTGTGCGGCTTCCAACGACGCTTTCTTTTCTTGCATCTTGTCAAGCAACGACAAAGAAGAATTGATGTCTTCCATGCACTTTTCGCTCGCGCCCATTTCATGAGCCACCTGAGCGATGATTTGCTCCACCTCCATTTCAGGATGGGCTTCGTATGCTTGCAGCAATGCTGCCATGATTTCGCTGTAGGTCATATATTTATAATATTGCTGCAAATGTAGTCTATTTCCAGACCAATGAACGCTTCTACTTCTTCAATTCCTCCAACGCGCGCTGCAAGATCTCATCCATCGGTGCATAGATGGGGTAAAAACCTTCATCATCGAAGAGGTTGCGGGCAATGTAAGCTTTCAACAAGATATTAGCCTCGCGGCGTGCCACCTGCTTCTGCTCATCGGTGCCTTTGATGCCTTTTTCGTCGACCAGTTTCAGAAGCTCTGCGAACATGACGTCACTCACCTCAAAACCTTGGTCGAAAGCCTTAACGGTCTTGTAACGTTGCAACTGCTGACGATGCTTGTCGGTGTATTCAAAAGCATATTGATAAAGCAGGCCTAAATTGACGATGCGGTTGAAATAATATTCCAAGGTGTCGTTCGGCAATGGCACATAGATGTCGGGCATGATGCCACCGCCACCGTAGACGGTTTTACCTTTGGGCGTGGTGTATTTCAACGAGTCGGCGAAATGGATGCTGTCCTCGCTGAAGAGCTCACCGTTTTCCAAACGCTCAAACGACTCAAGCAAGTACTTTTCATGGTCGCTGTCGTAGGGCTTCTGGATGCAGCGTCCCGTGGGCGTGTAGTAACGAGCCACTGTCAGGCGAATAGCGGATTTGTCACTAAGCATGATTTGCTCCTGCACCAAGCCCTTGCCAAACGAACGCCGACCGATGATGGTACCACGGTCGTTATCCTGCAAAGCACCGGCCACAATCTCGCTCGCGCTGGCCGACTCACCGTCGATAAGCACCACAACGGGAATATCTTCCAGCATCCCATGACGACGCGCTTTCATATATTGGCGCGGACGGTTGCGACCTTCAGTATAGACGATAAGGCTGCCCTTGGGTAAAAACTCGTCGGCGATATCCACTGCGGCATTCAAATAACCACCTGAGTTGCCCCGAAGGTCAAAGACCAGTTCCTTCATGCCTTGGGCTTTCAGGTCTTTGACACCTTTTCTGAACTCTTCGACCGTAGTCGCCGAGAACTTGCTGAGCTTCAGATAGCCGATTTTTTCATCAAGCATATAGGCGATGTCAACGCTATAGGTGGGGATTGCGGCACGTGTAATGGTATAGTCGAGCAGACCTTCCACTCCCCGACGCAGCACCTTGACGCGAACCTTGGTGTTTTTCGGGCCCTTCAGCTTACGCATCACATCCTCATTCTTCAAGTTTTTACTTGCCACCAAGGTGTCGTCAACATAGATGATACGGTCGCCCGCCAAAATACCCACTTTCTCGGAAGGGCCTCCTTTGATGACGTTGACGATGGCGATGGTATCCTTTTCCAAGCGGAACTGTACTCCGATGCCATCAAAGCTACCCAATAGCGGGTCATTCACCTCGTTGAATTCCTCCAAAGAGACGTATGCGCTGTGCGGGTCAAGTTTCTCCATCATTGCGGCGATGGCTTCGTCCTGAAGTTGATGTGCATCAGGCTGCTCAACATAATCATTGCCGATGTACCACATCACCTCGTCAAACTTGCTGCCGCCATCCACAATCGGGGCAGTTTTCCTGACACCTCTTATAATATAAAAACCCACCATGAAGCCTGCCAACATCAGCAAGACACTCATAATGGGTCTGATTTTGTTTTTATCCATGTTTTACGCTGTCATTCGACGGTTGCACTCGACAATTCCAAATTTCTGTCCATCTTGCGGAACAATCCTTGCAGCACCGTGCCAGGTCCCACTTCGACCACAGTACGGACTCCCGTAGCCAAAATGTTGCTCATGGTCTGCGTCCACATCACGGGTGAAGTCAGTTGGGCAATCAGGTTTTTCTTGATGATCTCGGGGTCGTTGACCGACTGACCGGTAACATTCTGGTAAACGGGACAAATGCCTTGGTTAAACGTGGTCTCCTTGATGGCTTCGGCAAGCTCGACACGAGCCGGCTCCATCAATGGGCTATGAAAAGCGCCACCCACGCTCAACTGCACCACACGTTTGGCACCAGCCTCCTTCAGCTTTTCGGAAGCGGCAGCCACGCCCTCCAAAGAGCCCGAGATGACCAACTGGCCGGGGCAGTTATAGTTGGCAGGCACCACCACTGCATCTTTGATGGATGCACAAACACTCTCAATTAAGGAATCATCAGCTCCTATGACAGCAGCCATCGTGCCAGGCTGAGCCTCGCAGGCTTTCTGCATGGCCATGGCGCGCTTGCTCACCAAACGCAAGCCGTCTTCAAAGCTAAGCACCTTGTTGGCTACCAAAGCCGAAAACTCACCCAAAGAATGGCCTGCCACCATGGTGGGGTCAAAGTCCTCAAGCAAAGAAGCCAAAATCACCGAATGCAGGAAGACGGCCGGCTGGGTCACCTTGGTTTGGCGCAAGTCTTCTTCCGTGCCTTCAAACATGACATCGGTAATCTTGAATTTCAAGATACTATTGGCTTTCTTGAACATATCCTTGGCTTTCGACGACTTGTCGAACAAGTCTTTGCCCATCCCTACAAACTGGGCCCCTTGACCGGGGAAAACGTATGCTTTAATCATCATTTGTTATTTAAGATTCAAAATTCAAAGATTTAAGATTCAAAATTCAAAGATTCAAAATTTAAGATTCAAAGATTCAAAATTCAGTGCAAGTTACTGCCTATTAGTTGGAAGAACTCTTCGCGGGTAGTTTCGCGCTCGAAGGCACCGATGAAGTCGCTCGTCGTGGTCACGGCACCTTGCTTCTGCACGCCACGCATCGACATACACAGATGTCGTGCCTCGATGACCACAGCCACGCCCAAAGGATGCAGCGCATCGTTGATGGCGTTCTTGATTTGGGTGGTCAAGCGCTCTTGTACCTGAAGACGGCGGGAATACGCCTCCACCACACGAGCGATTTTGCTCAGTCCGGTGATGTAGCCATTGGGGATATAACCGACGTGGGCTTTACCGATAAACGGAATCAGGTGATGTTCACATAACGAATACACCTCAATATCCTTGACAATTACCATTTGGCGATAATCTTCCTTGAACTTTGCCGACAACAGGATCTCCATCGGGTCTTGTTCATACCCTTGCGTAAGGAACTGCATAGATCTGGCTACGCGCAAAGGCGTCTTTAGAAGGCCCTCGCGTTGCGGGTCTTCTCCCAAGAGTTCCAGAATAGCGGCGTAGTGCTCCTGAAGTTTAGCCAACCGTTCCGTGTCGTACTGCTCGACGACTTCGTAGCCGAAACGTTTCCTAAGCTTTTCGTCCATCATCAGCCGATTTTTTGCTTGGGCATTGCCACTGTCGATTGTTGTCCCATGACGCACTTGCCTGTGAACTGGGCACCTACTTCGATGAGCAACTGCTTGGTGGTCAAGTCGACCTCCACTTTCGAGGTGGATTTCAGGGCGGTCAGCTCATCCGTATTGATATTTCCTTTGACAACACCCGATATTTCAGCTTGTTTGCAGTTCAAATCGCCTTCGATGACGCCCGTTTGACCTACAGAGATTTTACCATTAGATTTCACTGAGCCAATCAGATGACCATCGATGCGGATGTCGCCATTCGACTCGATGTCGCCCTTGAAGGTAGTACCGTTTCCAATGAGGTTGCGTGCAGGTGATTCCATTATAGCCATAGTAACTAGTTTTTATTGTTGGTTTCGATGAATGTATTGTATTCTTCCAAGTCCTTGGACTGATAGAAGACAGGATAATTCTTGATTGAGATGGGGGTTATCGTATATTTCGACTTGTCGATGCCTCCAAAGACATAATCGCTGATGAACATTGAGGTGATATAGTCGGCGGCTTTGCTTTCATTATCGAAGCTACCGATGGTAACGATGGTGTGTTCATCGTCAAGTATGACATTATTGACATTGAAAGAACGTGTGCGATGCTCCTTCTTGTTGAAGTCGCTGATACGCACCAACAGCGGGTCGACGCGGACGGACCTCGAATCGCAGACAATCATGACAAAATGCTCCGAATTGGGCTCGTAGACGTAGGGGGTCTCCTTCTTTATTTCAGGCTTGTCACCGCCTTTTTCATTGCCAATATCCGTCAACACCAAACCGAGATGATACTCCTCGTTGATGGTCTCCAGTACCTGTTGCGCGTATGGCGTGATGCTGCTCTGCGGATAAGTACGCACCAGGTTGTACAAGGAGAACGCCATAGTGTCGATAGCCACCAAACGGCCTTCGGCAACGGCATGGAGGAAAGCGAAACGCGGCATCAACGCTGTGTCGGCCTCATAAAGTTTCATAGCCCGCTCCGTGTTCATCTTCACACGGTAGTACTGTCCTTGTTCTAAAGCTTCGTATGTCTTGGCGTAGAACTCGGAGGCTTCCTTCTCTTGCGCCTGCAACTTCTCGAAATAGCTCGGGTCGTTGATGAACTCGGCGTAGCTCGAAGTCGGGTACTTGTCGAAAATCTTGCCTTTGTAGATCAACGCCTTTTCTTCATTCGACAAATCTTTATACATCTTATAAAGCGCATACCAGGTGGGAAGCTCTTTTTCATTGCCAGGATAGCGGGTGTCCAACTGCTCATACGACTCGATGGAACGCGGCAAGTCGGAGAGACGGTCCATATAGATGAAGCCCATGTGATACAGGCCGTCGGCAATGAGTGAGTCGGCCACCTCTTTCTGTTCCATGGTGAAAGGCAGGTCTTGCAGGTAATAACCACGGTCGTGGTTGGTGTAGGATATATTACTCAACGAATCCTGATTGGCTTTGTTCTCATCCCCTTCCAAACCACTTTCGTCTTCGCCTTTCAATACCGCTGCGAGACTCCTCTTGTCGCTGATGTGCCAGTTGTCTTCGTTTTTACGCATACCCCATTTGCGAGTGAATTCGGTCATACCTTTCGACACCGAGTTCGTGTTATAGAAATACCACGAGGCAGCGGCGTTGTTTGTCGGTTCCGACTTTGGTTGCTCACTCTCGCCCACTGCCGAGCCCATCAGTGCCAGTTGCTCTTCATATTCGCGTTGGGCTTTTTCCATCTCCTCTTGCTCAATAACCTGAGCGATAATTTTATCAATCAATATATTGCGTTCGGTGGAATCCATGGCGGCCACACGCAACAGGCTGTCCTGGTCGCGGACCACGCTGGCATACATCACCAATTCATTTAGGGTTTGGGAAATGTTCATGATGCTATCGTAGCCCTCGTATTCGCGGTTCATGCTTGAAACAGCCGTGTCGTAATACGCTTGCGCCAACTCATATTGGTTTTTCTCGAAAAGGATGGAAGCCACCTTGAGTGACGACTGCAAGCGTTGTATTTGGTTGTCCTTATAAGCCGCCACCGATTTACGCAGGTAACGAACGGCTTTCGCCTCGTCGCCTTCGCGGAGGGCAAGTTCGGCCATGGCATAGTAAATACGGTCGCAGAAGTCTTCGTTGTTCGGGTCGCGGAGCATCTTGTTCATCATCTTGTAGAGTTCGGCGGCATTGTCGACAGTGCCCACTTTAGCCATATTCATCCTCGACTCAAAGACCATCTCATATTCGGGATTGCGCTTGATGACCTTCTTGAATTGTGCCGTGGCGCGTTCCGAGTCGCCTTGAAGCATGTAAATCTGTCCCAAAATGAACATGGCACGGGTGCGCAGGTCACGGTTGTCATTGAGCATGATACCGGATTTCAGGTATTTCACGGCATTGTTATAGTCCTTCGTGGCGATATAATAGTCAGCGATGGTGAAATCCATGTTGCGCAAAAGCTCCTTGGGAGGCTTGCTCAGTCCCGATGTCTTAGCCTGCAGCTGTTCGATCAAGGCGATGGCTTTGGGGTATTCTTCGGTCTGAATGTAGGTCTTAATCAGCCACATGTTGGCCACATGAGCGATATCGTTGGCATTGTATTCTGTGGCCACAAAGTCGAAGGTGCGCTTGGCTGGGATATAATCGTGTTTGAAGAAATGCGCCTTGCCCATGACCAGATAAGCATCGTCGATCCATTTCACGCGTTCGACATTACCGAATTTCATGGAGTGTTTCTGCACGCAGATGGAGGTCTTTTCAAGGGCACGGTCCATGGTGGAGTTCATTGCCATGCCATCCTGCTTGGTACCGTAGTTATAGACGCGCAACACCTTCGAATAGTCGTCCTTCACTTGCGTCTTGAGTTGGCTCTCGCCGTCTTTTAGGCTTTTTTCGCCGTTCCAATAAATGTTGTAATGGCTGGTAAGGTTATGGTACATGCGGCGGGTGAGCGTGTTCTTCTTCGTCGAGCAACCGCTCAACAGCAGAAGTCCAATCACGCTGACCACCGTCACAATTATGTTGGTTTTTCTATGCACTTCCTTGTCGTTTTAAAAGCAATAACTCCAATTTGCCCCGATTATTTCAAAACCAATGAGAAAATCACCTGCGTTGTTCAAACCACTCCAATGCCGCATCGAGGAGTTCGGCATCGGTAGGCTCGACCAATGCAGAACGCATGACAACGGCAACACTGTCGTTGGTCGACTTGAACTCACAAAGCAGCAGATTCTCGAATTCGGCCTGACGGCTTTTCTCTATACCGACGCGCTGCTGGTCAAGGACTTGCATAGCCCTGTCCTTGTATTCGTCCAAGGCGAGATATTGCACCAAGCCTTGAACCAGTTGCAGGCTGTCCTCCGTCCAATCTACCGTCAAAGGTTCGGTGAATGATTTCATCTCATATTTCTTGCACAATTCGGGCAGTTGGCCTTGAATCCGTTCCACTTCCCGTTTGAATTCAACAGCGCGCCGCTCAGCCCTTTCTTTCTCAACGTTCGCCTTAATCTTAGGCACATAAAGGAACAACAGTGCTCCAACGACAGCAACGACGATGACAAACAGGATTATTTTCACCACTGAACGGCCTTTGCCGACAGCCGACCTCACCTCCGAAATCGAGTCGAAACGCTGCTCCTTCGAGAACTGGGTGCAATGGGTGGCGACACTGTTATACTGCTTGGTGATATTCCGTTCGCCGATGAATTCCATGATCTTGCCGAGAGAATAAATGTCGGCGCGGGTGTCGTAGTCCTCCCCCTTGATGATTTCAGGGGCGACAAATTCCATCTCTTTGATAAGGAGCTCACGGTCAGCATCCTGGTTGGTTTCGGGCACGCCGATGTCTATCAACTTGACACGATAATCATTGGCTGTAATCATGACGTTTTCAGGCATCAGGTTACAGTGGACCATCCGGTTGCGGTGCAGATATTGCAATGCGTCACAAATCTCGACGAGAATACTCTTCACCTGTTTTTCGGAGAGTGTGCCCACTCGCACATGTTCGGCCAAAGTCTTACCCTCAATGAACTCAAATACAATGCAATCGCCAAGGCCTTGGATATTGACGAAATCAAGTGCCTTGCGGAAGAACTTGTTGTCGAGCATATTGGTAATATCATACTCCTGGCGCAAAGAAGCCTTGCATGAAGCATTTTTCGCAAGCTCAGGCTTCAATGCCTTGATGACGACTTTCTTGCCATTGTTTCGAGCAGTAAAGACCCTGCTGTTGCCATAGCGCGACGTATATAACGGCCGAATATCGGAATAGTCTTTTGAAGAAATCGCTTCCTCCTTCATCGGTCGGCTTTCCACTTTCTCCTGAACTGGCTTCTCAGCTTGGTTTTGAACTGATTGGCCATTTCGTTCAGACTCGTTGTCCAAAAAAATAATCTCTGACATTCCTCATAATGTATTTAACTACGTTGAAATGCCCCGCATTCGGCGGAGCCAATCTTACGATTTGGGCGCAAATATAGTTCATTTTTCCGAACCTACTGCAAAAGTGGTCGGGAAAAAAAATTTTTGGAAGAAAAACGTCCTCTTACTTTACCTCTTCGAGGCTTTTCGTCATCATGATGTCGTTGTTAATGAGATAGATTTCAGCACTTGAATGATGCGGCCCTTCGACAGGCTCAGGGACCGCCATGCCGAACCGCTTCAAATTTTTGTACACCGTCTTGATTTCCGACCGTGAAATTTTGTGCAGCATGTTCGTCCAAAAGACAAGCACAGTGTAATCTTTTTCTCCTTTGATTTCTGGGAAAACGCCCTGTATGTCTTTAAGGGTGAGGGTATAGCCCTCCAACGGCACTGTCGTCGCTGGTGGAAACTCGTCAAATTGGTGTTTGTAGTTCCAATTCAGGTTGAAACCCAACGTTGGTGGACAATAGCAATTGATATGAAATGAGACTAAGCTACCGCCATGGAAATACATGATTTTCAGCGGCTGGTAGAGGTCTTTCTTTTGCACTGAATCTGCACCGAGTTCACTCACTTGCCAGAACTGTGTTTCATTGCAGACCAAAGGCGTAAATTCAAAATCCTTAGGCAGTTTCTTGTAGAATTTCTCGCATTGCTCCGCGTTGTAGCCATTGATTTCGCGGAAGCCGAAGAGTATGGGAGCTAAGGTGTTGCAACTGGGAAGCGAGAGCAAAAGCCCAAACAGTAATAATATCCTTTGTTTCTTCATAATTCAGTATTTGTCAGGAACTTTTGAAGGCATAGATTCCACCTTACCGCCTCCTATGTCATTCCTCGCAGAGCCATGTGCGAATGGAATCTATAGGAGGCTTGACTTGGAATGACATGCCTTCAAAAGTTCCCATGATAAGTCTTTGTTATTCAACAAGATCATCTACTCGGTATTCCAGAATATCCCCCGGCGTGCATTGCAGCTCTCGGCAGATGGCATCGAGGGTGCTGAGGCGGATGGCCTTTGCCTTGCCCATCTTGAGGATGGAGAGGTTGGCTTGGGTGAGGCCGATGCGCTCGGCCAGTTCGTTGGAGCGCATCTTGCGCTTTGCCAGCATAACGTCTATATTGATGATAATCATTGTATTCTCCTTTTTGACTCGGGACTGCGGGACACGGGACACGAGACCAATTTCGTCCCGCGTCTCGCGTCTCGAAGTCTCGTGTCAGACGGTTAAATTGTTTTCCTCCACCGCGTCGGCCGCCACTTTGTACATGAAGGCGAAGAAGAGCAGGAAGAAAGGGGTTATGAAATTGGAGTGCTGCATTTGTATCATCAAACTGTCATCCCAAAGCACCTGGAAATTCCATAAGCCCAAGAGATAAACAAAGTCTGCCAAAGCAATCCAAAACAACAGCTTTTCATTGCTTCTCGGAAACACCGTGTTTTCGCGAAGTCCCTTTAAAACATTAAAAACGGCTATGGTACACATAGTAATCAGGGCAACCGAACCCAGCACATGACAAGTGAGAACGATTATTTTCATTGCCGCATTGACCGACCAATCAATAGGATGAGCAGAAGCATAACTGCCTGCAAAAGTGACAATGAAATTGCTTGCTATAAGAACTGACCATACGAGGCAAAATGCTAACGCCACATAACAGCACACACGGATATTTTTCAGTTTTTTTTCTTTCATAATTAGTTTAGTATTAAATTTAGTTCAATATTAATTGTTGCAAAAATAGGAAATATTAAAATGTAAAATCACAAAAGGATGCCGACTAGTTTTCGGCATCCTTGGCATTGACTTTAAGAACGCTCTTAATTCATACTATAATAGTCCACAGCCACAGCCGAATACATTCCTATTTCTTCATTATAATAGGCCGTATAGATGCCATCCTGGATGATGATGTTATCATTTTCATTCATAGCAACAACAATTTAGTTTCTGATTTCTATCATACGAAGTGCAAATCTGGCTGAAGAACAATTATGAGAAGGTTCGGGATCTGCTGGTCCATCCAACCACCCAAGTCCATCGGCTTTCGGATGAAAGGTAATAATCCCTTTTATGTAACATTTTTTATCCCGGTCTATGCCATCAAACAATGCCATATCTCCTTCAATATGAATCCGTTCAGAAAGAAAAGCGGCATTCATCGCAGTAAGGGAATCATCAGAAATAACAAATTGGACATAAAGGCTGTCAGATTCATTCGGCAACAGTGTTTGCCCATCCACATGGTTAATCCAACCACAAGTTTTAACGGTATCCCCTTCACGTGAATAATAAGGATAATTCGGCTTGTCAGCCCTTGAATAGTATAGCATATAATGCACTACGTCATTCCATGTGTTATAACCAGTTCCCAATTCCATTCCTTCGTAATAATTGACGCATTCGCAGTCATTAGTCAATGGATTGTACACAATTCCATCATGCCCATAATAACAATTCTTTTTTTTCTCGCATCCCTGAATAAACGGAATGACAACCACCATAATGGCCAAAGCCATCAAGATTAAATTCTTCTTTTTCATTGTTTTAATCTTTTTTATTTGACATTATTTATCTTCTATTTAAATGTTATTTGACTCATTCCTTTATCTATCCACAACGAAACGCAAGACATGCACTGCACTTTCGCTATCGAAAACCCTCAACAGATAAACTCCAGCTGACAAATTACTAACACTTGCTTCATTTCCGCAAAAACTCAAAACGCATTGTCCCAAAGTGTTGTACACCTGCGTTTCCTTAGCTTCCATGCCGCCAATTCTAATGGTTTCTTTGGCGGGATTGGGATAGACGAACGCCATGTTTTCTTCTTGGATTTCATCAAGGCCGACAGTGCCATCGGCATTGATTTTCAAGGCAAAAACATCAAATCTTTGCGCTTGAAAATTCCCCTGTGAACCTGCCACCAGGCAGCCACCATCAGCGGTGGCATTAATGACCATGGCTTGATAGTTCCCGTCTCTCAAGAAACGCTTCTTCCATTCAACACTCAGGTCTTGGTCCGTTTTGGTGACCACAATTCCCGTAGGATATGGCTGCATTAATCCGAATTGGGGAAACTCGTTGAGATTAACGCATTGGAAAACCATGCATTTCGCCTCCGAGGTTTCCCTAAAGTCCATTGACCTAAAAAATGCCGGGTATTCAACGCTGTCGTTCATGTGTTCTGTAACAATTATGTCTTCCGGTTGATGGAAATCATCTTCGTACTTTGCCATTATAACAGATCTGTCATCTTGATAAGGATAACCATTGGCATGTAACAGGGACTCTAACAATCGCGCCGAAACAATATGTGAACCATTCGGAAGCATAATGGCTTGACTGTTGATATAGTCATGAATAAAATAATGACATGATTCCCCATTGTTTCCTTCAGGCACTGTCCATTGAAATATGGTATCCCTGCTAATGGGTTGCAAAGAATCGTCAAAAGCCAAAAAAAACATGTGCGAAGGACTGAGATCACCAAACAACCCAATCCTGTCATTCTCGTCATGAAACAGATTACACACAAACGCCAAAGAATCCCTCTTTTGGCAATTGAGTAGATTGCCGGCAAAATCAAATCTAGTAAGAAAAATGGAATTTGGCATATTTTCTGACCTTGATGTCAAAGCAGCGTATACGCTCGTTCCAGACAAAAGGAATTTTGCATCAAAGAATCTGCTTCCTTCATCGAAGAAAGAGCAAGCTATCGTTCTCCTTGAAACAATGTTCAAATCTTCATCGACACGCAGGAGCATAAGCGCTGCCGTACTGCCATCGGCGGGATGGCTGGGGCATAAGACCATATACTCATCTCCATTGTCTTCGGGGATTTGCAGGATCCTATAGGCATAGATGGTCGTATCTTCTGCCATAACACCTCTATTAACAAGAATTTCTCCCTCGACAGATAGTTTCAACAACAAACTACTTGGTCCCCAATCATCATATGCAGTGACCAGGAAACTGCCATTAGAGGTCTCTATGGCATCGGTTACAAACCATGAGTGATCCACCTCGGAATAGGTGGTTAGGAAGCCTTTCTCTTGGGCTGCCAGAGAGAGACAACAAAACATAACCAAACCGAACAACAAATTTCTTTTCAACATAATTGCAGCAATAAATACGCTACAAAATTACAACTTTTTATCGAATTACAATATATTTTTGATGAAATTTTTGAATTATTTTCCAAATCACACCAAACTTATCAGAAATACATCTCCGGGAAGATTGTGATACCCTATCCGTAACTCATAAAAAAACAGGGTTACGGATTAAGTATCGCGATTTTAACGGTCAAACAGGTCGTCCATCGTCACCTCGGCTTGGACATCGCCGCTGTGCGAGTTTTGGCTTATTCCATAGGTGGTTATCATGGTGAGATGCAAGGCCTTGCGGGTGCGCGTCAGGTGCCGGAAAGTGGTCAGCCGACGGCGAAGCAAGACCTCATAATCCTTGTCGATAATGTAGGTGTCGTTAGCAAACTTCAGCTCGCAAACATTGATAACCTCGTCGCGGCGGTCGATAAGCAAGTCGATTTGCGTACCTTTCCACTCGTTGCCGTCATTGTCGGTGATGGTTGGGCACGACCACGAACACACATTGCTCAGCACCGCCTTGATGCCAATGGCTTCCTTGATTTGCGGGATGTGCTGCAAGCAAACCTGCTCGAAGGCATAGCCGCGCCACGTCATCCGCGACGGGTTCTCGCGCATATTGCTCCAAAAATGATGGTCCTGGCCATTGTTGTTCGCCACGAAACGCAAGTGGAACAGACAGAACAAGTCAGTCAGTTGATACATCACATCGCGTTCGGTTTTTCCGAATGCCGTAAATTTTCCATATGAAATGTGATAGTCGCTCCGTAACTCAAAAAAAAAATCGAGTTACGGAGTTATTATCAATAAATACATGCTCCGTAACGGCCAAAAAACTTGGGTTACGGAGCTTGTATCAATCGTTGCTGCTTGTAAAAACCGGCAAAAAAACTGCATCCTACAACACCGCCGCCATATACAAAGGCAAATAAACAATGTCGGTTCCCTCTTTCACGTCG